>TARA_R110000868_G_scaffold4155_10_pt1 | contig 12313 bp, 9 predicted proteins | sample TARA_R110000868 | Tara Oceans TARA_R110000868 (sample SAMEA4397489) | marine metagenome | biome: Polar Biome; feature: [SRF] surface water layer (ENVO:00010504); material: water (ENVO:00002006), including particulate matter (ENVO:01000060) such as... | depth 5 m | reverse complement strand
GATGATGTCGCCGGCAAAGCCGCTTTTTGCTGCCAGCGTGTCGACCTTCTCGCGAAGCTGGTCCATGGCGGTTGCGTGAACCCGGATAACGACCCGCGGCTCGTCCATGAGCTTTGGCAGGCATTCGCGGATCAGGTCCTCCACGGCGGTGTGCGCCGTCTCGCGGGCAATCGGCGGGACGACTTTCTTTGCGATCGTCGAGGCAAGACCGAGCAGCCGGTATTCCGCCGAACGCAGACCCTGTGCCTGTGCCGCTTCGAGCCCGGCAAGCTGCCGGATCATTTCAGCCATCAGATCCGACAGCCGTGTATCGATGGACGACTGCATTTCCGCTATTCCTTCCATTCGTCCTTCGGCGAACCCCTGGGCGCGCGCCAAAGCGATTTCCTCCTCGCTGAACGAGGGCGGCGCGGCGATTTCCTCTTCTTCGACCTCGACCTCCGCCTCCAGGGGCTCGACCGGGTCGAAATAGTTTTCGAACAGGAATTTGTGTGACGCTTCCATCTGGACGATCCGATTCCTGTCAGTACACCAGTTGATCCTCGCCACCGCCGTCTGCGATAACGATTTCGCCCTTTGCCGCCAGTTCCTTCGCCTGGTTGACGAGGTACATCTGCGCCTCGTCCACGTCTTTCAGGCGCACCGGTCCCATCGCTTCCATGTCCTCGCGCAGGATCTTTGCCGCGCGTTCCGACATGTTCGAGAAGAAAAGGTCGCGCAGTTCCTCGGAAGCGCCCTTCAGCGCAACGCCGAGCTTTTCCTTGTCCGACACGCGCAGCATGGTCTGGACGCCGCTGGTATCGAGTTTGATCAGGTCTTCGAAGGTGAACATCAGCGCCTTGATGCGTTCCGCGGCATCGCGATTCAGTTCTTCCAGCGATGAGATGAACCGCGCTTCGTTCGACCGGTCGAGATTGTTGAAGATTTCGGCCATCATCTCATGGGCGTCGCGGCGGTTGGTGCGGGCCAGGTTGCTCATGAACTCGGAGCGCAGTGTTTTTTCCACGCCGTCGAGAATTTCCTTCTGGACGACTTCCATCCGCAACATCCGGGTAACGACTTCCATCGCGAAATCGTCGGGCAGGAGTTCGAGTACGCGGGCGGCATGGTCCGGGCGGATTTTCGACAGGACCACGGCCACGGTTTGCGGGTATTCGTTCTTCAGATAGCTGGCGAGGACTTCTTCGGAGACATTGCCGAGCTTGTCCCACATCGTGCGGCCGGCAGGTCCGCGAATTTCCTCCATGATCTGTTCGACGCGGTCGCCCGGCATTGCCTTCATGAGAAGGCGCTCGGTAGTCTCATACGACCCGTGCAGGGATCCGGTCGAAGACACCTGGTCGGCAAATTCGACAAACAGGCGTTCGACCATCTCGGCATCGATACGCCCGAGCGCCGCCATCGCCTGCGACATTTCCTTGATTTCGTCGTCATCCATCAGCGAGAAGAGCTTCATCGCGCTGTCTTCGGATACGGACAGGATCAGGATCGCCGCCTTTTGCGGTCCTGTCAGTCCCCGGAAATCTTCACGTCCTGCCATTATCCTTTACCCGCCTATGTTTCCTGGTACATCCACTGACGCAGGATGCCGACCGTTTCTTCCGGATGGCGCTCGACGATCTCGGATATCTTTTTCAGGGTCGAAGCCTTCACACGCCCGTCGACCTGGTCGAGATTGATCAGCTGGTCATCGTCTTCGTCTTCGTCGAACGCCCCGCTCACGCCCGTTCCCGCCGGTCCGGCGAGGGCGTTGGAATCTTCGCTCTGGTCGGCCAGCAGGCCCTGTTCCTTGGCGGCGTCCAGCGCGCTGGGCAAAGCGTCCAGCGTCCGGGCGATAAGCGGGCGTACCACCAGCAGGATCACCAGGATACCGACGATGGCGAGCACGAATATCTCGGCGATCCGAAAGAGATCGGACTTGGTCAGGCCGAAGAACGGCAGCTTGGTGTTCAGGTTCTGACCGTCGAGCGCACGGAACTGCATGCCCACGATTTCAACCGTGTCGCCGCGTTTGGGATCGAAACCGATACCCGACTTGACCAGTTTTTCGATCTTTTCCAGTTCTTCCTGACTGCGTTCGGTATAAACGCGGGTGCCTTCGTCATTGACCGAATAGGTGCCGTCGACAAGAAGCGCGATGGAGATGCGCCGTACGCTTCCGGTTTCATGAACGTGGTTCTTGACGGTGCGCGTGATCTCGTAATTGACGGTTTCTTCGGTCCGGTTCGACTGGCTCGCACTGCCCCCGCCGCCCGCGTTCTGCTGCGCGTCCGGCAGGTTGTTGGCCACTGAAACTGCTGCCTGGCCGTCCTTGTCGTTGCTCTGGGCGTTTTCCTCTACGGTTTGTGTCGAGCGGACGACCTGGCCGTCCGGATCGTATTTTTCCGTATTGGTGGTCACGCGGTCGAAATCCATTTCCGCGGAAACCTGGGCGCGAACCTTTCCGATACCCACCGATTGCTCCACGAGCTCTTCGATCTGTCGCGTGACGCGTTCTTCGTGCGCCCGCCGCAATTCTTCCGACGTGGTTGCGAACGTCGTGCCGTCATCGTTTTCGCCACCGGCGCGCGCAAGAAGACGGCCGCGGGAATCGATGATGGAAATGCGATCCGGTTCCAGTCTCGGCACGGCGGCGGCAACAAGATGCTGAATGGCCATGACCTGGGCTTTTGTCAGCTTTCCGGCGCCACGGGATTTGATGACGACCGATGCGCTCGGCTTTTGTTCGCGCCGGCTGAAGAGTTCCCGTTTCGGCATGACGAGGTGAACGCGGGCTTCCTCGACACTGCCGATGGAGCGGATTGTCCTGGCCAGCTCTCCTTCGAGGGCGCGCAGAAGATTGACGTTCTGGACGAAGTTGGTGGTGCCAAGGGAGTCTGACTTGTCGAAGATCTCGTACCCGACAGAGCCGCCGGAGGGCAGGCCGCTTTCTGCCATCTGCATCCGCAGGCGGAGAACCATCTGCGAGGGAACGAAAATCTGTTGTCCTTCGCCACGAAGTTCGTAGGGAATGTTCTGGGTTTCCAGCTTGGAAACGATCTTGCTGCTGTCGGCGGTGTCGAGTTCGCTGAAAAGCAGCGTCATGTCCGTGCCACCCAGCCGCGACGTCAGGAAAACGAAGAAAATGATCAGCCCGATCGCGACGCCGCCGATGGCGGCCAGGCGGACTGTGCCCAGGCTTTTGAAGGTGTCTAGTATACTGTCCACGGGATGCGGCCTGAACCTTTTGATTTAATTCTGAAAATCCGAATTCCGGCTGCATTTGCCGGATAAGCAGAATATGGCCAGGTAGATAAAAAAGGCGTTAACAGCAGGAAGATTTTGCCGGGTAATCGGCAATTTTTGCCGGGAGCCGGAACACGGCATGAAAAAAGCCCGGCAATGCCGGGCTTTGTTTCTCACAGATCGTTGTGAATTCAGGGTTTCGGGTTGGGAGGCGTACGTTTCCGATATTTCTGAATGCGGGTCGCCCGCAGGCCGCGGACGCCGTAATCGTCGATCAGGCGCTGCCAGGACAGAAACTCCTCGACCGACAACGTATACCGGTCGCAGGCTTCTTCCAGCGAGAGGAGCCCGGCGCGTACGCCGGCGACAACCTCCGCCTTGCGCCGCATTACCCAGCGGCGGGTTCCCGGCGGCGGTAAATCCGCCATCGTGATGGGACGGCCCCCCGGTCCAAGGACCGGTTCTTTCCGTCCAAAATTTCCATCTGCCACGAGCGTGTTCCTCATCAGGGCGTCTGTCATTTCTAAAGCTGACACAATGTACCTTCCGGGCTTTAAAGAACTGCTAAGCGCCACGGTTAACAGGATGTTGCGGGCTTCGGTCCGGGGACAAAAACGGCGTCTGTCAGCCGTTTTTGTCCCCGGAAAATTGTTATTTACCCGTCACTTTTTTTATCGTTTCACACGGATTAATTCGTCGAGCATCTCGTCGGCCGTCGTAATGATCTTGGTCGACGCGGCATATGCCCGCTGTGTGATGATCATATTCGTGAATTCGCTGGCCAGATCCGACGTAGAGGCCTCGAGAGAATTCGGGGCGATCGTGCCGGCATTCGCCTCGCCCGCCGAGCGGAGGAAGTAGTCTCCGGACTCCTCGGACTGGTTGAACACCGTCCCGCTGCCGGCGCTCAGGCCGTTGGGAGCCGGGAAGGTTGCGACCGGAATTTTGTAGATCTGAAGCGTTTCGCCGTTGTCGTACAGCGCCGTGACGATACCGTCCTCATCGACGGCGACATTCAGAAAATTGCCGAACTGCACGCCGTTCTGATTGACGAAAGCCGTCTGGATCACCGGGTTGAGCGTCCCCGACTGGGTCAGTCCGTCCGCGACGCCGATGGTCCCGAAATCGAGGGCGATGTCCATATCGTTGGCGCCACTCGTCAGGCCGCTGAGCGAGAGGGAGTAAGGCGTTAGCGCCGGGTTGCCGTCAAAGTCCGCCGGCGCGCCGAGGCCGTCGAATGTGATGACCTGGCTGAAAGCGGTCGCACTGCCGACGCCGTTTTCTTCAATCGTTGTGACACCGGTTATCGGCGGAACCGTTACGGTCCATTCGTTGACCGCGGTTTTCGTCCAGGTAAACGTGATATCGAGGGGAACGCCAAGCGAATCGAACACCTGGACGTTGGTTGTCTGCACGGAGCCGGCAGTGGGCGTAATCGGGGCCGTTGCCGGCAGGTTCGCGCCGATTTCGATCGTGGTAGTCGGCGTGGCGCTGCCCGATACGGCGTTCACCCGGATCGCCTCCAGACTGGACAGCACCGACGTGTTCGCTGCGGTCGGGGTCCCGGTCGCATCGGTCGCCCAGCCGTTCAGATAATGGCCGGTGGGGGTGCGCAGATATCCTTCCGAATCCGTGGAGAACTGACCCGCACGTGTATAGGACGGCACGGCGCTTGCACTGGCGTTATTGGACGTCGTCACGACGAAAAATCCCTGGCCGGAGATCGCGAGATCCGTGGGGCTTGCCGAAGATTGCAGAAGGCCCTGCCGGTCGATTTCAGAGATCGGGCTGGAGCGCACACCGCCGGGCGCATAATAGCTCGACAGCGACTGACGGGTGACCAGGGTTGAGAATGCAGCCTTGCTGGTTTTGTACCCGACCGTGTTAACGTTCGAAATGTTGTCGGAAATTATGCCGAGCGCCTGGCTCTGCGCATTCAGCCCCGATACGCCAGAGAACATTGCACCATAGAGACTCATATACTTAACTCCTTACGCCTTGAATTTAAGTCTGTCGAAACAGACCGGTGGTCCCCCAAAAACTTGTCTAGACGGCGGGTTCTTCGTCGCCGCCGTTTTCATCGTCGCCCCCGCCGGAACCGTTCCCGCCGCTATTGGCGCTTTGATTCGAAACGGAGATGACCTTGTCGAGATCGAGCGGAACAACGCCGAAGATCAGTTGTGTGCCGGTTTCGTTGTTCTGTGTGCCGGTGACTTTCGCGGTTATCGACGTCGCGACATCGATAATATTGGTGTCGGCATCGCGGGCCGAGACCACAACCGTATAAGCGCCGTCCGGAAGCGTGTTGCCGTCATCGTCCTTGCCGTCCCAGTTCACGGTGTGCTTGCCGAGGGACGTGGCGCTTTCGATCGACCGCACCTGCGCGCCGGTCGCATCGTAGATGAGCACTTTCGCACTCTCCGCTTTCTCGCCAAGGACGTAATTCATCGTCGCCGATCCGTCGACCAGCGGTAGGGCGCTGCTGAGCGCTTCGACAGTCGTGCCGATATAGCTGATCGCTGCGACCGCCTGGTTGCTGCCCTGGTAGCCGAGAAGCTTTTCCAGGTTGGAATTGGATTTGATCGATTGTTCGACCTGTGAGAACTGGACGAGCTGGTTCGTGAATTCCGCGGAATCCATGGGTTCCAGAGGGTCCTGATAGCGCAGCTGCGTTGTCAGCAACGTCAGAAACGTATCGAACGATTCCGACAGCGACGCATCGGCTTTTTCAGACGCTGTCTGCGGTGCGGTTGCTCCTGCAAGTGCTGAGGATACGTCCATGATTTTCGGTCCTTATACCTGAATGTCTATCCTGCCTTCGGGCAGGATCAGAGGATTGCGTTCCGGAAGGCCGTTCATGTCCGGCTGGCCGTTTTCGCCGGGAAGCATGATGGCGCCGTCGACGCGATGCGTTTCGTCGTCGCGGCCGTTCTGGGCTGCGCCGTCGTCGCCCTGAAGATTGAATTCAAGGCTTCCCGAATCCGTCTTTACGCCGGCTTCGTTCAACGCTTTTTCGAGACTGCGCGCATCCCGCTGGAGCAGGTCCAGCGTCTCGCTGCGTTCCGCCGAAATCACGGCGATAAGCCGGTTGTCCGGGCCGATCTCGAGGTCGATGGTAACTTTGCCGAGTTCCGCAGGCTTCAGCTGGACCGACAGACGATCGACGTTCTGATCGGCGGCGCGGGAAATCTGCATGGCAATCTGTTCGGTTGCCGGCTGCGGTGTCACCGCGCCCCGCGCGGTATAGGCGGCCGCCTGGGTCGGCGCATTGATCGCTGCCCGCATTTCGGCGTTGAAGCTCTGGGTCACGCCGAGGGTATCGCCTGAAACTGCCGGAGAAACCGGGGCAGGGCTGCCGGATACGGCGGGATCGGCGGCGGTGGCCGACGCCATTGCCTGCGCAAGGAGCTGTGAATTGTTCTGTGGCGGGGTCTGCCCGTTTGCCGCGGTTGCGGACTGGGACGATGCCGACGGTGCGGGCGATCCGGAATCCGTGACGGCGGTTCCCGAGGCGAGGGCGGACGATGCCGCGCCGCCGTCTTTGGGTTTGCTCGACGAACCTGTGGCCGCGTTTTCGGAAAGCGGCCCGTTAACGGTTGCCAGAACCGCCGAAGCGCCTGTCTGACTTGCTGCAGTGCTTGCCGCCCGTCCGTCCGTCTGAAGTCCGCTGGTCTGGCTGCCCGTCTTGTGCCCTGACTGAGCAGGCGTCTGGATTCCGGCCTGAGCGGCAGCCGCCTGTTGGGCGACCAGGATACCGGCAGTGCCGGGCGATTGCGGGGCGGTTGCCGAAGCAACCGTCTGTGCGGTCGCCGCGGCGGACGGGGAAGCCAACTCCGTACCCGGAGTTTGTGCCGGGGTCTGACCGGTCGAACCGGCACCGCTTACCAGCTGTGCAATATTCGTTGTTGCGCTGTTCGCCGCGGCGGTCTGTGCATTTCCCGTGGCCTGGGCGGCCGTCGGTGAGGGTATGGATTCCTCAGCGGCCGGGTTTTCCGATACCGCCGTTGTTGCAGCCTGCGTCCCGTCCACCGTCTTCGGTGTCGTTTCCGCGGCGGCCGGCACCGCATCTGCCGCCGTGCCGGCGTTTCCATCCGTGTCGGTCGGGAGGCCGACTTTCCTGTCCCGCGGATCCGGCTTCGCCATATCGGCGGGGCGGGAAGGCCGGTCGTTTGCGGTATCGCCGGCTCTGTCTCGGCGGACCCTGGAGACCGGCTCTACATCCGGAATTTCGAACTTGTCCTCATCCCGCACAGGCGTGTGCTCGCGGCTCCTGGCCGGAGCAGACACGATGTCTGTGATGGAGGGATGGGAAATAGGGTTCATAAGACTAAAATCTACTCTGTGTTCCTGACGCCATTACTGCCGCCGCAATATTCAATGCAATTCCGGGGCCAACTTCCGTAGTGGCAGAAACCGCGTAATTCCGCGCATTTCGGGTGAGGGACGGATCGGGAAGAGTTGCCTGTCGGAAAACTTGACCCTGCCGGTGGGGCAGTAAGTGCCTAGCGGTATCCGTGTCGGCAGGCAGAACGCAAAAGAGCGTATCCACTGCCGGACACGCTCTTTCGGGGTTGGGCGTCATTGACGCGCCTCCGGTATCGCCGGGGACCGGATCAGCCGGCAACCGGCGCCAGAGATTGCGCCTGATGCTGCGCCAGCGCGTTCGCAAACGCCGGGTCGAGGATCATGGATTCCGCTTCGTTCACATCCGCCTGGATGCGTTCGTCGAGGTCTGCCCAGGAATCGCGCAGCGGTCCGAGGACGTTTCTGAGGGCGGCGGCGATGGCGGGGTCGTTCGAAAAGTTGATGTCCGTCATCTGCTGGATGCCGTGCTTGTACAGAGACGCGAGGTTGGCGGCAATTGTGCCGCCGTTCCGCAGGTCGAGTGCAATACACAATTCGTACAGCACCTCGGATACGCGGACGCTTGCGCTATAACGCATTTCGATATCGTCGGCTTCGATCGCGCCTTCGATGACGTCGAGATTGTCGAGCATGTCGTCGTAGAGCATCACGAGCAGGCGGCTCGGAAATTCCTCGGCGATCTGTTCGATCTTGTCTGAGCTTGTATTACTGTAGTTCATATCAATTCTCCTGGATTGCAGCGGGGCCCGGATGTAGCGACCCGATGGCCCGGTCAGCCTCCGTTTACTGGAACAGTCGCAACAGGGTCTGCGGTGTTTCGTTCGCCTGTGCCAGCATGGCGACGCCGGCCTGTTGCAGAATCTGTTTCGAGGTGAAGTTGCTCATCTCAGCCGCAATATCGAGGTCGAGCAGGTTGCTTCGCGCGGCCTCGGTATTTTCCAGTGTGGTGGCGATATTTGCCGCGGCGAATTCCAGCCGGTTGAGACTGGCGCCGATCGTCGCCCGGTTGATGTTCAACTGATCGATGGCGTTGGTAATGAGCGTAGATGCCGTATCTGCGGTCGTTGCGGCAGTGATGTCCGATCCTGTCAGACCCAGGGCGGTTGCATTGATACCGTCGAGGGAAACCGTGATCTCGTCCGCGGTGGTGCTGGTGCCGGTGCCGACCTTGTAGGTGAAGGTGCTCTGCGCGGCGCCGCTGAGGCCGATCGTGCCCGTGGCAATAGCGGCATCGACATCGAATGCCGTGTTGATGGCAAGATCGATCTTGTTGTTGTCGCTGCCGCCTGTGACCAGCGTGACCACGGTGCCGTTCGACATGGCGCTGCCGTCATTCGTATCCGATGCGAGCGACCCGCTATAGGTCGAGCCGTTATGTGTCAGCGTGAATGTGCCAGTCGTCGCATAGGAAATATCGGCACTCGTGGAACCGGTTGCGGCCGTAATGTCGTAACTGCCCCGGAAGGTTATCGAGGCCACGCCGTATGCCGGCGTGAAGTTGCTCGCTGCCGTATTCAGATCCAGTGCCAGACCGCCGTCAACCAGGGTGACCCCGTTGAATTCGGTGTCTTCCGCCAGCCGGTCGATTTCCGACACCAGCTGCTGGTATTCGGCGTTCAGCATGCCGCGTTCCGTACCGGACAACTGTCCGGAACCTGCCTGGACCGCCAGCGTTTTCATCCGCAGCAGAATATCGTTTGCCCGCGCCATGGCGCCGTCGGCGACCTGAAGCATCGAAACCGCCTGGCCGCTGTTTACGCGGGCCTGGGTCAGGGCGTTTACCTCGGCGGCAAGCCGCGAGCCGATTGCCATCGATGCGGCATCGTCCTTGGCCGAAATCACGCGGGTACCGGCCGAAAGCTTGGCCAGTGAATCCGTCATCTTCATATCTGTTTCTGTCAGATGACGGAGCGCGACATTGGCCGCAAAGTTCGAAATCACATTGAGCGCCATAGTGGGTCTCCTCGTTCCTGGTTTGCGAGGCGCTGATCCGGATTAAATACGCATCCGACCGCCCGGCCTTCGCTTTCCTTTGTCTCTCGCGTTCCTGCGATAAGGCGTTACTCATTCTCAACGTGTCGCTTTCATTCGGGCTGTCCGGCCTTATCCGGGATGCCGCCGTGAACGCGATAACACGGACAACTCATCTGCAATTCCGGGGCCAAGTGTGGGCAATGTCATTAGTGCCTTGAAAACAAAGGAAAATATGGAAATCCAGCCCGGCATGCCAACCCGCCGTTGGCCCGATTGCGGCAATTAGTGCTCGGCCAGTCTGGTAATTTATGCCGGGTGATGGCGGAGTTTGCCGGGGCAGGGGAACGGACGCCCCTGAAATGGCATGCAGGGATCCGGGCAAAAAAAACGCTGCCCGGGGGCAGCGTTTGTATATCTGTGATCGTCTGTGATCGTCGTGGTCAGGCCGAAACGATCGTCCTTCGCGCCGGCGCTGCGGATTGGGCATCCGCCTGGTCGGCGACCTGTGCGGTTGTGCGTGCGGCGCCGCCCTCGGCGACGCCGTTCATGGCGATATCGCGCCAGGCATCGCGCAGCGGTTCAAGCAGAATAATAACTTCCCGCGCAGGTTCCGGGTCGTTATGGATGTCGACGTCGGGCAGCCGCAGCATCATGTACGGCAGCAGCCGGTTCAGATTGTCGCCGATTTCACCGGAATGTTCGACATTCAGGGTCGACCACATATGTTGCAGAATCTCCATCGCACGGTTGTTGGCTTTCCAGCGTTGTTCTATTTCTCCGGCTTCGATCGCGGCAATAGCCTCGCGCAACGACGAGATCGCACGGTCATACAACATGTAGACGAGTTTCGACGGTGAGGCCGTCATGACTTGCTGGTTCAGGTATTTGGCGACGTTGCTATTCACTATTGTCTCCGCTGGAGGCGAGTGCCGGGATTTTCTGGTCGCTAGTTGCTGTTGCCGGACAGGGACGCGGCAGATGCCTGAACGCTTTCGAGTATACGTGCGTTCGTTGCCATTGCGGTTTCCATGGAAATGAAACGCTCAAGCAGGCTTCGGCGCTGGATTTCAAGCCGTGCCAGCATTTCTGTAATACGGTCGGCGCCGATTTCGTTCGTGTCCGTAAGGCTGTCGATTTCCGTTTCGACCCGGCCGGTGTCTTCGTTCAACAGGTTGTCGATCGCGTAAAACATCTGCGCCCCGACGCCGACGGTATAATCGAATGTGATCGTGGTCGGTCCCGTCAGGTTGTCGAAAAACAATTGCAGGCCCTCCGCGTCGCCCGTTTGCACTGTGAGGGAACTGCCGTTGACGACCGCCGTGCCGTCGTCGGCGCCGGTCCCCGCGCCGCCGATATTGGCGGTTCCGGCGATCGACGCAACCGGCGTGTCGGTCGTCGGAGCATAAACGGAAGGCGCCTGAGCGGACTGGGCGACCATTTTCATATCGTAGATATGGGTGCTGGCGGTCGCGCCGTCGCCGATGAAAGACAGGCCTGTCGCTGTATCGACCGGGCGGACCTCGGCGCTAACGGTGCTGGTGCTTGCCGATGCCGTTGCCGTCAGCGTGACCCTGTACCAGCCATTGCCGACATCTTCGATCGTGGCGGAATCCGCACCGGTGCCGGTTGCGAGGATCGTGCCGGCATTGAGGTCCACGTTCACGTTTGTATCGGCGGCGAAGGCGGATGCCCCGTCGGAAAGCGACAGACGAGCGCGGTCGCGGTCGCCCTTTTGGAGATAGGCTGAAAATTCGTATGTCTCGCCGCTCGTGACCGATCCGGCGCCGCCGTTGGTGACGACGTGATCGGCATTGTCGGTACTGGCAATGATTGCCGTCGCGCCGAAATTGCCGCTGTTATACGGATCGTCTATGGCGGAGGGGCCGGTCGTGGACCTGATTTCCGTGAAACTGTCCGTATGAAGGGCGTTGCTTGCCGCCGGTTCAAGCTGTGCGCCGTAAAAATAGGTGTCCACGGTACCGCCGCCGACCCCGTCGCCGTCGCCGGCATAGACCGTATTGATGCCGTTCATGGAATACATTTCCATGGTGGCGTTGCCGGATGCGCTGGCGGTGGACGTGACGCTGATCCGGTACCAGCCGTTCCCTGCGTCTTCAATGTTGTATCCGTCGACGCCAAGACCTTTGTTGGTGAGCGTGCCGTTTGTAAGGTCGACATCGACATAGGACTGGGACGGGAAATTACCGCCCGCAAGCTGGATTCGGGCGGAATCGGTGGCGCCCGCTGAGCCGTTTTTGGCGTATACGGAAAATGTGTTTGTTTCGCCCGCGGTTACGGTGACCGGCGTGCCCGTTGTAAGGTAATGGGTGTTATTGGTGTTGTCGCCAATCAGGCCTTCCGCCGTGGTGTCGCCGAACGGCCCAGCGATACTATCGGCCACGACCTCGGTTCTGACCGGAGACCAGTATGCATTGTCGAGTTCTTCCGAATACTGGAAATTGTTGCTGCCGCTTCCCGGCTGGATATTCACGGTGAAGCCCGCCGAGTTGTACTGGGTGTTTCCATTGAAACCCAGCAGGCTCACCCGCGGATCCGATGCCGTGAAATCGAAGGAAAACAGGCGGCGAATATCCTCCACATTGTTCAGCAGGGCTTCGTCGAGCGTGCTTTCGTCGATTTCCAGCGTATTGGCGTCCAGGGGGTCGGCTTCCGACCCCAGAGGAATGAAGTCGATGCCGATCTGGGCGAGGACGCTGAAATTGCTGCCGACACCTGCGACACCCGCACC
>TARA_R110000868_G_scaffold116745_3_pt1 | contig 12313 bp, 15 predicted proteins | sample TARA_R110000868 | Tara Oceans TARA_R110000868 (sample SAMEA4397489) | marine metagenome | biome: Polar Biome; feature: [SRF] surface water layer (ENVO:00010504); material: water (ENVO:00002006), including particulate matter (ENVO:01000060) such as... | depth 5 m | reverse complement strand
TATCCCCCGCTTTCTTGGGGGCTATTGACAAACCTTTGTATCTGTGATATGGGGGATATGAGCGTCTCAAGGTTTGAGATGAACTGTCTCACTATATGGACAGGCCTTGGAAAGGCCGTAGTATCTACTATATACAAACCTTTATCTCTACGCTTAACCAAACCATCATAGCCATCATATCTACCCATAACGCTTATTCCAATACCTTAGTCGTATCAATGTCTTATCTTGTCTACTGCTATTACATTTGACACATGCTGGTAATAAGTTGCTTAATTCATGTCCCCCGCCTTTACTGACGGGTATTATATGATCTGCTGTATTAGCAGGAGCATTGCAGTAGTAGCATGTATAGTTGCTATTCTCTAAGGTAGTAAGTCTGTTCTTCTTATATTCCGTGGAACTATATGGGTTGGCCTTACTCATTCTGGCTCTCCAGTAGCGCTTGCAGACTCATACCATCCCATTTCTCTTCGTTCTCCACAACAGGCTTTCCATATGGATACACCGTGTTCTTTACACCAATAGACGATGGTGCTTCCCTCTGGAGCAATCTCTCGCATCTGTCCCAAACCTCCCTATAATCAGTCCAACTAAAGGCTAACTCACCTATATTAACCAGGTCTAATAGATGTGCTGCACAACACCATCCCCAGTCATCATGGTAGTAATAGGCTGATTGGGTACATCTTTGGCATACCCTTGGCCTTTGGGTAGTCTTATACTTGCCTAAGTAGTAGAAAGGGTTATTGGAGAAACCATATTTGGGGTGAGCAGTCATATCCTATCAAGTATATCACCAATCTGCTTCTTTACCTTATTAATCTCAAACCAGCCTAAATCCTTGTCATTAGCCAGTCTATGAACCTCTTCAAACCCTTTAAAGATACGCTCTTCTAAGGTTTTGCGTATTGCTTGGTTATCTCTAGCCTCACTAAGGACATAATACTTTTCTTGCCATATTGGTACTTCTTTTGTTTTTGGTCTTCCCCGTTTTCTTTCAGTCATTCTTAGGCTTCCTTTTCTTAATGCTAGCGTTCTCTGAATGAAGTATTGATTCTAAATGGTTAGTATTGACACATTTACGGTTATAACAAATATGATTTAATTCAAGTCTATCTCCTGTACCAAGACGACCAATACCTGTTGGCAATGCTTCAATTCCATGCTCTAAAGCCCATGCAAAACGATGTACATATACTGGAACAAAAGATGTGTGTTCTGGTTTATCTTTAATTGCTATACACATTGCTCCATAGTTACTTTCATTTAAAGATTTAGTCCAAACAATGCATCCATTGTCTAAAACCTTAGTATTTTTGTGAAAGGTTTTTACAATCTTTGGTCTTGTTATTCCGTATGCTATTGCCATATCTTTTTTACTTGGCATAAGACACCTCCACAGGGAATGTGTATTCTTCTATTTGCTTTTGTAATCTTGCTTCTGCTATTGCTTTTGGATTGGTACCCTTGGCTCTTGGGTTGGTTCCAAGTTCTCTTGTTGATACCCTTTTTTTGCGGGTGCCAAGGAATTTACACATCTCTGGTAAATGTTGTACTAATGATGATTCTCTGTGCCAAAGGATTGTCTCACCATGTGAGATGGCTCTATTGCAGACACAACAGGTGTTTTGGTATTTATTGGTTATCTGCTTCCAATTGAAGTCTTGGTGTTGCATATTTGATTGAATTCTTTCATCACGATTCAATCGTTGTTTATTGATTGCTTTACTCATTGTTTCTCTCTTTCTTTGTTTGTAGGTTGAAACCTGGTTTCCTGAGAACAACCCTAATCCTTATAATTTAATATAGGAATTAGATTGACTCAGGAAGTGTTTCCTTCGCTACCACTTAAACCCTTGATGCTATCTCCGAAAGTCTGGTAGGTCTTAAGTATAACAGAGTTTTTAAAACTTTGTCAAGACAGGGTTGAGGCCCTCCACAAGAAAGAGATTTAACCAATGGAAGGCCTCGTATCATCACTAGGATGTGCTGATATCTAATTGTAGCAGATTGTTTGTAATGCTGTCAAATAGGGTAGGGGTAGGACTGATCTACCAAACCTTGCTAAAAGTGTCTTAAAAGGGCCTTGGAAGGCTTCTACCAAGTACTTATGGCTGTGCGCTTCCAGAGGGCAGACCCTGGAGGACCACCTGTGACACAAATATAAATATAATCAGCATCCCAAATGATTGTTCCTGCGTTTCCTCCATCAGTTGAAGTTGATGGGGTTCCACCTTGAATGTAGAGTTGGCCATTAATTCTTACGCTACCGTTATATCCACCTGCAGCATCAAAGTTACCCTGGATTAAAGGAGTTGATGTAGTACTATTAGAAATATAAAGTTTATCTGAACCAGTTTCATTTAGTCCTGCTTTGTATCCAATGAATACATTTCGTGCTCCAGTACCACTGAAACGACCAGCACCATAACCAATGGCTGTATTTTGAGATGATGCTGTATTACTTCCAAGTGCTCTTGCTCCTATTGCAACATTCTGATTGGCAGTAGAACCACTCCAAGCAGCAAGGGTGTTATCACCAATTGCAACATTCTCACTACCAGTAGTATTAAATTCCATAGCAGATTGGCCGTAAGCACCATTTCGTTCTCCAGTTGTATTTGAAGATAATGCAAATGCACCAACAGAAGTATTATAATCACCTGTGGTATTTGCCTGATTTGAAAGTGCTCCTATTGCAGTATTATATTCACCAGCAGTATTTGTTTTAAGTGAGTCTGCACCAACTGCAGTATTTCCATCATTGACTGATGTATATAGTAGAGCAGTTCTGCCAATAGCAGTATTTATTGAACCTGTTGTGTTAGCACTTAAAGCATTAGCACCAAGAGCAAAGTTGTTGGAACCTGTAGTGTTAACAGAAAGAGTATTAAGACCAATACCAACATTTTGTGTACCCGTAGTATTTGCTATAAGTGAACCATCACCAATTGCAATGTTATTTATTCCAGTACCTACACCTTTATTAATATCAATACCGTCAACAACTATTCCACTTGTAATTTCTGGAATTCCAGTACTCATTACAAATGTATCGCCTGTACCTGTTTGTGAGTTAATTGTTGATGTACCGCTAGAAGAACGAATAGGGCCACCAGTTAATTCTGGTCCTGCTGGTCCAACATCTCCTTGGATACCTTGGATACCCTGAATTCCTTGGTCTCCAGTTAATCCTGTATCACCTTGGATTCCTTGCTCTCCCTGTATTCCTTGAATACCTTGTGAGCCAGTCGCTCCAGTTTCCCCTTGGATTCCTTGTATACCTTGAATACCAGTAGCCCCTGTATCTCCAGTAGCACCTGTTAAACCAATTTCTCCTTGTATACCTTGAATTCCTTGGTCGCCCTGAACTCCTTGAATTCCTTGAAGTCCAGTATCTCCTTGGATTCCTTGGATACCTTGGATACCAGCAGGGCCTTGAATACCAACAGCACCATTTAGGTTAATTTCCCATGATGTATATGTTCCTGAACCTGTTTTGCTTTTTAAATCAACAACTAATGAACCTGTTGCTTGGTTATAAGAAACAACTTCACCATGCATATGGTTATCATTATCATAAGCAATGATTACTGTTTGTGCTGTAGAATAATCTAAATTTAAATCAGCAGTAGTTAATGTTATTTGACCAGTTGAAGCAATTGTTAATGATGTTGTAGATGTTGTTGCATATCTATCTCCATCAGCACCGTTATCTCCAGTATCTCCTTGAATTCCCTGAATACCTTGTATTCCTTGATCTCCTTGAATACCCTGAATTCCTTGTGGGCCTTCATCACCTTGAATACCTTGAATGCCTTGTGCACCAGTTGCACCAACATCACCAGTATCACCTTGAACGCCTTGGATTCCTTGGATGCCTTGTTCGCCTTGAATTCCTTGTTCTCCTGTTAAACCAATTGATCCTTGTGAACCAGTTGCTCCAGTACTTCCAGTATCTCCTTGAATTCCTTGTATTCCTTGGATTCCTTGTAATCCAGTTGCTCCAGTTGCTCCTGTATTTCCAGTGTTTCCAGTTTCTCCTTGGATTCCTTGAATGCCTTGGTTTCCTTGCTCGCCTTGAACACCCTGGTTTCCTTGTGGGCCTTGAATTCCTTGTGGACCTGCTGCAACTTCTAATCCAGAAGCATAAACTTTAATTTCATCAGGTGTAAGAATAGTTACTTTTCCTGTAGATAATGTTGTAATTGTCATCGTGTTACATCCTCTTCAACAAAGATTTGTCCTCTAATGACTGTTGAAACAGTAGAGGTAATGCTATTAGTTCCTTGGATATCAAAATAACTTATTAGTGTGAGGTCTGTTGTATTTAATGCAATGTTAAGAATGTTTTCGTTTTTCACTATTGATAACTCAGATAGTTGTCCTGCATCAGTTGGGTATTCTCTTACAATACCTTCAAAAGTCCAGTCAGTTAAATCTAATGCTACATCATCGCTGTTAACCAGCACCAAACTCATGACGGCATTATCATTGCGATAAACACGCCACTCAAGGTCAGGTGGCTGTAAATTAAGGGTTTTCATTGATTTCCTCCCAAGGGTTAATCTACCTCAATTGTATACTTGATGTATGTTGACTAATCCTGAAGTAATCGCTGCCGTTTTCGCTGGTACAGCAACCATCCTAGGAGCCTTCTTTGGCTTTACTAAATGGATGATTGCTAAGTTCTTTAATGAACTTAAACCAAATGGTGGTTCAAGTATCAAGGACAAGGTAGAAGTCAATTCAGAACGACTAGACAGAGTTGAACAAAGAGTAGACCAAATATATGAACTGCTCGTCAATAGGAGAACCAAATGAAAAATGTATACTATCAAGGCAAACTTATCCCTGTTAAAGATTGGGATTTTGATAAGAAGAAGCCAAAGGCTAAAGTAAGTAAGAAAGAGCCTGTTGAGGTTACAGTGGAACTGCCACTAGAGGTGCAACCAAGCACTGAAGAATAATTTTAATAACAAAACCCTCCCGTTAGTTTAACAGACATAGTGGGAGGGTTTTGCATTTCTGGAGGCAGCCCAGAAAGTTATGTTATTGTTGCTTGTACTATTACTGGCTCAGTTGTTGTTCTTGTTACTGTCCCGCCATTCGTAACTTCAAGACTTACAGTATATGTATTGTAACTTGCAAATGTATATGTAGGAATTCTTTCTGTAGATGTGCCACCATCCCCAAAATCCCAAAGATAAGAATCTGCTACTTCTACTGATCTAAATGTTACTTGTTTATCATTAGTTCCAAATGGATCAAAGATATAAGTAAAATAAGGAATGTTTAAGGGCAATGGTCTCATAGCAAACATTGTTTTTGTTGCAGATGTTCTTTGTCCTGCAGGTTTTGTTGGATCCATTCTTCCACCATCAAGTTTAATATATCCAATGTTTACCCAGTTACCATTTAAAGTTGGTGGTCCAAAAGTTCCTGCTGGATTTGGAGTATAGTCAGTAACAACCTCAGCAACATCAACAGAAATCTTTGGATAGAAATCTTCTATACGAAGACCATTAAAAGTGCCACCATTTTCAAAAAAATCTTGAAAGTTTACTATTATTTGATTTATTAAATTTGTTCCTGATCCAAGATCTACAACAAGTTCCCAACGAACAGTTGCATATGGCACAGAAATTCCACCATAATTGTTTCGTGATCCTGCAGCCAAACCATAAGCATTCGTTGCAGTTATTGCTGGGTCTCTTGTTAAATTATATTCCCAGCCAAGAGATGCTGAAGGACTACCTCCTGATGTGTTTTTCCATCCAAACTTTGGAATAGAAGCATCAGTCATGTTTAAAATTGGCTTTATATACATTAAGTTTGCGTTTGTTCCAGATGTAAGTGCTTTAGCAAAACTCATTACAGGAGTTACAGCAACCAAATCACCAGGGGAAGTTGTAATTTCTCCTGGCTTAGTATAAGGATCAATCCTAAACTTAATATAACGAACTGAATAAGTTCCACTTGTATTTACAGCAATCACTGTTACTGTGTTAGTTATACTTTCTGTCTGCTCCCAAATATTTCTAGTTGTAAGCGTTACAGAAAAAGATGTTGTTACATTTTCAGATACTCCATATGTATGAACAGGATTCTTTAATATTGATGTTGTTCCATCACCAAAGTCCCACAAATATGCGTCTGGCTCTTCAAATCCAACATTTTCTGATGTATTTGTAAATGTAATTGTTTGTTGGCTTTGTGTAGTTGTAAAGTTAGGAGACATTGTTGGCTGTAATAGTGTTATTGTTTCTGTATGAGTGTTGTAAACTTTAACACCACCTTCTCCATAAGCAAAAACAGTTACACTAACTTCATATTCAGTTTCATCTGGGGCAGGATCGTAAGTTTTTACAGGATTTTGTAAAGCAGATGTTGTGCCATCTCCGAAGTCCCAAAGATAAGAATCTTCTTCTCCAGTTTCATTATTAACTGATGTATCTGTAAATGTTACTCTACCAAAGTTATTTGTTAAGTTTTGCACCCATCCAAAATTTGCAGTTACTACTGGAGTTCCAACAGTTAAACCTTGCTGAATTATAATTGTAAAACCATTTGTTAAAGTAATATATGCAGTTACCCACCAAAATCCTGGGCCATATCCACCATAGCGATTATCTTCTGGTGGAATATTTATACTATCAAAAGAATAAGGTGCAAGGATTCCATCATCATCAAAGTTCCATGTTTGAGTTAGGCCTGTTCTTGTTAATTCATCTTTAAATTTTCTTCCACTTCTTGCTGATTCATAATAAAATGTTTCTTCATTAGGCTCTATTTGGTTTAAATCCCAAATAACACTTTCAATATCTTCAATTGGATAATCTGTTATTGTTGCAGTAAAGTTAAAGTTTGAGTCTCCAGTTAAAGAGTTCATCTCAAGTGTTGGGATTTGTCCTTGGTAATTAAAAGCAATTTCTTGTTGTGATGGCTTAAATGAAAAACTCATTGACCAATCATCTGGAGTAATACTATGAGTAATTCCTGCAATATCGTAGAATCTGTCAATAAATTCAGAACTATTAATTTTGTGTTCTATTCTTATAAAATCATTAACAACATAACCACTATATGTAAAGTTATTTTCTATATCTTCATATCTACCATTATCAAATGTAATTTTTTGTATTTCATTTGAAGGAAAACCAACAACTTGAAATACATTTGTTGCAAAGGTTGTCCCCATAGAATCTAAAGTTTCTGGATCTGTATTTGGAAAAATTGTTCCTACACTTGCTTTTGTAAATCCGTAATCTTCTGCAGATAGAATTGATTTATAAGGACCAAGGTTATCTCTATGTGAAACTATATCTGAAGGAGGTGTCACTGTTCTATATTCATTAGATATATCTAATTGATTAATTATTCTTTTATAACCATTATCAACTAAAATTGTTTTGTAAGGTCTTCCTATTTCTGGATCAAAACTAAACTGATAATATGGAAACTCTGATTTTGGGTCTTGTTGTGCAGTCCAGTAGTAGCCATTGTATTTAACAAATGGATAAACATTTATAAAGAGATACCCAAATTCCCCTTTTGTATAAACAGAATTAAAATTTGTTGTAGCGTATTTGTTTATTACATCTAAAAGAGTTTCTCCAACTTCTGGAATGTATTTTGCTGGTGAATATCCTAGGGTTCCTGTTACTGGAACAATTCCTGTATCAAGACCTGAAGTGCCTTCTTTACTTGCAACAAAGAATTTAAATCCTGGAGAAACGGGATAGTTTGCAGGACCAATCTCATCTAGATATAAATATTTAGCAGTAAATAATTCAACAAATGAATTAAGATTAACAAATTCTTGAAAGGTTAATCCGTCCCATTCTTCTGAATCTGCTAATGCAATTATTTCATCATGAAGGTCTTTATTAACAACAGTTCTTTGTAGTACCCCAAAAATATCTGTACCTGTAATTGTAATAAGTGGATCGTCATTTCTTTGATATTGAACATCAACATTAGTTACATAACCTCTAAAAAATTCTCCGCTTCTTTCATCAACAAAAGCAATTGCTGAATTATACTTTAAATTAGTATTAACTTTTGGATCAAGGTTTGGATTACGGCTTACAATTGAAAATTGACCTGTATCTATTTGTTGATAAGGTCCTTCGTATGTATCTGTTCCTTGCACAATATCAACATTTATAATACCTGAAGTAATATCTTCACCAGTTTGTCCTGGGTCAAGAAAGTCGTCTAATATGGCTATTGGGTCTGGGTATAGATATACCTTAAATACATCTGCTATAGCCATCAGAATCTCACCTGTGTGCTCACCTTGCCATATTGTTTAATTGCATTTGATACCTCACGACCAAGGGCTGCGCCATTTGTTCCAAGACCTGCATTGATTGTAATTGCAATTGGTGCTTGAGAAGAACTTCTGCTTGAAAGCGATGGCATTGATAGCCCACTAACAGTAGCATTACCTAAACTAAGTGTTGCACTCTTTGCGATGTTTTCTGAAGCATTAATTCCCTGCGCTAAACCAGCAACAATGTTTTGACCAAAAGAAGCAAATACCTTTGATGGTGAATTGATACCAAGCATCTTCTTTGCCCATGATGGAACTAGATTACCAAAGAAATCAAAGATTCTATTCCTAAGCCATGAAGCCATTCCTTGGATTCCATCCCAGATTCCAGTAACTATATTTCTACCAACACTAAACATTGCTTCAGGAAGTGCATTAAACTTACTAACAATATCGCTTACAAATCCACCAACCTTACTTCCAAATCCCTTAATTGCATCCCATGCATCTTTTGCAAAGTTCTTGATCTTGTCCCAAACCTTACCAACAACTGCTGTAACTGTATCCCAATTCTTAACAAGAAGAACAATGATTGCAATAATTGCTACAATAGCAAGAATAACAAGTCCAATAGGGTTAGCACTCATTGCAGCATTGAATAACCATTGTGCTGCCGTTGCTATTTTGGTTGCTGCTGCTTTGGCATATGTTGCTATTTCAAGTGCTACCATTGCAGTTTTAATTGCACTTATAAGAATAAAGAATGGTGCAAGAATAGCAATTGCAAGTCCTGTAACAACAATTACTGTTTGCATAGGTCCAGGAAGTGAAGTAAATACATTAACAACCTTAATCATGATTGCATTTACTTGCTGCATGATTGGAAGGAATGTTTTACCAATGTTTGCAGCGTTATCTACTTGAATTGCATCTAACTGTCTTGTTGAGTTAGCAAGACCGTCTGCAGTATTTGCAAAGTCGCCTTGAACAACTGATGTTTGTTTCATTACAAGAGAAAGGGTTGCTTGTGCTTTTGTGTTTTGGTCAAGAGCACCTTTACCACTGTAAAGACCCATGTTCATTGCTTCTTGTTTTAATGCTGCATCAGAAATAAATACATTGTACTTACGCAATGGTTCTGATGAACCAATCAATCCTGAACGAATTGCATTGAGTGCGTCAGCAGGAGTACTATCAAATGCAGATGCTAAATCAGATGCAAGAACTGTTAAGTCTTTTGATGCTGAAATTGATTCTTGTCTTGTGAATCCAACATTCTGCAACAAACCACCAAATGCTGCTGCTGCTTGAATTGCTTGTGTTTGTGATTGTCCAAAACCTTTGGCTGCTCCTTTTGACCATTCTTCAATTGCTTTTGCATCTTCTTTAAATACTAATTGATTAACATTTAATACTTCGTTAAAAGCAGAGGCTGCGTCAATAGCATTACCAATAAAGCCACCAACTTTAGAGAATCCTTTAGCAGCAACTCCAACACCAATAAAGGCAGTAGTTAGTCCTTGCACCTTTTTAACAGATGCATCAAGCCCACCTAATTGCTTATTGGCTTGGTCAACACCCTGTTGCAGTTGTTGGACATCTGCAATGATGTCAATCTTGATCTGTTGTGCCATCTACTTCCTCCTGTTAAGTTCCTCAACCATCGCACTGTATTCTGAGAACTCTAGTTCCCAAAACTCTGTTGGCGTGTATCCTGTCTCAAGACAGAACCTCGCCATGCTGCTTAGGCTGAAGTTACTTCTTTTGGGCCAGACATGTCCATCCCCGAAAGTTCAGACAACTGTGTGATTGTCAGTTCTTCTGCTTCACCTATTGTAAGCGCTGGGTTGTTTCGCTTTGCAACCATATATTGCATAGCAAATGCTAGTTTGGCTTTGGATTCTATTACATTCCATTCGTCCATTGGTGTTTCTAAATATGCTTCAACCTCTGCAAGTTCTTTCCACTTGAGTGTTGACATTAAATCTTGTTCCATTACTGCCTCCTATTGTAAGTTGTATTGTCTTATTGTTTTTTGTATTTCATCGTTGTATTTGCTTACAACGAGTCCTATGTTTTTATTAACTCCTGGTCTCAAGAATGGTTGTTCTGTTATTCCTCTTGTTGGCCAGCCATACTCTATTACCCCAGCGTATGGAACTGTTGCACTGCCTGCATAGATTGTTGCCTTCTCTGCAGAAGCCTCAAATCCAACAGAGCCTGCTAAGGCACCACTTCTTCTTGGTGCTAGGGCAGATGCTTTTGGTGCAAGTGTAGATCCAATTTCTCTGTTTAGAGATTGATTTGCTTTTATATCTTTTACAAAAAGATTTAAAGCATTTATTGTTTCTTTAACACCTGTTATCTTGACATCTGCCATAGCGACCTATTTAATTATGCGCTTACTCGTGTTGGCTTGCCATCAAGAATGATGTTCAAGTCGTATACGAAGTATTCGCCTGCTGCTCCACCAAGATCTGGGATTGTTTCCGCATATCCTGTTGCTGTGAAGTGTGGCTGTGCTTCCGATGGGGATGCGTTGCCGTGTGGTGCGTATGTAATTGTAAGTGGTAGTCCTGGTGTATCAAACAACTCAGACCATAGGGCTGATGCTGCTGTATCCTGGAAACCTGTTACTGCACATGTGTAATCAAGTGAGTCTGTGTAATCGCCAAAACCTAGTGTTCCAACTGCAGATGAGAATGTAACATTACTCACTGCGCCTGAAAACTCTGTATCGTTGACTTCAAAGACGATTGATTTGCCTTTAATTCTTGACATATTAATTTCCTCCTTCAATGTCTATTGAAATATTTATGTTTGTTGCTAAAAACCTAGATCCGTTTACCTCTTGGATAAATGGTTTATCTACGGTTAGTTTTGTTGCTGTGGTGTATTCCCAAATTGCAGGGATAAGAATGTCCAATGTGTCATCAAGATCTTCTGTTTCTGTTTCATTAGTTGCATACGGAACAAGTATTAATACTTTCCAATTAGAAGCATAGTCTGCATCATATTGGTTTTCATATACTGTAATGAAGTTAGAGTCAGGTTCCATAATCGCACAGAGTGGATTAGGTCTTGCTGGCACATACTTATAAACCTTTGAGATACCACCAAGAATGATGGCACTCTCTAATTCTGTTCTTACTTCTCCTAGATTCATCCGAATCGCACCATATATCTATTAAGTAAAGGATATACACCAACGAGTGGGTCCCTAGCAGTATTGATGGGGGCACCATCATAAGTTGCATATTGAGACACACCCATTGGTGCATTACGACGATTGAATAGTTCTGAACCAACCTCAAGATAGCAACGCTTCAACACACCAACAGGAACTTTAGTAGATGCAATATAACTTGCAACTAAATCCTTTGATGTATCCCAGCATTCTTCTACATAGGCATCATCATTACTTGAAGCACCTACATAAGCCTTTAAGTCTGTCCAGTCCATTTTAGTCTCCTGTTATTTAATTAGGTAAGTGGGTTTGTAACCTTAACCATTGCTGCTGGGTCAAGAGATGCAATTGCTGCATATCCGTAAACAGACATTGTGTTGGTTAGGTTTGTGATATCTGCATCAGTCAAGCGAAGTGGTGCTCCTGCTGATTCAAATGTTGTTACTGCAGATGAGTTACCTACATAGAGGCTTCCTGCTGCAAGTGATGGGTCCAATACCAATGGAAGACCAAGAATGTTTCCTGTTAGTCCTACTGGATTAATTGAACCGTATGTGTTTACAGTTGCGCCTGCGTTTGAAAGCAATGGACGGTCTGAAGCATCAGTTGTCTTAGCGACTGCCTTGAAAACATCTGCTGAGCAAAGAATAAATTCAAGTGCCTTGCCTGTATCTCCATTAACCTTAACTGCTGAATCTGCAAGCATTTCTAGGATTGCGTCTGCATCCCATGTTGCAACTGAAGATGTATTAAATCCTGCTGCAGCGGCTATGTGTGTACGAGCAGCAGCGTTTGTAACTGCTGCGTACTTAGCAACCATTGCACGGAATGCTGCATCAACATAA
>TARA_R110000868_G_scaffold70618_1_pt1 | contig 12317 bp, 11 predicted proteins | sample TARA_R110000868 | Tara Oceans TARA_R110000868 (sample SAMEA4397489) | marine metagenome | biome: Polar Biome; feature: [SRF] surface water layer (ENVO:00010504); material: water (ENVO:00002006), including particulate matter (ENVO:01000060) such as... | depth 5 m | reverse complement strand
CGTTCCGGCCGGGCCGCGAGGCCGAGGTGCTGCGGCGTCTGGCGAGCCGCCAATCCGGTCGTTTGCCGCTCAAGGTCATTTTCCGTCTCTTCCGCGAAATCATGTCGACCATGACGCGTATTCAGGGACCGTTCCGGGTTGATGTGTTCGCCGGTGGTGAGACGCTCGCTTATTGGGATCTCGCGCGCAGTTACTACGGCTCGTCGACAACCATGGAGCTCCATGACAATGCCCGCGATGTGTTGCGTCGTGCGGGCACCGACGCCTCGGTTGTTGGTATTCTGCCGGCCCCCGGCAATTATGTCGGCGGCGATTGGTGGCCTGTGCTTGCCATGGGCGGACCGGACAGCGCCCGTGTTGTGGCGCGTCTGCCGTTTCTCGACATTGGCACAGAGGCGGATGCGGCCAAGGCCCTTGTCGTGACGCAAGCGACGTTTGACGATACCGGCAATGACACGAGCCTGATTGTGGTGTCGACCGCTGACAATGTGAGCGAAGCCTCGATTGCAGCGCGCGTCAAAGCGGTCGGTTTTGAGGCCGAACGCATCAGCGTTGCACAGACGCGCGACGGCGGTGCGACGCGACATAACCTCTTTGCTGTGAAGTCGCATGTGGCTTTTGACGATCCGCGTCTGGCGGCATTGACGAATGAAGGTCCCGCGGAACGCGCGGTGGTGATCGGTGGATATGCCAATCCGGTGGTGATTGCGAAGGACGGCGAGTGATGAGCAGCAAACGTCCAGAACCCCAAAAAGGTATTCTCGGGATCGTCGCCTATAAGGCAGGTCGCGCCAACGCGACCGGCAACGGTCCCGTTTATAAATTATCGTCGAACGAAACGCCGTTAGGGCCGAGCCCGAAGGCGAAAGAAGCTTATCTTGCCGCCGTGCAATCACTTGAACTTTATCCTGAAGGCTCGTCTGAAAAACTGCGCAAGGCGATCGGCGAACGCTATGGTCTGAATGCGGATCGGCTTGTTTGCGGCTCGGGTTCGGACGAACTTCTGCATTTGTTGGCGCAAGCCTATCTCGGTGATGGTGACGAAGCGATTGCGACCGAGCACGGGTTTTTGATTTATCCCGTTGTGACGGCTGCGGCAGGCGCAACGCTTGTCGAGGTGAAGGAACGCAATCTGCGTGCAGATGTGGACGCGATCCTTGCCGCCGTGACGCCCAAAACAAAAATTGTGTTTCTGGCCAATCCAAACAACCCGACCGGCAGCTATCTGCCCGTTGACGAGGTTAAGCGTCTGCATGCCGGATTGCGCCCCGACATTCTGTTTGTGATCGATGCTGCCTATAGTGAATATGTGCGCGCGAATGATTATGAGAGCGGTATTGAGCTTGTGGCGACAAGCGACAATGTGGTGATGACGCGTACATTCTCGAAAATTTACGGGTTGGCGGCTTTGCGTCTGGGGTGGATGTATGCGCCTGCGCATGTCATCGATGTGATCAACCGCACGCGTGGGCCTTTCAATGTGTCGGTCGCGGCAATGGAAGCCGGAACTGCGGCTATCGCTGACATTGTGCATTTTGAAAAAGCCCGCACGCACAACGAACACTGGCTCGGTTGGCTCACAACCGAGATCCGCAAACTGGGTCTTGAAGTGCCGACAAGCGTCGGTAATTTTCTGTTGATCAAGTTTACCGACGAGACGGGGAAAACGGCGGCTGACGCTGACGCTTTCCTCTTGTCGCGTGGACTTATTTTGCGTCAGGTCGCCTCCTACAATTTGCCGGCCTATCTGCGTCTCACTGTCGGAACGGAAGAGGCGAACCGTTTGCTGGTCACCTCATTGGCTGAATTTCTTGGTAAAAAATCATGAGTGTCATCGTGGACCCGCGTTATAAGCGCGTTGCTTTGATCGGCCTTGGTCTTATCGGCGGCTCGCTCGGCCATGCGATCCGTCGTGGTAACCTTGCCGACACGGTGGTGGGTTATGCTTCGTCCGAGGCGACGCGCGAACGTGCCAAAGCAATTGGCTTCGTCGATGACGTTGTGGCGAGTGCGGCAGATGCCGCCCGTGACGCCGATCTCATCGTACTTTGTGTGCCGGTGGGGGCGCTTGCGAAAGTCAGCGCCGAAATCGAGCCTGCACTCAAGGCCGGTGCGACAGTGACGGATGTCGGTTCGGTAAAAAATGCAGTCGTGCGCGACGCGGGTCCTTTTATTCCCGACGGAGTGCATTTTATTCCGGGGCATCCCATCGCAGGCACCGAGCAGTCTGGGCCTGATGCGGGTTTTGCCGAACTCTTCGACGGGCGTTGGTGCATCCTCACGCCGGTGCCGGGAACGGACCGCGATGCGGTGGCAAAACTTGCGGCCTTCTGGGAAGCCTGCGGCTCCAAGGTCGATTTCATGGAACCCAAGCACCATGATCTTGTGCTTGCCATCACCAGCCACCTGCCGCATCTCATCGCTTACAATATCGTCGGCACAGCGGATGATATGGAAACCGTGACGCGGTCTGAAGTTATCAAATATTCCGCTGGTGGCTTCCGAGACTTCACGCGTCTTGCCGCTTCAGACCCGACGATGTGGCGCGACGTCTGCCTCAATAACAAGGATGCGATCCTTGAAATGCTGGGGCGGTTTTCAGAAGACCTGTCAGCATTGCAGCGGTCGATCCGCTGGGGTGACGGCGATGCGCTATTCAATCTGTTCACACGGACACGCGCGGTCCGCCGTTCGATCATTGATGCAGGACAGGATAATCCTGTGCCGAACTTCGGGCGCAATCCGACACATGCCTCACCCGCAGACGACAACGATCAATAGATCGGATCGAGGCGCGCCACATAAAGTGGTCCGAGATAGAGCTTGCCCTGATTCATGGTGACCGGCACCGCGATGCGCCCGTCTGTCTTGCCCTGTAGCTGCGAGACGAGCCCGAGACCCAATAAAGCGAGCTTCGCATCCTGTTGGCGGACGATGCCTGCTTTGACGAGGGCCGCGAGCAGTTGGTCGTAATTGGTAATCTCGGCGTCAAAGTTTCCTTTGGGCCGTGCTTCTTCATCCAATGTCACATTGCCCTGCGCCCAGAGATTGAGCGGACCCCATTTAATGGTGAGGTCTGACACGGTGAGGTGTCCGCCTTGCTGCAGCCAGTCGCGTGACAGTTTGACAAGGCTGACTGTGCTGCGGCGCGGCACATCGCGCAAACGAGCCTGTATTGAAATCAGGGCAATGTCGTGACCAAGCACATCAGCGGGACCGGTGGTGTTTACCCGCATGTTGTCGCCCTGGAGCGCAATGTCGTAGCTCGTGCTTGTGTCGTCTGTGTCGCGCGCAATACGGAGGCTGCTATCATCATCGGCAGGGCGTAGGTGCAATTGCAACCGGTCGGCAGATAGTCTCTCGCCGCTGATGCCATTGGCGAGATCGTCATTAGCGATGCCGTCGCGCAGGCCCGTGAATTTATCAATGTCGATGGCGAGGCGGCCGAAGGGTTCGTCCGGCTCATCGACATAGCTCACCCAAGTGCCCGCCGCCTGAGCGCGGATCAGATGCCGAAGCGGATTGCGCCCGCGCACGTCGCTGTAACTCAGTTGTTGCTCGCCGTCGATCTTGAGTACGACGTGGCGCAGATTATAGGGCATGAAATCGGCTTCGAGCGACGGTGCGGACCAGGCCCAGTTTTCCGGCGCTTTTGGCGCGTTGGCGAGCGGTCCGGTGAAACTTGCGGCGATGCGATAAGGAAAGCCGCCGACCGAAAGCGCGCTCCAATCGACGTTAATGTCGGAAGGATTGTCGCGTGTTGAAAAATTTTCGATACCCTCACGCAGCTTGTCGGCGGCGATGAACCAATAGACCGAATACAGGACGCAGACCGCGGCTATGCCAACGAAGGGCAGGAATATACGAAATGGCGTGCGTGTCTTCTCGGGAATGGCGGCGGGCGGCGGTGGTATGTCGGTCATGGGCTCGCTAGACTGTCAGGCTTCACTGGGACGTTAAGATGCAGGATTTGTGGGTGTTTGGATATGGCTCGCTGATGTGGCGGCCGGGTTTTGAGTTCGCCGAGCGCCGGCCAGCGCGGTTGCATGGCTATCATCGCGCATTTTGTGTCTATAGCCATGTTCATCGCGGCTCGCCTGAGCGCCCTGGCCTTGTCTTTGGTCTGGACGCGGGTGGATCGTGCCGTGGTGCCGCTTTTCGCGTTGAAGCCGCACAAGCGGCTGAAACACGGGCCTATCTGCAGGCGCGCGAGCAGGTGACGTCAGTTTATGTCGAGCGCGTAACGAATGTGGTGCTCGACGACAGTCTGCAGCGTGTCGAGGCTTTGTGCTTTGTCGTTGATCGTAAGCATCATCAGTATGCAGGTGCGCTCGATTTCGACAGGCAAGTTGATCTCATCACCCATGGTGAGGGGCAGTCTGGCAAAAACCCTGAATATCTGGAAAGTACCCTCAGCCATCTTGATGAGGCTGGTATTGCGGATAAGGAGCTGACTAGGCTTTGGCGCGCCGTAGAAGCGCGCCTGCGTCAATCCGGGTCGCGCCCGTGAACTGACCAAGTTCGGCAAGTGCTGTTTCCAACGATTGCTTGCGGGCCTTGTCGAGTTTGATGCCCTTCTCGAGCCACAGGCCTTTGACTTCGAGCCGGTCATCGCCCCGATGGGCTTTCATATCGGCGCGACCGATGAAGCGGTCGCCCTCCATGATCGGGAGCACGTAATAGCCGTATTTGCGTTTTTTCTCCGGCACGAAAATCTCAATTGTGTAGTCGAAGCCAAAGAGGCGCAGCGTTCGTTTCCGGTCGCGGATCGCTGGATCGAAGGGCGAGAGAAAGCGCACTTCCCGATGAGGTGCGTTCGCAGCGGCAAGCTCGGCTTCGATGCCGGGAAAGGCGAATGCCGGTTTGCTGCTGCCGTCGTCGCCTGTGACTGAGACTTCGATAATGTCGCCGCGCTTCAATGCGGCAGCGGCCCATGCTTTCGCTTCGGCAATCGAGATGAGTGCGAAGAAGGCGGCGAGTTCCTGATGTGTGGCAAAGCCAAGACGTGTGAGCGCGGTGTATGCTGCCCAGTCGATGGTCTGCTTGCGGGTGGGGCGCGCTTCGCGCAGATCGTCAGGGATCACGCGGGTGCTGAGGTCGTAGACTTTTTCAAATCCGTCGCGGCGTACGATGGCGAGTTCACCGGTACGCCAAAGATGTTCGAGCGCCGTTTTGGACGGGCCCCAGCCCCACCAACCACCGCCACCCTTGTCTTCAAAGGCGCGGGCGAGCGTTTCGCCATTCTTGCGAATATGTGTGCGGACGCGAGAGATGACTTTGGCCGGATCGTCGCCGATGCGGCTTGACCAATTGGGGTGCTTGAGGCGCGCTTTGGCGGCGGCAAAGCGATGATGCCAATGGGGATAGAACTCCATCGGGATCAGGGAGGCATCATGCGTCCAATGTTCAAAGAGATTACGCTGGTCGTGGTGCAATGTATGAAGTAACTCGCGCCGATAACCGGCTCCGCGCGAAAACAGGATCATGTGATGTGCGCGTTCAACCGCGTTGACGCTGTCCAGTTGCACAAAGCCGAGCTTGTGGATCAGCGCGTGAAGGTCTGCTTCGGTAAGAGCATGTGTGCTGCGGTTCGTCAGGGCATGACGATCCAGAAAGAGTGCACGAGCAGACGTGTTGTCGATTTGAAGTTTTTCTTTCGTCATTTTCCGCGCGGTTCGAAGACATATTCGAGTTTCAACCCGTCCGGATCTGCAAACATCACAGCGTAATAACTTTTGCCATATTGAGGATAGTCAGCAGGCGCATCGAGGATGGTCGCATTGATAGAGAGAAGGAGCGCGTAGAGCGCGTCAACATCCTCGCGGCTGTCGGCTACCCAGGCGATGTGGTGGAGGCCAGGCTCGGTGCGATCATGACGATGGGCGCTGCCAAGTTCGGAGGCTTTGAATATGCCGAGGGAGGGCAGATGGTCGCCTGAGGATGCGTGCTGCCAGTCGATGCCGCGTTCGTCCTCGTCCCAGCGTTCATACCCCATGTGAGCGAGCACAGCGTCGTAGAAGGGCGCTGATGCCCAAGGGTCTTTGACGGTGAGGTCGATGTGATGGAGGAAGCCGCGCATCTACTTATCTGCGTCCCATGTTTGCACGACGTTTCGAATATTGAGAAATCGATGCCGCCAAAGGGTGAGTCCATTGCTTCCAAGAACTAGGCTCGCGCCGAGTAAAAACTTGGCGGTCAATACGGCCAGATCTCGCACAAAATTGAGTAGAATATTCTGTACAAATCCAATTGCGCTGTCTCCAAAAAGAAAATGGATCAAATAGCCTGCTATGCTTTGAAGTGACGTTACCGCGAGATAGAGACCAAGAAGCGCGATCAACATGGATTCAATACGCAGGTAGTCGATGTTGGAGGTTGAGTCACTTTCCTCAGACACAAATATTATTGCATTCGCTATTCTCGTATCGGCTCGAAACAATAATAGGCCAATCAGTAGCATTGCTACCAAGGGGGCAATATCGAGCAGGAGAATTTTTGAAAGCGTTCGATCGTCGTATGGCAATCGCAATGCGTCAATTAAGAATGGAATATACGAAATTGTAGTGGCGATGATGAAAAGGCCAAGAAACTTAATCATCAAGCGGGAAAGATCGTGAAAAGTCATTTTTGCTGCTTCCTCGCCCCGACCCATGTTTGAACTGGGTCATCTTTGCGGTGCAAGCAAAGCAAGACGGGAAGGCGCAGGTCAAGCCCGCGCGTGACGAATTTTCCGGAGATACGTATTTAGCTGCAGATGCGGCGTTGACGGTTGTACTTGTCCCAGAGGAGAGCCTTGCCAGAGCTGACCATGGCGCAATTGACCTCGAGCCCGGATTCGGTCCAGCAGATCGCGGTGACGCGATTGTAGCTGGTGCCCGTTTGCTCGCAGCGCAACACATGGTGAAGAACGAGGGATTGCAATTCGCTTTTGGCGGCGGCGCCTGAAGCAGGCGGGCAGGGATGGTCGGAAAGGCAGGCTTCGTCCATCTCGCGTGCGGCAATAGCGTGGAGACGGATGGATGCGCTTTCGCGGCAATGGATAGGGCCATCTCCGTCATAGACGGTGGTGACCGTACATTTGAACATCGCGCCTGCGCCCTGATGCGTTGAGTCGAATGTTGTCAGGGTTGGCGACACATAAGTTTGAGACGTTGAAGTTTGAGAAATTGGCTCTGTGGTTTGTAAGGACGTAGGTGAGGAAGCTGGCCAATAGGTCACGATGGCAAAAATGCTCATCGCCAGGCCGATAACAACGGCAGGGAAGGCAAGTTGGTTTGATCGCTGTGGTGGAGGCTTTCGTTCAAATCTGACGATGCGATCTTTGGTCGAAAACATTTACGCCACCAATGCACAACGAACACTTGTTCGGTTGAGCATATGGGACTGGGCGTGAAGGCTTTGCTAGGCGAAGCGCTAAAGTTTTAACGAAAGCGCGTCCGTTATGGATGTATCGTCGCTCTAGACGGCGCTATGCGCTTCTTGAAGATGAAAGTGATTTTGGTTCAGCCGCATTTTGAATAGCCGCATGACGTGCAGGTCTCGCAGCCTTCCTGACGGATCAGGCTGCGTTCGCCGCAGCGCGAGCAGTCTTTGGCCTTGGTGGTGCCGGATGCGGGCGGCGTCGGTTCACCGACCACAGCGCGGATAGCGTCATGTTCAGGTGCGTCGTCGCGGGTGATGAAGCCCGTGTCGAGCATATGCTGTTCGATGACTTCGCCGATGGCGGCAAGCAGGCTGGGCACGTAACGGCCCTTCATCCAAGAGCCACCGCGCGGATCGAACACGGCTTTAAGTTCTTCAACGACGAATGTCACGTCGCCACCGCGACGGAAGACTGCTGAGACCATGCGTGTCAGTGCGACGGTCCAGGCGTAGTGTTCCATGTTTTTGGAATTGATGAAGATTTCAAACGGGCGGCGTCTGCCATCCTGAATGATGTCATTGATGGTGATGTACATGGCGTGATCGGATTCAGGCCAATTCAATTTATAGGTATAGCCCGGCAGAACTGTCTCGCGTTCAAGCGGCTTTGACATATAGACGACGCCGTCCTTTTCAAACGGGATCGCTTTGGCGGGCGCTTCGACGGCAGGTGCGGCATCAACCGTCAGTACCGAGCCGCGCACGTCGCTCGGGCGATAGGTTGTGCAACCCTTGAGGCCTTTGTCGTAAGCGTCAGTGTAAATATCTTTGAACGCGTCGAAGGAAATATCCTCCGGCACGTTGATGGTTTTGGAAATTGAGCTGTCGATATGCTTCTGGCAGACGGCCTGCACGGCGAGATGATCTTCAGGTGCCAACTCCTGCGCGCTTACGACATAATCGGGCAGGGCCGCGCCGTCGCCGAATTTTTCGTAGAATTTGTCAACGGCATAGTCCGTCACGCGTTCTTCGCGGCGCGAGCCGTCGGGCATCAGCACTTTGCGGGTATAGCTGAAAGCAAAGACGGGTTCGATGCCGGAGGACACATTGCCGGCAAAGAGCGAAATGGTGCCGGTGGGCGCGATCGAGGTGAGGAGCGCGTTACGGATGCCATGAGTGGCGATGGCCTCGCGCACGTCCGCGTCCAGTGCCGCGATGGTTTCGCCTCGGAGGTATTCATCACGATCGAAAAGCGGGAAGGCTCCCTTTTCGCGCGCGAGATCGGCGGAAGCGAGATAGGCGCTGCGCGAGATCGCTTTCATCCATGTGTCGATGAGCTTCAGCGAAGCCTCTGAGCCATAGCGCGTGCGGCAGAGGATCAGTGCGTCGGCAAGGCCGGTGACGCCAAGTCCGATGCGACGTTTGCCTTTGGCTTCGCGCTCCTGCTCGGGAAGCGGAAAGCGCGAGACATCGACAACATTGTCCATGGCGCGCACGGCGTCGCGCACCAGTGCGTCGAGTTTGTCCATGTCGATACGGGCATCATCACCAAAGGGTGAGCGCACAAGGGAAGCAAGATTGATCGAACCCAGCAGGCAGGCGCCATAGGGCGGCAGAGGTTGTTCGCCGCAGGGGTTTGTCGCCTGAATGGTTTCGCAATAATGCAAATTGTTACGGGCGTTGATGCGGTCAATGAAAATCACGCCGGGTTCGGCATAGGCATAGGTCGCGGCGATGATGCGGTCCCAGAGCGCCCGGGCCTTGAGCGTGCGATAGGTCCTGCCGTTGAAAACGAGCGGCCAGTCAGTATCGGCCTTGACCGCCGCCATGAAGGGGTCCGTCGCCAGCACGGAAAGATTGAACATGGTGAGACGGCCCGGCGCGCGTTTGGCGTCGATGAATTCCTCGATGTCGGGATGGTCGCAACGCATGACGGCCATCATGGCGCCACGGCGCGAACCGGCGGACATGATGGTGCGGCACATAGCGTCCCAGACATCCATGAAGGACAGCGGTCCCGACGCGTCCGCGCCGACGCCTTCAACGCGCGCACCTTTGGGGCGCAGCGTCGAGAAGTCATAACCAATGCCGCCGCCCTGCTGCATGGTCAGCGCGGCTTCCTTGAGATTGTCGAAAATGCCCGCCATCGTGTCGGGGATCGTGCCCATGACGAAACAATTGAAGAGTGTCACGTCGCGACCTGTGCCTGCGCCTGCGAGAATGCGGCCGGCGGGCAGAAAGCGATGATCCGTTAGGGCTGCCTTAAAGCGGGCGGCCCAATGGTTTTGCGCGTCGGGGCTTTCGGCGGCGGCAAGCGCGTTGGCGACGCGCGAGAACGTATCCTCGACCGTCAGATCAAGCGGGGTCCCGTCCGGACCGTGGAGACGGTATTTCATATCCCAGATCTGTTCGGCGATCGGAAGCATTGGCAGCACTCGTCAGGTTATCGCGTGAAGACGAGATCATAGCACAAAAAGGTCGGAAACTGCATGTAAACGTTCACTTTTTGTGCCTGATTTTGTTCACAGGCACTTCAATAGTATGTAGCTGTAATCATTGAAAAATTATATTTGTTCCCGCAATTCACAGGCATGCGGAACGAAGTATCCACAATGTGGCGAGGTTATTGGTTTTCACCAAGTTCGCGTCGCGCTTCGGCGACAAGTCGGGCTGTCGCCGTCTCGATTGTGGTTTCGAGCGTGTTCATGAACGTGGTGCGGTCGAGCCCGGCCGGGATCGCGGGCAGAAATTCCAACACAATGGTGCCGGGTTTGCGCAGAAAGCGGCGGCGAGGCCAGTACAGGCCTGAATTGACGGCGGCGGGCACGCAAGGCACACCGAGTTGACGATAAAGCGCGGCAATGCCGGGTTTATAGTCGGGCGCGGCATCTGGTGCCATACGCGAACCCTCGGGGAAAATAACGATGGGTCGTGATGCAGCGAGCGCAGATTTGCCCTGGCTGATAAGGCGGCGGATGGCGGATGATCCTGAGCCGCGATCAATGGCGATCATGCCCGCCTTTTTGGAGAACCAGCCGTAGTAGGGGATCCAGAGCAATTCGGATTTGAGCACGATGGCAGGGTCGTTCAGGGCCGCGACCAGTACAATCGTATCCCACATGGATTGGTGCTTGGCAGCAACGAGTGTGCTGCCTGAAGGAATTTCACCCCTGATTTCGTAATGTGTACCGGCGGTGATTTTCAGCAGCCAGAGTGCTGTCTGCGAGAGCTTCGTGATGACGAACACCGCGCCTTTGCGCGGCCCGAACAAGGCGGGTGTTGCAATAAGTCCGACGACGATAGCTGTGAGATAGAGCGAGAGATTGAAAAGGATCGAGCGAAGCCGCAGCAAGGGCCAATTCCTTATGTAGCGCGCAGGAGTGGCCGCGCGTGAAACAGCGTGAGCAGATATTTTGAATATTCTGACACGAGTAATTTTGTGGTGCCCGGAAAATCCCACCAACCGTCAAGATGCAATGTGCCCTGCACCACCGGAAATGGCGTAATGGCGACGTCTGGCATTGCGCGCTGCAATTCAAGTGTGGCGCGTGGCATGTGATAGGTCGAGGTCACGAGAATGATCGAGTGGTAGGCGTGGTTCCGCACCCAAGCTGCTGTTTCGGTGGCATTGCCGATGGTATCTTCGGCTTGACGGCCCAAGTCCACACAGCAATCGAATTTGGCTGACTGACCGCTCAGCGTCTTCTTCAACGTGGCGGGTTTGACTTCGGGATGGACACCGGTGATGAGCAGACGCGCACCTTTGCCGTCGTCGAGAAGTTTGACGGCCTCCGCGATGCGACCCTCACCGCCGGTGAGCGCGACGATGGCGTCGGATGCCGCCACATTGTCAGGCGAATGGCGATCCAGCACAGCGGCAAAGACGAGAAAGCCGAGCACGTAAAGGGTCAGCATGAGGCCGACAAACGTCACCACGCCGTTGCGCAGGCGTCGTTTGATCCGGTCAAAAAATTTCAGTGTCCTGCTCATGCCGTCTCTTGTGTGCGAGTAGTCTGAAAGGTGACTTTACCATATGGAGATGGCAGACGAAGCCTGCTTGTTATGCCGGGAGTGACGTGAATTAACCGCTGGAATCTGGCTCAAAGGAGGCGATGGAGTGTCCGCATGACGGTGATGCGGGCGGTCAGGACGGAGACGAGAGCGGCGGCGAGCGGTACGAAGAGTAGGGCAGGGTAATATTCAAGTCGCAGGCCCGACATCGGTACCATGAACATGGTGGTGTTGCTGCCCTGCAGGGCAAGCGCAAGGAAGGCGGTGAGCGATAGGAAGAGACCGATCATACCGCCGCGAAAACCCAGATGCAGAAAATGGCGCTGCACTTCCGCCGCTATGAAGCGGTCGCGCGCACCGGTGAGATGCAGCACTTCGACCACTTCGCGGTTGGCAGACAGTCCCGCACGCGTGGCAAAGGTGACAATGGCGACCATGGTGGCGGCAACCACAATCAACACGGCATAGGCGAGCCATTCAGCGGCACGCGCCGCGCTCATTAACTGGTCCTGCCATTGCCGGTGGGTATCGAGCTGAGCACCGGGGGCAACGGCGACAATTGCCTGTGCGAGCGCTTCAAGATCGGGTGGAGAGGTTGCGTCGATCCGCACATCGATGAGGTGAGGCAGTGGTAGATCGTCCGTCACATTGCCGGTGCCGAGCCAGGGCTCTAGGAGCGCCTTCATGTCTTCGTGGCCGAGCGCCTTTGCCGACACGACGCCTTCGCTTCGTGACAACACGTAAAGCACGGCGCGGATTTGTTCATCGGGTGTCATCGCATTGGTTGGTTTTACTTCGATGGTGAGGGCGCCCGAAAGGTCGCGTGTCCAGTCGGATGTGACGTGTGACACGGAAAGGGCGGCGCCAAGCGCAAGGCTTGCGAGAAAACACATGGCGGCAATGACGAGGACAAGCGAAAGGCCGGTCGCCCCTGCCGATGGCAT
>TARA_R110000868_G_scaffold36278_11_pt1 | contig 12319 bp, 7 predicted proteins | sample TARA_R110000868 | Tara Oceans TARA_R110000868 (sample SAMEA4397489) | marine metagenome | biome: Polar Biome; feature: [SRF] surface water layer (ENVO:00010504); material: water (ENVO:00002006), including particulate matter (ENVO:01000060) such as... | depth 5 m | reverse complement strand
AGGCTATACTCTGTTTCAGTAACTTCTTTGAAAGTTTGATCAGCTGTCCAAGATTGCACGACATCCAGTTTCGCTGTGTCTGTATCGTATGCCTGAACGGTCGAACCGATGTCAGCTGCCTGAAGCGCGTTAGCTACTGAAAAAGTGCTGTAGGCAATGACTGTGATTTCACTGTTTAGAACTGCACCTACATCAAGAATAATGGCTGTTCCGCTAGTAGCCGTGTAATCTGTAGCCGGTAGCAAGACGCCATTATAATAAACACTAACGTACCCGGGCGTGTAAATACCATTAAAAATAGTCTGTAGGGATGTTGCGATGTAGTTGGTTCTAGTGAACGCTGTATCGCTACCGCCTATTGCGCCCCAAGCTGTTCCATCATACCCCTCGAAAGAATCGTCATCATCATTAAAACGAAACATTCCTTTTACTGGGCTTGGTCGTTGCGCGGCTGTTCCAACTGGCATCCCAAAAGCAGTTGTGCTTGAGGTGCTTGAAGTTCCAGTATAAGTTGGGCTGATGAGCGTACCAACACTAGTGATATTGGGTTGTGCTGCTGTGGTTAAAGTCGCCGCTAAAGTACCAAAAAATGCAGCTGTACCATCCCCGAATATTTGAAAGTCTGTTTGACCCTGCCTACCAATTCTTAAATCATCTTGAAATACATCAATTCTATAGTGTTTATAAGTGCCATCATAATCGTCCGCTAAATCTAATTGAATTTCTGCACCTTCCGAAGTTCCAGTAGCGCCGCCCTGAATTTCCAGCAATCCGGAAAAAGTCGGAGAGACTAGATTTGCTTTGAGGTTAAGAGCAGTTTGCTGCGCGGTTGAAACAGGCTTGTTTGCGTCTGAAGTGTTTGTGACATTGCCCAGACTAAGGTCAGTCGGAGTCATTGTTCGTTTCGACAATACAGTGACATGCCCTTCGGCACTGGTACTTAGCTGATCAATAACCTCCGCACCACTAGTGTTGACGTTAGTTGTAGCATTGGAAGGGTGAGTGTATATCGTATCAACTGAATCTATCCTAACAGTTGGGTTAGTTTGGTTAGTTACTGTTGCCGTTGTGTTCGTGCCGTTAATAAAGTTAAGTTCTTCGTTTTGCGACACAGCAACTGTTGTACCTGCATTACTCTGCACGTTGAATGATGACATAGAACCAGTGCCACCAGTCGATATTGCGGTGACTCTACCATAAGCATCAAGAGTGATTTGATCGATTTTATTGGCGTTTGAAGTAGATCCATATACTGCTGCACCCGCTCCCGCTGCTGTTAAAGAAATATCATCCGCGTTAGCTGTGATACCCGTTCCACCAATAACATTTAGCGTAGTTGTACCTGTTAAGCCTGTTCCTGCTGCTTGATTGCCAGTATAACCAGCAACCGAATGATCGCCCCAACCAAAAGCTGTGTTCCAGTTGGCTGAGTTATTGGCAAAGTCAGCACTACCCCATGATTGGGTCCAAGCAGACCAAGAAGTGTTGTACTTCCCTCTAGTCCAAATTTTACCAGTGTTGTATTGATGGTACTGCTGATAAACCATGTTGCCATCTGTTTTGACCGTGAGCATTCCAGCGACAGATACGGGATAGTTACTTCCAGCAACAGCATTGGCATTAGAATTCTGATGAAAAAACCCAGTAGTCAGATAGGTATCTAAGTTAGCAGCAGAAGGAATGTCGGTTCCTTTCCCGAGATAATTAGCAACCGAATGATCGCCCCAACCATGAGCTGTGTTCCAGTTAGTAACAGCTAAGTTAGATCCTGTTACAGCACCCGATGCTGTTATAGTGGCTGCGTTTACCGTACCCGTAAAAGTCGGAGAGGCTAGATTTGCTTTAAGATTAAGAGCAGTCTGTTGTGCTGTCGAGACAGGCTTGTTTGCGTCTGAAGTGTTGGTAACATTTCCAAGACCGACATCGGCCTTCGCTAGAGTTACTACTCCAGTTTGGCCTGCAACGGATTGCACCAAGTCGGTGTTGTCCTGCTTATGCCAATTCGCAGCAGTGCCAGTACCTGCATTGTCCGTAACAGCAATTACACGGTCATCAATCCCAATCGCCATGCCGTTAATTGTTCCGGCAGTTGTGGAGATCCATGACTCACCTGCTTGAGCCGTGCCGCCACCAGGAAATACTCCACCAGAAGCACTAAATGTACCCATCAGTATTACTACCTGATCAAGCGCATCGATTCGAGTTTCTATCGTATCGAGATTAACTGCCTGAGTTGCAGTAATAAAGTCTAGTTTGGTTTCATCAGCGGTAAGAAACGAAGCTGTAGTGTTCGTAAGTACAGTCGCAAGAGGTTGGTATGTCCCTGTGTGATTGTGAGCAGCAAGAGAGTATAAACCCGAATGATCGCCCCAACCAAAAGCTGTGTTCCAGTTAGTTGAGTTATTGGTGAACGGCAGCGTGTAATTAATCGTACCAGCGGCATCAACACCTAGCGTTGTTCGCATAGCAGAAATACTGGCATCATCTAGCAGAGTCTTAGCCGTTGCGCTAATAGTCGTACTTGCAGGAAGCGACAGAGTTTTAATGTCTGCGTCTACTTCGGTGTCCATCAATGCACCAGCAGCAGTTACATTAACTGTATCAGTTACATCAGCAGAGGCTTCAACCAAATCTAGTTTATTCTTCAGGACAGTAGTGAATGACTGTTGGGTGCCATCTAATACAGCAGAGTAAGCCTGTACGTTGACCCCTATATCAGCATCTTTGAGGATTGATGCGTCAAAAGCCTCAACATTTACACCAATATCAGCATCTACTACATAGGTTGCGTCATAAGCCTGAACATTTACCCCTATATCAGCATCTACTACATAAGTTGCATTATACGCTTGAACAGTTACACCGATATCCGCGTCCAGCAAAGTAGCGTCCATATCCGCTGCCGTAATAGACATATACACTTCGTCATTAGCGTCAAACGCAGTTCCAGAAGTGCCCTCTTGCCCACGAGTAACGCCCGTTAAAATAAGAGTAGTCGTATTATCGGTTAAACCCGTGTAAGTAATTATCTCAAACTTAGTTGGGTTATACGTACTATCGGCTAACACCAGCCTTCCAGAAGAAGGGGGATTACTGTAAGGTGAAACAGCGGCATTGATAGTTATGCTAGTAACAGAAGCATTAATACCAGTAGTTAACTCGCAACTAACATTATTAGAAAAGCTCATTTGTCGCGCACCCTAAAGAATACTTCAACCTCCACCTTACGACTTGCAACCGTAGTAATTAGGAAAGTTACCTTATAATCTTCACCATCAGTGCCCCCATCAACCCACATCTTAAAGGAAGTGGGACTAGAACCTATAAGCACCGTTTGCGGATGTGGAGTAGGCCCGAGAGACAAAGTAGGAGAAGCTTCGCCAGTAGTAGAAACGATGACCCCAGTACCAACTACAGATATTTCATCAGCTACATCAAACTCAAACCACTCTGACATATCAACATCATAATCTAAATCGTCATTAGGCTGTTTTTCAAATGTTCGCCTCTTGTTCATCAGGCAACCTCTCTTAATGTTACATTTTGTTCTGCTGTCCTATAGTCATAAGACACATAGGCAGTACGATTAATATATCCTATTTCCAAAGCACGTTCGTCTAAGTCAACATAAGTAGTACGCCCAAAAGGGGCATCTCTAAGAACATTAACAAACATATACCCTACAGTAGTAGATACCGCAGAAACACTAGAATCCGCATAGCGACCAGCATAAACATACTCGCTAGATACACCTAAAGCTATAGCTGTTATTGGCGTAGTGTATACGGGACGAACAACGTTTGAATAAACAGAAGCTGAAGTAGCAAAAGCAGTTATACTGCCGCCTGCATACGTATATACCGGAACTTCAAACAGATTAATTGTAGCAGAAGTAGCTGTTACTGCATCAGCAGCAGCCCCACGAACCGCCCAAATCTCGTCATTAGATGCAAAACCAAAAGCATCTACATTACCGTAACCCGCATAATCTACATAGCTAGAAATACTAGAAGAAAAAGACGTAGCAGTAACGCTAGAAGAAATATATACGTTTACTACAGAACCCGTAAGATCTGTAAAAGCCGTAGAACTAGCAACCGCACCGCTGTTTATAAACGCTGCGGAATAAGCTAAAGATGTCGCGGATGACGCAACAGAAGAAGCTACATAGCTATCAACTGGTGGGTTAAACGGTAAAACCGTAGCAACAGCACCAATACTAGAACCCGCATAGCTATCTACAACGGCGTTCAGTATAGCGGTTGTAGTAGCAAGTGCTGCTGCAGAACCCCCACCAGGTGTATCAACCACCCAATTAGCAAGAGCCGTGGAGGTTGCAGAAGCATCTACAAAAGACGCTACATAGCTATCGACTCTAGCAGTAACAGGATTAGCAGTAACCGCACTAGAAACAACTGAAGCGCCGGTATAAAAAACTGCAGCCGCGCTAGACGAAATTGTAGCAGTAGCAGTAGCGTTACCCGCAAAAAACACATCTACTACAGAAACTGCTAAAACGCTTGTAGCAGTTGCAGTTGCAGTACCCTCAGCGTTAGCAAAAACGTCAGGAACAACTGAAAATACAGAAGCTACAGCACTAGCCGACGCCCCAGAAATTGTCTCGCGGGAAACTGTAGCACTAGCCGTTGCTGTAACTGTAACAGAAGTAGAAGCAAGAGCAGTAATGCCCCCCGCTAATACCCAACCCGCTAGTAATGTGCGACCTAGCTGGATCATCTAATTACCTAAGCCAGCGTAATAGAAACCGAAGCAACAGGTAAATTCAAAACATCTGCTGGGTCCAATGTCTTAGAAGCAGTCAAAGAACCGTGGAACAGCATGTTGCCAACAGTAGCCGCATCAAAAAGCGCCCAATGTGTCACAACAATCTGAGTGTCCGCAATGGCTGGAAAAGATACTGCTTGAGCGTTAGTAAACACACCGCCACCAGCATTAGTAAAACCGTCAGAAACAACCGAAAGGTGGGCCTGAGGTCTAACATAAGCACTGTCAGACACCTCAACACCAGAATCAGCGTCTGTAGGATCAGAAGTGTATAGAGCAAAATAAACCGCCCCACTCGTGTACGTTTGACCACGAAGAAGTAAATCCCCTAGGTCACTCTCTAAATAGTCTGAAAAGGCTGACATTTCTCTTTCTCCTGAGTTGTAGTCATGGGCAGTATTTTAGCAAAATAGATAGGTAAACCATAATAAAAAGCGGTTAAAACTGTGATTTAACAAGGTCATTAAGCCAAGGAAGCTGGTTCATAAATGGCGTAGACCGCTTAATAGTAGCCCAATCCATACCATCCTCAGACGCAACATCATCAAACACAGAGTTAAGATGCTGCCAAAAAGGTCCAGCAAGGTTAGCAAAAGTATCGCCAGGGTCGTCGCTGTAGCGTGTAGAACTGCCAATAAGCTCAAAAGGCCCAAGAACACCAGCATCACCAAAACGATTCCAAGTATACTCCAACCAATCTTCTCTATTCGACGGCTTCTTGTCCCCGTCAAAAACATACTGGGCAAACTCCCTTAACTCTCTACCCATTGCAGCCAACGGAAACAAGGCAAGTCCAGCTATCAAAAGAGGTACAGAAGCTCCGCCTATCTGCTTAGAAAGGCCAGCGCCATTACCTTCCTTAACGCGAGAATGCATCTCGCGAACAACCCCGCCTATAACTACTTTACCGTAGGCCCAAAAGAAAGACTTAAGGTGCCATACAAGCATAGCAAGCGGGTGGTTAGCCCATGTAGGACGTTGAGCAGCATTAGGCCTCAAAACAGACTCGTCCACAAACTTGTAAAGAGCCTTAAGAACAGCTTCGTTGTCAGCATTATCTGAATCGGGAGACCATATCTTTTTGCCATCTGCCTCCCAAGAACGAACCTGTTCCTTAGTTACTCCAAGCTCGGCCAAGTACCTCTGAGCACGAACATGTCCAGCATAGGCACGTCTCGCGTTACTAGTCAGGAACTCCTCACCTACAGCAGCAGACATAGTTCTAGAGAAGTTGGTCAAGTACTCTTGTCCGTTGTACTTAAACAGCTTGTCCAATAAACCTGATGCACCAGAAGATGCTTTCGACTGCCCGTAGGCCTCTTTAAGCGCCTGATGCGTCATACGTTCATTAAGGATACCCATCAACCGAGCGCGATCCTTGACACTTCCGTAGCTGGCAAGTGCTTTACGGGCAGCAGTAAATGAACTCTTTACGCCTTCCATGTCTCGAGAACGAATAATAGGGCCTGCTATATCGGGGATCGAGGCCACAGCTGCAAAAGCAAGCGTAAGATAGCTCTCATAAACCGTAATGTAACTGACAGCCTTAACCGCACGTTGGTCTGTATCCAAACCAATACGGCCCATGTACCCTTCTATAATAAGACGGGCGCGTCTCTGTTGATCAAGCGGAAGCTTTTCGATTTCGGTTACTATGTCGCGTCCCTTAACGCCACCGTTAATACGCGCTAACTCCGCATACTTAGTAGAAGAAGCGATATAGTTACGTACAACATCAACATCGTTCTTGACAAGAAAACCACCCTTACGAAGAGCATTGTTTAAACCGTCCTCAATCATATTTCTAGAAAAGTGAGAAGAAAAACTAGGACTTATAATGCTTTTAGAATCTAAAAAATTATACTCAGCAGAACCGCCGGACTCTAATATATTAGCTATTATACTATCTACGCGCTTGCGATTATTAACAAAAGGCATAAGCGCAGCGTGTAATTTTACACGCCCCTCTGCACTTTCTATTTTCTCAAGATCAAACATGCGTGGAAAATACACAGGTAGATCGCCAATGCTGCCCATATTAGGTAGCAAATACTGACTACGCATACGCTTAAAAAAATCATTAATCTTTCTAGCATCAGGAGACAGAGCACTAGGTTTGGAATACTCGTTGGCCCTAGACAATTCATCAAGAGCTATAGCAAGAGCTTTACCTTTTTCCTTCTTTGTTTCACCCACGCTAATTTCATCAACAACAGAATCCCACTCGCGGTTCCATATAGCCCGACTGTTTGCTACACCCTGAAAATATGAAGTTTTTAGAAAATCCGAAACATTACCGCTCTGCTGCGCGAACATATCAGCTAAATACTTACTAAAAGTACGAAGCTCTGCATCCGCTGCAAACACCTGCGGAATAATCTGAACAATATCGTGAGTAAGCGCCTTCTTAACAAACGCAGAATACTGTTTATATTTAGAAGGGTGTAAAGCTTTACCTATAGCTTGTGCAAGAGTGCCATTCCCGGCTTGACCAAAGTTAGCGGTACTACCGTTCATATTATTAGCGCTAAAAGACCTAACAAGAGCATCACGCTGGATAACATTCTGCATGAATGTATTAAACTCTGAGCTAGTAGCACGAAAACGTAAGTTGCCCTCTTTTACAAAAAGAGAATACATCTTACGAAACCTAGAACGTAATTCTTTAAAATAAGGAACAAGACCGTCCCAAGTTTTAGGCTGCTTACCCCAAGTGTTTTCTACGCTAAATTCATTTTCGGGATTAAGCATCCAAGACGCAAATTCATCAGCAAACCACTCTTCCTGCGATAAACCCTCATCATCCATTAAATAAGCATGACCACCAGAATTAGCATACTTAGCCTTAGCCCTAGCTTTAGCCTCATTAAAAAGAGGTTTTAAAACATTACCATTAGCCCTAATAAAATCTTTACGGATCTGCCTAAATATTAAGTGGCCCATCTCGTGACCAATAATAGAAGCTAACCTTACATCTCGCTCTGCTTTAGTAGTAGCCCCCTTCTTAAAAGTATTTTTACCAACAACGATAAAAGCAGCATCGCCATCAAAAACAATATACCCTAATGAAGTGTTACCCTCCTCGCTAAGCTGACGAAGATTTGAGCCCCCGACAAGTAATTCTTCGGCTGCTGTAAGAGCAGCCTCGTCAGAGCTGTCAACAATAACAATAGGGGTGTCAATACCAAGCCTCTTTTGAAAACCAGCAACCCACCTAACAAGACTATCACTAATACGCTTACCGTATTTTGTTGTCTGCCCTTTCTTAGGTACCTTCTTCTTCGTGTAATCAATTTTTCTTGACGGCTTATCAGGGTCACCAGAAGTATCAAATAATTCCCTATCACCCTTAACCCCTGAAACATTTGTAGGGGCGCTGCCATCAGAAGGAATTTCTCGAGCCTTGTCTTGAGAAGCTTGCCTATAATTCTTATCAGTAGGAACACCCTGATCGTCAACCTCCCGTAAAGAGCCATCAATGTTTAATACACCACTCTCTCTTTCGTCGGAATCGGTTATATCACTATCATTATTTGATTCTTCAACTAATTTGGCTAAATCGTTTTCCTCGTTAACGTTGAGTAACCCAGCAGCTTCTTCGCGAGTAACACCCTCGTTCTCCAAAAACTGCACTATGCTATTAGCGTCATTAGGGTCAACGTTATCATCAAGTATAACGTCATCAGTCTCTAGCTGATTAGCATCAGCAGAAAGCATAGCTGAGTCTATAACAGCCTGCTCATTAGCCTCAATCGACAAACGAAGCTTCTTTATAGCTTCAGCCACGCGAGAGTTATTAAAATTTACCTTAGACCCAAGGAGTTTTAAAAAAGTAGAGCCGCTACCTGAAGAAATCTCTAAACGAAACAGGGCTCGCTCTAAGCTATATTTTTTGCCGTTATGCTCGCTAGGAATGCTCCAACCTTTAGTAAGTAAAGTACTAATGCCAGAAGAAAAAGCTTCCGCTTCAGTAGCTTTATTACCAGCAAAAGCCCTGCCCAGTTTTGTTATGAGCGGGGCACTAAGAGGTATAGTTGCACCCCCCGCAGGATTTATCATAAAGATTGATTTTCTAGGGATGCTACGAGCAAGGTAATATGCCCCAGAAAGAATAATATCTCCTATCTGGGAATAATAAGAAGCGCTCTCGTTAGTACCATCATCTAAGCGAGTACCTTCATTTATAGGAGTACTCTCTAGCTGGTACACGACTTTACCGTCTTCGCCCTCTACCGGAATAACAGTAACATCTACATTCTGCCGAGTATTCATAATATAATCGGCACTGCGCTCTGCCCGTGCTCGAGTATTGTATTGCCTAGGTTCTTTCTTAACGCCGAAGATTTTAAGCTTCGACTTAGAAGTTATCTTTTGTACGTACAAAGTAAACTTGAACGTAGGAAACCTAAAAGCAAATTTAAGCTTAGTATTCTTCGCCTGCTCTTCACCAAAAAGATTATTTTTTACCGTGTTTCCAAAAGTAACTTCACCCTCTGCAGTATCCGACAAAGACTCATCAGTGCCTGGATCAAAAAATAACTCAGGGTTACCTTGAGAATACGACACATAATCTTCTAAAGTTTCGTCGTATCCTTCATAAGACGTCTCGATATCTTCAACATCTCCTGAAAACTCGGTTCCGGCTGCTTCCTCTTCTCCAGTCTTTCCGCTAGCCAAGTCATCGTCGCCGCTTCTTGAAGACTGAGTGATTCCTTCTGGGATTCTGACATCATCAATTTCTCCACCTTTAGATCGTATTGCTTTAGTTATTTCAGAACGCTCTTCAAGCAAACGCCCATAGTGGGCACGAACAGCAGCCGTCTTGGCTTCTTGGACGCTAACCTCGTTTTCTTTATCGGCTATGGCCTCATCATAATCCCCCTGAATAACATCAGAATCTTCCTGACTCATTCCTGCGGATCTAGCTTTTAAAAGACATGTTGCTATTTTGCTCATAGGGTAAACCCATTAATAAAATCTAAAGAAGCTACAACTATAGCTATAAGCTCCTCATCTTCTCTAACCAGCTGCTTCATGAGAACAGCATCTTCAAGCTGGTCCCGTCGCATTATCTTTTGGCGTTTAGTAAGTCCGCGCCCACCTAAGGCACGAGTAACAACCGTTACAAGTACAGCGCCATGATATCCAGTTCCGTAATGGGAGCTAGCATGATGACCACTACCGTAGTGACTAAGTGCCATCCACAGTCACCGCTGTACGCTGACCTGTTGAATCAACAGTTGACACAATTCTATTTTTAGAATCAGTTGCATCCCTAAATGTTACCGTACTACCCGCTACAGTAACTTTACCGGCAGACTCCGCTCTCATAATACGCAAAGTGTCCGCTAAAGTTTCTCCACCCTCTAGGATCGCCGCTAAAATTGTATCCCGAATAAGTTCAGCCGAAGGAGTGTCTATAGTAGCTGTAACTGCCGTAGGAATCTCTACAGTATTAACAATTGTAGCAATCTCGGCGGCATACTGAAGAGTAAGAGTAGGAGTAAAATATGCTGAGTCGTAGTTGTCCGAAAACAAAACACCTGTGATTCTTACTTTAGAAAAATCAACAACAAGACGCCAGTTATTGGTAAGAAAATAAGCGTCCCCTGTTGGACCAACAGGAGTAGTCTCTAAACCAGTACGGCGCATAGCAAGATTAAAGACCTCATCTTGATACCTTTCCTGCCAACGCACCCAAGCCGACCAAACATCTGCACGTATATCGAGAGTAGTTGTGCCGTCAAGGACATAGATAAGTTTCAGATCGCCGTCAAACGCAACTTTATCATCGTCTGTCCATTGCTGGCCGAATGCCGCCCAGATCATTCTTACGACACCTCTGTAACTATCGAACCTGCATACACAGTAGTGGCCGCGCCAGTCAAGCTCTGAACGCAAACTGTCCAAACGTCTGTGTCTGTTACATCTGCGTGGCGAAAAAGGCCATCGGTCATGTTATTGAAAAGGCTAGAGACATCAACCGTAGTATTACCAGTTGGGGAAAAAAGCAAAGAGCCAAACTTGTGACCGCCAGTAAAGCTCGTGGCAGCAGTATCCCACTCTAATCCCAATAGGCTTTCTGTGTAAGTAGCTCCGGTGAGAGTGGCGTTTTGGTACATAGTGAGGACAACTGGCTCAGCTGTAGTTATTGCTGAGAACATCTCAAATAAATATCGCTGTCTGTTATCAACCCCTTGATAAGTTTGTGCGGGACGTAAGGAAAAGAAAGGAACTTCAACTCCATCTGGCAGAGACTTTGTTAATGGACCCACGCTCATAGGGGCTTTAACCATTTCGTCGGGGCCGCTTGAAACCATCACGGCTGCAAAAACAGTCATCTCGCTTGTTGTTCCAACACTGCCGTAATTCTCAATTTCAAAAAAACCGCAAAGATCTGTTGTCGCCATATATGGCCGATCTAGCGCAGCCCAGTGTCCGAACGTGTGAATTACTACCGGCACTCCGTCAACGTAAGTCCCGACTGTTACTGCTCCAGCACCAAGAAACTGGTAAGTGATCCACCACACAGTAGATTTCGTAAAATCTAAGGTCGCTCCAGATCGATTATTATCCCCGCCTGTTCCGTCTAGGCGGTCACCGTTCCAGTCAGCTTGCTGTATAACTTGGCTAGGGTTTAAAGTGCTGTCGACTCTTACCATAAAATCAGTGCCGTCTAGCAATACACAGATTCCATCAGTACGTGCATAACTCAGGATGCCACCGATTCTTCTTAAACCAGTTTTACCCGCATCGCTACAGCTAAAAGTAAAGTAAGCAGTAGTTGCCGATCCGGGTCTATTTGGGAAATGTCGATGAGTTGTTATCTTCGCTGAGTCTCCTAGCGCCGCGCCGTTCTGTAAGACATAACCGTTAGTAACTGTCGAATACGTGATTGTTCCCCCACCTATCGTATCTTCCTGAATTCGGCCTGTAACAGCTTTTGGGCCATCATAAAATTTATACTCAGACAGCAGGTTATGGTCGGTCATTTCTAACCGACCGTAGGAGTCAAACAGTGGATTGCCTGTAGAAAAAGTGGTTAAGGCAGACCCGTCGCCAGCAACTGTCTGCTGTCGAGTCGGGTCGTTCCTGTCCGCCACATGAACTACCGGCGCATAGACATCGGCTACACCATCATTGTATTTCTTATGGTGGAGTTTCTTGCCGCCGCTATCCGGTGGTACTTGTACGAATTCTTCAGCCATGAGGCTCTCCTGTTGCTGCTATTAAGCTGCTGTGTATGAAGGATCAGCAGCGGGTGTAATAGCCACTGTCTGATTAGCCGCACCCATCACAACGGTATCATTGTAATCCGGCTCGATAAAGCCAGGTCTATTCCAAGTAAGAACTAAAGGAATAGGAGTGTTAGCTGGATGACTATCAACGTTGTAAGTAGAGTATGGAATAACAATAGCCACACTTGACGCGATAGTTATATCCGACTGATCGGTAGGCGTTTCATTCGCTAAAAATACTGCACCAGACGTGCCGTATGTATCTTTATGAATCAACGAGAAAGTTCCACCAACCG
>TARA_R110000868_G_scaffold56830_2_pt1 | contig 12322 bp, 12 predicted proteins | sample TARA_R110000868 | Tara Oceans TARA_R110000868 (sample SAMEA4397489) | marine metagenome | biome: Polar Biome; feature: [SRF] surface water layer (ENVO:00010504); material: water (ENVO:00002006), including particulate matter (ENVO:01000060) such as... | depth 5 m | reverse complement strand
GCCGGTGGTGCCGATGTTCCACGTCAATGCCTGGGGCATCCCCTACGCGGCCCCCATGAATGGCGCCAAGCTGGTCATGCCCGGCGCCCAGATGGACGGGCCGAGCATTCACGAGCTGATCGAATCGGAAGGCGTCAACTACGTCGCCGGCGTGCCGACCGTCTGGCTCGGCCTGCTGCAATTCCTGCAGAAGTCCGGCAAACGCATCGACAGCGTCGAACGCGTGCTGATCGGCGGCTCGGCCCTGCCCGAAGCCCTGCTGCGCGCCTATGAGGACGAATACGGCGTCATCATGCAGCAAGGCTGGGGCATGACGGAAATGAGCCCGCTGGGCACCGTCAACAATCTCCTGCCCAAGCATGACAAGCTCGACCGCGAAGCGCAGATCAAGGTCAAGCTGAAGCAGGGCCGCCTCGTCTTCGGCGTCGGCATGCGCATCGTCGATGATGAGGGCAAGGAATTGCCCTGGGATGGCAAATCCTCCGGCCATGTCCAGGTCCAGGGGCCGTGGATCGCCTCGTCCTATTATCGCGGGGCCGGTGCGGAAAGCTTCACCGATGATGGCTGGTTCAAGACCGGCGATGTCGCCTATATGGACGGCGATGGCTTCATGACCATCACGGATCGCTCCAAGGACGTCATCAAGACCGGCGGCGAGTGGATCTCTTCCATCGATCTGGAGAACGCGGCCATGGGCCATCCCTCCGTCGGCATGGCAGCCGCTTTCGGCATGCCGCACCCGAAATGGCAGGAGCGCCCCCTCCTCGTCGTCCAGCTCAAGGAAGGCTTCGAGCCTGACGCCGCCTCGATCATCGAGTATCTGCGCGGCGAGGTGCCCAAATGGTGGCTCCCCGATGCCGTGGAATTCATCGAGGAAATGCCGATCGGCGCGACCGGCAAGATCCTCAAGACCAGGCTGCGCGAGATTTACGCCGGCTATGAATTCCCGACTGTGGACGCGTAAGGCACAGCCTGTCGCCCGCAACATTGCCGAAGTAAACGCCAGCCCCGACCGAACAGGCCGGGGCTGGCGGACATTTGGCTAGAGATTCTGTCCGCCCGAGAGCTCGATCCGCTGCGCGGTCATCCACGCGAAATCGCCCAGCAACAGGTCGGAGACCCCGCCCCCGATATCTGCGGCGAGACCCACCCGGCCCAGCGCCGTGTTGGCCGCAATCTGCGCATTGACCGCCGGATTGTCCCGCACCAGCCCGTCGCCGAAATCCGTCTCGATAGCGCCCGGCGCCACCGCATTGACTGTGATCCCACGCTCTGCGAGCTCTGCGGCCTGATAGCGCGTCAGGACTTCGACAGCCCCCTTCATCGCCGCATAGGCGGCGTAGCCCGGCAAGGTAAACCGGGTCAGGCCTGACGAAAGATTGAGAATGCGTCCACCATCGCGGATCAGCGGAAGCAGGGTCTGGGTCAGGAAAAACACGCCTTTCAAGTGAATATTGAACAGCGTGTCGAACTCCGTCTCGGGCGTATCTGCGAATGCCCCGTAGAAGCCGGTCCCTGCATTATTGACGAGGCCGTCAATGCGCCCGGCCTGCCACCGGGATTCCAGCTGCCGGCTGAGGGTCGCAGCGAAGGCAGGAAAGCTGCCACTCTCTGCGGCATCAAGCTGCAGCGCGATGGCGCGGCCACCACTGGCCTCGATCTCGCCCGTAACAGCCTCGGCGGCTTCGCGGTCTTGCCTGTAGGTCAGCACGACATCCGCCCCCTTTCGGGCCAGATGCTGCGCCATGCTGCGGCCCAGGCCGCGGCTGCCGCCAGTAACCAGTATGATGGGTCTGCGTGTTTCGGTCATGCTTATCTCCCAAAGTCCGGCCCTTGACCTAGGCGCTTCCCAAAGTGGTTGCCTGCCTGATCCTCCGGGAAACCTGCCTGATCCTCCAAACAATCAGGGAGCCGCTTGCCTCCTCACGGCGCTTGACCTAAGCCGGTATGGAGAGGTCTCCCCCATGGTTGATATCGACGCCCTCAAATGCGCCATGACCCGTTATGCCAGTGACTGCAGGTTCAACGACCTGCCCCAACCCACACCCGTGCCCGGCCTGTCCCTGGTTCGCGCCCGCGGCACGACGGAACTCACCCATACTGATTATGAACCTATTTTCTGCCTGGTTCTCCAGGGTGCCAAACAAACCCATCTCGGCGACCAGCGCTTCACCTTCGGTCCGCTGGAAACCCTGATTGTCACGCTCGACCTGCCGGCAGCCGCACGCGTGGTGCAGGCAAGCCCGCACTTGCCCTATCTCGCCCTGGCCCTGCGGCTGGATGTCAAACTGCTGCACGAACTGCGCGAGACGCTGGGCGAGACACTGAGCGTTGAGCGCTTGCCCGCACCCGCCCCCCGCTCACCGGCCCTCGCGGTCGGCCTTGCCGGCCTGGACCTTGTTGATGCCATGGCCAGGCTGTTCAGCCTGCGCGACCGCGCCAGCGATATCGCCGTCCTCGCGCCATTGATTACCCGGGAAATCCATTACCGCCTGCTGCTGGGAGATCATGGCGGGGTGTTGCGCAGCCTTGTCCACCCTGACGGGCCCGCCGGGCGGATCGCGCAGGCCATCGCTGAAATCCGCAGCAGCCATGACCGGCTCCTGCCCGTTGCCGATCTCGCCAGCCTGTCCGGGATGAGCGCCTCGGCCTTCCACGTCCATTTCCGCGACCTCACCGGCACCACGCCGCTGCAATACCAAAAATCCCTTCGCTTTATGGAGGCACAGCGCCAGCTGCGAGACGGATCGCAGAGCGTTGCCAGCATCGCATTTGCCATCGGCTATGAGAGCCCGACCCAGTTCAGCCGGGAATACCGCCGCAAATTCGGCCACCCACCGCGCGACGAACGGCCGCTCGCCGTCTGAGAGCTGATACGGGCGGGACGCGGCCCCTCACAATCCCGCTCACTCGTCTATTGCGCCATCCCCGCGATAGGCATAGCTTCATATCGAAAGTCGATAAGGACAAGCGATATGGAGTATCATCTGATGGGACCTGAAGGCGCGATTGGCTTGGTGGTCATAGGCTTTTTGCCGACCCTGATCGCGCTCTTGCGAGGCCATGACAATTCATTCGCCATCTTCCTCACCAACCTGCTTCTGGGCTGGACAGGCATTGGCTGGCTCATCGCCCTGATCTGGAGCTTTACCGCCATCCGCCGGCGCGTGCGGGATTAGAGATCGGCCCTGCCCCCCTCACCGATCTCGAATCATACGCGCCTACATACCCCAGACGCCACGCCCGGGTCCCTCACAGCCCGGGCGTTGTGCTGTTCGGGGCGCTGCCCTCCTCTTCCTTGATGGACGAGGTGGCCGCGAAGCGGACGGAGATGGTGGAGGCCTCGCGCTTCGCTCTGCCAACCTCGCCGCTGCCCGCCTCACCCGCCCCTGCGGGGCACCCTCTCCTCACGGAGAGGGAAGACGGGCGCTTCTTTCCTTCTCCGTGAGGAGAAGGTGGCCAAAGGCCGGATGAGGCGGGCAGGCGCAGGGACCACAAAGAAGGCACCACTTCCTGCTCCAACCCACCCGTCATCCCACGGTGCTCTGCCGCGCATGGCGCGGCCAAACCAGGGACACACATAATTTCCCCCCCGGTCCTCGCCGCGTCTCCCGGCCGGCCAACGGGTCACAGCTTGAGGCGGCCGTGCCGCTTCGTCTCCAATGCCTGGACCCAGAAATATAGTGCGTGTGTCCCCAGTTTTTTTCGCAACCAACCCTAAAGCCAGCTCGAAATCTCATCCACCGTCTTCTTGATCAGCGCATGCTCAGGCACGGTCGCGCCTTCAGCCGGATAGCCCGCGACGATCAGCATGAACGGCTTTTCGTCGAGCGGGCGCTCGCAGATCTCGGTGAGGAATTTCATCGGATTGGGGGTGTGGGTGAGCGTGACGAGGCCGGCCTCGTGCAGAGCGGCGAGCATGAAGCCGCAGGCGATGCCGACGCTTTCATTGATGTAGTAATTCTTCTTGGACTGCCCGGCGCGCTCACCGCCGCGCTTCTGGGCGAAGACGGCGATCAGGACGGGGGCCGTCTCCAGGAAGGGCTTGTCGCTATCCGTGCCCAGCGGGCGCAGCGCTTCGAGCCATTCACTGCCGCCCTTGCCTTCATAGAAGGCGCGCTCCTCGGCCTCGGCCGCCTCGCGCAGGGCCTTGCGGCGCGCCTTGTCCTGGATGACGACGAAATGCCAAGGCTGGTGATTGGCGCCTGACGGGGCGGTGCCGGCGGCATCGATGGCGTGTTCGATAATCTTGGGATCAACCGGCCGGTCGGCGAAATCGCGCACGGTGCGGCGGCGCTTGAGATGCTTGGCGAATGCCGCCGCCCGGCTGAGCATTTCGGCCGGGGCGTATTCGACAAAATCGGTCAGTGGAACACGCCGGGCTTCGGTGTGGTGATCATCGGTCATGACAGGATACTCAGGACAGCGAAGAGGAAGAGGCCCAGCGAGTTGCTGGCGAAGACAAGCAGGACGACCAGCCTCGGCACAAGGCGCTGGCGGCGGAAGGGGGCGCTTCCGACCACGGCCAGGCCGATAAGGCCAAGCAGGATGGCCGCCTCACCGCAAACAATCGCGATGCCGCCCCAGCCCCAGACAAGGCCGGCCAGGGCCCAGAGGCCAGCGAGCGCCAGCCCCGCGGCGAAGCCGGGCAGGCCAAGCCACCAGGGCCGGTGGGCGACAAGCTTGTCGATCTCGTCATTGAGTTGCGCGTCCATCTCAGGTCCAGTCCAGGATAACCTTGCCCGACTTGCCCGAGCGCATGGCATCAAAGCCCTTCTGGAACTCATCAGCCTTGTAGCGGTGCGTGATGACACGGCTGACATCCAGCCCGCTCTCGAGCATGGCGATCATCTTGTACCAGGTCTCGAACATTTCGCGGCCATAGACGCCCTTCAGCGTGATCGCTTTCAGGACCAGCGAGCCGAAATCAACCGGAATGGGTTTCGAAGGCAGGCCCAGCATCGCGACCTTGCCGCCCATGACCATGGCGTCGAGCATGGAGGAGAAGGCGGTCGGGGCGCCGGACATTTCCAGCCCGACATCAAAGCCTTCATTCATGCCCAGCTCGGCCATCACGTCTTTCAGGCTCGTCTCGGCGACATTGACGGTGTGAACCCGCGGCACGACCTGGCTGGCCAGGTGCAGGCGGTGGGTATTGATATCGGTCAGCACGACATGGCGCGCGCCGACATGGCGGGCGATCGCGGCGGCCATGATGCCGATCGGGCCGGCACCGGTAACCAGCACATCCTCACCGATCAGGTCGAATTGCAGCGCCGTGTGGACGGCATTGCCGAGCGGATCAAGAATCGCGCCGAGCTCGTCAGAGACTTCTTCCGGCAGCTTGACGACATTGAAGGCCGGCAAAGCGAGGTACTCAGCGAAAGCGCCGGGGATGTTGACGCCGACGCCTTGTGTGTCGGGATCGAGGTGGAAACGCCCGGCCCGCGCCGCGCGCGACAGCGTGCCCACGACATGGCCCTCGCCGGAGACGCGCTGGCCGATCTCGACGCGTTTCACATTGGCGCCCTTGTCGACGATCTCGCCGGAATATTCATGGCCGACCACCATCGGGGTCGGCACATTCTTGGCGGCCCAGTCATCCCAGTTATAGATATGGATATCGGTGCCGCAGATCGCCGTGCGGTGGATCTTGATCAGCACATCGTCGGCGCCGATTTTCGGCATGGGAACGTCTTCGAGCCAGATACCTTCTTCCGGCTTGGCCTTGACCAGGGCTTTCATGGCGATGTCCTCAACTCGTGTGGATCAGGCCGCGCTCGTTGGAACCGGCGCGGATTTCTCGCGAAGATACATCACCGCTGCGAGAGGGAAAGTGAGCATGAAGGGAATGAGCAGTTTGCCCATGATTTCGGCGATCTGACCGCTGGAACCGGAGAGCCAGGTAGCGGCGATGGCCGCTGCCGCGACAAGGCCCGGAATAGCCAGCAGGATGCGTTTGTCACACCACATCAAACAGGCAAACATTGCGGCATAAATCGAGATAAATCCCCACTTGATCCATGTATGTCCGTGCAGGGCTGACAGGAGGCGCGTTGTGGGCTCGTCGCCGGCCGCAAACGCCGCCAGAATGCGATTGATAACAACGTTTTCCATCAGATCCGCGCCGATGGTCAGCACGGCCACGGCCAGCGCCGCCCAGGTCAGCCAGCGCCGCGGCCGCCGCAGTCCCAGGCCGAGAAAGAACATCGCCGCCATGCCCGCATAGGCAAACGGGAAGAAGCGATCAAGCGACTGTGTTTGAACAAGAAATTCACGCATCGCGGCGCCGGCATCGCCGCGCAGAAAGGCCAGCTCGTCCAGCGAGCGCGCAAATTCCAGCGCCAGAATCGGCGTCGAAAACCCCGCCGCAAGCCCATCCTCACCCAGCGGCGGCGGCGAGCCGAACAGGACCGGAAATATCAAGGTCGCGACCGCCAGTAGAATCGCCGCAATGAAAGCCAGATTCGATGCCCGCATAATGCTTTACCCCCGCCGGATTGATCCGGCCCGGATCAAGCAGCAGGCCGTGGGCAAGGTCAAGGGCGGCCCGTCAATCCACCAGTCGCCGCACGACCTCGGCACCAATCGCCAGCGAGGAGGTAAGTCCCGGGCTTTCAATGCCGAAGAGGGTGATCAGACCAGCAATCCCGTGCGCCTCCGCCCCATCGATGCGGAAATCGCATTGCGGCTCGCCAGGCCCGTGCAGCTTGGGTCGGATACCGGCATAGTCCGGCACCAGCGCCCCATCCTTCAGGCCCGGCCAGAAGCGGCGGATCGTCTCGTAAAAGCTCACAGCACGGGCGGGATCGACGGTGTAGTCAAGCGTATCGACAAATTCGAGGTCCGGCCCGAAGCGCGCCTGGCCGCCCAGATCGCGGCGATAATGCGTGCCCAGCGCGCCGGGGATGGGCAGCGGATAGACGAGGTGTTTGAAGGGCGCCTTGCCGGCGCAGGTGAAATACACGCCCTTGCCATAGTGCAGCGCCGGGATCCGCGCTTCGGGAAAGCCTTCCACCGTAGCAGCCGCCGCCTGCGCGCCAAGGCCGGCTGCGATGACCAGATGGCGGGTTGTGACTTCCGTCGCCGCGTCGCCGCCGGTGCGCACCGCAAAGCCGCCGCCCGGCAGGGGTGTCGCGCCCACAAAGGGCGTATTGACCACCACCGCCCCGCCTAGCGCGGCGATTTCGCCGGCCAGATTGGCCATATAGCCATGGCTGTCCATCACACCGCTCTCGGATGAGAGAATGGCGGCGGTAGCATTGAGTTCCGGTTCCAGCGCGCGCGCCTGCTCGCCGCTGAGCCGCCGAAGACCGTCAACGCCATTAACTTCGGCTTGCCTGAAGATCGCTTCCAGCCGCGCCGCCTCGTGCGGCTCGGTCGCCACCACCAGCTTGCCGCAGCGCTCATGCGCGATGTGATACTTGTCGAGATAGGCATAGAGGAGCTGGCGCCCGATGACGCAGAGCCGCGCCTTGAGCGAGCCTGTCGGGTAGTAGAGGCCAGCGTGAATGACTTCCGAATTGCGCGCGGAGACGCCCTGCCCGATCAGGCCCTCGGCCTCGAGCACCAGAGTCTCGAAGCCGCGCAGCGCAAAGGCCCGGCCCGTCGCCAGTCCGACGGCGCCGGCACCGATCACAATCGCGTCTGTCTCGAAACTCATGCGCTGTTCTCCGCCGTCACCCTTCAATCCCCGAGGGGCCGCGGCGTGTCAACTCAGGGCGAAAGGCGCCTCACCCCCGCGCAAACATCGCCAGCATGGCCGGCGGCATCACGGTCTCGATATTGAGCTGGCCCTTGAGGCCTGCGGCGCGGTGGACAGATATCTCCTGCCAGGCCTTCGACATCGACATGCGCAGGAGCGATCCGCGGTCAGGATACATCACGATCGCAACCTCATCCCACAACTCCTCGACCTGGCCGAGGGCGAGGAAAGTGGTGTCCGCCATGAAAACCGGCTTGCCACCAAAATCCGGCAGGATTTTCATGATCCCCTTGCCGTAGATATTGTAAGCCTCGCGGCCGGTCAGCGAACACTCCCGCCCATCGGCATACTCGGCCTTCTCCTTGAATTTCAACAGATTGACCATGAAGATCGGCCCATCAGGGCCCGGCTTGGCCATGTCTTCGATCTGCTTGGGATCGGTGGGGAGGACTTCGTTTGTGACTTGCATTGGGGGCTCCCCTACGGCGTCAGATAACGCCCAATTCCTTGCCCACCTTGGTGAAAGCCGCCACGGCCCGGTCAATCATTTCCGGGGTGTGCGCCGCGCTCATCTGGGTGCGGATGCGGGCCTTTCCTTTAGGCACAACGGGGAAGAAGAAGCCGGTGACATAGACGCCCTCGCCCATCAGTTTCGAGGCCATGTCCTGGGCCAGCTTGGCATCGCCGAGCATGACCGGGATGATCGGGTGTTCGCCGGGCAGGAGATCGAAACCTGCCTCTGCCATGCCGGCGCGGAAGCGTTTGGCATTGTCGAACAAGCGGGCGCGCAGGGCATCACCGTCGGCGACCATGTCGAGCGCCTTAAGCGAGGCGCCGACGATGGCAGGCGCCAGTGAATTGGAGAAGAGATAGGGGCGCGAGCGTTGGCGCAGCATGTCGATCACTTCCTGCCGCCCTGCGGTGAAGCCGCCCATGGCGCCGCCAAGTGCCTTGCCGAGCGTGCCGGTGATGATGTCGATCTCGCCGAATACGCCGCAATGCTCCGGCGTGCCGCGTCCGCGGGCGCCCATGAAGCCGTGGGAATGGCAATCATCGACCATGGTCAGCGCGTCATACTTTTTCGCCAGCGCCACGATCTCGGCCAGCTTGGCGATATAGCCATCCATCGAGAAGACGCCATCGGTGACGATCAACACATGGCGGCAGCCATCGGCCCTGGCCTGTTTCAGCTGGGTCTCGAGGTCGGCCATGTCGGAATTGGCGTAGCGATAGCGTTTCGCCTTGCACAGGCGCACGCCATCAATGATCGAGGCATGATTGAGCGCATCGGAGATAATGCCGTCCTGCTCACCCAGCAGCGGCTCGAACACGCCGCCATTGGCGTCGAAAGCCGCCGCATAGAGGATCGCATCCTCGCAACCGGTGAACTCGGCGATCTTGGCTTCGAGCTGTTTGTGGATGTCCTGGGTGCCACAGATGAAGCGCACCGAGGCGAGGCCGAAACCATGACTGTCGAGCGTCGACTTGGCCGCCTCGATCAGCTCGGGCCGGTTGGCGAGGCCGAGATAATTATTGGCGCAGAAATTGATGACGTGATGGCTGGAACCCTCTGACGTCACGTCTATTTCGGAGAATTGCTCCGAGGTGATGATCCGCTCGCGCTTATAGAGCCCGTCGGCCTCGATCTGTTTCAGTTCGGCGGTCAGGTCGGAGTAGAAAGCGGCGGACATGAAGGGGCTCCCGGAGCAAGTTTGCGCAGGAACCCCTTCTATTGGGCCAGGCCCGACTTGTCATCCGGCCTTGGACGCCGAAGGGATCTTCACCCCCATGATCACCAGCCACAGGGCCAGCGACACTTCACCGAAGAAGGTCGGCAACATGTACCAGGGGCTGATCATCTCGCTGATGGCCGGGTCGAGGAAGATCGCGATCAACCCGCCGGCCACCGCCAGTGCACCCGCCATGACCAGGAATGAAATCAAGGCCGGGACATAGCGCGAGCGAAGCAGGGCGAGACCGAGGAAGGCATTGCCAAACCCGAAGAAGATGAGGCCGATCATATAGCCCGCCGTGTGTGCTTTCAGACTCAGCATCGCCATCGCGGCGAGTTGGGCTGAATCGAAGGCTGTGAGCCAGTTGGCGTCGTCGATCAGGAACAAAACATCGAAGTGATTCTGCATGTTAAGCGCCTGCACCGCCGCCATGACGAGGCGAAAGAAAGCCGCCAGCAGTGCGAGATTTCGGCTGATCGGCTTCAAGATGACGTAAAAGCCAAAGGCGACAAAAACATCGGCGCAAAACGCCATGATCTCCGCGACAAAGCCCAGCCGCCACAAGCCTTCCGAGGCGCGGATGGCGTCGATCGTGCCTTGAGGGTCGCCGCCGACAATCAGCCCGCCCCGCGCGACAATCTGAGCGAACATCGCCCCCGCGATGATGACAAGATAGGCCAGCCCCGTGAGACGCGCCCACCCCCGCTGCTCTGCTTCTGTCTTCGTGATATCCATAGGTCTGTCCCTTGAAAAATGTGGGCCCGTGCTACAGGCCCGTATTCTTCATCACAACCGGGACCGTCTCCACCTGCGTCCCCCTGGGCCGGAATTGTGCAGGCGACTGGAACCAGCAAGATGCGTGTGACCGCCATCCTGTCTTCTGACCGCTGCTCAATCAGCATGAGGGACATGTACCTCTGGTACGTGTCCTCGGGGAAAGCGGAATTTGGCAGGGTCGTCCATCGATGTGGAGGAAAAGAGAGTCCGCCCCGGGGACGCGTACCAAAGGTACACGTCCCTCACCGCATCGAGCTGCGCCCGGGCGCAGACCAATCGATTGATCGCTTGGCAGCGAGTGGGCCACCGGGGTTCAGCGCCGTCAAGGCCGCCTCCGGCGCCGCGAGGCGGGCATGCGCCTTGCCGGCGCTGAACCCCAGTCGCGGAATCTCGGCAAGCGATGAATCGGGTTTTCCAGCCCCGACGGACTGAATTTCTGAGCCAGTGCCTCTGCCGACCGGATTGGTCCGCATCATCATCGAGCACGTCTAGGATCGGGCCCGACGGCTGGCGATGATGGCACCGGTCAGCCCGGACAGGGCAGCCAGCAGGGCGATCCAGAAATAGACGAAACTCGTGTCGTGATGCACGACACCATCGACGAAGCACTGTCCATTCTCGTCGAAGCACGCGCGGTTGTTCCAGAACATCGTCACGAAGAGCCAGCTGAAGCCAATCGCCGTCACAAGTGACAACAGGGTCCAAATACCGGCGAGAAGTCTGATCATTCCGGCCAGAACTCCCCTACCCCACGCTCGGCAGATCCAGCCCCTGCTCCGCTGCGCACTCCACGGCAATCTCATACCCGGCATCGGCATGGCGCATCACGCCGGTCGCCGGGTCATTCCACAGCACGCGCCCCACGCGCGCTGCGGCCTCGTCTGTGCCGTCCGCCAGCACGACCTGGCCGGAGTGTATGGAATAGCCCATGCCGACGCCGCCGCCATGATGGAGCGAGACCCAGGTGGCGCCTGAGGCGGTGTTGAGCAGGGCGTTGAGGATGGGCCAGTCGGCAACGGCGTCGGAGCCGTCGCGCATGGCTTCGGTCTCGCGATTGGGGCTGGCGACGGATCCGCTGTCGAGGTGGTCGCGGCCGATCACGACCGGAGCGGAGAGCTCGCCGGTGCGGACCATTTCGTTGAAGGCAAGGCCGAGGCGGTGACGCTCGCCGAGGCCGACCCAGCAGATGCGCGCCGGCAGGCCCTGGAACTGGATGCGCTCGCGCGCCATGTCGAGCCAGCGGTGAAGATGCGGATTGTCGGGGATGAGTTCCTTCACCTTGGCATCGGTCTTGTAGATATCCTCGGGGTCTCCCGAGAGCGCGACCCAGCGGAAAGGCCCGACGCCGCGGCAGAAGAGCGGGCGGATATAGGCGGGCACAAAGCCGGGGAAATCGAAGGCGTTGCCGACACCCTCATCATGCGCCATCTGGCGGATATTATTGCCGTAATCGACCGTCGGAATGCCCGCTTTGTGAAAGGCCAGCATGGCCTCCACCTGGATCGCCATCGAGGCCTTGGCGGCCTTCGAGACGGCGTCGGGGTCGCTGGCGCGCATCGATTCCCATTTATCCAGGCTCCAGCCGAGCGGCAGATAGCCATTGACCGGGTCATGGGCCGAGGTCTGGTCGGTGACGATGTCGGGGCGAATGCCGCGTTTGACGAGTTCCGGAAAGACGTCAGCCGCATTGCCCAGCAGGCCAACGGAGACCGCCTCGCCTGCCTTGCAGGCCGCGTCGATCATGGCGAGGGCCTCGTCGAGATCTTGCGCCTGTTTGTCGAGATAACCGGTGCGCAGGCGCATCTCGATGCGGCTCGGCTGGCATTCAACAGCCAGCATGGAGGCCCCGGCCATGGTCGCGGCGAGCGGCTGGGCGCCGCCCATGCCGCCAAGCCCGCCGGTGAGGATCCATTTGCCGGTCAGATCGCCGCCATAATGCTGGCGCCCCGCCTCGACAAAGGTCTCATACGTGCCCTGAACAATGCCCTGGCTGCCGATATAGATCCAGGAGCCGGCCGTCATCTGGCCGTACATCATCAGGCCTTTTTTATCGAGCTCGCGGAAATGCTCCCAATTCGCCCAGTGGGGCACGAGATTGGAATTGGCG
>TARA_R110000868_G_C10968898_1_pt1 | contig 12325 bp, 13 predicted proteins | sample TARA_R110000868 | Tara Oceans TARA_R110000868 (sample SAMEA4397489) | marine metagenome | biome: Polar Biome; feature: [SRF] surface water layer (ENVO:00010504); material: water (ENVO:00002006), including particulate matter (ENVO:01000060) such as... | depth 5 m | reverse complement strand
GGAACGCCTGGATATCCTGCGCGCCGCCGACGTGATCTATCTGCAAGAAATTCGCAACGCCGGATTATATGACACCATCTGGCAAGCGTTCGCCGTGTTGCTGCCGGTGCAAACCGTCGGCGTGATGGGCGATGCGCGAACCTATGATTTCGTCTGCGCACTGCGCGCCGTGACGTCCACCGACGGCATGACCGCCGACTACTTCCCGTTCGATCATGAATTCCTGGGCCGGGTTTCCAGCCGGATCGTCAACGAGGTCAAAGGCATCAACCGCGTCGTCTATGACGTCACCTCAAAACCGCCGGGCACGATTGAGTGGGAGTGACCCCATCAAGGCTGTTCTCCAACGGGTGACCGAAGCCACCGTCAGCGTTGACGGCGCCACCGTAGGCGCCATCGGCCCCGGCCTGTTGGTGCTGTTTTGTGCGGAACGCGACGACACCCCAGATGATGCTGATTATTTCGCGCGCAAGATCGCAAAGATGCGACTATTTGCCGATACCGACGGCAAGACCAACTTGTCGGTTTTAGATATCAACGGCAGCGTGCTCGCGGTCAGCCAGTTTACGCTGGCCGCCGATTGGCGCAAAGGCAATCGGCCGGGATTCTCCAAGGCCGGTGACCCCGAAGCCGCAAAGCTGCTTTATGAGCATTTTTGCGCTGCCCTTCGCACCGAAGGCGCGCCCGTCGAAACCGGCATTTTTGCCGCCGACATGACCGTCACCCTCACCAACGACGGCCCGTTCACGATTGTCATGGACGGTCGCGATTAACGCGCTGTGCTTATTCGCTTAATGGCGTTTACCGGCGCGGTCGCGCAGCAAGGTCAGCAACTGGCGGAGTTCACGCTCAAGTTTCAGCTGAGGCCCTTTGAGATGCTGATTAAACACCGCCCGCATCGCCATAATATGCACCTTAACGATTTCAAGCTCGGTCAAAGCTAAGCGCTCTTTGGCTTCCAGCAACTTGCAGAGCGAGTCGCAGATCGTCGAGATCAGTGGGAATCCGAAGCTGCCCCCCTCACCCCGAATGCCGTGGGAGATTTCGAACATCTGCGCGATGTCTTCAGGGCTATGCATGCCACGAGGTGATGCTTGGAACGTACGCCATAATTTGGTCAGGTCATCAACGGCCCAACCTTGATAGCTGTCCATCAGGTCGTCGGCGGCATTAAGCGCACGCATAATCGCCTGTTCTGCGCTCGGACCACCGGATTTCTTGACCTTATTGGCCATCAACCGGGGTGGCCTGATGATTTTCGGAATCTCTGATTTTGTTGGGCGCTTCGGGCGATCATTCATTGTGCGGCCTAAAGACCCTGTCGCCGGTCACGCCCCGAATAGGCTTCGGCGCGACGTTTCGCCCGGCGATCTGGACCAAAAAATTCCCCGACGCGCACAAAAGCGCGTTGATCATCGGTGACCGTGCACAGTCGCTTGTACAATGCCGCCGCCGAGATCGGTTTTGCCAGAAACGTCGTTACGCCGGCATCACGGGCCTGCTTAACGCGGTTCAACTCGGTAAAGCCGGTCAGCATGATAATCGGCAAGTATGGATTTGGGCTGTCGGGGTCCAAACGAATGCGCTGCACCAATTCGATACCGTCGGTCGGCGGCATGCGCCAATCGGTGATCACTAGGTCAGGCTCGGATTCTTTAAAAATCACGAAACCTTCGTCGGCATCATTAGCTTCGATCACGTTCTTGACACCGAACCCAAACAAAAAGCTTTTGATCAACGAACGCATAGGACGGCTATCATCGACAACCAAGACCTTCAGCGTTTCAAAATCGTAGCCCGACATGCTGAAAGACCTTTTGACTTTGCTGTCTCGCCCACAAATGCGTTCATGTCCAAGTCGCGGGGATTATACCCTGACAACCATCGCCATATCAAAACCATTGGTGGCCCTGACGGCGCGGGAACCTATATAAAGGAAGCTATCCACGCAATGAAAGAATGCCATGCGCAGTCAGCTTCCGGGACCGGGCCCAAAAGGGCCCACAAACGAATGGAAAACCATTAAGACCCTGCTCCCCTATCTTTGGCCGGAAGGCGAGACAGGGTTACGAATCCGCGTGGTTGCGGCGCTAATACTTTTGGCCGCGGCCAAAGGCACCAACGTCGCAGTGCCGATCTTCTACAAACAAGCTGTCGACAGCCTGACAACCGGTGGACCGGCAGCCGGCACCGTCATTGCCGTGCCCATCGCGCTGCTGATTTTCTATGGCCTTGCACGGATCATGGCGCAGGCATTTGGCGAGTTGCGCGACGCCGTGTTCACCCGTGTCGCGCAACGCGCGATCCGGCTCGCAGGCCTTAGGACATTCCGCCACCTGCACCGTTTGTCACTTCGTTTTCACCTGGAACGCAAAACCGGCGGAGTCAGTCGCGCCGTTGAGCGCGGCACCAAGGGCATCGAGTTTCTGCTCCGTTTCATGCTGTTCAACGTCTTGCCGACCGTGCTTGAGGTCGCGATGGTATGCGGCATCCTTTGGTATCTGTATGGTGTCGGTTATGCGGTGCTAACATTTGCAATCTTGATCGTTTACATCCTATGGACGCTCGGCATTACCGAATGGCGCCTAAAATTCCGCCGCACCATGAACGAAATGGACAACGAAGCCAGCACCAAGGCCATCGACAGCCTGCTCAATTTCGAGACCGTCAAATACTTCGGCAACGAAGATCACGAGGCCGGGCGCTTCGATAAAGCGCTACAGTCTTACGAGCGCGCCGCCGTACAGAGCGGCACCTCGCTCGCCGTCCTCAACATCGGCCAAGGTGTGGTGATCTCGGCCGGTGTGGTCGCTGCCATGATCTTAGCCGGCCAAGGGGTTGCGGACGGCTCGATGACCATCGGCGACTTCGTATTGGTGAATTCATACCTGATCCAAGTGTTCGTGCCATTGAACTTCCTGGGCTTCGTATATCGCGAGATCAAACGCTCGCTCATCGACATGGAAGCGATGTTCGAACTGTTGGAAGAAAACCCCGACATCGCCGACAAACCCGGCGCGGCGCCGCTCAAGTCCGGCCCGGGCGAGATCCGCTTCGACGGCGTGTCATTCGCCTATGATACCCGCCGGCCGATCTTAAAGGGCATCGATTTCCATGTACCGGCCGGTCATTCGGTGGCCATCGTCGGCCCGTCGGGGTCTGGCAAGTCGACGTTGTCGCGAATTCTTTATCGATTTTATGACGTCAGCGCCGGCACCGTCTCGATTGACGGCCAAGACATCACCATGCTGACCCAAGACAGCCTGCGCGCCGCCATCGGCATCGTGCCACAGGACACGGTTTTGTTTAACGACACCGTTTATTACAACATCGCCTACGGTAATCCAAAGGCAAGCCCCGCCGACGTCGAAGCCGCCGCCAAGCTGGCGCGCATCCATGATTTCGTGATGAGCCTACCCGACGGCTATCAATCCAAAGTCGGCGAACGCGGCCTGAAGCTGTCCGGCGGCGAAAAGCAACGCGTTGCGATTGCCCGCACGATCCTCAAGGACCCCCGAATTTTGATGTTCGACGAAGCGACCTCAGCGCTCGACAGTCGCACCGAGCAAGACATTCTGACCTCGTTCCGCGACGTCTCTAAAAACCGCACCACCTTGACCATCGCGCACCGGCTCTCGACCGTAATTGATGCCGACGAAATTTTGGTGCTGCTGGCCGGTGAAATCGTCGAACGCGGCACACACACGAGCCTGCTCGCCAAAGACGGCGTCTACGCCGACATGTGGGCCCGCCAACAAGAAGCCAGGTTGGCCGCGGAAAAGCTCTCAACGTTGGAATCACCCCAAACCAGCTAGCCTCACCCCGTCATTCCGGCGCAGGCGGAAATCCATCCCGCCATGGACCCCCGCCGTCGCGGGGGTGACGGCATTTTTTAAAACCACCATGCTCTCACAACCCGCCATTACCCAACAACCCGTCATTCCCGCCTTCGCGGGAATGACGGGGAAAAAAGGAAATGGCTACGCTTTAGTGCCGCAAAATCCAGCCGCCGCCCAAGACCTTGGAGCCGTCGTAGATGACGCAGGCTTGGCCCGGCGCGACGCCGGCTTGCGGGTCGACGAAGCGCACGTGGGCACCGGCATCTGATACAGTGATGTCAGCCCATACCGGTTCGGTGGTTGAACGGACTTTAACCTGTGCACGCCGGGGCTGGTCGGTCAGCGGCATATGGTCCAGCCAGTTCAATTCGCCGACACCGATGTCGGGGACCAGCAATGCGTCTTTGGTACCGATCACGACGCGGCTGGTCTCGGGCTCGATGCGCACGACGTACAAAGGCTCACCTGCCGCCACACCAAGGCCACGGCGCTGGCCGACGGTGAAATTGATGATGCCGTCATGGTGGCCGAGCACGTTGCCGTCCAAATCGACAATTTGGCCGGGATCGAGCGCACCCGGGCGCATGCGTTCGACGACTCGCGCATAAGAACCGTTCGGGACGAAGCAAATGTCTTGGCTTTCCGGCTTGTCGGCGACCGGCAGCGCGAACCGTTCTGCGTGACGCCGAGTTTCGGCCTTATCCAGCCCCCCCAGCGGGAAACGCAAGAAATCCAATTGGCCGCGCGTGGTGGCAAACAAGAAATAACTTTGATCTTTGCTGAGGTCGACGGCGCGGTGTAACTCACCGCCTTCGGCGCCCGCCAGCCTGCGCACATAATGTCCGGTGACCATGGCATCAGCACCCAAATCCTTGGCGGTGCCGAGCAGGTCTTTGAACTTCACGGTCTGATTACAGCGCACGCATGGAATCGGCGTCTCACCGCGCAAATAAGTGTCGGCAAAATCTTCCATCACTTGCTCGCGGAAGCGATTTTCGTAATCCAGCACATAGTGTGGAATGCCGAGCCGATCGGCGACGCGCTTGGCATCATAGATATCCTGGCCGGCGCAGCAGGCACCTTTTTTCTGCACCGCTTCTCCGTGATCATAAAGCTGCAGCGTAACGCCGACCACGTCATAACCGGCCTCGACCATCAGCGCGGCCGTGGTCGCACTGTCGACACCGCCCGACATGGCAACGACGACACGCGTGTCGGCCACGGGCTTGGCAAGGCTCAGATCAAAGGGGCGCATTTCATTCATGGCGCGGAATATACGCCTATCAGTCCCGATCACAAGGGGTGCGGCGATGTTTTGCCGTCACATCTTTAGTGATGGCGACGCAAATCTTCCAACACCTCCAAGGACACCGAGCGGAAATCACGCCGATATAACACGGCAATCACCACCAGCGTCGAGATCACCAGCAACGCCGGGTGCAAAAACCACGGCAACACCCCGAGCCCGAACGTATACGCCCGGGTGCCGCGATTAAAATTATTCGATGCCCGCTCGGCAAAGCGCGCCATGTATTTCGGGTATTCCCGCTTGATAGCCTCGTCGCAGTCCACAGGTTGCGGGGCTGCGCCCAGCAATATCAGCAAGTTATTGAAAAGCCGAACCGCCCAAACGAACTTGAAAAATGCGTACACAAAGATCGCGGTCAGGGTAAACAACTGAATTTCCATCAAAATTCGCGATGCCGGGCGCGCATAGGCTAAGCCGCCGATGATCTCGCGTACCGCTTCGATCTGCCCCAACATCGCCAACGAGCCTGCCAGCAACAAAATCGACGTCGAGGCGAACATCATCGACGTGCGCACAAACGACACCGAAATATTAACGTCCGGCATGCGGTTTTCGCGCTCCAGCATACGCTCCATCCAGCGCAACCGATAATCGTTCATGACCACAGCAACCGGCCGCCGGGCCCGTGCGACACTATCCGCATAGGCCGAGTACCCGGCCCAGCCGATAAAAAACAAACCAAGCGCCATGATGTCATAAATCGGTAGATACGGCATATCGATATCGCGCCTCAAAATTATTCTCTTTCAACACCGTAGCCTGCACATCCGTCGCCGTCGAGGCATCAGCCTTACAGCCGCTCACCCACCCACTCACCCATAAATGGGGAGAGGGACGACATTGTCATTCGACGAACGACGGCGTAAAACACCCCATGAATGAAACGCTTACACATCCCATCCAAACGCCACTGCCCGGCTTTATGACGCTGCTGGCAAGGGGCTTTCGGCGTACCTGCCCCAGGTGCGGCGAAGCCAATTTATTCAATGGGTTTTTGAAACTCAATGCATCGTGCAGCGCCTGCGGCCAGGAACTCGGACACATCCGGGCCGATGATTTTCCGCCGTATTTAACGATGATCATCGTCGGGCACATCGTTGTGCCGCTGATTTTACTCACGGAAAAGATCCTGCACCCATCAACTATAGTGCAATTGGCGGTTTGGCTTCCGGCCACACTTTTGATAACCATGTGGCTTTTGCCGCGTGTAAAAGGTCTGATTGTGGGCTGGATGATGCACTTGGGGCTTCGTGGTGACGAAACTCAATAGGATTATTGATTAATCCTATTTACAGTCGGGAGGAATGATTGTACGCTTCTTGAGTTACCCTGGAGGGACTCATGAACGTTTTGCAATCAAATAAACCGCAGCTTCCAATGATTACGGACATGAACGAACGTAAGCGCGTGGTCGGCCATGTCTTAAAATATGAACTGTATCGGCACCGAGATATTTCGGACCGATTAAGCGACCTTCTGGACATCAAAGATCAACCAGATGCGTTCAATCGTTCTACTTGGGACATTCTGTTCTATCTGATGCAGTGCCATCTGCAGGAAATGGTCCCCAGCGTCACCGACATTTATTTATCGACCAATCTCTCCAAGGGAACGGCGATCACCGGCTTAGCCGAGCTTGAGCGTCGCGGCGCGGTCCGCAAAGTGCGCGACCAGATGGATGGTCGCCGTCGACGCATCGACATCTCTAAGCGCGTGGCTGAGCTTTTGGAATACTTCGTCGCAGAATGCGGCGCCCGGCTCGGCCAGCCCTTTGAGGTTCGCCCGCAAGCTTCCGACCCCCCGACATCGACTGAGAGCGTCAGCACCGAACCACTGATCGATCTTTTGAACCGCCTTAGTCACGAATTACGCACCCCGCTGACCGCCATCGTCGGTTTTTCCGAGATGATTGCCGAAGAAACCCTGGGCCCCGTTCAACCGAACGGATATGCCGAGTACGCCCGCGATATCCGCCGGGCTGCGTTGCAACTTTTAGTATCGCTGAACGATACCGTCGATACCACCCTCGCCGATCATGGTGTCGGCATCCCACTTGGCCTGCTGGTCTACATTGATCTCGAAGAAATCGTCGATTCCGCCTGCCGTGCTGCGGCCGGCGTTGCACAGCGCAAAGGCGTAATTTTACGCCGCAAGTGGGGCTCAACAAAGGTTCGAACGCTCGCCGACAGCGAACGCATGACGCAGGCGATTCGCAAATTGGTGGATGCCACCATCGCGTCCACGGGGCGCGGACAAACCATCGACATCGAAACCGGAATCGATCAACGTGGTATGCTGGTGCTGAGAATCATCTCTCCGGAATCTTCCACGAAACCACCTCCGAGCGATCCTAACGCACCGATCGGCACACCCGACGGCACCAATCTCGCCAAAAGCATGCCGCTGATCCGTGCCATTGCCGAAGCCCACGGTGGCGACATCCTGATCCAACAAGACGGGCCACGTCGTCACATTTTGTCACTACGCCTGCCAAAAGACGGCCCCAAACCCGGTTAATAGGGTTTGGAGCCGCCGTGTCTGCACTTAGGACGCTCTATTTTTAGGGCTTAGTGTTATTCGTGATGACGGCGCATGTTGCTGCGCATGTCTTTGGCATCGATTTGGCCGTCTTCGTTCTGATCCATCCACGTCATCATGCGATAAAAGCGGTTGGAATAGTCGTCGCTGGTGATCCGGCCATCGCCATCATCATCGTGCTTTTGAAAGCTTTTCACCATACGTGGACGCATGGTCTGCATCCAAAGCCCTTCGTATTCCTGCAACGTCAGCGCGCCGTCAGCGTCAGCGTCAGCGGCCTTAAAGGAGCGCTCACGCTCGCCTCGGATCTCATCGAGACCCAACGCGCCGTCTTCGTTGACGTCGTAGCGCTCGAGCATCCGCATCGCGGATTTGGCGTGCTTGCCGCCGGATTTACCGTAACCTTCATGGTCATTACTATATCCCGAACCGTGACGACCGCGTTCATAGGAGTCACTGTCCGCGTGTGAGACCACAGCGAATCCACCGATGCCAAGTGCCGCGACGATACCGAATGTGCTTAATAATTTTGTACGATGTTTCATCATTATCCTCATGTGTTGGAGTTTCAGGTCGTTCGATGCGAGAATAATAGGCACCACTTGTCGCAAAAGTGTGCCCGTCGACCGGTCTTTTCGTCACCTTTTGTCGCAGCAGCCCCGCCTGCGACAGACGGATACAATTTTCCCTACGCGACGCCCCGCCATCAGGTCTATAACCTGGGGGTATGAGCACCTTGCCCCACATTTTGATTGTTGATGATCACGCCGATATCCGCGTGCCGCTGGCCAAGTACCTGAGCAAGAACGGGATGCGCGCGTCCACCGCCGACGGCGGCCATGCGATGCGCGAAAGCCTAAAGACGTCAGCACCCGACCTCGTCGTACTCGACGTCATGATGCCGGGCGAAGACGGCTTGTCGCTGTGCAGATTTTTGCGCGAGAGTACTGAGCTGCCGGTAATTTTGCTGACCGCCATGGCCGAGGACACAGACCGGATCGTCGGCCTCGAAGTCGGCGCAGACGACTATGTCACCAAGCCGTTTAACCCCCGCGAATTGCTCGCTCGCATTAAGGCGGTGTTGCGTCGTGCGCAATCCATGCCACGCCCGAAAGAAAAACATGATGCGGAGCGCCTCAGCTTTGACCGCTGGACCTTCGATCTCCGGCGCCGCGAATTGATCGCAGACGACGATGTCACGGTGCCGCTATCGACTGCAGAATTCAAACTGCTGAACGTGTTGGTGCAGCGCCCGGGGATGGTGTTGAGCCGGGATCAATTGCTCGATTTGACCGCAGGCCGGGAAGCGGCCCCGTTTGATCGCAGCATCGACAACCAAGTCAGCCGGCTCCGCAAAAAGATTGAGGTCGATCCGAAAAATCCGAAGATCCTGCAAACCGTGTGGGGCGGCGGCTACAAATTCGAAGCCGACGTGAAAACCATATGAGCCGCACCTCTGCCTTTCTGCGGAAACTGTGGCCGAGGCGCTTGCTGGGCCAAACCATCGTCTTGTTGTTGATTGCGCTGTTGAGCGCGCAAATCGTCAGCGCCTTGATCATCCGTGGCGAAACCCAGTCCTTCTTCCGCGGCGCCGAGCTGCGCTTCATGGCCGAGCGTATTTCGCCGATCATCCAACTGATGCGGGACACCCCCGAAGGGCTTCGGCCCGGCATTGCCGATGCGGTCTCGTCTCGACGCGCGGCATTCTGGCCGTCGCGCGTGGCTGCCGTCGGTCCATTCGATGCGCCGCGTGGAAAATATGAAGATGATGACCGACATCGCGCCCACGAACTGGCCGACCGCATCGCTGGTGAACTCGGCGAGACCTTGGGTGATGGTGTCCGCGTGCACATGCGCCGCGATCATCATGACGACGAGCAGGAAGATAGCTACAAAGGTGACCATCACGGAGGCTCGAAGTTGCTCAAAGGCATGGCCAGCGCGCCGCCGATGGCGCCCGAGGCCGGAATCATCATCTCGGTGCGCCTCGCCGAAGGGCAGTGGCTGAACGCCGCCGTCCACGCCCGCCCGCCGCGCAGATTGTTGGGGTCTGAAAGCTGGATCACGTTTTTTGTCGCCGCGATTGCGATCAGCGTCATCGTCGCCTTCGCCCTTAGCCGTATCACGCGACCGCTCAGCAGGCTATCGGCGGCCGCCGAAAAACTGGGGCGCGGTGAACGGGTGGACGCGCTCAAAGAAGAAGGGCCGGAAGATGTGCGCGATGCCATCCACGCCTTCAACGAAATGCAGGACCGACTGCGCAAGTTCGTTGCCGACCGCACCCGGATGTTGGCCGCCATCAGCCACGACCTGCGTACACCGATCACATCGCTCAGGCTGCGCGCCGAGATGATCGAAGATGACGAGACCCGAGAGCGGATGATCGCGACGCTCGAAGAAATGCAAAAAATGACCGAGGCGACCCTCGCCTTCGTCCGCGCCGAGTCCGCGGATGAAGAGACCCGCGCAACCGATATTGCAGCGCTCTTGAACAGCGTCACCGACGACCTGGCCGACATGGGGCAAAATGTGACGTTGGACGCGCCACAGCGCGTTGTCTATCGCTGCCGTCCCGGCGCGCTAACCCGCGCGCTCAGAAACTTGATCGAAAACGCGGTCCGCTACGGCGACTGCGCACGGGTGGCGCTCTCGGGCACACCCGGTGCCGGCATTCGCATCGATATCGACGACGATGGTCCCGGCATTGCCGCAGAAGAACGCGAACGGGTGTTTGAGCCGTTCGTGCGGCTTGAAGGGTCGCGCAGCGCCGAGACCGGCGGCATCGGGCTCGGCATGGCCATTGCGCGTGACATCGTCCACCATCACGGCGGCAGTATCAGTTTGGAAAACAGACCTGAAGGCGGGCTACGGGTGTCCGTAAAGCTGCCCGCTAATCCAACCTGAGACCATCCTTAATTAATTGAATTCTCTTGGTTTTCTCGGGATCGCTGAGCGACACCATGGCCCCTGCACCCCACACCGGCCCCGGCCACGCGGCATCCTTCTTATGTCGGGCGACGACGTGCACGTGCAGTTGCGAGACCATATTACCGATGGCGGCAGTGTTGATTTTCTCCGCCGCAAACTCGGCTTTGAGGACGCGCCCCAGCCGCCTGACGACACGAAACGTTTTATCGAACAGCGCGTTATCCAAATCGTGAAGTTCCGTCAGCCCCGCCACCTTCGGCACCACCAACACCCACGCGAATCGGGCATCATCGATCAAGCGGATCAAAAGATCTGCATCCTCGACAATCGGATGACTGTCCCTTGCGAGGGTCGTGTTGAGTTGAAACATGAAAGCCCCTTACTTTGCATAAATATGCTCTGATATGCATATTTTACCGGGACACCATAATGTGACGATAGGGAACCAGTAAAGGCGCGCTGCTTGATGCGTCGACTTGCTCGCCTCGCCCCCGTAAGCTGCGCTAATGAACACCCCCAGCTCACCTTTGACGACCTCACCTCCCTGGATCGGCAGTGCGTTGGCCGGGCTGGCCGCCGTGCTGGTCAGTATCGGACTCGGACGCTTTGCCTACACACCATTGCTGCCGGCGCTGATTGAAGCCGGATGGTTTGCCGAGACCGATGCGATCTATTTGGGCGCTGCCAACTTAGCCGGCTACCTCGCCGGGGCGATCACGGCGCGTGCCATCGCAAACGCGTTTGGCACCCGACGAACGTTGCAGTTGATGATGCTGAGCGCGGCGATTTCGTTCGCAGGATGCATCTTTCCTTTAGCGTTTTTATGGTACTTCGTGTGGCGATTCATCGCCGGGGCGGCGGGGGGAGCGTTGATGGTGTTGGCGGCGTCGCACATTTTGCCGGGGGTGCCACCGGCGCGGCGAGGTCTTGCCGGCGGCATCATCTTTACCGGCGTCGGGCTCGGCATCACCGCCAGCGGTACGTTGGTGCCGGCGCTGATCCGCATCGGCCTGGCAGAGACATGGGCAGCACTGGCGATCTTATCGCTGATCGCGACCGTGGCGACGTGGCGGGCGTGGCCAGCAGACGCACCGCGCCCGATGGCCGCCTCGACGTCAAAACCAACCACCGCGCATGCCGCCTTCACGCCGGTTTTGCTGAGCCTGTACGCGGTATATGGGCTGTGCGCGGTCGGCCTCGTCGCGCACATGGTATTCTTGGTCGACTATGTGGCACGGGGCCTCGGCCAAGGGATTGATGCCGGCGCCGCCCTTTGGGTTGCGTTCGGTGCCGGCGCGCTGTTCGGCCCGATCGCAACGGGGCGGCTCGCCGACACGGTCGGCTTCAAGACCGCACTCAGACTCGCACTCGCTGTCCAAGCCGTTGCCGTCGCCCTTGCCGTCGCCGGTGACGCGACGTGGTTTTTATATGCCTCGAGCATCCTTGTGGGTGCCGCCGTGCCCGGTATCGTGCCGTTGGTGGTCGGTCGCGCACAGCAGCTATCCCATGGCGACAGCACCCTGCAGCGGGCCGCATGGAGCTATGCGACCGTTGCCTTTTCCATCGGACAAGCCATCGCCGCATATGCGTTTTCATATATATTCGAGACCACAGGGCGCTACGATGTGCTTTTTCAAATCGGTGCGGTCGCCGCGCTCACCGCATTGATCATCGATCTGCTCACCCCTAAAGGCACACACACGTAAATCTG
>TARA_R110000868_G_scaffold38964_1_pt1 | contig 12333 bp, 10 predicted proteins | sample TARA_R110000868 | Tara Oceans TARA_R110000868 (sample SAMEA4397489) | marine metagenome | biome: Polar Biome; feature: [SRF] surface water layer (ENVO:00010504); material: water (ENVO:00002006), including particulate matter (ENVO:01000060) such as... | depth 5 m | reverse complement strand
TGGTGAATCCATTTATACCTTCTTTGCTGCTGCTAACAATACAACATCACAAGATTTAACCAAGTTGCGTGATATTGGTAACAGTATTTTAGGTGGCGGACAAAACAATAACGTATCAAATACCGCCAATCAAATTTATCCTGATGGTCCAGATATTTTAACTATTTGTATTACACCTGTGGGTGGTGCTGCTAACGTTGCTGCTCGTATGATGTGGACAGAGGCACAAGCTTAAGGGAGGTAAAATGTCCTCTCGGGATTATATAAGACACCTAGTATCTGCCAACACGGCACCCAATGGTGCCAGAGTTGGTGATGAATATTTTGATCCAATTGCCAATAAACTTTATAAAGTATTGGCAGTTAATGGTACTACTGTCACTTCTGTTGAAGTTCTCACAAGCCCCACCGGTGGCATTCCTACATATACCACAGTACTAACAACAAAAGTATTGTTTGGTACCGTATTAACCATTCCAAGTAACGGTGTTTACACATTAGGTTCAAATGATGGTCGTCAAAATTTAGATGTGTATGTTGATGGTTATAAATGGGTTCGTGGTATAGAATATGCCGAAACAACCAATAACTCTATTACAACACTCATGGCTATACCAGCAGGTTCAACAATTGAATACAGGATATTAAGATGAATGACAAAATTAATCCAAACATACGAAGCATTATTCATATTTTAAATAATTGGAATTTTACTTATGATGGTGAATATGTTAAAGCCAATTTAAATATTCACATTACTAAAGCTGAATTGCAAGATGTTCGTGATAAATTACAAGATGAATTAAATTTAAAACAAAAGCCAATAGATGGTATTATTACCATTACTGATGAAGATAAAATGGAATATCTTACTGCCATTGCAGATTTAGATTTTGCTATAAACGAATTGGATAAAAGTTAATGGCAGCAATATCTAGTAATACAAATGTAGCATTGGCTAATTTGAGAATGCTGTGGGCAAATACCAGCTCTTGGGTTGGTGGTGTTGTACCTACAATTTTAGACGATGTTACTATTACTAGCACAAAAACAACAATCAATCAAGCCAATATTAGTAAATGGGTAGGCACCATTACTATTACTGTGGCATCAACATCTGGATTTCCTAGTACCGGATTCTTTTATACTTACACCAACTTTAGTGATTATGTAAAAGTAAATTATACAGGTACAACAGGAACCACTTTTACTGGTTGTTCAATTGACTATACAGATCCATTGTGTGATTGGAAATATAGTACAAGCGCTGTTAGTACAGTACGCACAAATAATTTTAATTATGGTTCAGTAATTGCTAATGGTTATTCTGTATATGCACCATCTCCATTAATTACTATTCCTGCAGGATATCAAGCCAATGTATCTACATTGATTGTTCAAAATGGTGGTATTCTTAATGTAGAACCTGGTGCCAATTTAGGTGCCAACAACTGGATTACAGTTCGTGATGGAAGATTTATTGGTCGTGCAAACACAGGAAACATTTCTACGATTATGGTTAATCGTTTAGAAGGTAACGGTGTTGGTTTTTTTCAAACAGAAAATTATGTAATGTCTATTCTTGATGTTGATGGTGGTGAAAGTAGAGCATATGGAACATTAAATGCTGATAGTATTATTGGAAACACCAAAATTAATCTTACAATGGTACAAGGTACATTGGCTGAAGGTGATGAGATTGCTATCTATGATACTTCATTTGCAAATAATAGAATAGCTTTTTATCCATTCCGAGATATTAGTGCAGACACAAGATATATACACGATGAAGGATTTGATGTTGCTGGAGTTTCAGGTAATATAGTTTCTTTAGCAAGAAGAAATGGTGCTCGTGGTAAAATTAAACAAGTTGGTGTATCAGGTTCACAGAAAGTATTAACTGTAGATAAAAATGATTTTATTGGCCAATTAAACTTTAAAGCTAATGATAAAGTTATTATTGCCAATACAGAATATACAATTGCCAAAGTTGTTGATTCAGAATTTCAATTAGGTTATTATGATTTTACGGCAGGTTCAAATCTAAATGATTTTTTACTAGACTATTCTTATAATGGTTGGGCAATTGATGGTTATGGTGCTTACGCAACATCAAATAATCCTTCTGCTTTAGTACATAAACAATTCTTTAGGCGTGAAATGATTGTTGAGGCTTTTATGAGCCCACTAAATCAATTTACAACAGGATCTAGAGGTACAGACCAATACGGATTATTATTCAATTATGATCCTAATTTTAGATATAATAGTCGTAATGGTAATATGGGTGACGGAATTATGACCGGATCATTAAGATGTAAAGATGCTAGTACATCTGATGGAAGGCCTTGGTTTGGTATTCAAAGTAAATCTGGTGGCAGTTATACGGATTACTTTACAGACACAAGTTTAGATCCAAATACTCCAACATTAAGAACTATATTACAAGGACCAAACACACAAAAAATTGAAATTAGAAATAATTTTATTAAAGGATTTGTTAATGGTGAACTTGTAACTGAGCGTTGGGATTGTAGTGGTTCACAAAGAGGATTATTTGGTGTGTTTGCTTGGGCCAATCAAAATGCCAGAATTAAAACAATTAAATTTAGTGCAGTCACACAAGATTTATACATTACAACTTCTGATAATTTTACAGTAAACAACACAGTATATGAATCTGGTGCAGAATTGCCTCATTGGGCTGGTGAAAGAGTATTAAAAATTGCTAGTAAAGTTACTGGCATGGGTACACATGATGATTTAGCTTTTGCTTATCGTGGTGGTTATGGTACTGCCAATACTTGGCCATTGGCATATCAATATAATGGTACCAATTTTGCCACATCATTATATCTTTTAAATAACCATGATTTCACTTATGCGCATGAATTGTATGTTGATTTATCAACTGGTGCCAACACTAGCGTTACATTTGATTTGGGTACAGCAACAACATTTACTCATGCTGCATTTACACCAAGAGTTGATGATACAGGTAATGCTGCAGGTACAATTATAAAAGGTGTTCAAGTACAAGGGTCTAATGATAACAGTTCATGGACCGTAATATATGGACCAGCAGATGATACTAAACGATATTGTAATCCTCAAAGTGATACTTATCCTTGGTACAATCAAATAGGAATGTATAACACAGGTTCACAAACATATCGTTACGTCAAATTTATAACCAATGGTAGCAATGGTGCATCCAATCCTACATTAAATCGTTGGATAAAATTTGGTTTATTTAATTTTGCAAGTAATACTTATACCATACAAGTTAATAATGCTTCTGATTTTTCTAATGGTGATACTGTTATGGTAATGAGTCATGCTTTATATACCAATACCGATGATTATCACCATTATCAAGCAGTTAAAGCTGGACAAAATCTTGAAAATTATTTTCATACAGCAAATTCACATTCAACTGTTGTTAATGTTGTAGGTAATACTTTGTATTTGGATAGACCAATCAACTATGGTTTTGTTGAAGGTCAAGAAAGTGTTGTAAAAATTAATCGTAATTTTAAAATGTTGGGTTTTTTAAGTAGTAATGGAGAAACCAAATATCAAAAGCCTTATTTTAAAGTTAACCAAGGAGCCAATGCTTGTCAAATAAGGTCAATAAAAAATTGGCAATTTTATTATGTGGGTTCAAGTCGTATTAGTGGTTCAAGTTGGAACCGAGGTGTTGATGTTGCACAACAAGACTATTGGAATTATGCCATTGTGGATGGAATATCTGTAATTGGGTATAACAATTCTGATACTAATGGATTAACATTTCAACAAGGTCAAGGAGTTTGTCGTAACGGATTTGTTGGTAATGTAAGAGATTATAGGCCATATTATACATCATATAATTCCACATTTTCAACATTGAATATGAAAGTAACGAGTGTGTATCGTTGGAGACCAGAAGTTCCAAGAGCTTGTTTAACGAATTATAATGAAGTTGCTGGCGCAAGACAATGGGATGTTTATAACGTGGCCAATGTAGAACCATATAATTCACCTGTTGGAATAGAATATAGAAGGAATAATACGCACGGACTATATAATATTCCATCATTTGATTATGGTTATAGACAAGGTGATACTGGATGGAATGGAACTTCTCCATTTATTAGTGAATACAATCGTCATTATGCTACAGCACAAAATCCATGGAATAATGGAGTAATGGCAGAACATTCTGCACCGATTGGACTGGATATTCACGCAGAACATCCTGGTTCTAGATTATCAAATTATAGAAATGAACCTTTTATAAGTTGGTTCAATAGTGCAAGTGACCAGAATACACCAGTAGGATTAATAAAAGATTTTATGAGATCCGATGCCAGTATTTGTGCAAATTATGCCGGTTATCATTTATGGAAACAAACTGCAGGAACAGATTATATTCGTGTTTGGCAAATGATTGATGATACTTGGTCACCTCGATTGGCATTTACTACTTATTGTAGAGCAGCTGTGCCTATTCAAATGTTTGTTGAGTTTGAATATAGAATACCGGGTAGAGTAAATCTTTGTGGAAATCCAAGTGTAAATTATTCAAAGCTTTGGCTTGTAGCCGTACAAAATGGTGCTTTAGTTTCAGGTTATGGTCCTTTACAACTACCATTACCAACAAATGATGGATGGGTAAAATACTCTACAACAATTACTACGTTTACACCACAAATTGGAAATGCCTCTGTCTTTATAGTTCGTAGAGATCCTCATAGTTTTTTTGATATTAGAAATGCTCGTGCATATTTAATGACAAACAATCCAGAAAGTGTTGTTACTATGGCAAATACTTTTGACTTGAATAAATACTTTAATATTACCAACGATAAGAAGTACATGGCACCAATATCAGCAGGCGCTAACAAATTTAAGAAAGTTAAATTTTGAAATACCGTATACTCAATAATAACTCTTTAGAATTTTTTGATGCTACAGCAAACAACACAGGTTTAATTGCTGCAAACGGCACCAATTTAAAAATCTCAGCTAACAATGGTGTTATTGAGTTAGGTGATACTGCGTCTGATGTCCAAGTTGGTACACTAGGTACTGCAATCAATTGGACATTCTTAGGTGGCGGTACGATTGGTAGTGGTGGTGTCAATACATTAAGTATGGGTCAATCTGGTGACACAGTAAACATGAATGTGACTGGTGTTACTTATCAATACCCATCAAATCTGGTTCGTTACACCGATATTACAGCAACAAATAATAAAATCAATATCACAACACAGGTACCAGGTTCAATTATTTTATCGTTACCTAATAAACCTGTTGTTGGTCAATTAAGTTTAACAGACAATGTTCCCACATCATCAAATACTACTGGCACTTTAACTGTTGCTGGTGGTGTAGGTATATCCGGCAATGTATATTCAGGTACACTTAATGCTAATGTGGGATTTCAGTTAGGCTCAGCAGCAAATGGAACTACACCAATCCAAGGTACAGTAAAATGGAGTGGTGCTGGTGCTAGTCCAGGTTGGTTTGGAATTTATGATAGTGCTGGAGGAAAATATTATGGTATAGCTACAGCTTTACCCGCAACAATATCCGCAATAGGCGGTTATTATCAAGGTATGGGTGTTAGCGGCACAACATCAGCAGCCGGTTCTCCTATATTTGGTGTATTAAGTAATGCACAAAGTGGTAATGGATTAGGTAATACATCACTTACAGTTTACGGTGATGCTAAAGTTGTAACATTCAGAAACACTTTAGATGATAATCGTGGTAATGCAAACGTTACAGGTAATTTAACTGTAGGTAATACTTCAGCGGTGTATTCATCAACATCAAATACCACAGGTGCATTGATTGTTACTGGTGGTGTTGGCATTACCGGCAACTTGTTTATGTCGGCTGCTAATAATTATTTTACAACAACTACAGACTCAAGTTATCGCTTAGGTTGGACAGATAATTATTTCCAAAGAAGTAATTTATATGGTGGAATGAGTGTTCAAGGAGCATTTTTTAGTCTAGATACTACAATATATCTGGCGGCAAACCGAAATTTTATTGTTAGAGGAATTATTTCGAATGATACAGGTAATAACACAGTATTATTTGTTCCTTCTTCTCCTGTTCGTTTACAAAATAGTGCTCCAAGTACAAGTAACACAACAGGTTCATTGATTGTTGGTGGTGGCGTTGGTGTGTCGGGTAATATTTGGGTGGGTGGCACAAATGCTGGTGCTAATGGTGTGTATACTGATGTTCTAAGATATGCCGCTAACGGATTACCATGGGTAATGGGTTCTGCTAGTGGTGGCGGTGCATCATTATCTGGCTATGCAGCCAATACAGTTATAGTTGCCAACGCCTCTGGATTTTTAAGTAACAGCAATTCATTCTTTCTTGCTTCTAATAATGCATTTATAACAGGAAATGTAACGGCTTCTAGATATAATTTAACCACTACAGAAACCGCTCTTGGATTATTTGCTGGTACATCACAAGTCGGTTATGGTACAGCGATAGGATGGTATGCGGGAGAAGTTAATCAGGGGTATAGTTCAGTTGCTGTTGGTAGAGAAGCCGGATCAAATAATCAAGGAAATGATGCTGTAGCTATTGGTAATAATGCTGCACGATCTTGGCAAGGTGCCGGTGCTATTGCAATTGGTTATACTGCCGGCGGTTCTTATCAAGCTGCCGGAAGTATTCATTTAAATGCAAATACGGGTTATAGTGCTGGCGATCCTGCAATACTGAATGCAGGTTTATACATTGATCCTGTTCGTAATGATACAGGAAATACAGCCAATGCTGTTTATTATAATCGCTTAACAAGAGAATTAACTTACGCTCCAGCTAGTAATTCAACAGCCGCTCTTGCAATTGCACAAGGGGTGGACAATAGCCAGAACGTTAGAATAGATTTTAGTAATACTCGCATGACGATTATTGAAGGTGTGGACGTAACTCAAAACACCAACATATCTAATAAGTTATCTTTAACTGGTGCATTAAATCAAACAGTATCAGGTAATGTAACGATTGGATCAGATTTAATTGTTACCGGTAACTTAACTATTAGAGGCAACATTAGTTCTGAAAATGTACAATCATTATCTGTTGCTGATCCATTAATTAAATTAGGTATTGGTAACTACACAAGCGACACCAAAGACATTGGCTTTGCTGCACACTACAATGATGGCACAAATGCTCATACAGGCCTCATTCGTGATTCTGGTACAAAAGAATATTATTTGTTTCAAGGATACACTCCAGAATTAGATTCTAATAATAATGTTATCATTACAGATGCATCATTTAGAACTGCTAATTTAAATGCATTATATGTTAAAGGTAATGTAATTACAGGTGGTACAAATTTCATTACTGTATCAGGTAATACTACAGCTAATGCTCCAACAATAACTTCAGCAGGTTCTGATGCTGATGTAAGTATGAACCTTGTGTCAAAAGGTGCAGGTTCAATTAATTTTATTTCTAGCGGAGCTCCAGTAGTTACTATGGCATCTGGTAGTACACCTTTTGGAGTCATAGCAAGTCCGTTTATATTTTCACCAACTATACCTGGCGCATGGGCTGGAAAATTAACATTACCTGGTAGTGGCACAATTAGTATTCAAACCCCTGATTCCAGTTCAATGAGATTTGGAACTTTTGGTGGTACTGGCGCAGGAGCTTATTCTGGTAATACACAATTTGAAATTACTCATACAGGTTCAGCAGTAAATTATTTGTCTATATCAGGTAATACTACAAGTAATGGTCCAGTATTATCAGCAGAAGGTACTGATACAAATATAGACATTAACATTAGACCAAAAGGCATTGGAACTGTCAATGTTCGTTCTAGTGGTAGCTCAACTTATTTAAATGTTACTAATCCTACTGCTCTTGCAATACTTAATGTGACCGCTTCAGGATCTTGTACTCGTAGCCAAATAATTACATTTGCTCCGGGTAATGGTTCTGAAGCAAATTTATTAATTTATACTACAGGTTTAGCTGGCAATCCTCTAGCAACTGCTAAAATTAGTTCAACAACTGGCAAATCAACAATACAAGTTGAAGGTGGCCAGTCAGCATCAATAAACATTATTACTCTTGGTGCTACTTCAACAGCAACAGCAAATTTGCAAATAAGATCCGGCATTGGAGGAACTTTTAGTGGTGATGCCGGCATTTTAATTTATGGAAAAACAAATTCATTAAAGTTAATGCACACAGGATCTTCATCAGGTTCAAGATTTGATATGGGTGGAGATAGTCCAGCTGGTGTAGGAGGAGATTTTGCCACAGCTAATATCACATCAAGTCTTGTTGATGGTGTTTCTAGTTTAAGAATTATTGGTGGCAATAGAGCAGACTTTAAATTATCAGCAAATGGTAACGCTGGAGGAGCTGGTACCTCTGGATATACTTCTTTTGATGTAGAAAGTATTGGTACTAGTACTAATCCAGTATATGCAAACGTTTCTTCAACTTTTGGTGGAGTGAATGTACAAATTCTTGGTGCTCAAGCTGGCGGATTTGCTGGGTTTGCAAATATGCGAATGTTTGCTAGATCGACAGCAAATTTAATAATCGAAAGTGGATCATCAGGAACAACTCCGGGTGCATCATTAAAAATATTTGGTAGCGGAGCTCCTGCATATGCAAACATTGGAAGCACTACTAGTATAGGTTCACAAGTTAACATCATAAGTTCTTTACCAAGTACAAGTAATACTACTGGTGCTCTTGTAGTTACTGGTGGTGTTGGTGTATCAGGTAACATCTATGTTGGTGGTACCAATGCTGGTGCCAACGGAATTTATGCTGACAACTTACGCTATGCGGCTAACGGATTACCTTGGGTAATGGGTTCTGCCGGTGGCGGCGGAGCTTCTTTATCTGGTTATACTGCCAATACAATTGTTGTGGCTAATTCTTCTGGTTATTTAAGTAACAGTAACTCCTTTTTTACAGCATCCAATAGTGCTATGTTTGTTACTGGCCAAATTTATAGTAACAACCAAGATGTTATGGTAACTTCTCTTATGTACTCCGTGGCCTTCGGATAAATATTTTATTATTAGGAAAATACAATGGCAACTTCTCAATTTATAAGTTATGTAAGTAAAGATGTACCGAATACTGGTGCCACTTTAGTTACGACCGCAGGTGGTACACAAACTAGTATCATTGGTCTTTCTTGTACCAACACTTCAGTAGCCAATACTATTACGGCTGATGTCTATATTACTCGTTCCGGTACAAATTATTATATCGTCAAAGGTGCCACGGTGCCTGTTGGTGGTGCTCTTGTTGTTGTTGGAGGTGACCAAAAGTTGGTACTGAATGCTGCTGATGCTCTCAAAGCAAACTGCTCAATCAACACTTCAATGGATGTTATTGCTTCTGCTCTTGTAATATCATAAGGACAACATGAGTTATCTTGGTAACAGTTTAGACAATCAGCAGTTTACACCTACAGTAGATTACTTTAATGGTAATGCTTCTACTACATCTTTTACTTTAAGTAAGGTTGTTGGTTCTGTTTATGATATTCAAGTTGTTATCGAAAACGTACCACAAAATCCAGCATCAGCATTTACTATTGCTGGTAATGTAATCACATTTACTTCTGCACCACCTAGTGGAACAAATAATATCTATGTTCGTTACACAAGTCCAGTTACACAGTTAATTAAGCCAGCACAAGGCACAGTAAGTAATACAGAAATTAGTTCCGCATTCTCATTGTGGAATTTAAGTGGTGCTAATGTAAGTTATTCTGCGGGTAATGTGGGTATTGGTATTACAAGTCCAACGGCAAAGCTTCATGTATATGGCGATAGTAATAATCAATTCAAAGTTCAATCGAGTGGTGCAGAAGCAAACTTTACTCTTGCTGGCACTTCTTATGGACAAATTAATAATGATGTTGGTGATTTTTATATTACTAATGGTTCAGCTGGTGGTTCTGTTTTTTTAAGAACAGCATCAACAACGCAAGTAACCGTTACGGTTGCTGGTGATTTTAGGTTTAATTCAGGTTATGGATCTGCGGCTACAGCATACGGCTGTCGTTTATGGGTAAATTTTAATGGAACAGGAACAGTAGCTATTCGTGGATCAGGAAATATAACTTCAATAAGTGACAACGGAACTGGTGATTACAGTATTTTCTTTACAAATAATATGCCTGACAATAATTATTCCGTTTGCTTAAGTGGTATGCGTGATGCTGATAATAACGGGTCATTAAATACGACCTTATTAAGAAGTTCTGTATATGGCAATACAGTATCTACTGGCAACATCAGAATTCTTGCAGAAAACGATAGTGGCACAAGAGTAGATCCATTAATGTATAGCGTTGCAGTTTTTCGTTAATTAGGAGATATAAATGAATCAAAGAATAATTTACCCTAATGATGAAGGTGGTGTATCTATATTGATACCAGCCGTTGAATGTGGTTTAACTATTGAAGAAATTGCTGCTAAAGATGTTCCTGCTGGCAAACCATATAAGATTGTTGATGTATCTAATATACCTACTGATAGAACATTTAGGAATGCATGGGAGTACCAAGAATGATTACAATTAACTTAGATAAAGCAAAAGATATTACCAAAAATCGTTTGAGAATTGAGAGAGCGCCTTTATTACAAGCACAAGATGTTCTATTTCAGCGAGCATTAGAAAACAATGCTGACACCACAGCTATTGTTGCCGAAAAACAAAGACTTAGGGATATTACAATTTTAGCAGATGAAGCAACAACGCTCGATGAACTTAAAGCATTGAAAGCCAAATAATGCCGATTAGTCAAATCAATCAAAACTCACTAGCTAGTGGTGTGCCGTCTAGTGTGGCAAGTTCTGCGTTACCAGCTGGCACGGTCAAGCAGATTCAAAATACAATTTTGACAACGGGAACATTTACAAGCACTTCTACATCCATGACTAACATTACTGGCATGGCTGTAACTATTACGCCTACAAGTTCTTCAAATAAAATTTTGCTTACCATATCAATGACATATGCGCAACAAAGTAATTATAATGTGGCATTCCAAATTTTAAGAAACGGCACTCCCGTTGGTATCGGAACAAGCGGAACAACAGGACCTAACTATTCCTTTATTGCTTCACCAGCGGGTACAAACACACCATCAAATTGTAATTGGACATATTTAGATTCCCCAGCCACTACTTCTGCCGTCACATATCAAATTCAAATGCGCCAACAACTAGGTGGTTCTGGAACTTTTGCGTTAAATTTTGCTAATAGTTATTTAAATGCAACAGCCGATGTGTACGGCGGATGTTATACATCACAAATTACTGCACAGGAAATAATTGCATGATAAATTATCACTTAATACTTTCAATGCTTTACGCTGACAAACAATGGTCAATGAGTGGAGATGATTACAGCGGACTAGACTGGTTTGATTCTGCGCCAAAACCTACAAAAGAACAACTAGATGCGCAACAAGACACAGCCGTAACAACAGCAATAACAAATCAAAAAGCCGATAAAGATGCAAAGGCTTCTGCACTAGCTAAACTAACTGCATTGGGTTTAACCCAAGATGAAGTTAAAGCTCTTTTAGGAATTAAATAATGTCTTACATAGGTAATCCCTTAACCACTACGGCATTTCTGACAGACCAGTTTAATGGTGATAACACCACGACTGCGTTTACATTGTCAACATCACCGGCAAATCCTGCATCTATACTTGTAGCCGTTTCTGGTGTGTTACAGGATCCTACCACATATTCTATTTCAGGTAGAACACTCAATTTTTCTGGTGCACCTCCAGTAGGTACAGGAAATATTTCTATTCGTTATCTTGGTATACCAGCATCTGGTGTAACAACAACGGCATACAGAACAGTTACAGAATTTACTGCTACGGCAGGACAAACCACATTTACACCACCAAGTTACACAGTAGGATTTATTAATGTGTTTCGTAATGGTGTTCGATTAGGTGCAGCAGACTTTACTGCAACTAACGGAACAACTATTGTATTGGCAAGTGCAGCAACACTAAGTGATTTAGTGGTAACAGAATCTTATTATGTGTCATCGGTACTCAATGCAATACCTGCTACATCAGGCTCAGTATTAAGTTCATACATTCAACCAAGTGTTTCATTAACAACTCCTATTTTAGGAACTCCAACTTCTGGAACTTTGACTAATTGTACTGGACTGCCAGCTAGTGGTATTGCAGCTGCTGCTTGGATTGCTTATACACCAACAGTTTCAGCCGCAACAGGATCAATTACTGCTTACACAGCCAGTGGTCAGTATCAAATTATTGGC
>TARA_R110000868_G_scaffold38853_4_pt1 | contig 12333 bp, 7 predicted proteins | sample TARA_R110000868 | Tara Oceans TARA_R110000868 (sample SAMEA4397489) | marine metagenome | biome: Polar Biome; feature: [SRF] surface water layer (ENVO:00010504); material: water (ENVO:00002006), including particulate matter (ENVO:01000060) such as... | depth 5 m | reverse complement strand
CCATTCTTCTGCTCGTTATAAACTAATGTGAATACAGAATAGTAATCAAGGTTGCTGAACTGCTTTCGTTCCCAAAATGCTGTGTCAGTTGGAACATTGCCTTGGTTGCTGTTAGCTAGGGATTCATATATTATCGGAATACCATACTGCTCACCGTAAATTACAGTTTGCCCCACTTGGTAATATATCTTGGTACTCCAATCAACCGTATCTTTCCAACCCCTTGCAGTAATAATGAAGTTCTTTCCAATATTATCCCAAACAGCGTGAACTCCTTGGTTATTGGCAGGTGTGTACTTGCCACGAATGAATCTCATTCTATCTCTTAGAAAAGTCTTTATATTACCTCTTTCAGATATGTTAACCGTTCCGTCAGCACCAAATCGCATGATAGAACTAAACTCATCGTTAAGCCAAATAAGAACGTCTTTACCCGAACTTGACAAACCTTTAACTACACTCCACTTATGGCGTGAACCGATTTGTGAAAGCCTCTGTCCTGGGCGTGAAAGAACACTGCCATCCCCAATGTTTACCGTGCCGCTTTCAATTGTCTGCAACCTTCCTACGTTATTGAAGAAATCCCTTGTAAATCCCCTTTGCTGAAAGGAAAGAAGTTCACCGTTGGCTACTTTCAAGTCTGTTATCCAACCGAACGTATTCGGATTGTCTTGAAAACTACGTGGCAGGAATTGTCTGTACCTATCCGTAAGTGAGTTCGTAGGTCTTAACTCTGACCAATATTTTCTAGTGAAAGCCTGAACATTGTTTTGAATATCCTTGTTAAAAATAGCTTGTGCTTGAACATCGTTCTTAATCTCGTATGCGCTGTTCTTGGTTATTTGATCTTCGTACTGAGGTGGGTTTTCTAGCCAATCTATGTAGTTCCCAGATTTTACAGGATAAAGCCAATTGTTGGTAAGTGAATTGTCCCAAGTTCTAAGGTTGGTATTGGTTCTGTTTTGTGAGATGATATTTGTCCCTTGCGCTCCACCTGTAACGGAAGTGGCTTTATAATACTTCTTTTTCAACCACGTTGATTGAGTAAACACATCGCCTCCGAATACAGTTAATTCAGTAGTTCCACTTGGTATTGAAAAACCTGTATAAACACATGGTATTTGAGAACCTGTATTTGACCCGTATTTATCTTTTTTTTCTCTAAAATATATAGAAGAATAAAAACCTCTATCTACATTACCTCCTGAACTGAAAACATCTGTCTTTAATTTAAGTACGGGAGATGTTTGTTCTCTGCCATATATCTGAGAACCTAATACACTTCCGACAGGTACTTTAGCATATTTTACCCCAGCCGAAAGTGTTGCTACAGTATCGGTGCTAACAAGAGTGCTTGATTCAATTTCGTGTGCTGTAGAATAAAGAGAATTTGAATTTCCATAAAAAATAGTTCTCGTTGAATTTATAGCTCCTGTGTTCCTATTTCTATTTTGTTCAATTACAAAGAAACTTCCAAAAACAACTAACTTATCACCGTTTATTTGAGTTATATTTTTTAAACCAAACAATACATCAGGACTATAAAACGAACCATATTTTCGATATGTGGTTATTCCATAATCTACTGAATCAATATAGTCAATGTATTGTCCGTCAGTAGCAATTGCTGTTAAAGAAAAAGGAAAATCTTCTAGTACTAATTCAGTAGGGCTTTTAGTTTTCTTAATCGCCCCGTTCCAAACCCCACTTGCCAACACCTCATCAACACGTTCTGCGCGAGTTATAATTATTTCTTCAAATAACTCACTTGCTAGTTGACCGCCAATTTGGAAGTTCCAATTAATATCTCTTACCTCAAGTCCTAACTGATAGAGATATGTGTCTTTAGGACCTAAACTATAATCAACCAATTCATCGCCTGCAATCACTCGTCTATCTCTGCCGTTAGTTCCTAGAAACTGAAACCCTATATTTGCAGGATTAGCATAATCCGTCTGAGTTACAAACCGAACGTCAAAGGCAAAGAACGACTTGGTAATTGCTCCTGTTGATTTTACACGTCCTGCAACGTAAAAGCGATACCATTCATACTGCTGATAACCTACAAAGTTATTTACGTTTGATGGGTCATAAAATTCGAAATGCGTTTGCGCCCCGTATGCAGCATAGATAGATTTACGCTTTATACTGTAATTAAACGTACTTACCCACTCAGTAAGGTCTAGTTCAGCCGAAGTAGTTATCTTGCCGTAAACAAGCCTATTCTCACAAAGAACGTTACTTCCTGCTCTTAGAATATCGACTGAATTAAAAGCGTTGTTTTCTATATCAAAAAACGTGGTATTAGTTTCGTTTCCGCTATGCTCTAGCACTATTGATGTTTGGTCTTGATCTAATCTTTCTCGCCTTACTACTATTGGATCAATTGCTACTGAATTACTACTACCTCCGTTATAGTTAAAACAAATTAAATCAATGAAATTAAACACCCCAGGGATAATGTTATCAACTTGTATCTGATTAATCTTTGAGGTAAATACCGTTGAGTTATTACCATAAACTGCATTGGTTGCAATAGTATCAGTATATTCAGGCGAAAATACAGAAATTGGATTAGTCAAAAGTGAAATTGGACTCTCTGACAATGATTGAGTAATCAACCTTACTGCATATCTTTTATTACCTGCGCTAAGGTTTCCTGTAGACTGAATCTGAGGAAGTACAGTAAGCGATACATTATTGATGTTAAGAAGATTCGATGTTTCTAACCCAACAGTATCATAAGCATACTGTCCATCAGGATTTCTTGATCTAATAGCACCATCGGTAACGAAATCTCCACTATAACTAAACGTTCTAGGTACATTATAATCATCGGTTAGTTTTAACAAATAGCCCTGATTATTTAGTTCCCCATCAATATCTAACTGTTTGAGCGTTACAAAGTTAAGTGCCTTTGAACGAAGTAAAGGTTTAAATGAATATGTGTCAGTATCAGGGAAGTATTCCTGTACACCAATCATCCCATATCCGAATGGGTATATATAGATAAAGCCTCCAAAGTCAGCAGGTGTTAATGGCAAAGAAGTTCCATCGCTTCCATTCAACCTAAACCTAGTTGGAGATAATACATTTATAGTCCACGTTCCATTGGCTGCATCTCCGTCTCCTGTAATACCTGATATTTGAACGGTTTGATTAGTAAATAATCCCGCCGTGCTTGAAGTGTAAATTACTGCTTCACCATTATCTTGACCAACAAGTGTTACATCAAAGAACTTAGTTCGTAAATTCTGCTGAGTAGTAGCAGCGATAAATAAGTTCCCAATTATATCTTTTGAGCCAATAGCTTTGAATACTCCTACCCCCGTTCTGCTTACTGCTTCTACTAATATTGCAGTAGTTATTAAATTACCTAGATTATCTTCAAGCGTTAATACGTAATCGCTGTAAAAGAAACCGATTGTTAAGTCAATGAACGGGTCTGTATTAGTATCTGTATTGTTATCATAAGTGACCGCATACGAAAAGCTGTTTATTGCATCTACAATAGCTGCTTTGTTCTGAATTAAATTTGGAACACTTGGCCTAGTACGAAAATGCAATATTTGCTTATTGATATTAAAGAACTTTAACGAAACAGAAGTAAATGGATTTGCTACGTAAATATCCAAGTAAATCCTAATCTTCTGCTGTTGCAACCCTTGAATTCCTAACGTACTAACTTGCAAGTTTCCAAGTGCGGGTGTGTCTGTAAACTCTGATCCATTGGCATTGAACTCTACATTCTCTCTTGCAGGGTAATCGCCACCGTTAAGATATAGCAAGTCCGTATCGCTATTTAGCTTACCCGTTGGGCTTCTATTGACTTGTATCGGAGTATCCACCTTATAAAGAAATTATACGTGCATGTGAAAGATTGTAATTAGCTGCCATGTTACGATTCCATGACTGCTGTGCATCATAAGATACAACCATACTACGTTGAGATAGCCAATTCTTTTTCCATTCCTGGTACATCATTGAATAGTTTTTTTCTGTTGGAAACTGCTGTGCGAAATTCCAACAAATGAAAAACTGAACTGCCTCAATCATATAATCACGAATCATTACGAATCCTTGATTATCTACGTCCCTTGAACGGTATGCAATATGAAGTTTGGCAGGAGCCTCTGCAATGTATTTAAACTCAATAGTGTTATTGTTAATCCGCATATACGAACCACAATCTAAGATATTGGTTACTTGCGCTCCTTCACCGAACGTGCAACAGCTGTCACGAACAAAATCAAAGTCAGAAAGTATCGGGCCATAAACAAGACCGTTTGCATCACAATAACGAATACCAAGTAAGCGAATCAAGCCGTTTGGTAAAGTTGCAACGCCTTCAACTACATCAATCTCGGATTGTCCGAAAGAAAGAAGCGTAAGTGGATTCATCCTTATTACAGCATTGTACGCATAGGTGTACAAGTCAGTGTCATGTATTGTCGTTTGGCTTATACCTAGCTTGGTTTTAGCAAGACGAACAGCCTCACCTATATCTACCAATACATAATTACCTGTTTGCGGAACCTGCTGCATCTGAATCTACTTGTGAGTTTGAAATTTGATCTGATCTTAATGTCATCCAACGCCTTCCATCATCGCCCTCTAAGATACGTTTTACTTCTGAAAACATATCATCAGGAAATGGATACGGGTCTTTTTCGATATTAAACCCAGGAGCATCTTGCGGACGAGATAAAACAGCCCGTGCCGTTAGTCCATCCGCTTTTACCATTGGCTTCAAATAACCCGTTAAAAACTGCCCTGTGGTGATATACCAACCGCTTGTTCTGAACTGTGAAGTAAGCCTTCCGCTTCTGTATCCTCTTAACTGTTGTTCGCTTTCAATCTCTGTTAGTCCTAGCGCATCTTGGCAAATAGGAAACAGTCCGTCCCAACCGTTCATCTGTGGTGGCGGGAAAGTCATTATGATTGGTATTTGCGCTGTAAAGGAACACTTATCTTCCCATGAAGCAATAACATCAAAGGACTGATAATTAACTTGCGCTATTCGCTTTGTAGCAATGTAGAAATCCCTTAGAACTTTCTGCCTTGACATATTAAGCAAATTGAGCAGTATCTGCTGTGTATTGGCTGTGCTTTCGTCCGTAAAAACGCCTCCTAGCTTAAAATTACCAATCGTCTGAATTGCCTCTAGTGTAGTCACGTTATGGGTTTGTTATTGTTTGGCTTACATCCATTTGATAGCTACGGGAATCTTTTGTTTCCAAATCAAACAGTGCAGCACCTTCATCAATTATGAATTCAATCATCCCTAGTGGATAGAACAGTAGTAAGTCAGTAGTGTTGTTGGTCGGTACAATATCAACCCTAGGAAGCGTCATGTAATCCATCACCACGTACTGTAAGTTGGTATCAGGAAGTATTACTAACGCATTGTCAGCCTCTCTCCACCTTGGGAACTTTACACTTGGCTCATCCAAATAAACGAACTGATCTGACTTGTACTGAAACATTTGTTCTGATTCAGTAATAAAACTTATCACACCTCCGCTTTCGTATGCAGCATTTCCCGTTACAGGAATAAGCAACTCAGCATCAGAAAATAACTGATAACGTTTGGTACCAACCTGCTTTACATACCGAATACCGTTTGCATTTGTAGAACCAATCACACCCGAAATAGAAATCTTATCTCCATCACGAAGCGTTGAACGGAAAAGCAATGAAAAAGTAATCAAACTTGGCGTTACAGCAAAGTGGTCTATCTCCAAATTACTTGGTGTAATGTACCCGCCTTTAACTGAAAACAAGTGCATGTAGTCAGTTACCATCTGCTCGGTCTTAACTTGACCTGATACAAACGTACCGATTGGCAGTTGAATTCCAATTGTAATAGTATTTTCAGATACTGCTGTTACTGTGAAATTACCTGTAAGGGTTCCCGCAGTTCCAACAATGTTTACCGTTACTGTTTCACCTACTGCTGCATTTTGCTGAAATGCCGTAGTGATTACACCTGACAAATCAGAGAAATTAGTTACCGCCAACGGTTGAAGAAGAATTCTACCGCTTGTCGCAGCAACCGTTCTGTTAATCCCTAGAACCCCACGTAACTCATCAAATTGCTTCTGCTTGGCAGCAATAGAATACTTCTTATCTAGTGCAATTTGTACTATGCGCTGATAGAATTCCGTTTCAGTGGTATTGTTATAATACTGGTCAAAGCTCCTATCAATCCTCCGATCAAATCGGTTCTTGAAATCTTGTCCCGTTAATGCCATGTTGCAAATGTAACTAATTGCTTATAAATAAAAAAGCATCGATTACTTGAACCGATGCTTTCCCCCTTTAAACCTACCCATGAAAAATTAAGCCTTAGCAAACTCTCCTTTTGGAATGCCTAAATTACTAAATTCTTTGTCTTTCTTGTCAACTTTTATTTTATTTTCTTCAACAAGTTTGTTTTCCTTGCGCTGCGCTGCTGTTTCAATCAATTTACCTTGTCCTTTTAAGTCACGGCAAATAAGTGAATACAAGTCATCACGCTTCAAAATCGTTGCTATTGCTTGTTCTTCGGACGAACCTAGAACTTGGCCTTGGTATAACAACACGTTGTCAACGCTGCGGATAATTAAATTAGCCAACAATGCTGACTTAAAGTTAAGCACTTTAGGGTCGAAGATTGTATCTCTACGTGTAATGAATTCTTCTCTGCGTGTTGCATCGCAAGAGATATTACCCGAAGTAAAGCCAACCATTGCATTTGTCAATTCCTTATCGTCAAACTCAAATGGGCTAACGCCAAAATAAATTGCCACAGATTCTTTCTCACCACGAGTTAGCAAGTTGTATGAAGTGTAAACCTCACTTTTGCTCTTATCTGTTTCGTAATCATTGTTTACAGATTCAGAAGTAATGGTATAAAGGAATCTACGAACACCTCCAAGTGCAAGTGGTTTTATACCCGTTGAATCTGCCATTTCAGGATGCTCAGACACAAAGCGAATTAACGCCTTAACGTCATAACCCTTTTTATCCAAATTAATTCGGTACGAATAGTTGTTGTCTGAATTAAAGACAACATCAGCCTTACGAACCTCTTTCTTTTCGTCTACCTCAACAACATCACCTGAGTCAAGCAAAACACGCTTCATGCGGTCTTTCGTTTCAGGATTGTTAAAATAATAAGAGGCATCCATGAACAATGATCCCGATAGACTAGCGAAATCTGCAGGGACAATAATCAATTCGTTTGATTTCATATATTTTAAAAGTTTCCACAAATATAATAAATAAAGCGGCGCAACCAATTAAGATTGCGCCGCCTTCAAAATAATTACTACTTACGCGAATGCTGCTACTGCAGTCTGTAACGCCAAGAAAGCAGGGAAAACATCTGTTGATTCATTGGTATAATCCAACAATATCCACTGAGTTGATACAACTCCGCTTTCCAAATCAGCCTGTGCAATGTAGCTAATTAAATAACCAGCATACGCAGTTGTAGGTGAGAAACCTGTAACACCTGTTGCTACTCTAGCGAATGTTTCATCGCCATCAGGTAGAACAGTGATTGTTGCAGTTGTTGTGTCAACGGCTCCTGTATCAGATGTTCCGAAGAACGTGATATCAGTTGAAGAAGTTGCAACACCAATCTTAGTTCCATTCAAATCGGCTGCACCAGGGTCTGTTACATCGCTAAAAGTTACGCGATAAATACCGCCTACTGTTAAACCGTGTGCTGCACCTGCTGTGAAAACACGAGGAGAAGCATCTGTAGCTGATGAACCTGCTGCAGTTAACGTAGTTACCCCAGTCGATACAGTAAGCAAACTGTTTACAGCCCATGCTGCTTGTGGAGCATCATTTGTTCCTGAAAAGTAAACAGCACTACCATCAGACGAAACTGTACCAAGCAATGAAGCGGTATCAATAGCACCTTGAATTTGAGAAGCAATAGCAGCGTAAAGTAGAGTTAGTGAAGTTATCGGGTTCGGAACTTCCGTTGAAGAAGAAAGAACTGAAAACGCAAACTGATACGTCTTTCCGCTAATCACCTGAGTGATTGAACCGTCATACGTAGCTCCTGATCCAATTGCTCCAACAGAACTTAGTTCATAAGCAGTGTTCAGACCTTTGAACGATGCAACAGGTGCAACACCTTGAACTTTATACAAAGGAATTGGGTCTACGCCCGTTACGATAAGCTGATTCTGAGAGACAACAACGTCTGCCCCCGCAGCTTGTAGCGTACTTAGTACGGCTACTTTTTCATTTAGATTTACTGACATTTTTTTAAAGTATTTAGAGGTTAGACGTTATTTTCAATATAAACATGAGCCTGTGCATTCATAACGTTGATTCCGCACATTGTGTAGAAACGAACATTGTTGAAGTCATTATCAGTAGATGTGATTTCCATGTTCTCCATTGTAAGCGGTGTTGCATTAGCAACGATGCTTTCCAAAGAGTTCATTTCACGTAGACCTTGCTGATAAGAGAAGAAATACTTAGACTTGAAGTAGATTTTCTGAAATGCAGGACCAGTTAAACCTGAAGGCATCATTTGTACAGGAGAGAAGTCAAAGAAGTAGAAGTTACCTGCTGCTTTTGGCAAGTTAGTGTAACCTGAAATCGTTGAACGCTCACCCATTGCATTCATGTTTAACATGTTGTTCATCACAACCCGAATACGCTCGAAACCTGGAATGAAAATCATGCAAGTATTCAAACCTTTGAAATCAACAGAGCCATCAATGAAGCCTTCTGCGATACCAACGTCATACTTGATGTAGTCTTTGTACCATTCTGAAATCTGAGCCATACCGATTGAACCTGTCATTACGATACGATCTTGGCTGTTTGAACCTGGATTGTCAACAAACCACTGACGTAAACGTGCTTCAAATTCAGTACGAGTAATCACAGTATTCAATTGGTAAGAGTTACCACGTAATCTGATTTGCTCGTGAATACCTGCAGTTGCAGAATAATCGAAACCGTTTGATTCAGGATTGATCGGCTTAGATACAAACTGATTCATAGTAATGTTGTAAAACAAACTACGAAGTGCAGACTGAATCGGAGCAGATACGATATAGCCTTCTGCATTGCTTAGTACAGTCTGATTTTGTGACTGAAACAAACCTTGCTGAGAAGCATCGTCAATGATTGAAACATAGTTTTCCCATTTCTGAGGAACAGGACTTAAACCAACAGGTGATTTTGTTCCTTGTGTTCCAATTCCACGAGTACGCTGAATTACAATCGTTCCGTTTGGATAATCCCCTGCAACAGGTGCAGTATTCCCTGGTGCTGTACTAATTTTGATGTATCCTGCTCCTGTTTCAACAACACGGGCTAAGTTACCACCAAATTTAATATCAACTTGGTCATCATTGCGATAAGCATTGTAACCTGGGTCAGACCAGTTCAATTGTACAACACCTCCCGAAAGAGCCACTGAACTTGAAACCTGAGCCTTAACAGTTGGGTCACCTGTAAACGCAACCTCACTTTTGTAGGTTTGCATTACTAAGTTACCTGTTCCACGAGCTTCGTAGAAATTGTTTGTTCCTTCCAAGAGTTTCATCCATGCGTATGAATGTTGTCCTTGCTGAACCACGCCCGGAACTACCGTATTCCGAATAAGAGAGGCAATATTTAACTCCTTCAGGAGGTTGCCTTTGGTATATATTTGATTAGTACTTGCCATTGTTTTTTTAAATTAAAAAAGTTTAGTTTTAGCTATGCCCTACCTGCACTCTCTAAAGCCCTTCTGAACGCAGCATCTTCTTCCGTTTCCGTCTTACCACGCTTTAATTCAGAGTCAATTCTAGTGTTGTGCGCGACAATCGCCCGTTGCTCTATGTTTTCAACAGAAGCATTATTTACTCGTTTTTTACGCACATCACGTAACTCGTTTTTAAACACTGCCTCGTCAAGGAAGTAAAGCGCATCCTTCACCATGATATTCCCCTCGGTGTCGAAATCGACAAATTCAGGATTAAGCAAATCGTATGATACAACCGCCTTTGCTAAAATCTTATCACCCCACTCTGATGTTATCTTACGCCCATTAAATGAACCTTTTGATACTGCAGCAGATACAACAGATTTGAGATTGGACATTTGCCTCTCGGAATAATCCTTAAACTCCTTTTTACGAGCCTCAATGGTTGCTTTGTGTTTGGCTGAAATTGATTGTAACTCAGACTTGTTACCATTCAATAATACTTCTTTTGCTTCTTTGACCGACTTAGCCTTTTCAATTCTCGATTTTACTGCCCATTCTGAAAATGATTCGTCAACTGCATCCTCTAGTTCGTCTGTACTAATGCCTGTTGATAAAGCCACTGATTCATAATAAGCCCTCATTGTTTCATCGTCTGAAAGCCCGTCAGCCTTCCGAGAAACACCTATCGAATTTAAAAAGACCGAAACATCAGCGTCTTCGCCTGCCGTTGATTTGTATGCGCCCCAAGCATCTACAAGAGGATCAGTGCTAAGAGAATCTAGTTGCGCTATCCGAGCGTTTAGTTCGGAAATGGTTTTGTTCGCAGCATCTAACTTGCCTTGCAAATCGTTTACTTGTGTCTGTAATGGGTCTGAACTTTGGGCTACTGCCGTACCTTGCGGTTTCGCGCCAAAAATATCATCGTCATTGTCATCATCAACATTTGTTTCTACAATAGCCTCATTTTCCGCTACAACTTCTTTTTCAAGTTCTAAAACGGGTTCCTGTGGGTTTTGTACTTCTTCTAATGTAGCTTCGGTCATATATTGCAAATTTAATGGTTTACGTGTTGTTTAAAGAAATTGTTTATATGATTATTGACAAATCATTGATAGTCAGTAACATAATTTTTATTGCTGCATTGGAATAGGTTGCGCTTGCGGCATTGCTTGTGGCTGTCCTTGTGGCTGTCCTTGCATTTGCTCCATCGGTACGCCTCCCTGCTCAGGTGGCATCTGCTCAGGTGGAACTCCACCGCCCTGCTGCGGAACTCCTCCACCTTGCTGCCCTTGTGAGTCTTGAAGGAAGGCTGCAATTTCATCAGGCGAGTAATCCTTGTTAACCATCGCCGTTGCAACCTTGCCTGTGTTTGCAGTTTTCTGTTTCTCAATGCCACCTTGCATTTCAATTGTTTTAGAATCCTGCTGAGATTGTGCCATCATTTGCGCTCTCTCTTCTGCTGCTGCTGCATTAAGTGATTGAGCATACATCTCACGTAAACGTTTCTTCTCAACACTGTATTTAGCGTAGTCTTTAAGTTCGCTGATAGTCTTAGCATCTTCTACATTCAACCAATCAACAAAGTCAATCTGCCCTGTTGACATTAGGTTATCCAACATACCAAGCATTCTTGCCTTACGTGTTGGGTCAATAATATCACGGGTTGAAATGCTTAATAAGAATTGAGTGTATCTGTCATCCTTAATTGCTAACAAACGATCTATACCATCTTCTCCCAAAAGATTCTGCCACTTCATCTTTAGAGGGTTGTTGCATATCTCAGTCTTAATCTTCATTATCGCTATTGCTGCAGCATCGGCCCACAACTGCAATGTTCCATTTATTGCATACTGATAGCTGTTGGATGCTAGTGCAGCCGAATTCTGCTGTGTCTTTAATCCAATATACTCACTTTGACTACCCATGATAAAGGCAGAAACGTTTGCAATCTCTTTTATATCTGCTTTGAACGCTTCCTTGATACGCAGGTAATTCTCAATATCTCGCATAAGCGAAACATCTTCACGCTGCATGATTGGCTCAATATTCGTTCTGTCATCATCCTCACCCGTATGGGTTGATACTGTTACCCTGTTAGCCCTTAACTGCTGATACAACTCTGTCGGAGATATACCTTTGTCGAACTTCTTTCCGTTGAAAGCTAAAATCGTTCCTAAGTCAGTTGTGTAGTTTTCTCTTACTCGGTAATTGATAGCATCCAACTCCTTCTGTTTGTTCTTGGTCTTATCAACCATACATTGATTGATACCATTAAAGGTGTTAGGAGCAAATTGAAGTAATGGGTATAGCTTGTTGCCAAGTTGATCAGGGTCCTCAATTACATCGTAAACGCCATAGTTAACTGCAATGGTTCCTGCTATTATCTCAACCTTCTTTATTACTTGTACTGGCTCGCCTTTCTTTTTACTTGCCGCCTTTAATCTGCGAACTACATCCTCGCCGTCTGTTGTTGTCGTTATCTTAGTTCGGCTATCAATAGTTGTTTTCCAATATACTGTAACCTTACTAACGAACTGCGTGTCTGCATTCCATAGCGAGTAATTGAACTGAGGAGCAATATCATTCAAGAAATAAGGCGTATTGAACTGCCCGTTCTTTATAAT
>TARA_R110000868_G_scaffold58624_2_pt1 | contig 12334 bp, 13 predicted proteins | sample TARA_R110000868 | Tara Oceans TARA_R110000868 (sample SAMEA4397489) | marine metagenome | biome: Polar Biome; feature: [SRF] surface water layer (ENVO:00010504); material: water (ENVO:00002006), including particulate matter (ENVO:01000060) such as... | depth 5 m | reverse complement strand
TTCCAGAACTTGTTGAAGCCGTTCTGGGTGGTCACCAGCATGTCGGGAAAGTCGTTCCCGAACCAAGCGTTACCGAAGGCGACGTTAACGTCGTTGAGGGTGAAGGCGTTGAAGGCGCGGTTGACGTAGGCGTTGGCGCCTTGAACGCCAGTGACGGGGGTTGTCGCACCGGTGAAGGTGGGAGCCGTCTGGAAGAGATCGGAACGGGTCAGACCACCGATGGCCGCGAAGCTCTTGGTGAGATCGGTCGCGGTCAGGTAGGAGCCTGAGTTGTTGCCGTCGTCGATCCAAGCCAGCAGGCCGTCCATGGATGTCGAGGTTGAGAGCCAGCCACCAGTGACGCCGGCGGTGCCTGCGGTGGACTGACCGTCCTGATACATACCGGTCGCCAGGATCTTGGCCATGGTGGCCGAGGCGTTGGCGAACTTCAGTTCGACGGTGGAAAAGGCTGCGTTGCGGCCACGGTTGAGAACGTCATCGGTGCCGTTCAGGAAGATCGACACGTAGGCGTACTTCATGTACAACTGGAAGGCCTGGTCGGTCACGACATACGCGATGTTCAGCGTGTCGTTTTTCGAGAAGAAGCCACCGTTGAGCTGGTTGTACATAATGGGACGCTGGATGAGCGTACCGCCATCGAACGCAATCGCGTTGCGGGCAAGGAGCCGAACGAGAAGGGGCGATTTCTTGAAAATCACGTCCGTTGTGCGCGGAACAATCTCCTGCGTTGTAAACGCATTGAGGTCCGAAGTTGTTACGGGAAGTGCCATAGCTTTGTTTTCTTATGGTTACGGCCTAACCCGCAACCTCTCCTTTGTAAAATTTGACGCCAAAAACTTGTTTCCGCGCCGTACTAATTGACGCGGCCCATAAATGCTGCCTGATCGCCAGCGACTGCGGCGGCCCGGGCGATGGTACCGCGACCGAGTTCTGCGTTGGTTGGGATACCATTGCCGGTGTCTGCGCGGTTTGCCATCAAAGTCTTCTGGAAGTGCCCGAGCTCCGGGGCTCCATCCATGGTCGGCATCTGGCCGTGTTCGGACATGGACTGCGCCTGCATCGCTTCGCGCTTACCGGCGTCCTTAGCTTCCTGGATGCGGCGCTCTACTTCTGCTTCCTGCTTGGCAGCGCGCTTGTCCTTTGTGAAAGTGTCGTAGAAGTCGTCGAGGTTCGAAGCGCCGGTCTCGGTGGCCTTGGTCAAGAAAGCTTCGGGGTCGAAGGTTTCGCCGAACTCCTTTTCGTGCTTCTGGTTCAGGTAGGGGACCTTGGTGGCGATGCGCGCCATGGTGTTCAGAGAGTTGCCGAATTCGGCTTCTTTCTGCTGCAAGGCAGTGTTAAACTGCGTCTGAGTCATCAAGCCCTTGCTGGCGGTAAACCGTTCCAGCTCTTGGCTGAGTTCTTCGAATGTCATGCGATTTCGTCCTTGTTCTGCTTCTTGTTCGAGTGCTTCTACCCGCTGGGAGTAGGCGTATTCCGCGCGGGTCATGCCGTGTTCTTCGTCCCAGTTCTCACGCGACCACTGGTCAACTTCGTGAGCTTTCTGCACGGTTGCCGGATCCACAATCCAGCGGTTGATCTCCGGGTTGGATGCCACGGTGGATGAAAACCGAACGCGGGCTTCCGGATCGGAGATCTGTTCAAGGAGTCTGTCGAGAATGCTCATGTCTTACTGCCCCATCCCCATGGCTGCTGCGCCGGGCGCTTCCGGGTTGCCGGCTGGTGCCGTTCCGGTGTCTCCGCCCTGTGGTGCGCCGCCCTGTGCGGTCTTTACGTTCTTGGCCATCATGGCCAAGCCCTGAACTACGGGCACCATAAGCGGGATAAGCTCCGGGCGCTCCTGCTGCAGGACCATTGCGATCTTCTGAAGGCTTCCGCCTACCTCGTCGAGCAAGCTGCTCACAAGGTCCATTGACGGTGCCTGATTGACGGTCTGCGCGGCTGACGCCATGCCTCCGCCTTGGGCGAACTGCCTCAAAGGCGGCATAGCCTGCTGTTCAGCAACTTGCGGAGCCATCGGTGGATTAAGAGATTCCATCCTGAGCCGTTACCGGCCTCCCCGGCGTCCGCCAGCATTGGGGTAGCTGGAAGTCGATCCATCCGGATTCTTCGAATTTTCGGAGATCGGGGTGCTGTAAGAGTCCCAGCCGCGATGCGGTGTACGGTCGAGATCAACCATGCTGGCATTTTCGGCCTGAACCTTCCCGCCGCGAACGCCTGTGTTGAAGACGCCCATGGGGTCGGTCGTCCGGCTGAGATCCGATTCACTGCCGGTCATCTGGACCGTGCCGCCACCGAAGGCGGTTGAGATCATGTCTTCCGGACCATCACTCAAGTCCATCCCGGTTCCGATTAGTTGGATTTTTACCATTTGTTTGCCTTGGTTACAATTCCACGATGGAACACCAAAGGCAGAAAGGTCAAAATGAAATTGCCGGACTGAGTGTATGCGGTATTTAGATAATACATAAGGGCCCCGCCAGCTTATCGCCGATGGAGCCCTTTGGAGGTACCGTGATGGGATGGAATTACCCGAGCGATGTCGGCTGCTTGCCCTGTTGGCCTGCGCCTTGGCCCGGCGCTCCCTGCGCTTGCTGGCTTTCGGCGATGAGCTCGTCCCAGAGTGCATCTGGGTTCTTTTCGCCGATCTTGCGGTACATCTCTTTGATCGGGTACAGGTGCCGTCCGGCGAGAGAGACGGCCATCTGCTTGTCGCGATCTTTCGCTCCAGAGTGCAGTGAGCCAGCGTTGACTGTCATGGCGAACTGCCGCCAGTAATCCGGCTGGGCTTCCCGGTCTTCCGGAAGTAGGCTTCCCATCTCGCGGTTAAAGTCCTGCGGGGTCAGGCCTTCTTCCCCGAGAACTTTTAGGCGGTATTCTGCCGTGGAGAACTGCAGCTCGTTGGAGATGACTTGCGTTCCGGACTCCCGCAGGAATACTTCCATGCAGCGTTCTTCGAGGCGGAGACCGGTGTTCTGCGAGTCCCGCATCATGTCGATAGAGTCTGCGCCGGCGATCTGCTTCTTGCCTGTGATCTCGTTAATGTCGATCGATCCTGCAAGCCGGTCAAATTCTGGGACAAGGAAGCCAGTCAGAAGATTGAACACGTAGGCTGGAATGTCCGGGGGCGACACATAGCTGACGGCATCACTGAGGGCCATCGTCGAATTCATTTTCAGCTTCATGCCCGGCAGGTCAGGGAAGAATTCCTTCCACGCTGTGTCGCTTAGGGCGTTCTGCTTGGTGATGGCGGTCGGGTTCAAAGCGCGCTTTACCAAGTCAAGGGCACCGGCGACGATCTCGTTGATGGCCGTGTTGACCGGCATCAGATTCCGGTACCGAGACATGCCCCAAAATGACCAGAACACGGGGTTAAACCGAAGGGTGGCGAACGGGTAGAGCCCATGCCAATACGGCGACGGGCCGTCACTTAGTAATCTGGATCCGGCGAAGACCATGTGGCGCTTGCGCGGGTAGAGCCGCTTCGTCGGCGACACGTTGTACCACCAGTTGTGGGCATCGAATGGCAGAAACGGGTCGGAAATGATGACGTTATTTCGGGAGTCGTTGGTCGTTGGGTCGTCGACGAAGTACTCCTCGACCTCTAACGTTTTGAAATACTGCCCGATCACTGACTCTTGCGTGGGTGTGCCGCGGACTCCAAGCGCGCGCTTCATCCCCTGCGATAAACCATTCCAAGTAATCTGATCAATCGTGTTCGGCCTGTTGAAAGACAGGTCTGCCGATCCGCCGGATGTTCCGTACATCGGCTGGTTCGTGATCTCGCGCTCAATCCCGGCGGCCGAGTAGGGGAACTTGTTCTTCAGCCACTGAATTGACTTCCACGTCCGGTACGCAACTGCCGTGGACTCTTGGATATTGAACCCGGGCTGAATTGGCATTACTTGGTCGGGGCCGCAGGGGGTGACAGACATCATCCCGGGCTTGGCGGCGCCCAGTCGCCAAAAACCGGTCCCGTAGAAGTCTGTAATATCCGCAACGGTCACGACGTCCATGTCGATCGATTGGCGCTTCCAGTTTGCCTCGATCATACGGGTGATCACTTCTGCTGTCTTTTCGCAGGACTCCACCGAAGTTGTAACCTGAATGATTGGCCGCAGGTCGGTAATGAGGGAAAGGTGGTCGAATCTGGCCTTGGCGAGACGGTTATCGACAAAGCGAGAGCGCCACCGCTTGTAGTTGTCCGGCCACATATTGCCCATGACGGCCTTGATGTAGCTCTGGACGGCGGCGGCCTCCTGGTTCAGCTTGTGAGTCCGGAAGCCTTCCTCGCGAGCAGCCTCTCGATACGAGGCCATTTTCCGGGAATACTGGTCCGTCAAATCCCAGCTCCCCGATTTTTCGCGGCGGATTGGTCCTCTCGGAATTTCTTCGAACACGTTACGCCACCGCCTTATTCGCCATGTTTACAGTCTACACTCGTTTCGGATCGGTTTAGACCTCGCTGATGTTTGCCGTCTCGTAGCTGGCCCCATCCGCAGCCACAGTCATACCGGCGGACGGAAGATCCCGAGGGTTTACAAGTCCTTCTCGGCGGCAGTACTCAGCTTGCTGAGCAGGTGTCTCGATTCGTCTGCGAATAGGCGCGCCCTTCTCGACGGCCTCTGCGCTATCCCGCTCGAATACGAAGTGCCCACCGTTGGCGATGTCCTTTGCCGTTGTCTCACCGCGAGGATCCTGGTAGGCCGATAGCGGCTTGGACCAGATGATCGCCGGGGCTGTCAGGCATCGCTTTGTCAGCAGGTGTCCGCATTGTGGGCATTCCGGGTCTGGAGTATCAAAGCGCGGAGCCCGCCACTCAAACTTGTTTTTGCAGAAAGTGCATTCGTTGAGGTATGTGATGGTTAGCCCCTTTACTGCGCTGCCGATTCCCGAAATGCGGCCAATTCTCGCATCAGGCTCATAAAGTCCACGGTGTCCACCGAGTTCTTTCCCGCCAGCTCGCCGACAAACTTTAGGTCATCCGCGCTGAACGGCGTAAATCGCCCATCCGCCAGCATCGCCGCGAGGTCCTCGCTGTTGACGTTGGCTTTCTTGCAGGAGTCACGGACAACCGCCATCGTCCTTGCCGTCAGCGGAATAATTGCTCCGTCTACAGGCGTTAGCGTGTAGAGCCAGCCGTTACCCATAACCGTCGCAAAAGCGTCTTGTACCAACTCTTCGACCGTCCGCCCCTGCATTTCTGCGAACTCCGTCAGCGGCTGGATGTAGGCTGGGTCAATGGTGATCGGGAAAGTGAACTGCCCGTCATCGCGCTTCAGCCCGCGCTCAACCGCTGCCACAAGCTGCTTCCCGCTGGAGAACTTGACGCCGTTGTTCAGCGTTGCCAGGTAGTTGTGGTCCTCCGGAGAGATCATCACGCCTCCCCGCGCCTGCGAGTCGAGCCAGAAAGTGGCCCATTGCCCCAAAAGCAGGGATGCGTCACCGCCGTTGGCGTTCTTTTCAACATAATCAGCCGCGCCCGGGTTCATCGCGACCGTCACGGCCATTTGGCCTGGTTTGTTCGGTTTTCCTGCCATGGAGACATCATACACTAGGTATCGCGTTTGTGTACAAGCCTCGTCCGCACGCACTCCATAAATCAGTATTGGCCGATACGCTTTTATGTCAAATCTGGTCGTAATCGAGGATCTGGCCGCTGTCCGACGTCACTTCCATCGGCTCCGCGTAGTCCTGAGCCTGATACCGACCGATCTTCCCGGCGGCGAACGGGTCTGACTGGTTGTCGTCGGCCGAGACGTCCCGATTCAGCCTCCCCTGGATAACGCGGCAACTGCAGCGGGGGCACTGCTGCTCGTCCGAGCCGACCGCCGGCCACTCCAGATTGCACTTCTGGCATTGCCAGTGCCACGGAGCGGCTTCCATCGTCAATTCCTGCTTCGATCCGAGCTGGCCGAGGTTCTCATCCCAGTCATTCTCGTGGGCGACGTAGAAGGAGATCATGCTGGCCATCAGCGTATCGTCGTGGTCACCCTTTCCAGCGCCGGTCTTCATGGAGCTGGCCCCGGGGGTGTAATCCTTCACGAATGTCTTCATTTCCTCAAGGCAGGTTCGTGACCGGACGATGACCAAGCGCTCCCCGAGCCTCTGATTCCATGTCTGGTAGAGCCGTGGCTTCGAATTGCCCTGGGTCCGCCATCCAAACTTTCCGGAGATGTTCGAAACCACGCGGTCGTCCTTCATTCGGTACAAATTCGGGTATGCGAGCTTGTACCGAAGCTCATTGACGGTCGTATCGAAGACATTGTTCTCGGGAGCCATCAGGGCGTCGTTGTACCAGCGCCCGAGGCAGTTCAGAACCTGCGCGAATTCGATTGTGCTGGTGGTATTCGAACGGAAAATGGCCACTTGCTCGTCAGCGCCGTTTGCTTGGTTGATTTTGAATACGCAGGCCGAGCTGTAGTCCGACTTTCCGCCGTACCCTTCGGCGACGTCAGCCCCGGTGCAGTATTTGGCTCCGCGCTCCGGCTCTTTCCAGATTTTGACCGGGTTTTCGCCTCTTCCGTTGCCGTTTTCGTGGTCTACATTGCATCCGGAGAGGTAACAGGCCTGATACATCTGATTTGTAAACGGGCTGCGGCGCTGATCGTATGGGTTGCAGCCGTGCAACTTCCCGATTTTGTCGAAGAAGCCCTCTTTGAGAGGCGGCCGGACGGTCGAGGCGGCAAAAGCATAGGCGTTTTCGGAGAAAATTGGTGTTCCGCTCGACTGGAACGCGCTTTCTGATGTGGTCGCCTGCTCCTGCTTGAGGGCTTTCTGCGACTCTTCGTCCTTTGCGGCGTTTTTCCGCTTCTTCTGCATCCACAGAAGCTGCCCATCGGTCAGTGCGTAGGGGGATAGCTTGCCGGTCTTGCATGTCGGGCAGGAATCGCCCGTGATATCCCGAGTTTTCTGGTACCGCTCGTGATACTGCAGGCAATCTGCGTTGTCGCAGCGAGTCCAGTCGAGTTCGATACGCTCCCGCATCGCGACCTCTTCCGGTTCCGGCCGCCAGCCGCCGAGAGGAGGGAGAAATCGCGTTGATTCGAAGAACCACGGGAGAAATACCGGGTGCCATTCCGCCTGGTCACCCAGTTCGACGTTTTTGTTCCACAGGGAGTAGGAATAGTTCCCGGTTCCCTTTGCTGTCGACTCCAGAATTGCGAACATCGACGGATCTTCTTCGGCCAGTGCGGGCCCGAGATCGGCCTCGATCAGTTCGCGCGCGTAGTTCTGGTCAAAGTCGGAGTACTCGGAAATGTGAGCTGCGGTGATACGGACGCCCTGGCCGACGCCGGTACGTTTATTGGCGGCCTGCACCATCACTTGTGACCCGAGCCCGGGGTCTACACGTCGCTGCTCGTAGTCAGGGTTCGAGAACACCAGACCGTTCTCGACTTTCCGACTGGAGATCATCGGCTTCAGCCACCACGGCATTCTGTCGTAGATAAACTGCATCATCGCGAACAGGTACGCCGCGTGCGCTGGGTCGTATGACACCACGATGGCGTTCACATTCTTGAAGAACATCGTCTTCCAGGCGATCATCGCCTCACAGAGCGTCGACGCTCCGAGCCGCCGGGCCTTGATCAGCATGATCTTCATGGGAAGACCACGCGCCTTGAGCCGCATCATGTGCTCGTAGATGAGCATTTGCGACTCTTTCAGTACCAAGAGCTGTTCTTCGCGCTTTTCAGTGGTGATATAGAAGAAGTTTCGGGCCGCGTAGGTGAAATCTTCCTTGCAACGCGTGGCGATGGTGACAATCGCCTCAATTTCTTTGGCATTCAGGAGCCTGAATCGGTCCTGATCGGTCTTCATCTTCTTCGTGAAGAACCGGTCTTCATTGAAGTAGGCGATCAGGTCGTTCAGTTCCGGATCCCGCTCCCATTTCACGGCAGAGCGACGAATCGGCTTCCCGGCTGGCGAGACGAGCGCCCGGTCCGGGGTGATGATGCGGTTAGTCTGGGACTCCACCGGCCGCCTCTTCTATATCCGCCAGCTCGGCATCGTCGATTGGCGTGATGTCTTCGAATTCGGCGTCGGGGATCAGGACGTCATCGTCCGCCTGCGAGATCACGCGGGCTCCCTCGCGGCTTTCAATCCTGCCGATCAACTGGTCGAAGCTGATGATTTTCCCGCCGGGCGACTGCGCCGGGGCCGATATCTGCACCCCCTGATTATAGATGCTGACTCCACCAGGTGCCTTGTCGTAGGCAAACATTCTGGCTACAAGTTCGGCGGCCCGCGGGTCGTCAGCTTTTAACCTGCGCTGTAGGCTGAGCCAGAGCTCCTCCAGCACCGCCTTGCTATTGATCCGGAGTTGCCTTTTGGGCTCCTCTGCGAGTTGCTTCTCGTTCAGTGATCGAACTTTGGGTTTGGCCGCAGCGGGGTCCTTCTTCGGGCGTCCCATCTACCCGATGACTCGGACCTTGAATTCCCCGCCACCATCGACCATCTTCTGGATTTCCCTGCGCTGGATCGCGCTGACAATCCCGTCGAGAGCGCGCCCCCGGTTGTTGAACCCCATGTTGTCGATGAACTTTGCCGTCTCGGGCCGGACGCGGACGCAAACTTGCACCCTCCGCCGATCCCCGGGCTTCACCGGGCATGCGCCTGTATCGGGCGGGGTGTGACTTTCAGCGTTGACTTCTACCATGCCATAAGTATACCATTGTATTTCGTTTCCGGGAGAGCGGCAGTTGCCACGCAAGCCAATAGGAAAGTACACGACGCACCAGGCGCTTCAGTTTATCCGCGAACTATTCGCGAAAAACGATCCATCACGATTCCGCGCCTACGCAGCGTATGTCCTCTCAGGGAAGTGCCGATTCGAGGGTCCTGATATGAATGTGAACGCCAAGGCCGTTCAGAACTACGTCCGGGAGCACCTGCTCAAGATGGAAAGTGGAGACAAAAGTGGGAAATAACGAGATTTTTTGGGCGGTTGGGGCTGTCACCTACATTGGGTGGCGCGAAGTCGTGCCGGCGGCATCGAAGTGGCTGCGGGAGCGAAAGGCAAATAACCCGGCACTGCTGGAGATCAGGGGGCTTGCCCTGAAGGTTGATAGATCGGTGGATGGTGGAGTCGCGGCTTTTGTCGATGCAATGTCGGGCCAGACTAACACCCTCACTCTGATAGAACGCCTGGTTGAGGCATCGACGGCGCGCAATACTGAACTTGCCGAAGAGGTTGCCGCCCGAGTAGCTTCGCCGGACATCCCGGAATCCGTCAAAGAGATGACTGCGAACTTCGAGAAGCTGATGGCCGGGCAGATCAAGGCCTGCGAAGCTATCGCCGCTGAAGTTGCCGGGCTCCGCGAGACGGTGACGGCATTCTCAAAGTCGCTTTCAGCTAACCCAGAACTCCCGGGGTCTGAATTTGCCCCGCCGGACGCTTTTATGAAGCCGGGTAGCGTGGAGTCACTTCGCACGGAGAGCGTGTTGGAAAATATCCTTCGCGGCCGGACTATGGCCGAAGCTCAATTACTGGCAAACGAGCGCGAAGAACAGGAAACCGCACTATCTGCAGTTGATCCCATCTCTTAAAGGAGAACGAAATGGAAGAGTACAGACCAGCAATCCTCATGGCAGTTGAAGACAGTATCGGGCTGTCGCCGGAGGAGATTACCGAAGAAATCATCCGGGTTGTCCGCTTGGCGGAGAGGATGACGAAACCGCGTCAGGCACCAGGGCTCGCTAGGCTACAGGCAGCGCAGCCAAGTCGAATCCTTCCTGCTACCGCTCCGATGCGGGCCGCGACTCAGACCGTACAGCGGCAAGCCGTCGCCCCCGCCTCGGCATTCACCGGAGTTGAGCCGCCAGTGGCTGGCGCTCCATCCGCGCAAGATAAAGGTGAAGCTGTTGACCTTTGGGCGTCACGCCCGGGCGCGACCGACGGGCCAGACAGGCTCCGGGATGCGCTTGCCCGCGAACTCCCCGGCACAATCGAAATCACGGTCGCCGGCGTGCCGACTGCGGTCACGCTGGTCCGCCATTTGGAGTCTCCTGGCTCCCCCATGATGTTCGTTCAGGTTCGCTACGCAATCGCCGGGCAGTCCATCGGGCCGCAGGTTACCGTGTTTACGAAGGACAAGACGTTCTTCCCGGATGAGATCGTGACTGCAATCAAAGAGCAGGCAGCCGCTCACTATAGCAAGGAGAAGAAGGCAATTCAGGCCCGCCCTGGGCTCCCAATTCCGATGCCGAGCGACTCCGATATCGCCAGACTTGCGATTATTGACGGCGACAGCGTATCTGGCGCTGAAGCTGCTTTGGCGCGTCAAGATGCCGAAGCGTGGCGTGCATCCAGAGGCAGTGCATGGAGTGCAGGCTAACGTATTATTTTGATACTGGCGGTGATACGAAGGGTCTGATTCAGAAATGAGTCAGACCCTTTTGCTTTAGGATGAAAGATAATGGCTACCACGATCCAGTACAACCCACAGCCCCTCGGAGCGGTTACTGTTGTAACCCCGGGGACGACGGTCAGGCTGACTATCAACCTGCTTACCGCTGACCCAACGACCGGTAAGGTCGTCACCACGGCGGCTACTGACTCAGTACCGTGCAATAAAATCGGGCTGGCGTCCAACCCTCTTTCTCAGGCCGGGGCCGGAAATACCGGGAAAGTCTACATTGGATCAAAGAGCATGAGCAGGACCACCCTGCTTGGTGTGGTCGCAATCATCTTGCCTGGCGGGTCCTATTCTATTACAAACAACGTCAGCATGAATATCTACGATGCCAGCCAGTGGTATGTGGACGCAGACAACGCTGGCGACTCGATTTACGGCTCGTTCGATATGGTTTAGGCAAATACTATGAAACTAACTGTTTTTCTGTCCTTGCTGCTGGTCGCGTCCATGGCCAAATCGCAGATATCGTACCCTCCGACAAGTGCGACACCGTCCGGGCCTGCCGGGGGTAATCTCAGCGGCACCTATCCAAACCCAACAGTCGTAAAAATTAACGGCACCGCGTTGTCTGGACTTGCAACGGGCTTGCTCAAAAACACGACGGCCACCGGCGTTCCATCTATTGCAGTGGCGGGGACTGACCTAATTGGCGGCGTTGGCAACCTCACGACCGTTGGCTCAGTGCCGTATGTCTCGGCTTCTGGGATTCTTAACCAAGATCCTGCCGATTTCTTTTGGGATGCAACAAACAACAGGCTTGGCATTGGTAGTAACGCGCCTATCACTACGTTGCAAGCGCAAGGGTTAGCAAACACAGCATTCGCAAATAACCCGGGAACCTTATTTCTGCATGCGACGGACGCATTTGCAGCAGGTATGGGAGCAGGCATATGGTTTTCTGGAAGATTTACTACCAGTACTGCGGCTAACACGTATGGCTATATCGGAGGTTTGAAAGAAAACGCGACAGACGGTAACCAGGCTGGCAAGCTAGTGTTTGGCACGAGGCAAAACGGAACGGGTGGTAGTGACATGACGCGCATGACGATTCTGTCTAGCGGCAACGTCGGCATCGGGACGACAACACCAGCGGCTACATTAACAGTTGTCAATACAGGCGCAACGGCACAAGTTCGATTTGGAATCACTGCTCAAACAGATTTTGGGGAGCTTTATAGAAGTGATTCGCTGGGATTATTTGTAAGTTCATCGGTTGCCTCTGCTGGCGCGAAACCAATAACGTTTGCGACAGGCGCAGACGTTGGCGATAGAATGGTTACAATCTCCGGTAACGGAAATGTGCTGATCGGAGGCACAACCGATGGAAACTATCGGCTGGATGTACAGAAAAGCGGGTCTTCTGGTACATTCCGGGCCTACGACCAGACGGCAACCACTGGTTCAACTCTAGCGGTTATTCGCGCAGGTGTAGCACAAAGCACTAACGACCTGCTCCAGTGGCAGGCTAACAATGGCACCACAATTCTTGCACGGGTGACTTCGGGTGGCAAAGTGTCATCTACGCTATTTGGCTCAGAAACAAATTGCTCTTCCTCGGCTGGACCTGCGGTGTGTGCGGCGGCTGCTGCGGGGTCAGTTGTTGTGGCAGCGGCGGCTACTACGGTGGTGGTTAACAGCACAGCGGTCACTGCAAACTCCCAAATTTTTGTTGTCTATGATTCCAGCTTGGGAACAAAGTTAGGGGTAACCTGCAATGCGACGATTCCGGCACTCTACGGTGTGACTGCGAGAACTGCGGCGACCAGCTTCACATTGACAGCAACTGCGCCTGTAACGAATCCCGCTTGCTTTAGCTATTTCATCATTAACTAGAGGCAAAAAACGAACTTATGAAAACACTCATCGCAGGACTTTTGATGGCAAATTCGATGTTTGCAGCTGATCCGCCCAAGCTGTCC
>TARA_R110000868_G_scaffold45191_4_pt1 | contig 12337 bp, 1 predicted proteins | sample TARA_R110000868 | Tara Oceans TARA_R110000868 (sample SAMEA4397489) | marine metagenome | biome: Polar Biome; feature: [SRF] surface water layer (ENVO:00010504); material: water (ENVO:00002006), including particulate matter (ENVO:01000060) such as... | depth 5 m | reverse complement strand
GTTTATTTGAATTTGTTGATTTTGGTACTGCATCAGTAATTCAAAGTCAAATTGAAATATCAATTAGTAACTTTGAACCTAGAGTGAATAATGTAATAGTTCAGGTTGACCCCATTCCCGACAATAATACATTTAATGTAACAATTATTTTTGATATTATAGGACAAGAAATACCAACTCAAGAATACTCATTCATATTAGAGGCAACAAGATAAAATGCCTTTCACTAAATTTACAAATCTAGATTTTGATCAGATAAAGACCTCGATTAAAGATTATCTCCGTGCCAACTCTACATTCACGGATTTTGACTTTGAGGGGTCTAATTTTTCGGTATTAATTGACACTCTCGCGTATAATACCTATATTACCGCATTCAACTCAAATATGATTGTGAATGAATCCTTTTTGGATTCTGCAACATTGAGAGAAAATGTAGTATCACTCGCAAGAAATATTGGTTATGTACCTCGCTCCAGGACAGCATCCAAGGCACGAGTATCCTTTGATGTACCAGTAACCACAAATACTTCCGTAGTGACCTTACAGGCGGGTTTGGTGTGTGTTGGGTCAGTTGATAATACCTCATATACATTTTCAATTCCGGATGATATCTCGGCAAATGTGGTAAGTGGAGTCGCGTCATTTAATCAATCAAATTCAGGAACTAGTGGTGTTGGTATTAGTACTGGTATTGAAATTTATCAGGGAACATTTCTCACAAAACAATTCATCGTTGATGGATCATTAGATCAAAGATTTATATTAAATAATTCTTTCATTGATACTTCTACCATTTCCGTTTATGTGAAAGGAATTAATGATAGTGGTGTTGGTGTAGAATATTTTTCGGTTGATAATATTCTTGAAGTCAATTCGAACTCAAAAATTTATCTTTTACAAGAAGTTCAGGATGAAAAATATGAATTACTTTTTGGCGACGGTATTATTGGGAAAAAATTAGAAAATAATGCTGTTATTACCGTAAATTATATCGTAACTGACGGAGAAGAAGGTAATGGGGCATCTTCTTTTTCTTTTGCTGGAAGTATTCGAAATGCAGAAGGGGCAACAATTAATATAGGTTCAGTATCCATCATAACGAATCAATCATCTCAGAATGGATCGGACATAGAATCAGTAGATTCTGTTAAGTATTTTGCTCCGAGAATTTATTCCTCACAATATAGAGCGGTAACTTCGAGAGATTATGAGGCAATTATAAAAAAAATATATCCAGATACAGAATCCGTTGTGGTTGTTGGTGGAGAAGAACTAGATCCTCCAGAATTCGGATCAGTATCAATAAGCATTAAACCAAAAAATGGAACTTTTGTTTCTGATTTTAATAAACAACAAATTGTTAATAAACTAAGGCAATATAGCATTTCTGGAATTAATCAGAAAATAATTGATCTTAAACTACTATATGTGGAAATTGATTCATCAATTTACTATAACTATGCTCAGGTATCCACATTAGAATCACTAAAAACAAAAGTAATAAATTCATTAACTGAATACTCAAAATCTGTTGATCTCAACTCATTTGGCGGAAGATTCAAGTACAGTAAGGTTCTTCAAATAATTGATAATACTGATAATTCCATAACTTCTAATATCACCAAGATTAAAATTAGAAGAGATTTGAAGGCAACAATAAATCAATTCACACAATATGAGTTATGTTTTGGAAACAAATTTCATATTAATCCACTTGGATTAAATATTAAAAGTACCGGATTCAAAATTTCAGGAGAATCAGAAACGGTATATCTAACAGATGTTCCAAACAAGGATTCTAGTGGAAATTTAGATGGAAGTGGAAAGGGTATTATTTCTTGCGTAAAACCATTAAGTGACGGGTCCACAAGAGTGGTTGTAAAATCTGCCGGAACGGTAGATTTTACCAAGGGTGAAATAACATTAGGACCATTAAATATTATTTCCACATCTAAACCAAATGATATTATCGAAATACAGGCATTTCCGGAATCGAATGATGTTGTTGGATTAAGAGATCTATATTTAAATTTTAGTATCGAAAAAAGCACAATAAATATGGTAAGAGATGTAATTGCGTCCGGTGATGAAATATCTGGAACGTTATTTGCCAGGGACTACTACACCTCAAGTTATTCAAACGGGAATCTAATAAGAGTATAATATGATACAGACTGGGTTCGAATCTAGAGTTAAGGTTCAACAAGTTATAGAAAGTCAACTTCCAAATTTTATTTTGGATGAGAGCCCCAATACGGCAGAATTTCTAAAACAATATTATATTTCTCAGGAATATCAAGGTGGTGTAATTGATATTGCAGAAAATTTAGATCAATATTTAAAATTAGATAATTTAACACCCGAAGTTATTGTAGATTCTGTCAGATTATCCACTAATATTTCATCTTCTTCCGGAATTGTTACGGTTACCTCGACTAAAGGGTTTCCTCAGACTTACGGATTACTCAAAATCGATGATGAAATTATTACCTACACCGGAATCACCACAAATACATTTACCGGTTGTATTCGTGGATTTAGTGGAATTGTTGACTATCATAAAAATTTAAATCAAGAAGAACTATCATTTTCCGAATCCGAATCTTCTTCTCATAATAGTGGAGTACTAGTACAAAATTTAAGTTCTTTATTTTTAAAAGAATTTTATAAAAAATTAAAATATACTTTCACTCCTGGATTGGAGGAATATGATTTTGTATCAAATTTAAATGTTGGTAATTTTATAAAAGAAGCAAAATCTTTTTATCAATCAAAAGGAACCGACGAATCATTTAGAATTTTATTTAATATTTTATATGGAGTAACACCACAGGTTGTAAACCTAGAGAATTTTTTAATTAAACCCTCCTCCGCAGAATTTATTAGAAGGGAGGTTTTAATCGCAGAGAGAATTTCTGGAGATCCTTCTAAATTGGTGGGACAAACACTTAAAAAAGTTAATGATGAAAATACTAGCGCCTCAATTTCTGAAGTAGAAATATTTACCAGAAATAATATTCCATACTTTAAAATTTCACTTTTTGTTGGATATGAAAATTTTTCTGCTATTCTTGGAAATTTTACAATTACTCCAAATACAAAATGTATAACAAATGTTTCTATTGGATCTTCGGTAATTTCAGTAGACTCCACAATTGGATTTCCAGAAAAAGGGGCACTTGTATCCGGAAATAATAAGATTAATTATACTAGTAAAAGTATTAATCAATTTTTTGGATGTGTGGGAATTACATCGGTAATTTTATCAACCGACAACATAAGATCCGATGAAATTTATTTTGGTTATGAAAACGGAGATTTAAGCAAAAAAGTTGAGCTAAGACTTGCCGGAGTATTATCTAAATTCGTACAAGTATCCGATACCTTAAATATAGATGAGGGGCAAATAATTTCTGTTAAAAATATTGGAGATTTAATCAGAAATCCACAAAATAATAAAACATATAAAGAAATTTTTGCAAATTCTTGGATATACAACACTTCATCTAGATATGAAATAGAAAATATTAATAATTTTACTTTAAAAAGTCCAATTGATAGATCTAGTTTAAAAATTGGAGATGAAGTTGAAATATTAGAAAGAGACACTAACATAGTAGTTTCATCATCTGGTGCATATATTTCTGATATTATACCAGCAGAAAATAGAGTTATTATTACTAATTCTGGATTTTCTGCAGAAATTAGTGCAAAATACGATTTAAGACGAAAAATTAATACGGCAAATAGTGAAATAGTTCCAATACAGTTTGGAAATAATATTATTATATCAGATATTCAAAATTTATATACAGAAACCAAAGATTTGTTTGTTGATGCTAATTTAAAAGTTTCTGGTATTACAACATTAGGAATTACAACTACTAATGAGTACGCATATGTATCTTCCAATTCATTACCATCAGGAAGAGATGGATATATTGGAAATTTTACATATAGAATAACAAAAGACATTAAAACATCTGTTGGGGTAGGAATAACTGATATAATTGATGATAACTATACTAGTATAGTATTTCAAAATAATGTTCCATTTATCACCGGAGATAGAATTTATTATCAACCATCAGGAACTCCGATTGTAGGTTTAGATACTGGAGATTATTATATACAAGTTTTAGATTCACCTAATAAAATAAGAGTATTTTCATCAAGATCATTTGTTGGAACTGATAATTTTTTAACATTTTCTAATTCAAATTTTTCCAATCAAACTCATAAATTTACTTTATATTCTCAAAAATCAGGAATAATAGGTGCTCAAAAACTATTAAAAAAATTTCCACTATCTCAAAGTATCGATACGGGAACAGGAGAATTAACAATTCCTGGTCCAATTGGAATGCTAATTAATGGTGTAGAAATTATCAATTATAAATCAGATGATAAAGTTTATTATGGACCACTAAAATCTATTAATGTATTAAATGGTGGAAATGACTATGATGTTATCAATCCTCCACTACTATTTGTTTCTGCTGGACTTGGAGATACCGCTTTGGTTAGACCAGTGGTTAGAGGATCAATTAAAAAAGTTTACATCGACTCGCAAGATTATGACATCAATACAATTGTTTCTATCAAAATAACCGGAGGTAATGGATCTGATTGTGTATTGGAACCAATTATCACAAAAAGAAAGAGAGATATTTTATTTGATGGAAGATTGACAACAAATTCTGGCGGAATTAGCTCAACCACTAGTCAATTATCGTTTATAACAGATCACAATTTAAGTAATGGAGAATCTATAGTTTATAATTCTAATGGCAGCTTACCAATTGGTATTGGAACTACAAATTTAACTTTGATTAATGATTCTACATATTATCCTAAAATTGATAATAACAGAACTATCAGACTTTATCAGTCAAATTCCGATTACCAGTCCGGAATTAATACTGTCAAATTTAATGGAATTAATGTCGGAGGAATACATAAGTTTTCAACTGCACTATTGAAAAATACAATATCAGAGGTTAAAGTACTAAATGGTGGTAGTGGGTACACAAATAAAAAATTAATTGTTTCTTCTGCGGGAATATCTACGAGCAATCACACAATTAATTTCCAAAAACACGGATTTGAAAGTGGAGAACTCGTAACATATCAATATGAAACATCCACAATCGGGATTTCTACATTATCCCAATACTATGTCTTAAAAAATAATGATGATTCGTTTAGACTTTGTGATGCAGGAATTGGTGGAACTAACATATCAAACTACAGTAGAAAAAATTACGTTAGATTTTCTTCCATAGGATCTGGATATCAATATTTTAGTTATCCTGATATTTCGGTTTCTATACAATATACTCCTGTTGGATTTGGTACGACAACTCAACAAGTTCAATCTCTTGTGGCAACTCCAGTGGTCAAAGGTACTATTGTTGATGCCTATCTATATGAAGGTGGAACTGGATATGGATCAACAATTTTAAATCTTGAGAAAAAACCATCAATATCTATAAAAAATGGCAGAGAGGCAAGATTAACTCCAATCATTATAAATGGTCAAATTAATTCAGTAAATATTGAATCTAGTGGAAATGATTATTATTCAACTCCTGATTTGATTGTAACTGATTTAACCGGTAGTGGTTCTGGAGCAGATTTAAGACCTGTTATTATAAATCAAAGAATAACAGATGTTAAGGTAATAAGTGCCGGAATTGGATACTCTAGTTCTTCTACAACAATTCAAGTAAAACCGGCAGGGTCTGGTGTTATTTTGGATGCTAATATTAGAGATTTAGCGGTCAATCATAATATAAAGTTTGGTAATGAAATTTTAAGAGAGACTGAAAATCAATTGCAGTACTCGGTTTGTGGATATTTTGATACTTTAAGAAACTCATTTAATGATAATGAATCTAAAGTATCTAATATAATTGGGTGGGCATATGATGGAAATCCAATTTACGGACCTTATGGATACTCTAATCCAAAGGATTCGAACTCCATTCCTAAGCGTCTAATATCTGGATATGTATTGAATTCTTCAAATATTATTGATAGACCCAATAGTTTTTCGTCAGGATTTTTTGTTGAAGATTATCAGTACACAAATTCTGGAGATTTGGATGAAAATAATGGAAGATTTGGAAAAACTCCAGAATTCCCTGATGGTGTGTATGCCTATTTTTCTACTCTCGACATCTCTTCAAATCCTACATTTCCATATTTTATTGGAAACAGGTATAGATCAAACACAATAAAGGAAAATTCCACTTTAAATCAAAAATTTGATTTTAATAACTCAAATTTACTTAGAAATACTCTACCTTATAAAGTTTCTGATGATTATGCAAAAAATGACTTCGTAAATGAGGTAGATCAAATTACCGCACAAGAAGCAATTGTTGAATCAGTTTCTGAAGGATTTATAAGTGGTTTTGATATTGTTAATTCCGGATCTAATTATAAAGTTAATGATGTATTAAATTTTGATGACAGCAATACCTCAGGTGGAGGTCTAATAGCAAGAGTATCTTCAATTGAAGGAAAAGACATCGTAAAAATAGATACTTCTGTGGAAACTTACGAGAATGGTATTTTTACATACGAAAATGGAGAAGAAGTAAAAGTTACAATCAAACCAAATCATAATCTATCAAATAATGACTTTGTTGTAATTTCGGGATTTTCTACTAATTTATCCAAATTAAATAATTCGTATAAGATTCAGGTTTCTTCTTATTATTCGAATGTTCTTAAGGACATTCCTTCTTCACCAACATCTGGATTAACTACCGAAATTTATGTTACACAACTTCCAACTACGGTATCTGTCGGAAGTAGTATTTCGATAGGTGGAGAAATACTATCAATATTAGAAGTATATAAAAATCTTAATATTCTTAAAGTAGAAAGAGGATCTACTGGAGTATCTCATACTGCTACCACTCAAATAAATTTTATTCCAGATTCATTTACTATTCCACAAAAAATAGATTATTTTGAATCTGAAGTAAATAATAAGGTATTTTTCAATCCAGTACAATCAGTAGGAATTGGAACTACCCCAGGCACCACTATTACATCAACCTTCAAATTTGGTGATTCAAATATCACTAGAAATATTCCTACACAAGGAATTTATATTGAAAATCATCCATTTTCTAATAATCAGAAAGTAGTTTTTACAACTAATGGTGGAACACCAATCTCAATTTCAACTTCACCAACTTCCGGTACATTTGATTTACCTCAAAATGTATATGTAACAAATAAAAATATTAATACTATTGGAATTAAAACTAGTCTTATTTCTTCTGATGTATTTTTTAGAATTAATGGGAGCAATAATGACAAATATTCATTTGAAAGTACTTATCCACAAATAATTGGAAAGGTTGAAAGAATTAAGTCTGTTGTTTCAGTTTCAACTTCTCACGAACTTTCTAATCAAGATAATATTAAATTAAATATTAAACCAAATCTTTCTGTGGGAATTGGAACATCAACATCGATTTACACTAAGAGAGATTTGATAACTGGTAATATTTTAATCAATCCAATTTCATTCAATTCTAGTGGAATTAATACGGAAACAGATACAATTTTAATTAATTCACATAATTTAAAAACTGGTGATAAAGTCTTGTATTCTGCAAATTCAGTTGCGTCTGGATTATCGACAGGATTTTATTATGTTTATAAGGTTAATGATAATTCTATAAAACTTTGCGAAACATATATTGATTCTGAAACAATCCCTCCAACGATAGTAGGTATTAACAGTACTGGTGGATCTAATCAAAGCATTTCGCTAATAAATCCACAGATTATATCATTTAAAAATAATAATTTAGTATTTAATTTATCAGATAATTCTTTGGTTGGATATAACTTTAAGATTTATTATGATAAAGATTATAAAAATGAGTTTATCTCAACTCCATTATCCGGAATAGGAACTATTGGAGTTTCTAATAACGCATCAATTACTATTAATTATGACGACAATATTCCAACTCAATTATATTATAATTTGGAAAAATCAGGATATATCAGTACTTCAGATAAAGAAGTAAATAGTTATTCTGAAATATTGTTTGTAGATAGTGTATACAATTCCAACTATAAAATTTCGGGAGTGGGAACTACAACATTTAATATTTCTTTATCCAAAAAACCAGAAAAATTAACATATACTTCAAATGAGTGTGATAAATTACAGTACATCACAAACTCACTATCAGCAAAAGGTCCAATTGATAAAATTAATATTATTTCTGGTGGATCTGGATATAAAAAACTTCCATCAATTAAAGGATCTAATTCCTTGGCAGGAAAAGATGCCTACATTATCCCAAAATCGACATTCATAGGAAATGCAAAGGAAGTAAGAATTATTGATGAGGGGTTTCAATATTCCTCGGATAAAACTTTACAACCAATCGCAGCAATATCTCCACTAATTATTATTAAAAATTCAAATACAATTGATTCAGTAATAGTTACAAATGGAGGAAAGGGGTACACGGATGTGCCATCTATAGTAATCGTAAATGTCGAGACTGGAGAAGAAATTGATAGCGGAATACTAGAGGCAACTCTATCAGGAAACACGATAAGTTCGGTTAATATTATACAAAAACCAAAGGGTATTCCAGAAACAGCAGTTGGGTTATATGCTACCAACAATACAAACGGAATTAGTATTCAAAAAGTTGAATCTAGTTCAACTGGAATTTTTACCTGCTTCATAACAACTCCAACACTTGGATTTTCTACTCCTCCATTTAATATTGGAGACAAAGTATTCATAGAGGGAATTCAAAAATCTAGTGTTAATGGGAATGGATTCAATTCAGTAGATTATGGATATAAATTCTTTAAAGTTAGTGATTATAATAATACTGGACTTCTTGTTACTATTACGATTGATATTTCAGAATTTACTACAAATACTGGTATAGCAAAGACAGTTCAGGATTCTATTGGAAATATTGTAAAAAGCACAGATTATCCATCATTTAATATTACCAAAATTCCATCCTCGTTTAATATTGGCGAAAAACTTATTTCAAATGGAATTGAGAGAGATTTAAAAATTTCTTCATATCAAAATTCATTCATTAAAGTCTCAGGAAGATATGAGTTGTTTACTGGAGAAGTTATTATAGGAAAAGAATCTGGAAATATAGCTACCGTAGATAAAATTAAATCTGGTTTTGGAAGATTTAATGTTGATTATTCAGTTGAAAAAAGTATTGGATGGTCTAATGATGTTGGAAAATTAGATCAAGATAATCAAGTTGTTCCTGATAATGATTATTATCAAAATCTTTCTTATACAATAAAAAGTCCAATTACATATCAGGAATTAAGAACACCAGTCAATAGTTTAGTTCATTCAAGTGGACTAAAGAATTTTTCAGACACCGGAATTACATCAACTACCAACTCAGGAATTACAACTTCAGAGAATGCTACTACTATATTTTATGACATAATTGAGGAAAATAGAGTAGATACAATTTATGATTTTGATTTAGTAAAAGATATTGATGTAGTTGGAACTTCTTCAAAGTTCTTAAAACTAAAAAATAAAAAATTAACTGATTACATTGAGTGTAAGACCAATGTGGTTTTAAAAATAGATAATATAAATCGTCAATTTTCTGATGCGGATGGGAATCCGAGTGAATTTATTAATTTAGTAGAATTAAATTCTGGAGAATCTTATATTAATTTATTAGTTAGAATTTCTACCGCCGATAATTCTCAAATTCAATTATCAGAAATCATTATACTTGATAATGGAAATGATTTATTTTTAGCTGAGAAATCAACAATAGTAAACGCCGGGACAGAAATTATACATTTTCCTGAAGAAACTATAGGAGAATTTTTATTAATTTCCAATAATGATGATAATTATTTGAGATTTGTTCCTAATGATCCTTTTAATATTGATTATGATATTAAACTTATTAATAGCAATTTTAATTCTACTTTACCCGGAATAGGAACAATTTCTGTAGGATTTATTGACCTAACTGGTTCGAATAGAACTGTAGTAACTGGAATACAAACTTCAATTATATCTGTTCCTGCAAATAAATTTTCTTCATTATATTCTAATATTCAAATTATTGATTCAGTAACGAATCAAATGAACTTTGCTGAGGTGTACTTAAATCATAATGGCACAGATACTTATATTTCTGAATATTATTTTGATTCTGAATTTTCTAGTAATTATTATTCCGGCAATCATATAGGAATATTCACTGCAAGTATTTCTCCTTCTGGAATTTTATCTTTAAATTATATAAGCAACTCTACAAATATTGTAAATATTAGATCCAAAGTTGTTGGGTTTGGTACAACATCTATTGGTACGGGCACGTATAGATTTATATCTTCTGGAGAAATACAAGAAAATGAAAGAAGTGCTATATACCAATCAAATTATTCATCTACGGTTTCTTCCCCATCAACTATAGTATCATTAGATAAATCTAATTTTAATGCTGTCAAATCTTTGGTAGAAGTAAGTGTTGGGTCAACAAGTGCTCTTCATCAAATTATGTTGGTGCAGGACGAAACTAATATCTACGTTCAACAATTGCCTTTTCTTTCTGTTGGAAGTACAAATGGTATTGGAACTTTTGGAGGAGAATACTCTGGTAGTAATTTTATACTGAAGTTTTATCCGGACCCAGCAATAACCTCAAAAGTTAATATTTTATCATTTAATCAGTGCTTATATACAATTCTGGATACACAAAATACTCCCCCAAGTTTAAACTATGGCGATATAACAGAATTTATTGATATTAAGCAATATAATTCAATTAATGGTGCAAGAATTAATAGAACCAATTTTGACTTAAAATCAAATAATATTCCAATTTTTGCGAAAACATTCAACCCTACAGATTCAACAACTCTAAATTCATCAACTGGAGTGTTTACGATACAGAATCATTTCTTTAGCAATTTAGAAAAACTTATATACACACCAAAATCTACATTTATTGGAGTTGGTGCTAGTGCAGTTAGAATTGGTGCAGGTCCAACATTATTACCGTCTGATGTGTATGTCATCAAACTATCAGATAATACATTTAAACTGGCAACAACTAAGTCTAATGCTATTTCTGGAATTGGAGTTACATTTACTTCATATGGAAGTGGTAACGCTCATCAGTTGGAAATGGATAAAAAACTCGAAAAGTCACTCATAACTATCGATAATATAGTTCAATACCCACTAATATTTACTCCAATATCATATAATTTGTCTGGAAATGGAGGGCAGATAAGTGTTGGATCTTCAATATTTGCTTTGAGTGGAATATCTACAATAGCACCGAAAGATATTCTAAGAATTGATAACGAATATATGGGCGTAATTAATGTTGGATTAGGTACAACTAATATTGGACCAATTACAAACAGTGGAAGTATTAATTTAGTTGAAGTAAATAGAGGATCTGTAGGATCATCAGCGTCCACTCATACTGACTCTACCTCAGTTAGAATTTATAAAGGATCTTATAATATCGTGGATGGTAGTATTTTCTTTGCAGAATCTCCTAGAGGAAATCCGCAAATAATCAGAGATTCTAGTAATTTGACTTTCGAAACATCCGACTTTACTGGAAGAGTTTTCTTAAGGAATAATTACACATCAAACCAATTATATGATGATATTTCAAATAAATTTACTGGTATTGGTAGAACTTTTACATTGACTGTTGGGGGAGCAAATACTGTAGGATTGGGGACTAGTGGAGGAAATGGAATCTTATTTATAAATGGCGTTTTTCAGACCCCAACAACAATAAACAATCCAGAAAATAATTTTAGTATTATTGAAAATACCGTCTCTGGAATATCTAGCGTAGTATTTTCTGGTATTAGGGATCCAGAGAACTTGCAAATTATTACTTCGGAGTATGATGTTAATCAAAATCAAACTCCAAGAGGAGGAATAATTATTTCGTTGGGTTCTTCTACTGGTCTTGGATATGCACCTCTTGTTGGGGCAGCAGTAACTGCTGTAGTTGGTGCTGGAGGTAGTATAGTATCAGTTGGACTCGGAACAACTGATAACATTGGGTCCGGATATAATGGAGTAGTTTCAATAGGAGTATCAGTATATCAAAGTGGTCATATTGGAGATACCGCAATCATAACTGCATCGGTTGGAGCGGGAGGAACACTTTCCTTCAATGTTGGTTCTGGTGGAACGGGATATGCGAATCCTAAAATATTTGTATCTGAACCTTCATATGAAAATCTTGATGTAATTGGAATATCAAGATTGGGAATTGGTGCAACAACAGATACG
>TARA_R110000868_G_scaffold120773_7_pt1 | contig 12337 bp, 14 predicted proteins | sample TARA_R110000868 | Tara Oceans TARA_R110000868 (sample SAMEA4397489) | marine metagenome | biome: Polar Biome; feature: [SRF] surface water layer (ENVO:00010504); material: water (ENVO:00002006), including particulate matter (ENVO:01000060) such as... | depth 5 m | reverse complement strand
CAGGGCGGCGAGCATCTGGCCGGTCTGATTGCTGTCATCATCAATGGCCTGCTTGCCGAGGATGACCAGCTCTGGCGATTCTTCCGCGACCACGGCCTTCAGCGCCTTGGCAACGCCAAGCGGTTCGACGAGATCATCGGTCTGGATCAGGATACCGCGATCCGCGCCCATGGCGAGGGCGGTGCGGATGGTTTCCTGGGCCTGGGCCGGCCCGATCGAGACGACGATGACTTCGCTCGCAATCCCCTTTTCCTTGAGGCGGATCGCTTCTTCGACCGCAATCTCGCAGAACGGGTTCATGGACATTTTGACGTTGGCGAGGTCGACACCTGTTTGATCAGGCTTCACGCGGACCTTCACGTTGTAATCAACGACCCGTTTAATGGGGACGAGAACCTTCATACCGGAGCTCCGAATTTGGACGCGCGCGGGGGATGCGCACCTTGAAAGAATAGGGTCCGAACCTGCCTATGCCTGCGCTCTAAGTCAATGTGACAGGCGGGCTGACGTGCGCGTCAAATGGCAGCGTGGCTCAGTCCTTCATCCAGCGTGAGACCGGCCCGCCTGGCGCGACCGCAAAACGCCACAGCGCGTAGAGCAGGGCCGAGACGCAGGCGCAGAGCGTCAGCATGGCCGGGATGAACCAGCCGCCGAGCACCTCAACGGCCTCGGCTTGCGCTTCATAGGAGAGGGCCCAGTCGCCGCTGGCATATTGCCAGAGGCCGACGCCTTGCGCATTGAAGACCTCCATCACCGCCATGTGGAGAAAGATCAGCACGAAGATCCCGGCGACGCCGAGGGCGAGAATTGATCCGTAGTGCAGCATGATCGCTGCCGGCTGGCGCCAGACGGGCGGTGCGGCGGGCAGGTCGCCATAATCGCTGATCGCGGCTTGCAGACGGGTGAGTTCGTCGCCCGCCCCCATCGCTGCCATCGCGTCGCGGATGTGCGTCGCGGCTTCGGCGCTGATATCGCCGCGGTCGCTGGCGTCGAGATCGCGATTGGCCCAGTTGAGACGGCGTTGAAAATCCTGCCACAGGCGATGCGCTTCGGGCGTGGAGAGTGTGAGACTATCCGTCATGACGTCACTCCTTGCGCATCCAGCGCTTCACCCATCTCCGCCCAGATCGCTTTCATGTCCTTGAGGACCTCGGCACCAAAAGGCGTGGTTGTGTAATATTTGCGCGGCGCCCCGCTGTCTTCGGCGACCCATTCGGCGGTGACCAGCCCGTCATTCTTCATTCGCGTCAGCACCGGATAGACCGTGCCCTCGGCAAGGCCCTCAAAGCCGGGAACCCGTTTGAGGCTGGCGACGATCTGGTAGCCATAGGCGCGGCCGGCCTGCAGACGCGCGAGCAGAAGCATCTCGAAATATCCCTTGCGGGCCTGGGAAATCCAGCGTTCGAGCACCCCTGCCTTGTCTGTCACATCCGCCATTGGCGCCTCGATTCGACTGTCCAGCCATTGGTATCCCTTGTGCTTACTCATAGCAAGGTATATAGCAATGCAGAGTACATGGTTATGGATAGGAAATTGACCCGATGCGAATTCTCAATCTCGTGCGGCTTCTGACCGGATTGGCGGCCCTGGGCTGGATCGCGTTCATTGCGGCGGACCTTCGCCCCTTCACCGGTATTGAGCCGGATGCCCGGCCCGAGGAGATGGCCGCCCGGCTTGACGCGGTGCTCGACCGGGCGATGCGGCAATACTCCATCGCCGGCGTCGCCGCCGGTGCGGTGCGTGATGGCGAGGTGATCTGGTCGGCCCGCCGCGGCGAGGCCCGCGCGGACGGCACGCCCGTCACCGGCGCCACGGCTTTCAATCTCGGCTCGATCTCCAAACCGGTTACGGTCTGGGCCGTGCTCACCCTGGCCCGGGACGGCCGCATTGATCTGGATGCCCCCATCCAGCCCTATCTGACCCGCTTCACCCTGCCGCAGAGCGAGTTCGACACCAGCGGCGTGACGGTGCGCCGTCTGCTGCAACACGTCGCTGGCATCAATGTCCATGGCTATGGCGGCTATAGCACCGGTGAGGATCAGCCCGTCGATATCGTCGAGCTGTCGCAGACCTATGAACCGCTCGAACTGGTGCGTGAGCCGGGCAGCGAGTATGCCTATTCGGGCGGCGGTTTCGTGCTTTTGCAGATGATGATCGAGGACGTCACCGGCCAGAGCTTCGACGCTTATGTGCGCGAGCAGGTCTTTGCGCCGCTGGGGATGACCGATAGCGGTTTCGTCGAAGCGGACCTTCCCCACCGCTCAGCCGCGTTCAACTATTATCGCAGCGAGATCGAGGATCTGCGCGATGTCGCGCTGGCTGCGGCGGGTGTCTACATGTCGGGCGATGACATGGACGCCTTCCTGCTCGCCCATCTTGATGGGGGCGGTGTGCTCTCGCCGGAATGGCTCGATCAGGCCTTCGCGCCTTCAGAGGGCACAGAGCGTCTGGGCATGAGCTATCGGCGTTTCGAGACGCCGAGAGGCCTTCTGTTCGGCCATGGCGGCAATAATTCAAGCTGGAATGCCCAGATCTATATCCGCCCGGATACGGGTGATGGCTTCTATTTCATGACCAATGCGACCTCGGGTGCCCAGCTTGATTTCGATCTCAGCTGTACCTGGTTGTCGGCCATCCGGGAGATGCCGGTCGAACAGGTCTGCGATGAGGCCTACGCGCTGACACATCAGATCAGCCTGGCGGCCGGTGTGACCGGGCTGGTTGCGATCCTGGTGGGCTATTGGTTGTTTGCGGGACTGGCTGCCGGGCGCCGCCGCTTCGCCTGCCCGCCGAAGGGGCGCGGCCCCTTGCGTCTGACCGGGCGGCTGGTGCTTTGCGTGCTGTTCGTGGCCGGGGCGTGCGTGGCCGCCTGGTTCTTCTATACGAATTCGCTGATGTGGCGCACCCAGGTCATCCTGATCGACGAGATGCCGGTCGATGAGTTCGAGCAACTCTTCCCGGCCGTTCTGGCGGTGCTGATTGGTCTGGCGCTGAGCCTGTGGTCGAGCCCGGTGATACGGGCCGCCCGCGCCGCGCCCGTATCAAGGCAGGCCTAGCCTGGGGGCATAAGACTGCAGACGCGCCGTCCGTGGCGCGTCTGCAGCTTGTCAGTCAAAAGCGGTTATTCGGCAGCCGGAATGGCGGAGACTTCCGTCGACAGGAAGATCTCGACCTGGTCGGAGACGTAAGGCACGGCATAGCCCAGGCCCCAATCCGAGCGATTGATAAAGCCGATGGCCGAGAAGCCCAGCTTGGACAGGCCGTCCTGCGTTTCGCCGGACTTGTTGAGCTCAACATCGAGCATGACTTCATGGGTCTGGCCATTCAGGGTCAGATCGCCGGTCATCACGCCGGTGACGCCATCATCAGTCTCGAAATTCGTCCCGACGAAATGCGCCGTCGGCGAGGCCGCAGTATTGAACAGGTCGGCGGAATTGAGGTGGCCGATGAAGCGCTCATGATGGCCGCCGGCCCACATGCCGTCGATCAGATTGAAGGTGATGTCGACGGTGGAATTGGACGGCGCTTCCATGTCGAGCACGAGCGTGCCGTTGAAATCAGTGAATTCCAGGGATTGCTGCGAGAAGCCCTGGTGGTCCCAGGTGGCGCGCACGACGGAGTGGCTGAGATCCATTTCATAGGCGACCGGCTCGGCCTGGGCGCTGGACATCATGAGAAGGGCGGCCGGAGCGGCGGCAAGGAAAAGGCGGATCATCGGGCAAACTCCTGGTTTGTCAGCTGTGTGAATGAAAACTGTTCGCACTACATAGGGGGTTGTGCTGCGAATGCGACCCCCTTCACGCGGAAGTTAAAGTTTCCTGGCTGGAATAAATCGAGACGTCAGGGGCGCTTTAGCGCTCCCCACCCGGCACCCACAGCACATCGCTGCGGCCCTCATCATTGGCAATACGCGCCATGACGAAGAGCAGGTCGGACAGCCGGTTGAGATAGGTGAGGGCTGCCGGATTGACCGGTGTCCCGCCCGCTATCAGCGCCGTAACGCGGCGCTCGGCGCGGCGGCAGATCGTGCGCGACATGTGCAGCCGCGCGGCGGCCTCGCTGCCACCGGGCAGGATGAAGGAATTGAGCGGTGTCAGACGCGCATTGAGCGCATCGATCTCGCGCTCGAGCCGTTCCGTCTGGCCCGGTATCATGCGCAGCGGCACCCAGTCGGGCGGGGTCTCGCTCTCGGGCACGCACAGATCGGCGCCGAGATCGAACATGTCATTCTGGATCCGCTTGAGCATGGCGTCGAGTTCGTGCCCGCCGCCCAGTGCGGCGCGGGCCAGGCCGAGCGAGGAATTGGCCTCGTCGACATCGCCATAGGCCTCGACGCGCGGGTCGTGCTTGACCGTTTGCGACATGTCACCGAGGCGGGTTTCACCGCTATCGCCGGTACGGGTGTAGATTTTCGTCAGCTTGACCATGACCCTTGTTTAGCGCTTCGGAGCCCTGCGGGCGAGGGTTTGATCACCGGGATTGTCAAACCCAAAAAGAGTAGTTAAGGTTACATGTCTCGAACTGGAGTTTCCCATGCTACGTGCACTATTGCTGGTCAGCCTGATTTTCGCCGCCCCCGTCGCGGCCCAGACCACGGCCAATAATCCCGAACTGGCAGCGATTGCCGAGAGCCTCCGCGACAGCGCAGATGCACCGGGGGCTGCGGTAATGGTGATGGATGGCGGCGAGGTCCGCATTGGCGTGGCCGGCGTGCGCGCCCTCGGACAGACACCGCAGATCACGCCGGACGATCTCTGGCATATCGGCTCCGACACCAAGGCGATGACGGCCACGCTCGTCGCGCGCCTGGTGGAGCAGGGCGTTGTCTCCTGGGACGACACGATTGGTGAACGGCTGGGCGGTGTGATCGAGGATATTGATCCGGCCTATGCCGGGCTCAGCTTCCGTCATCTGCTCAGCCACCGCGCCGGTATCGCGGCCAATGTCGGCCGCTTCGACATGGTCCGTTTTGTCATGGAGGGCGCCGATGGCCGCCCCATGCCGCAGCAGCGGATTGATTATGCCGGCAAGGTATTGGGCCAGCCGCCTGCGGCCACGCCCGAGACCGAGTTTCTCTACTCCAATGCCGGCTATGTCGTGGCTGGCGCGATGCTTGACCAGGCGACCGGCGAGAGCTGGGAGACCCTGCTCACGCGCGAGGTCTTCGAGCCGCTGGGGATGGCCTCAGCCGGTTTCGGCGCGCCCGGCAGCGCCAGTGTGATCGATCAGCCGCGCGGACACCGTTCCGGCATGTTTGGCGGCTTCAACGCCATCGCCCCGGGGCCCGGCGCCGATAATCCACCCGTCATGGGACCCGCCGGTACCGTCCACATCTCGCTGACCGATCTGGCGCGCTATATGGCGGCGCACATGGCCGGCGAGCGCGGCGAGGAGACGGCGTTTCTCTCGAACGAGAGCTGGCACACCCTGCACACTCCGCCCTTCGGTGGCAATTATGCGCTGGGTTGGGGCCTGGATGACGGCGTTCTGGCGCATGCCGGATCCAACACGATGTGGCTGGTCCAGATCGTCATGGATCCCTCCCGCGACCTGGGCGTTGTCATCGCGTTCAATGATGGACGCACCGACCGGCTCATGCCCCTGGCCAGAGCGGAGATAGCAGAGCTGATGGACAGCGAGGCCGCGGACTAGCCGCCCCAGTGTTCCTTGGCGAAATAGATCAGCACGATCAGCAGGATTGCCGAGAATTGCAGCACCACGCGCAAGCGCATCAGCTTGTTGGAGCGTGAGCGTGCTACATCGCCCGAGCGGTAGAGATTGAATATCCCGAAGCCCAGAACAATGACCACGGCGAGCATGGCGACATAGAGCAGGCCGGTAAGGAGATCGACAGCCATCAGCTTCTCCAGCGCAGGGTGGCAGGTTTGACAGGATTGGCGAAGGGTTCGCCGGTTTCGCGATGCTTGGCCCAGGCGCGCTTGAGCGCGAAATACCATTTGGCCTGCACGTCGGCATCATGGATCAGCATCAGGTCAGGATTATAGGCCAGGCCGATCTGCTGCGAATTCACCGCGTCGCGGTCCTGCCCGACAAAGGTCTCGATGCCCCAGCGGATCATGAAATTCGGCAGGGCATGCAGGAGCGGGTGATCCCAGTAGACGACGATGGTGATCGCGGTGGAATTCTCATTGGTCGGCGTCACCGCGGTGAAGCCGGTGAAATGCTTGCCGCCGGCCTTGACGTATTCGGTGCGCAGGCCGGGCAGTTCAAACTGGATCTCGGTCTGCGGCTCACCCAGCCACGCATAGAGATAGGAATTCTTCGACGGGATGTGCGGCAGCATCGAGAAGCCGCGATTGATGGGCCCGAATTGTTTCGCCTTGTCATGGACCGATTTGCCCGACCGCCACCACCATTGCCGGTGGATATAGGGGATATGCGCCGGGTCCATCAGGCCGATCACGGCGTGATCGACATGACAATTGAACACGTCATGGATCACCATGCGGGGCTTTTCACCCTCGGGCAGATCCAGTTTTGGCGGCGCAATCGTCGGCTCGGGATTGTCCTCGGAGCCGTAATATATCCACACCAGACCCTGATCCTCATGGATGGGGAAGGTGCGGGTGCGGATCTTGGAGAGGTCCATCGCCTCGACCTGGTCGGCGGTCAGCGAGGGGATGGCGGCGCAGGAACCGTCAGTGCGGAAACGCCAGCCGTGATAGGGGCATTCCACCTGGCTCTCGCCATCATGGCATTGCATCTTGCCGCCCGAGAGCAGAATGCCGCGGTGGGGGCAGACATCGCGCATGGCGAAGGCGCGGCCCTCATGGTCGCGGCCAAACAATATCGCCTGGCCGAGCAGCTCGCGGTGGAGATGCTGGCCCGGTTTGAGCTCGCTCGAAAGGGCTCCGAAATACCAAAGGTCGCGCAGAAACATGCTGGCGTGATAGCGGCTTGAGCGCCGCTTGCCTAGCTCCCCGCTTCGGCTGTCGCGTGCGACATGATGACGGGGCGGGCCGCTAGAGCCCGTCGCGGCCCCAGATTGCGGCCAGCGCGTCCGAGCCCATCAGGATCTCGGACTTGTCCTTGCGCAGGGCGATGCGCCAGTCGTCAAACACTTCATACGTGTCATCGACATGGATGGCGGCACCAAAGCGCGCGGTGAGCACCTCGCGCAGCCGGTCGATATCGGCCGGGCCGAACAGGAGCCACATCTGCTCCAGCCTGTCATCGCCGAAGACGAATTCCAGCTTGCGCGGATAGCCGGCAATCTCATAGCCATAGCAATTGATCTGGCGTTGCACGGCAGGCGCGGTGGGCAGCCAGGCCTCGTCAATGGTCTCGACGCTGAGCAGGGTACAGCGGTCCTGCAGGCTGGCCTCAACAACCTCCAGCTCGGCCCCGAACACGATTTCGGCGGGGATCTCGAACGACCAGTCTGCCGCTGCCGGCCGATCCTCAGTCCAGGCCGGGTTTTCCCAGCCGAGCGCCAGCACCAGCACATCCATCGACTGGAAGGCCCAGGCCCGCCCGGCCGGACGGTTGAGCATGATCTGAGCCGGCATGAAGACCTCGAAATCACCCAGCTGCCCCACCGGGTCAGCCTCCGGTGCCATCGCCGCCGCATCACCGCGTACCTCGATCAGCACCAGCGTGTCATCGGCAAAGGTGAAGACCGCGCCCGTCATGCTGGCGCCATCGGCGAGGCTCAGCGACTGACAGCGCAGGTGCACTTCGCTTATCGCTGCGAAAGGGAAGCGGGTTTCAGGCACGTCAATCCGCGTGACCGTGCCGCAGGCCGCAGTAATCGCCGCGCCGGCCTGTGTCTCGGAAGCGCCGAATTCAACACCGGTAACCGGGCTGGTCTGGGCCAGGGCAGGGGCAGCCAGCAGGGCGGCAGCGAGGCAGATCGAGGGGATTGAGGCGCGCATGATTATCTCCGGGGCAGGGCATCGTCCTGTCTTGGATGCCTGGCAGCCGGTTTTGGATGCAATTCAGCTCGCAAACAGCTCGCGGATCTTGATCGGGCTCACCCCGCCTTCGCGCATCGCCTGCAGGGTTTCGGCATCATTGCGCTTGGCATAGCGCACGCCGTTTGCGTCGAGCAGAAGGCGGTGATGGCGATACATGGGCGTCGGCAGGCCGAGCAGGGTCTGCAGCAGGACATGCAGCGGTGTCAGCTCGAACAGATCCTCGCCGCGAATGACATGGCTGATCCCCTGCAGCGCATCATCATGCACGACGGCGATATGATAGCTGGTGCCGACATCCTTGCGCCCCAGCACGACATCACCGAGCGGTGCCGGATCGGCCGCAATCTCGCGGGCATGTGCCTCGCCCATGCCCTCCTCGACAAAGCTCAAAGCCGCAAAGCGCGGCCCCAGCACATCGCGGCAAGCCCGCATCGACAGGCGCCAGGCATAGGGATCACCCGATGCGATCCGCGCCGCCTCTTCATCCGCCGGGATGGGCTCACCCGGCCCGCGATAGACCTCGCCCAGCCCGTGCGGCGCGCGGGCAATCTCCTCGAGGATCTCGGTACGCGTCTTGAAACAGCGATAGACGACGCCGAGCGCGCGTAGATTTTCCAGCACGGCGGCATACTCATCGAAATGATCGCTTTGCCGGCGCACCGGTTCTTCCCAATCCAGCCCGAGCCAGATCAGGTCGTCAAACATTACCGGCTCATATTCCCGCCGCGAGCGGATCGTGTCGATATCCTCCAGCCGCAATAGAAACCGCCCGTCATGATCACAGGCCGCACGCCAGGCTGTCCAGGCCGAGAAGGCATGGCCCAGATGCAGATAACCCGAAGGCGAGGGGGCAAAACGTGTGACGAAATTCATTTTATCTAAGTGATTCCAGAAATTTATAGATCACACATCCAACTTTTTGGATTGTCTGCGATTGTGTCCGCCGAAATTCTATTGAATAGAAAACTGGTTGATGCGGCCCATTTCGCACCGTAGGGTTTGTGATCCACCAGCTGATGTGTCACCGTCAATGCCCAAAATGCCATCCGCGGACAATCCGCTTTCGATGATTGCGCTATTTATTTGGCTAACCTACGGCGTTGCGGGACTGACGTTTACGGCTGCCGCTGCGGAAATGGCCCCCGGCCTCCAGTGGACTGCGATGTTATTCATGGCGTTGTTTCCGGTCATCATGTTCGCCGGGTTCGTCTTTCTTGTAATCCACCATCACGAGAAACTCTATTCGCCACGCGATTTTGTGGACGAGCGCCTCTTTTTTGGACCAAATGATCCGCACGCGTACGGTGATCGGGCTATTCAGGAAGTGAGTGAGCAACAAGCGGAGTTTGTGGAGCGAGATGAAGAAACCATATCGTCAATGCCGGCTTCTGAATCGGTCGGCGAACCGGAAACGCCTACTCGTGGGTGGGAGGTGGATCCAAGGCTGTCAGAGATAACTGTTGCGGAAAGTTTGGTGTTTCTCGAACTTCAGAGCGAATTCGAAGGTGCTGTCCAACGAAATCAAATGGCCGGGGATGTCGGTGTGGATGGAGTCATCTTTGGAGACGGGCCGCCCATTTTGGTCGAGATAAAGTTGCTACGGAATGCATTGTACACCTCGCGTTTGAATTTCGCAGCGCATCGCTTTTTCGAATTGACCCAGAGGCCGCGCTACGGGGCAGGGCAGGAAGGCGCCTGGTTGCCTCGCGCTTTGTTGGCGATCGTCACGGACTTTGAGGGAGAGCAACTGCAGCCATATAAGGATAAGCTCAGCCATATCGCCAGCAAGTATCAGGGTGCTTCAGTTCGATTCTATGAGTTTCGTCGTCTCGCAGAAAAATATGGTCTCACGGCTGAGCGGATGGCCAACACGGTTGCGTGACCCTCTCACCATCCCTATCCAGCGTATCACCTCTCCTTGCTCGGGCTGCAGAAACGCCGCCGTTCTAATTATTCGATGAGTTGAAGCGACCCATGACCCCGATTGACGGACCCCGCCTGGCCCCGCGCGATGGACAGCCGCCGCGCAAGCTTGTGATTTTCCTGCACGGCTATGGCTCCAATGGCGATGACCTGATCGGGCTCGGCCAGCACTGGGCCCCCGCTTTGCCGCATGTGCAATGGGTCTCGCCGAATGCGCCCGAGCCTGTGCCCGGCGCGCCCAATGGCTATCAATGGTTCCCGATCTCCAATCTAGACCCGAACCGGATCGAGGCGGGTGCCGCCATTGCCGGGCCGATCATTGACCGCTTTATCGACCAGGAATTGATGCGCTATCGGCTCACCGAGGCCGATCTGGTTCTGTGCGGCTTCTCGCAAGGCACCATGCTCTCCCTGCAGGCGGGCCTGCGCCGCGAACGTCCACTGGCCGGCATTCTCGGCTTTTCCGGCGCGCTGCCCGGGGCTGAGAAACTCAAGCAGGACATCCGCTCGAAACCACCCGTCATGCTGATCCATGGCGATCAGGATCCGGTCCTGCCACTGGGCTTCATGTTCGAGGCGCTCGAGGGGCTCGCCGGCGCCGGGCATGGCGCGCAATGGCATATTTCCCAGGGCCTGCCCCACTCGATCGGCCAGGACGGGTTGCAGATTGGCGAGCATTTCCTGAAAGCCGCGCTCTCGGGCCGGCTGCGTGGCGAGGCGCCGCAAGCCATCATCAGCTGAGTCCTAGAAGCCACACTTCGCGGCCGCGATGTGCAGATGTCGCCGTCTTGTCATGGCAGCGTCACGCGAAGAGGCGTAAGCTCCTCTCACTGGAACTATCCGATTCGCCAATCTGGTTGGCGACCGGAGAGCGATAGGAGAGGCGTCTTCAGGACTTTCGTCCCGGATCCAATCTCCCTCGGCGGCTTCCGGGCCGCTTGCGAAGAGGGAGGCTGCCATGCAGGTGCTTGCTAAGGCGCCGCAGGGCTGGCCCTGTCTGGTATTGAATGCCGACTTCCAGCCCCTCAGCTACTGGCCCCTCTCGACCTGGCCCTGGCAGGAGGCGGTCAAGAACGTCTTCCTCGAACGCGTCGCCATCGTCTCCAATTACGAGGAGGTGGTTCATTCCCCCACCTTCGAAATGCACGTCCCCTCCGTCGTCGCCCTGCGCGACTATGTCGCCCAGGACCGTGCCCCCGCCTTCACCCGCTATAATGTCTGGCTGCGCGACGGCTTCAAATGCGCCTATTGCGGCAAGGGCGGCCCGGGCACGACGGAAAAGCTCACCTTCGACCACGTCATCCCGCGCCGCGCCGGTGGCCGCACCGCCTGGGAAAACATCGTCGCCGCCTGCAGCCCCTGCAATCTCAAGAAAGGCGGACGAACCCCGAGAGAGGCCCACATGCCGCTGAGGCGCCCACCGCAACGCCCCACCATGTACGAGCTCCAGGCCCAGGGGCGGCGCTTCCCGCCCAAATTCCTGCATGAGAGCTGGCTGGATTATCTGTATTGGGATGTGGAATTGGAGCGGTAGGGTGCGCCATGGCGCGCCACTCCAGTACTGGAAGCGCTGTGAATTCAAGTGCTGAATCGGAGGGCTTCGCGATCATAATTATCGACCTGAATGAGCTAACTGGTATCGTCGACGTGGGTGTGAGGCGCGCGTCAGCGTTCTTGAAATTGGGACTCCGAAACCTTGATGCGCCCCCCCTAAGGGACCTGACGCTAAACGGAGACGCGGCGTATTCGTTTTGGCCCGTCCCGTTGCCGGGTGAGGTGTGGGGTGCGGTGGCGGCAGAGTATAAGGTATGGCTCATCGGCTCATGTTTGAAAGAGCTCGACCAGTACTTTTCGCTCTTTCTGGACCGTGCATGGTTTTGCTTGGACCATATGGACCAGTCTGGCGCGACGTCGCCAGAAGGTAACGTGATCTCTGCAGATCCTGGGTTTTCCGAAAGGACCAACTCAGCGAACAAATTTGCCTCGGTTGCGAAGAGGCTGAATTTTGAAGCGGACGCAGGCTGCTTGGCCAGTCTCAGTTGCGCCCGGAACGCACTTACCCATGGGATGGGCCAGGTTCGCGAGCGTGATTTGACAGACAAGGCTGGGAGGCTCCTTGTCGTTCAATGGCGGGCTTTGGTCGGATTTCTGATAGACGGGGAGAACGAGATGACGCTCGAAGACGCGGTCGCAAGCGGCTATGTGACCCGGGGAAGGTCGCAGGTTCAGGCCCGCCCTGTGAGACGCTTCAAGTCGTTTGAAGTTGGTGAAAAAATTGATCTATCAGCCAATGACCTTGCCGAAATTTGTATGTTCTATAGCAGGAATGCTTCATCCATACGTGAGCGCATGGTCCAACATGCTCAGGCGAAGGGCATTCCCCGAGAGCCGAAAGCATAGCTGAAATTTTGTCTGTAATTCTGCAACATCCAGGAGGGCTCATTCCTACCCTTAAATCCCTTGCCAAGCAGGGCGCC
>TARA_R110000868_G_scaffold85922_2_pt1 | contig 12344 bp, 11 predicted proteins | sample TARA_R110000868 | Tara Oceans TARA_R110000868 (sample SAMEA4397489) | marine metagenome | biome: Polar Biome; feature: [SRF] surface water layer (ENVO:00010504); material: water (ENVO:00002006), including particulate matter (ENVO:01000060) such as... | depth 5 m | reverse complement strand
TTTCCCAGTTAACAGGGAAAATCAGGGTGAGACTGGTGCGCGCAGGACTGCCGGGCCCACCACGCGCTGTTACACGAAGTTTGTCTTGACCGGTACCTGCGTTGCTCTGGTGCCGCCAACGCCGTAGAGGTTCACCTTCAGGCTAGACATGGCATTCACGAGCGCATTCGGCGCGTAAACAATTTTGCCAACGGGCGCGATGTTCGGGAAGCGTTCGAAAATCCGCTCATAGGACAGACGCAATTGCATTTGTGCGATGCGCGCGCCGAGGCATTTGTGGACGCCGTGACCGAAGGCGAGATGCTTGTCGACGTTGTCGCGCATCATGTCGAAGACATCTGGATTCGGAAACACTGCAGGATCGCGGTTTGCCGCGCCGTACCACATGGCGACTTTCTCATCCTTGGCGATTTTCTGACCGTTGAGTTCGAAGTCCTTAAGTGCTGTGCGGCGCATATGCTTCACCGGCGAGACCATCCGCAGCGCTTCATCGGACATGCGCGGGATGAGGCTCGGATCGTCCAACACCAGTTGACGTTGATCCCGGAATTGGTTCATCAGATCGATTGTACCCGTCAGCGAATTGCGGGTCGTGTCGTTGCCAGCAAAAATGATGAGCAACCATGAGCCGTCGAGATATTCCTGCGACAGTTCTTCGCCATGCAATTTCGATTGCGCGATGGCGGTCAGCAAGTCTTCACGCGGGTTGGCGCGACGATCCGCCATTACCTTTTCACCAAAGGCGAACATGTCGTTTACGGTTTTATAGAACTTGAACGGGAACAAGGGTTCCTTGAAGAAAACCTGAAGGGGGTTGACCAGATATTGAGAGGCCATCTCCAGATAATGCATCCAGTAAACGATCTTGGGTCGGTCCGCCTCGTCCACGCCCAACATTTCGCAAAGAGTGAAAAGCGGCACTTGTTCGGAAAACATTTTTACAAAATCGACGACAGGTCCTTTGCGTTCCATTTCGTCGAGCAGGTCGTCGATCTTCGAGGCCACGCGCTCCCGAATTTTCGCGACATAGGCGGGGATGAAGAAATCTTTCTGTTGGATACGTATGTCCATATGATCTGGCGCATCGAGATTGATCAGAGAATTGAATGCTGCCGGTATGAGCTTCTTCGGACGCCATTTGTCCCGCGACATAACGGCGAGGTTGATGCTTCCGCGCTGCGAGGAAAAGACATCGGGCGCAAGCTCTACAGCTTTGACGTCCTCATATCGACTGACAGACCAAAAACCCGAAACCCCTTTGACACCCTGGGTCCAATGGAGCGGTGCCTCTTCGCGCATGCGCTTGTAGAAAGCGTAAGGGTGGCCGGAAGTCCATGACGCCGGATTGCCGAGTTCAAATTCGTTCAGCAGGGGATAAGCGCCCAGAAAGGTCGGGTTGATTTGTCCGCTATCAATAAGAATTTCGTCGCTGACGAGTTTCATGGCCGGTCCTTGGGTTTGTACTTGATCGCATTTGTAATTAGGCCAACAGACCATTGCAACGAGCCTAGTGTTTACCCCGCGTCACCTTGCCTTTGCTCTTTCTGGATTTGGGACTTTTCGGCATGACACTTCCTCCGTTCGCGCACGCCGCTTTGCCGCGAGCCTCTTTGAATAAATGATCATCATCACAATGTGCGCAAGAGGGTCGAGGCGTCAGGTTTTGCGCAAGGATTTTCGTGGCACCGCAGCGCGTTTGGAAGCCGCCGGATCGATCAGGCCTTCAACACCGATGGTGAGCTTTGCGCGAAGCCGCTTGAGAAGTTTCTGCTTTGAAATGTCAGCACTGATCCAGTTCAGCAAGCTCAGATAATAGATGCCAAACAGGGCCTCTGCGGCGAGCAGAGGGTCTACGCCCGGGCGAATGTCACCTGCGGTCTGACCGGCAATGATGACATCGCCGATGCCTTTGTAGATGCCGCGCATCAGGCGGGCGAGATCTTTGTTCGGCGTTGGTGCGGTGAGGACTGAGACTTCTTTCAGGAGCGGTCTTGTAAGCTCCTTGTCCTGATCATGGTAGTCGATCATCGAGCCGAAAATGCGCATCAGCTTGTCGATTAGTGAGGCGGAAGCGGGCAAGTGCTTGAAGGCATTCTGTGCCTGCTCAAGCATGTCGCCACTGAAGACCATGACCAGCAGTTCTTCCTTGGATTTAGCATAGAGAAACAAAGTGCCGGTTCCGATGTCGGCTTTCTCGGCGATCTCCTGCGTCGTCGTGTCGGCAAATCCCTTGCTGCCAAAGAGTTCCTTTGCGGCGGCAATAATCCGGTCGCGTTTTTCCAGCTTGTTGCGTTCACGGCGTCCGGGGCCGGTCGTGACTTCGACGCGCGCTTTCTTCGCCGGTTGCTTCGACGCTCGCTTTGCCAATTTCTCCGCCACGAATTGCCTGATCCCCGAAAAATAATAAGCGCCGCCAAATCAACGCGTTAGACGCCCCAATGTCTAACGGCTGCCACCGCAAGTCCAGCCTTGCCGTGCGGGACGCTTGACAGTCACGGCTTTGATCATAAACTGATTACAGTCATAAATGAGATGAATCATAAACACATCTCAACAGGTCGGGGGGAGAGCGACATGCCTGCACGCACAGGGGACCAATTCCTGAAAGGTTTGGCTGACGGGCGCGAAGTCTGGGTCGGGAACGAGAAGGTCTCCGACGTGACGGATCATCCGGCCTTTGCCGGTGCGGCGCGCGGGCTTGCGGCCTCATTCGATTTGCAACATGCGTTTGCCGATGACTGTCTGATGGCGGACCCTGAAACCGGCGAACAGATCAACGTCAGTCATATGATCCCGCGCTCCAAAGAAGACTTGAAGAAGCGTCACAAGGGATTGCAGCGGACGGCGGAATATACCGTTGGTGTCATGGGTCGCTCACCTGACTACATGAATGTGACCTACGCGGGCTTTGCCGGACGTGCCGACGAGTGGGGTGCCAATGGCAATGAGGAAGGTGCTGAAAATCTCGTCAGGTATCAGAAGTTTCTGAGGCGCGGTGATATTTCGCTGACCCATACCATCGTCCAGCCGACGATTGACAAGGCCGAAGGGGATGCGCCCAAGCCCGGCAACAAGGTTTCGCTGCGCAAGGTGGGTGAGACGGAACACGGCATCATTGTGCGTGGCGCGCGTATTCTGGCGACTCTTGCGCCTTTTGCCGACGAAATCGCCGTCTATCCCGGTGCGCCGCTGCTGCCCGGCACGGATGATTATGCGCTGGCCTTCTGCATTCCGATGAACACACCCGGCCTCAAGTTTATTTGCCGTGATAGCTGCGCCGGTTCGCGCAATGCCTTTGACCATCCGCTTTCCTCGCGCTTCGACGAGCAGGACGCTTACGTAATCTTCGATGATGTCGAAGTGCCGTGGGACCGGCTGCACGTCAATTGCAATATGGAGGTTTATAATCAGGTCATGCGCACGGGTTGGTTTCCCAACATCATGCAGCAGACCATGATCCGCGCTCAGACCAAGCTTGAATTTGCCTGGGGCATGGCCGCACGCATGGCTGAAAGCATCAACGCTGTGCAACCCGTTAACGCGCAGATGCTCGGCGAAATCTGGACTTTTGCCGAACTGGCGCGGTCAAGCATTCAGGCGGCCGAAGACAATGCGCATGATCACGGCAATGGCATCTGGTTTCCGCAGGGTGCACCGCTTGTCGCGTTGCGCGCGTCGCTGCCTTACTGGTTCCCACGTGTGAACGAAATTGTGCGCCTGATCGGTTCGCATAATTTGCTGGCCGCGCCGACCGCCGCGCAGTTTGCCGACCCCAAATTGCGGCCGCTGATTGAAGAATTCATGCACGGTGCAGGCGATGTCAGCGCAGAAGCGCGGGCGCGTATTTTTCGACTGGCTTGGGACTTCTCCGGCAGCGCGCTTGCCAGCCGCAACGAACAATACGAGCGCTTCTATCTGGCGTCGGGTGCGCGCAACCAGCAGCTTGCTCACATCATGGGCGATCGTGCGCGGGCAGACCGTTTGGTTGACCGCTTTATGACAGAACCATACGGCGAAGCGGACACGTCCAGCAGCGCGTCGAGGAAAAACAAAAAAGTGGGGCAGGCAGCATGAGCGCGAACATCGTCAAAGTTGCGGGCGTCGAGATTTCGACCGACCATTTCATAGGCGGCAAGCGTGTTTCTTCCGCCAATCGTTTCGCCAATGTATCGCCTGTAGATGGTTCACATCTGGCTGATGTGTCGGCAGGCGGCAAGGTTGAGGCTAACGCTGCGGTCGAAGCGGCGCGTAAGGCTTTTCCCGCATGGGCGGCGCTCGGACCCAAGGGCCGTTTGCCGATCTTAAAGAAATTCGCCGAGGGCATTCTGGCGCGCGCCAATGAGCTGGCCGCCGTGGAGACAATGGATAATGGCTCGCTGGTCGCGGGCAATCTCCATCGGGTCATCCCGCGTGCGGCCCACAACATCGACTTCTTTGCCGAATGGGCACTGACGCTTGAAGGCCATTCAATCGACTCGCCCGAAGTCGTCAATCACATCAAGTATGATCCTTCGGGCGTTGCGGTTCTCATTACGCCTTGGAATGCGCCTTTCATGCTGACGACATGGAAAGTCGGCCCCGCGCTGGCGGCAGGAAACACTGTTGTCATTAAGCCGCCGGAATGGGCGCCGCTGACGTGCTCGCTCATGGCCGATATTGCTAAGGCGGCAGGCGTACCCGATGGTGTGCTCAATGTTGTGCAAGGCATTGGCGAAGAAGCGGGCGATGCGCTCGTCAATCATCCCGACGTTGATCGCATCAGTTTCACAGGCTCGACCGACACGGCCAAGATCATCGGGCAGGCGGCGGCGCGGTCCATCACGCCGATGAGCGCCGAACTCGGTGGCAAGTCGCCCTTCATCATTTGTGCTGACGCTGATCTCGACGCGGCGGCGCAAACAGTTGCCGCACAATATATGAACGCCGGTCAGGTTTGCCTCGCGGGTACGCGCATCATGGTCGAGAGAAAAATCGAAGAACAGTTTCTTGAAAAAGTACGTGATGCATCGGCGCATATGGTTGTCGGTGATCCGCGCGATAAAGATACCCGCGTCGGGCCGCTGATCCACAAGGATCATTTCGAGCGCGTGGCCGGTTTTGTCGAGCGCGCCAAGGCGGATGGGGCTGTGCCTCTCTGGGGTGGCGGGCGATCCAATTTTGGTGATCTCTATTTTGAGCCGACACTCTTTGCCGACGTGAACCCCTCGCTCGAAATTTCGCAGCGCGAAGTTTTCGGGCCTGTTCTGACGTGGCAAAGCTTCAGCAGTGATGATGAGGTCGTCGAGCTTGCCAACAATACGAGATACGGGCTCGCGGGCACTTTGTTCAGTCGCAATGAAAAGCGGGCGATTGACATTGCCTCGCAGGTGACGGCGGGCACGTTGTGGGTCAATTGCTTCTTTGTCCGCGACCTTGCGGTGCCTTTCGGTGGCGCGAAAGATTCCGGTATGGGCCGCGAGGGCGGGAGCTGGAGCTTCGATTTCTATTCCGACATAAAAAATATATCGGTTCGCAAAGGATCGTTCGTCTGAGGCATTGGCCGATGGCGAGGAAGGGGAGGCAGCGAAATGGTTCAAGTGACGGAGCTTGGCTATATGGGGCTCGGGGTGAAGAGCCTTGACGCATGGAAGGACTATGCGACCAAAATTCTGGGCCTTGAAGTGGCGGACGAAGGAGAGGCCGGGCGCTGCTATTTGCGGATGGATAATTGGCATCACCGGTTCATTCTCGATGAAGACGGAACTGATGATCTGAACTATCTTGGTTTCCGCGTGGCGGGCGTTGCCGAGTTTCGTCAGATGCACAAGCATCTCGGCGACAATGGCATCGACGTGCGTATCGGATCCGACAAGGAAGCGGCTGAGCGTCGCGTGCTTGAAGTGATGAAGCTGAAGGACTCAAGCGGCTTTCCGATTGAGATTTTTCACGGGCCGCAGGTGCAGGCGGACAAGCCTTTTCACTCCGGTCGTCGTATGCACGGCAAATTCAAGACGGGCGACGGCGGGCTGGGTCATTTGATCCAGAAAGAGACCGTCGGCTTTGACAAAACACATGCGTTTTACAGTCTTCTCGGTATGCGCGGTGGCGTTGAATATCGCATTCCTCTACCCGGTGCGCCCAAACCGTTCGATCTGATGTTTATGCATTGCAATACGCGGGATCACACGGTCGCCTTCGGGCCGCCCGGCGCAAAGCGTATTAATCATTTGATGCTTGAAGTTGAAAACTTCGATGACGTTGGCCTCGCCTATGAAATCGTGCGGCAGGCGGGCATCCCCGTCACCATGATGCCGGGGCGTCATGCGAATGATCACATGTATTCGTTCTACTTTATGAATCCGTCGGGCTGGATGTGCGAGATCGGCTGGGGCGCACGCGAGGCGACGCATCAGTCGGAATATTATCAGCGCGACACCTATGGCCATGAACAAAATCAGGAAGTGATGAAGGGCGGCCTGATGGAGGTCTGAGGGGACCCGTCGTGGCTTTGAGCGCCGACTTCAAGAAAACAAAAGGGAGAGTGAAATGTCAGTATTGACCGGACAGCGCGAAGAATGGCGGCGTATTTTCCATCAAGGCACACCGCAATGGGTGCAAGTGGAAGGCGATGAATTGCGTCTGCCGGATGGCCGCCGCCTTGCCGAGAAAGATGCTGTCTATATGGCACCTTGCGAACCCAGCAAGATCATCTGCATCCACCTGAACTATGATTCACGCCGCGTGGAGTTTCGCGCGCCTGCATTGGTCACGCCGACTTATTTTCAGAAGCCGCTGACGGCGCTCAATGCGCATCGCGGTTTTGTCAGCCGTCCGGCGGATTGCCAGTATCTCAATTATGAAGGCGAGATCGCGGCGATTGTCGGCAAGCCGATGCGCAATGTTGCGCGGAAAGATGTTTGGGATCATCTGGCCGGTTTTGCGCCCGCTAATGATGTCGGCGCTCAGGATTTTCGCGATACGGATGCGGGTTCCATGTTGCGTGTCAAAGGCATGGACGGATTTTGTCCCGTCGGCCCCGGCATTGTGCGCGGCGTCGATATTCGCGAGCAGTCGGTGCGCACCTATATCAATGGCAAGGTCGTGCAGGACGGGCCTGTCAGCGATATGAATTTTCCAATCGACTATATTTTTGCTGATTTGTCGCGCCACATCACTTTCTTGCCCGGCGACGTTGTGCTGACCGGCACGCCCGCCAACTCGCGGCCTATGAATATCGGTGATGTCGTCGAGGTTGAGGTGACGAATATCGGACGCCTCAGCAATACGGTTCAGGAAATTCCGGCACCTGCACAAAAAGTGGGTCACGAGCCGACGGACACCGAGACCGTGCGTCGCGTGGCGCTCTGCGAGTTTCCACCGCGAGGCAATGCCGCCGAGTAGGCATCGACGTAAGGGGGGGAGGTGCCCTGATGGCAGCAGATGTGAAAGCCGACCTGCCCTATGAGGTGGTGAGGGCAAGGCGTGCGAGCGATAAGCTCTTCACCACCATGATGGATATGCCGCTCAGCGTCATGGATTTCATGCGTCGGGCCGAGACCTATTTTCCCGACCATGAAATTGTGGCGCGGCGGGCGCGGGGCGTGGTTCACCGGACAAACTGGGGGGCGGTGGCGCGTGATGTGCGTTCACTCGCCGCTGCGCTCGTCGATCTCGGCATCAAGCCGGGTGATCGCGTGGCGAGCCTGATGTGGAACAATGAGCGGCATCTGGCTTTGTTCTATGCGGTGCCTGCTGTCGGCGCGGTGCTGCATACGCTAAACCCGCGGCTCGCTGCCGACGAGCTTGCCTACATCATGTCGGATGCTGGTGATTGCGCGCTCATTGTTGACGAAGATCTGTTGCCGCTTTGGGAGGCGGTTGAGAAGCATTTCTCCCTGCCGCTTGTCATCGTCAACGGTGCAGCATCAGGCGAGAGACGCGCTTTGTCTGATCTGTTGCGTCACGAACCGCTTGTCGCGTTTCCGGCGTTCCATAGCGAAAGTGATCCGCTGTCCATCTGTTACACGTCCGGCACGACCGGACGTCCGAAGGGTGTTGTCTATTCTCACCGCTCGACGGTGCTCCACACGCTTGCCGTCAATCAGCCTGACGCATTGGCGCTGTCGTGTCGTGATTGCATATTGCCGTTGGCACCGATGTTTCACGTCAATGCCTGGGGCACGCCTTATGTCGCTGCGATGGTCGGTGCGAAAATGGTGCTGGCGGGCGCGCATATCACGCCTGAAGAAATTCTTGATCTGATGGAGCGCGAAGGCGTCACCCATGCTCTCGGCGTGCCGACCATTTGGGCGGGTGTCCTCGACATGATGGAGCGTCATCCCGGTCGGTGGAATTTGCGCGCAGGCATCCGCTTTGAAGTCGGCGGGTCTGCCGCGCCTGCAGACATGTTCCGTCGCTGTGATCGGCTCGGCATTGCGCTGAAACACGGTTGGGGCATGACGGAATGTTCGCCCATCGGCGCACAGGTGCCGCTGTCGCCGCGCTATGACAACGTGTCGGACGAGGAACGCCTTGTGCTGCGTGCGTCCAATGGGATTGCTCAGCCTTTGGTTGAGGCGCGCATCGTTGACGATGCCGGCGTTACGCTTGAGTGGGATGGTGCTGCGCGCGGTGAGTTGCAGGTGCGAGGGCCCTTCATCACGGACACTTATATCGGTGTGCCGGTGGCCATTCCCGCCTGCACAGAGGACGGCTGGCTCAAGACGGGCGACATCGCGCAATCAATCCGCAGGGTTATATCAAGATTGTTGATCGCCTGAAGGATCTGATCAAATCAGGTGGGGAGTGGATCAGTTCCATCGAGATGGAAGGCGCGCTGATGTCTCATCCCGATATTGGTGAGGCCGCTGTTATTGGCGTGCCGGATCCGAAATGGGCTGAACGGCCTCTGGCCGTCATTGTCTTCAAGTCGGGTCATCAATGCGAAATTGAAACGATCAAGACCTTTCTCGGCTCGCGTTATCCGCGCTGGATGGTGCCGGAGCATTATATTGTGATTGATGAGATTCCGAAAACGGCCACCGGCAAATTCAACAAGCGGCTGCTCCGCGACGTCTACGGCCAAGGTTGACATTCCGGTTCGACTTCCTCTGAATACGAGCGCGACTGCGGGAGGATAAAATGGCTTTAAAAACATTAGTGGACGGTCTGGCTTTTGCCGAGGGACTGCGCTGGCATGAAGGTCAGCTCTGGTTTTCCGATATGCATGACGAAAGCGTCTGGCGCGTATCGGAAGACGGGGCGCGTCATCGCGTGTGCGAAGTCGCGGGGCGTCCGTCGGGCCTCGGTTGGTTGCCTAATGGTGACCTCCTCGTTGTGTCGATGATGGACAAGAAAATCTTGCGGCTCGATGGCAAGGGCGCTCTGAATGTGCATGCGGACCTGTCCGCCGTTGCGCCTCGTCGTACCAATGACATGGTGGTGGACAAAGCCGGTCGCGCCTATGTCGGCAATTTTGGATTTGATTTCGAGGAAGGTGAGCCGCAGGCCACGACGCCGCTGGCGGTGGTTGAACCGGATGGCCGGGTGTCGGCGACGGCTGAAGAATTGGTATTCCCCAACGGCATGGTCATCACGGCCAACGGGAAAGTGCTGGTGGCGGCTGAAACTTTTGCGGCCTGTCTCACGGCGTTTGATATTGGTGCCGATGGCGCTTTGTCCAACCGGCGGGTGTGGGCTGCAATCGATGGCGGCGCGGTGCCGGATGGCATTTGCATTGATGCGAATGACGCGATCTGGGTTGCCTCGCCGACAACGGGCGAGTGCCTGCGCATTGTAGAGGGTGGCGAGGTGACGGGCCGTGTTGAAACCGGTCGTCAGGCCATCGCCTGCGCCCTTGGTGGGGCCAGTGGCGACGTGTTGTTCATCGCCACATCGGCAAGCGTCGCGCGTGACGAATGCCGCGCCTTGCGCAGCGGGCGTATTGAATATGTGGTCACGCCAAAATGAGGCGTTTGCCGTTGGTGTGAGGCAAGACTTCGATAGGCACATCGAAACAGGCACTGAGGTTTTTTTCCGTCAGCACATCGTCCGTCGTGCCGCTGGTCAGCACGCGGCCTTCGCGTAGTAAAATGATATCGTCGGCGAAGTCTGCCGCGAGATTGAGGTCATGCAACACGACCAGCACGCCGATGCCGTCATTGGCCAGCGCGCGGGCTGTGTCGAGCACAGTCCGGCGGTGGCGGAGGTCGAGCGCGGAGGTCGGTTCATCGAGAAACAGATAGCGCGGTAAGCCATCTGTGTTACGACGCCAGATTTGTGCCAGCGCGCGGGCAAATTGAACCCGCTGGCGTTCGCCGCCCGACAAGGTTTGATACAGCTGTTGCCAAAGTGGCGAGATGCCCGCGATGCGGCGCACATCATTGAGCGCCTCTTCGTCGTCAAACGCATCATTGGTGGCAGCGAAGGGCAGGCGGCCGAGGCCGACAACTTCATCCACTGTAAAGGCGAAATCGAGCGAGGAGTTTTGCAACAGGACAGCGCGCTGGCGGGCGAGTTCAAGGGGCGTGAGGGTGTTCATGTCGCGCCCGTAGATGGTCGTCGTGCCTGCGCTTGCCTTGCGTTCACCGGTGAGCACCGAGACGAGCGTGGATTTGCCCGCGCCGTTGGGTCCGAGCAAAGCCGTCACGCGGCCCGGCATGATGCGTATCGACACATCGCGCAACAGTGCGCGCGTGCCGATGCGGACGGAAATGGCTTTGGCCTCGATCATGATTTCAGGCCCTTGCGGTGGAGCAGCAACCAGAGGAAGAACGGGCTGCCGATAAGGCTGGTGACGAGGCCGATGGGAAGCTCGGCGGGCACGACGATGATGCGGGCGAGACTGTCGGCAATGAGGAGTAGGGCAGCACCCAGAAGCGCGGCGCCCGGCAGCACGATGCGGTGATCAGGTCCGGCGGCCATGCGCACGAGATGCGGCACGATAATGCCGACGAAGGCAATCATGCCGGTGACCGCGACCGAGGCGCTGACGGCGAGGGCCGCTGAAACCATCAGGATGCGCTTCAGCCGTTCGACAGAAACGCCAAGGTGCATGGCTTCGCGCTCGCCAAGCAGGATCGCATTGAGTGACCGCGCCGTCGGCAGGATGAGGACAATGGCGAGGGCTACAAAAGGTCCGGCGAGAAGGACGCCCGACCAGCCGCCTTTCGCGAGGCTGCCCATCGTCCAGAAAGTGATGTCGCGCAACTGGCGGTCGTCGCTCATGAAAATCAGAATGCCCATCAGTGCGCCTGCAAGCGCGTTGATGGCGATACCGGCGAGCAGCAGCATGGCGGTGCTGGCGACGCCGCTGGAGCGTGCAACGCGTTCGGTGGCGAAGGTCGCGGCAAGTCCGCCGAAGAAAGCCGCAACGGGCAGCAACAGCGGGTGAGCGGCGAAGGGCACAACAGCAATGAGCAGATGTCCGAGAACGATGACGCCGACTGCACCAAGCGCCGCGCCGCCCGAAATGCCGATGAGACCGGGGTCTGCCAGCGGGTTGCGGAAGAGGCCTTGCAACGCTGCACCTGAGAGCCCGAGACCCGCACCGACGATGACCGCGAGGACCGCGCGCGGCAAACGCAGGCCGAGCACAATGGCACTCGCTTGCGTGTCTGAATCATACCCGAGGAGAATACGGATCACGTCACTGAGCGGGATGGGCATGGCACCGATGGCAAGCGCCGCGAGAAAGGCGAGCCCCAGCAAGATGGCAAAACCCGAAAGGATTGCGGGTTGGCGCAAGATACGCAGCGGCGGCAAAACCGCTTTGGTCACGTCGCTCATTTGGCTTTTGTCCACTCGCGTTCGGGCAGCGGCGGGAAGCTTGTTTCGGGATGAAATTCGACAGCCAGATCATGTAAGGCATGGGCAAGACGGGGACCGAAGCCGAGGCTGTAGAGACCATCGAGCACGATCAGGCGCTTGTTGCGGATGGCGGGAAGTTGGCTGAGTTCCGGCAAAGCATAAATCGTGTCTTTGCCACCGAGCGCGTCGACGGTTTGCGACATCATTAGCAAAATTTCCGGCTGCGCGCCGATGGCCGCTTCGGGCGACATCGGTTTGTAGCCGTTTATTTCGGCAGCTGCATTGATGCCACCGGCCAGCGTAATCATGGCGTCAGCTGCTGTGCCGTTGCCGCCCGCCATCGGTGCGCCGCGACCGGCGGCCAGCAGGAACAGGACGCGGGGGTGCGAGGGCGCTTTGGCGATTTCGGCTTGCACGGTGACAAGGTCTTGCGCCAGCGTCGCGGTCAGGGCTTTAGCTTGTGCTTCGCGATCCAGCGCCACGCCGATGTCGTTGATGTGCTTGAGGGTCAGTTCGGGCGAATAGCCCATGCTGAGTTGCACGACTTTGAGACCGGC
>TARA_R110000868_G_scaffold1554_9_pt1 | contig 12346 bp, 10 predicted proteins | sample TARA_R110000868 | Tara Oceans TARA_R110000868 (sample SAMEA4397489) | marine metagenome | biome: Polar Biome; feature: [SRF] surface water layer (ENVO:00010504); material: water (ENVO:00002006), including particulate matter (ENVO:01000060) such as... | depth 5 m | reverse complement strand
GCGCCAGCGCCGCCCTTGGGTCCGATACGTCGATATCGCTTTCAAGGGTCAGGCCGTCCGCCGCCACATCCGGCTCGGTCTCGTCGAGCGGCACGAGATATTCGTCCCACACCCGGTGAATGCGCGGGCGGATCGTGCGGGCGGCATATTCCGATTTGTCGGACGCCACATCGACCGGCACCACGACCTCGGTTTCGACCTGCACGACGGGGCATCCGGCGGCGTCGGCGAGCGTTCTCCGCCATGACCGCTGGGCCGGCATATAGCTGCGGTCGCAAATTACGGCGGCGGCATTCTGCGACATACCCAGAGCGACATCCGCCGGCCCGCCGCGGCGCAGAACGAACGCGATCCCGCGGGCGCGAAGTTCCCGGGCGCAATCCGCAAGACCTTCCAGCATGAACATGTAGTGCCGTGCATTGGCGTCCGGATACCCGTCCATGAGTCCGAAACACACCACCACCGGCAGGCTGTATTTGTTGGCGCTGCGGATCGCGAGTTCGAGCGCGGCGTTTCCGCGTGCGCGTTGGGCCTCCTGCATCCAGTACAGGACATAGGCGCCGTCGGCGCGACGGTCGCAGTCGTTGAGGGATTCGATGCGGGTGTTGTGGATCATGGCGTTCACTGATTCCGATACGCGCTCGGCCGGCTGACGGATCATGAAACCGTCAATACGGCCCTGAGACCCGGCTGGTTGTCCGCCAGGCTGATATCGCCGCCGTGAAGCTGGGCGACCGCTTTCACCAGGCTGAGCCCGAGCCCGCTGCCCGGCGCATTCCGGCTTGCCTCCAGCCGGTGAAACCGGCGGAACACGTCTTCGCGGGCGTCGTCGGGCACGCCCGGCCCGGAATCTGCGACGGTTACGGACTTCGCCGTGGAATGCAGCGATACGCTGCCGCCGGCGGGTGTGTATTTGATGGCATTGTCGGTCAGGTTCGCGACGGCCTGGAACAACAGGTCGCGATCTCCGGTCACGTTGCCCGCTTCATCCGACCGGGACGAGAACGCCAGGTCTTTCGCCTGGGCGACGGGCTCGTACAGTTCCGCGACGTCGCGGACGACTTCGGACAGATCGACGGGCGCGAAATTCTCGCGCCGCCCGCCGGCCTCGATCTGGGTGATCCGCAGCAGCGCGTTGAACACCGATAGCAGGCTGTCCGCTTCGGCTACGGCGGCATCGATACGCCGGGTCCGTTCTTCGCTGCCGAGCGTGGCGTCGTCGAGATCTTCGAGCCGGCCGCGCAATCGGGTCAGCGGCGTACGCAGGTCATGGGCAATATTATCGGACACATGACGCAGGCCCTCCATCAGACCCTGTATGCGGTCGAGCATGTCGTTCAGGTTTCCGGCGAGCTGGTCGAATTCGTCGCCGGTGCCGCCGGCGGGGATGCGGCGGCCGAGATCGCCGCTCATGATGTCGCGGCTGGTCTGGTTGATCGAATCGATGCGCCGGGCCGTGCTGCGGCTCATGGCGATGCCGCCGGCAAATGCCAGTGCCAGCGTGATGCCTATCCCCCAGACCATCGCATTGGCGATCATGCGCTGGATGCGCTGCAGTTCGCGGACCTCGCGGCCGACCAGCAGGTTGAGCCCGCCCTGCAGCACGAAGCGCCGCGCCCGTGCGGGCTGGGGTTTGCCGTCCGGTGTGTCGCGGTCCAGAAGCTCGAAGGTTATCCAGCCGTCCGCATCCGGCGACACCGTCGGCCAGCCGCTCAGATTGCCGACCAGCGGACGGCGCAGCGGATCGGTCAGCAGGTAGACCGTGCGCCCGCCGGGATCGTTGCGGACGCGCTCGGCGATAATTGCGGCAATGCCCGGTGTGCCGCGCCGCTCGTATTGTTCCGCCAGGCCTTTGATGTCGGCCTGGATCGTCTCGTCGACCTGTTCCGACAGAACGCCGACGGTCGCCCAGTACAGGAACCCCAGCAGCAGCGCGACCGAGCCGCCGAACAGCAGCATGTAGATCAGGGCCAGCCGGAACGTGGCGCTTCGCAGGAGGCGGCGCGGTTTCATGACCCCGCGTCTTGTCCGGCATCCCGCAGCACGTATCCGGCGCCCCGCACGGTGTGGATCAGCGGTGAATCGAAATCGCGGTCGATTTTCTGGCGCAGGCGGCTGACATGGACGTCGATGACGTTGGTCTGGGGATCGAAATGATAATCCCAGACGTTTTCCAGCAGCATCGTGCGGGTGACCACGCTGCCGGCGTTTCGCATCAGGCATTCGAGAAGGCGGAATTCGCGGGGCTGGAGATCTATCGGGGTTCCGGCGCGGCTGACGGTCCGGGCCAGCAGGTCCATTTCGAGGTCGGCGACAGACAGCGCGGTTTCGGCGGGCGTGCCGGAATTGGACGCCCGGCGGGTCAGCGCTTCCAGCCGGGCAAGCATCTCCGCGGCGGCGAACGGCTTCGTCAGGTAATCGTCGCCGCCCGCTTTCAGTCCTTTGACCCGGTCGTCGACATCGCCCAGCGCGCTCAGGATCAGGGCAGGTGTATGGTCGTCCGATGCCCGCAGCGTGCGGATGATCGTCAGGCCGTCCGGACCGGGCAGCATCCGGTCGACGACCAGCACGTCGAAATCGTCCGTGGTCGCCATGACCAGGCCGTCCTTGCCGTTATCGGCATGCGATGCGTTATGCCCCGCTTCCGTCAGCGCCTTGACGATATAAGCGGCGACATCGGCGTCGTCTTCGATGACCAGAACGCGCATGAAGCGGACCGTTTCCCGTTGTTCCAGCAATATGTAGAGGCGCAGAGCGCCGTTTCGCAAGTTTCCGCGGATTAATCTTTCGTAATGTTCGGGACGGCGCGGGACTATTCGTAGTGCAGCGATTCCGCGGACGATGCCCGGTTTGCGACAAAGGCCGGATAAACCGACGCGATTACGCAGGTGAGGACGCAGAGAGCGGATATGTAAAGCGTTGCCGGCAGCGAGATCCGCAGGAAATATTGGAACAGCGTGAAGTGGTCGAGAAAGCGGACGCTGATCGCGCCGAGACCGTTGCCGATCACGACCGCAAGCACGGCGCTGACACAGCCGATAATCGTGCCTTCGATGAGCAGCATGCGGGCGACCTGGGCGCGGCTGATGCCGATCGACTTGAGAACGGCGAACTCGCGGTCCCGCGCGCGGACCTGGATCAGCATTGTATTGGCGACCCCGATCCCGGCAAGGATGACCGTGCCGATCAGGATGAAATCGAATATCAGGAAATCGCGGTCGATTTCCCGCCTTTGCCAGTACCCCTGCGACCGCCCGCGCTTGACCGTAACGTACCATGGGTAAAGCGCATCTTCCTGGTATCTGGAAAGATAGGGCCGCACTCCCCCGAATGGCCGCGCCACGGCGTAGCGGCCCAGCGATTTTTCGAGGTTGTCGGCGAAGATCGGGTTGCCGTCGCTGAAAACCGCGTAGGATTTCATGTCCACGTATTGCGCGCTTTCAAGATAAAAGCCGATCGCGTCGGTGACCCCGACGACGACGAACCGGTGATCTTTTTCGCCGTCCGAAAACACGATCCGGTCGCCGGGGCGGGTGTCGTACCGGGCCGCGAGGGTGCGCGACAGTATCACCCGGCCCGGTATCAGCGTCGGCTGGCCGAGTGCGCGGAGATGCGGGTTGACGTCGCCGCTGCGAATAAGCCGCATCGGGAACTCGCCCGTCGTTTTCGCCGACATCCGCATCAGGATGATGCCGTTGGTGGCAAGCCTGGTCTGCAATGCATCTTCATCGATCTCGCGCCCGGCCGGCCGTTCGAGATACGAATTCGCCTGCATGGCGTGATAGGCCCAGATGGCGATTTCGTCCTTCAGGGCGCGGGTGACGTCGTGAAGGCCCGTCAACAGGCTGAAAACCAGCGTTACGCCGGTCACCGAAAACACCAGTCGCTTGCTGTTCAGACGCATGCGCCGGCCGGTCAGGAAAGTTTCAAGCGGCAGGACTGCCCGGAAGACGGTCTCGAACAGCCGGATGGTGCCGCGCAGCAGCGGCGACAGCCACCACAGCGTCGCAATGGCCAGGATGGCGACAAAGGCGGCTTCGAACAGGAAGAAATAAACCACCGACAGCCAGCTTTCCATGAACGGGCGCATGCCGATCCAGGCGGCGGCGAGCATCGGCGGGATCAGCCAGCCGAACCCTTTCTGGGCGAGCGTTGCGGCGCGTTCGCCGTTGGACAGAAATCGCGGGGTCAGCACATCCGTGATACTGAGCCGGCGGATTTCCCGCAACGGGCTGGCAACCCCCAGATAGACGATCGCGAGGCTGACCAGGCCCATGCCGCCGAGTTCGAACCACGGGACTTCGAATCCCGGCAGCGGCCGGCGGCCGTTCGTGGAAATCCCTGCGGCGAGCAGCGCGGCGGCGGCGGGAAAGGCTGCGATCAGGCCGACAACGGTGCCGAACGCGCCGAGCAGCGTCGCTTCCGCCATCAGCGACAGGCCGACATTGCGCCGGCTTTCGCCCAGGCACAACATCAGGCTGAATTCCCGCGCCCGCGTCGAGACCGAGTAGCGCATGGTGTAGAAAACGATGACGGCGCCGATAAAGAAGGCCAGCAGCGACGCCATCCGGACGGCAAGGCGCATCGCCTGATAGTCTTCTTCACCGATCCGGGTGCGGGCGTCGTCGCCCGCTTTGATCCGGGTCGCGGAACCCCGTTGCGACGGCACGATGGACTGCTCGATCCGACCGTTGCGCCGGCGTTCGATTCTGATCGAAAACGACTTGGCGCCGACTTTCTGGCGGGCGGCCTCCTGCGCGGATGTTGCGCCGGGATCCTCGGTCTCTGCCGCGGCTTGTGCCTCCGCCTCGTAGTTCCGGGCGGTATTGGCGTCGACGATCAGTACCGCGTTGACGACCCCGACACCGATCGCGACCCCGAGCAGCGTCGCAAGCGCGATCATCTTCCGGTGTTTCAGGCTGCGGGCGGCGAGCCGGAAGGCGAGGCCGATATTCAGGGGAAGCGCCGCTGCCGTCGCCATGGATCAGATACCGAGCCGCTGCAGTTCGGCGTAGATCGGCCCCAGGTTTTCCGGGCCGCCGGTCTGGGCAACGCTGCCTGCAATGACGCCGCCTTTCAGGAAACAGATACGGTCGGCCCAGGCCGCGTGTTCCGGGCTGTGGGTGACCAGCAGGACGCTTGTCTGTTCCTCGCGCACGGTGTCGCGCAGGGTCTGCAGGATGGACCGGCCAATGGCCGGGTTGACGTTGCCGGTCGGCTCGTCGGCCAGCAAAAGGGCGGGGCGGTGCACCAGGGCGCGGGCAATGGAAACAAGCTGCATCTCTCCGCCGGACAACTGGTGGGGGAGGTGGCCGCTGCGTTCCTCGAGACCGACGCGTTTAAGCAGGTCGTTTACCCGCGCGTCGCGTCCTGCCCGGTCGGCGCCGGAAATCTGCTGCGGCAGCGCAATATTTTCGCGCACCGTCAGGGTCGGGATCAGGTTGAAGAACTGGAAGACGATCCCGATATCGCGGCGGCGCAGCAGCGTGCGCGCCCGTTCGGACTCGTATGCGACCGGCGCCCCGGCAAGCGTCACATCGCCGCCGTCCGGGGTGTCGATCGCGGCGATGCAGTTCAGAAGCGTGGTCTTCCCCGAACCGCTCGGTCCCATGATGGCGACAAGTTCGCCGGGCTCTACCGTCAGCGACAGGCCCTGCAGCACGGGAATTTCTTCCTTGCCCAGCCGGTATGATTTCTCCAGGCCGGATACAGCCAGCGCCGGCGGCGTCTCGGCGTCGCGGCTGCCCGGGGTATCGGGGTTGTGGGACGGGCCGGGAACGGGCCCCTGTGCGGCTGGCGTCTCTGTCATGGATTCCGTTTTGCGATAAGGACATTGTCGATATAGGTCAGAACCGTCTCGTTGTCCTGATTCTCCAGCGTGGTGCGCACCCGCACGATTCCCCGGTCCGGCTTCGATCGGGAAGGCCGTTTTTCAAGTACGTCGAGCCGCACACTGATCCGGTCGCCGGGCCGGACGGGTTTCAGGTAGCGCAATTCGTCATATCCGAGAGATGCCATTACGCCAGGCGGTATACCTTTGCCATGAAGCAGTATCTGTTTGATGGCCATGGTGTATTCGCCGGAGGCGATCAGCCCGCCATGGATGGATTTTTCCGCGGCCGCGCGGTTGATATGGAAGGGGAAAGGGTCCCATTTCCGGGCAAACGCGACCATCTCGCCTTCGTCCACGAGATACGCGCCGATGACATCGGTACTGCCTGCGGTCATGTCTTCGAACCAGCCGTATACCATAATCGTCTCGCAAATTTCAGACCGCCGGACCATCGCCGGGGTGCGCTTCGAATGCAAGCAATTGCCACCGGGCAGGCATATCGGGTTTATACTGCATTGCGATGAACCTGACCCCGATCCCCACTGACGAACTGCCGCGGGCGTTGGCCCGGATGGATTCGTTTCTCGATTCCGCCGGTCCGGCAGCGGCTGCGCTCGGGCTGATTGCCGACACGTTCGCCGCCGTCAATATGCCCTGCGATACCCCGGCCGACCGCCGGGCGGCGATCGCGCTCGCGGTCCGGTTCGGGATTCCCGTGCGCGATGAAGATCCGGCCATGGCGTTCAGCTGGGACGGAACGGTCATCCGGACACGGAGCGAAGCCAGTGTTGTCATCCATGAAATCGCCCACTGGCAGATTGCCCCGCCGGCCCGGCGGGCGCTTCCGGATTTCGGGCTCGGGGCCGGGCCCGAAACCGGCCGCACCGCAGAGGCAGACGCGGCGCGCTGTGTCACCGACGCCGAAAAGGAGCGCGAAGAGCTGCTGGCGTCATTGCTCGGCATTTTGTGGGAGGCCGCTCTCGGCCTGCCCGCCATCCATGCCTTTGTCGAACAGAACTGGCTGGAGGCCTGGGACCGCCGCGCCGCGGCCGACCAGTTCCGCAACACCGTGGACGCGCTCATCCGGCGCGGCCTGATCGGTCCGGACGGCATGCCCTATGTCGGCAATGCCGCAACGGCCGCTATTTCGAGCAGGAATTCCGGCCAGGCCAGCGCCGATACTTCGACGATCGCGGAGGCCGGGCCATCCTTGGGAAAGTAGCTTTCCCGGATATCGGAAATGGAATTGAACGCTTCTATATCGCGGACATACACCGTCACCTGGGCGATGTCGGCCATGGTGCCGCCATTGGCCTCGACAATGGCGCGGATGTTTTCAAGCACCTGTGTCGCCTGGGCGCGGATATCGCCCGCGCCGACCAGCCTGCCATCCGCATCCAGCGCGACCTGGCCCGCGATAAAGAGTAACGGTCCGCTTTCGGTGCGGATGCTGTTGGAATAATGGGGCTTCATCGGCGGTGCGACGGAGGCCGGGGTGGTGCCGACGGATTTGGTGCTCATGCGCGGATTCCCTGAAAATTGAATATTCGGATCGATATAACGCGACCCGGCGGGTGCGAGCTATTGACTTGGCGTAATTACGATCAGCATACTGATGTTTAGATTGCTAACAATTATTGGCCTTCCGGCCACGGATCGTTAGAGTTCGAGGACGGATTTTAATTCAAAGGGAGAGAATTATGGGACACCTGAAACCTGTCGGAAAAATTATGGGCGCGCTCGCCGCGCTCGCTATTACCGGTTTCGCCGGCAACGCCATGGCGCAGACCAAGGTGAAGATCGGTTACGCAACGCTCAACGATCCGCAGCAGGCGGTCGGCATGGAACTCGCCAAGCGTCTTGCGGCAAATCCGGCAATGAAATTCACCGGACAGAACTTCCCCGCCGGTCAGATCGGGTCTATCCCGCGCATGATCGAGGGGCTGCAGTTCGGTACGCTTGAAATGATGATCACGCCGCCGGGCTTCCTGGTCGGTATCAACCAGAATTTCCAGGTTCCCGATGCCCCCGGCCTGTTCGACAACCCGATGCATGCCCACAAGGCGCTGAACGACCCTGAATTCTTCTCGAAATATTCGCAGCTTGCAGCGAATAAGGGCATCAAGATGATGTCGCTTTATGTCTATGGGCCGACTTCCTGGGCGAGCAAAAAGCCGATCCGTACCCTGGCAGACTTCAAAGGCGTCAAGGTCCGGGTCCTCGCCACCAAGATGGAAAGCGCGATGGTGCGCAAGTTCGGCGCGGCCGGTGTGCCGATGCCGTATACCGAAGTGCTGCCCGCATTGCAGCGCGGTACGATCGACGCGTGCCGGAGTGCGATCATCGTGATGGGCGGATCGAAGTTCTTTACCGTCACCAAGTTCATCACGGTCATTGAAAGCGGCATGATCCCGAGTGCGGTTCTCGTCAGCGATGTCTGGCTCAAGAAGCTGTCGCCCGAGCGTCGCAAGTTCGTTGAGACCACGGTCGCGGGGATGAGCGACTGGGCGACGGAGACGGCCATCGAGTACGGCAAGAAAGCCGAAACGCTCTGGAAAGAAAACGGGGCCGAGGTTATCCGGCTGAGCGCAGCGGACCAGAAAACCTTCATGGATACGGTCCGTCCGCTGGGCGACGAGTTCCTCGGCGGGAACCCGGTGACCAAGGATATGTACAATCTGCTCAAGAAGGCTGTGGAACGCGCACGTATGTAGCCGTTTGCGTTCTCGTAAATCAGGAAGGGGTGGCTTCGGCCGCCCCTTTTTTATGTAGGATTGTTCTAACCGGCCGGCCGTTTTCGGGCCGGTGCGCGGCTGAACTCGTTATTGGCCTCGACCAGTTCGGTCATGAGCTCCATCAACCGGTCGCATTTTTCGGCGGAAAGCGGCGCCATCAGCCTGGCCTGGGCGCCGAGAGACGCATGTTCCATATCGCGCGCGATGCGTTCGCCCTCTTTGGTCAGTAAGGCAATCCGCATCCGCTTGTCCTGCGTGCCGGCCTCGCGTCGGACAAGGCCACGCTGGGCCAGCCGTGTCAGGACGTCTGCGACGCTGGTGCGGTCGATGGCGGCATCATGGGCGATCGTGACCTGGTCCGCGCCCGGGTGATTCAACAGCGCCGTCATCACCGCGTACTGCACCGGCGTGATACCGTACTCCGCGCATTCTTCGAGGAAAATGGCCACATGAATCTGGTGCAGGCGCCGGATCAGGTAGCCGGGACGTTCCCACAGGCTGGTGAGGGATCCGCCTCGTATCGTTTCAGTGTCTGTCATGGCGAAACCATATCGGCAGACCGATGCGCGGTATACCGTCAATCACGCTTTCCGGTTGTGATCGGATATTAACGGGGTATACTGATTAAATTTCCCGCTTCAGGGAATGTCCGGGAATGCTCAGGGAGAATGCCGATGTTTGTCAAAAACGCCTGGTACGTTGCCGCCTGGTCCAAGGATGTCGGCAGAGAACTGCTCGGCCGGGTTCTTCTGAACGAATATGTCGTACTTTACCGGCGGGAGGACGGCACGCCCGTCGCCCTTGAAAATCGCTGTCCGCATCGCAACCTGCCCTTGTCCGAGGGCCGGCTTGTCGGTGATGAAATCGAATGCGGGTATCATGGCCTGGTCTTCAACGGAGAAGGCATGTGCACTCACCTGCCGGGTTCGGAAGAGGTGCCGGACTGGGCCACCGTCGGCCGATATCCGGTGGCGGAACGTCACGGCTGGCTGTTCTACTGGCCGGGAGACCCTGAACTGGCCGACGAAGCGCTGATCCCGGATTACCCGAAACACAACCTGGACGAAGACTGGGTCCGCGCGCAGGGGCAAACCTATGTGAAGGCGGGATACCGGCTGGTCCTGGATAATCTGCTTGATCTGTCTCACCTGACCTATGTCCATGGGTCCACTACGGGCAACCGCGCCGTCGCCGAGGCGGCAAATCTGTCCATTGAAGTGGAGGGCGACACCGTACGCGTCACCCGGTGGATGGAAGATATCGAGCCTGCGCTGGCGTTCCGCGAATATGGCGGCTTTACCGACAATATCGACCGCTGGCAGATGAGCCAGTTCATCCCGCCCGCCTATATCAACATCAATAACGGCGCGGTCGATGCGGGTGTCGGCGCCGATGCCGAAACCCGCAACAACGACCAGGGCAAATGGGGCTTCGTGGTCTATCACGCGATGACGCCGGAGACCGAGACCACGACCCATCAGTTCTGGACCGTCGCCGGGCATCACGACAAGGTGCCCGAACACATGCGCGGCCTGTTTGTCGACCAGATGAACGGCGTGCTCAAAGAGGATCTCGATATCTACGAAGCGCAGCAGCGCGCTATCGATCTTGACCATGCTTCCGGCAGCCGCGATGCCAATCCGCGCGGTACCATTCCGGCGGATGAAGGACTGCTTGCAATGCGCCGGGTCCTGCGCCGGCTCTACGGCGAAGAACAGAAGGCGGAAAGCGTCGCCGCAGAGTAGATTTCGTTCGTACGGGTATCCAGCGGCGCGCCGTCAGGGGGGCGGCTGCTTTTCCAAGGTCTCGCCTCTGTCATCTTCGGCCCTAGCCAAAGCGCATCATGGCGCCCACCAACGGAATCCCTATACTCGCACCCCACCACAACAACACCATTGACCGCCTCCCGAATAAAAGGGAGTATACTACGTATTATAGCAAGCTGACGGGACGGGAAACCACATGACCACTACCATTCAGTCACCGCCCTGGCGGGTGGGCGTCGATGTCGGCGGCACGTTTACCGATCTTGTCATTGCCGACAGCGAAGGCCGCACCGATGTGTTCAAGGTGCCGTCGGTGCCTGCCGATCCCGGCGAAGGCGTGATCTCGGCGCTGAAGACCGCCTGCGCGGCGCTCGACCAGCCGATGGCGCGGTTCCTCGGCGACTGCCAGTTTTTCCTGCACGGTTCGACGGTTGCCACCAACACCCTGCTTGAAGGTAAAGGCGCGAAAGTCGGCCTCCTGACCACGAAGGGATTCCGCGACAGTCTCGAAGCCCGGCGCGGGTTACGAAAGGATCCCTGGGATCACCGCACGCCCTATCCGCCGGTCCTGGTGCCGCGTTATCTGCGCCAACCGGTAACCGGGCGCATCGCCGCCGACGGCTCCGAGGTCGAAGCGCTGAATCTGGACGACGTGCGCGCTGCCTGCAAAATCTTTGCGGATGACGGTGTCGAATCGATTGCCGTCAGCCTTCTCAACAGCTTCGTCAATTCCGCGCATGAAGACGCCGTCGCCGAAGTGCTGCGCGAAGAAAACATCTGCGAATGGATTTCGGTGTCGTCCGACATCGTGCCGGTCATGGGCGAATACGAACGCACATCGACCACGGCGGTGAACGCCTATGTGATGCCGCGGGTCGCATCCTACCTGACGGCGCTGCAGCAGAAGCTGATCGATATGGGCCTCAAGACCAAGCTGCTGATGCTGCAAAGCAACGGCGGCGCCGCATCGCTCGACCAGCTGATCCGCCAGCCGGTGAACCTGCTGTTGTCCGGCCCGTCTGCCGGCGTCGGCGCGATGCAGCACCTGGCCGCCGGGATCGGCGAGAACAATCTGGTCAGCATGGAAATCGGCGGCACAAGCTGCGACGTGATGCTGATGCATGACGGCCGCGTCGCCATCACGGATTCGCTGTCGGTCAACGATTACGACCTCGTCACGCCGTCGGTCGATATCCACACCGTCGGTGCGGGCGGCGGCACGATCGCCGGCATAGACGCGGCAGGCCTGATGTATGCAGGGCCGGAAGGCGCGGGCGCGCGGCCCGGCCCGGCGGCCTATGGTCATGGCGGCACGCGGCCGACCGTCACCGATGCCCATCTGGTCCTCGGACGGATGCGGCCGGGGCCCTATGCCGGCGGGTCCGTTTCGCTCGATCTCGCGGCCGCCGAGACGGCAATCGATACCGAAATCGCCAACGATCTCGGCATATCGCGGACCGAGGCGGCGGCGGGACTGATCCGCATCGTCGAACAGAACCTGCTGCACGCGGTCGAACGCATCAGCATTCAGCGCGGCTACAACCCGGGCCGGTTCATGCTGATCGCCTGCGGCGGCGCCGGGCCGATGCACGGCGCCAGCGTCGGGCGCAAGCTCGGGGCGCGGGCAGTCTATATTCCGCGCCAGGCCGGCGCGTTCTGCGCCATCGGCATGCAGCATGCCGACGTGCGGCGGGATTTCGTGCATGTCGTCATGCGCCAGCTCGACGACGACGTCGCGGCGCCGATCGCCGAAGGATATGCCCAGCTCGAATCCCAGGCGCTTGAAGCCCTGCAGGACGAAGGATTCGCCGCGGCGGATACCACGTTCGGCTACGAGCTGGACCTCCACTACGAGGGCCAGCAATGGGATGTCCGCGTCGCGCTCGCGCCCGATGCGACGCCGGCCGAAATACGCTCCGCGTTCGAGGCAGAATACGACCGCCAGTTCGGGCATACCAATCCGGAAAGCCGGATCAACGTCGCGAAGCTCCGGGTTGTCGGTATCGGCAAGC
>TARA_R110000868_G_scaffold331140_1_pt1 | contig 12357 bp, 9 predicted proteins | sample TARA_R110000868 | Tara Oceans TARA_R110000868 (sample SAMEA4397489) | marine metagenome | biome: Polar Biome; feature: [SRF] surface water layer (ENVO:00010504); material: water (ENVO:00002006), including particulate matter (ENVO:01000060) such as... | depth 5 m | reverse complement strand
TGCGTGGCTACGTTGCCGCCATCGGGCATATCCGCTATCTAGCGCTCAAAGCAATGAAGGGGTTTTTACCATGGCCGACACAGCGACCACCGAGGCACGCCTCACCGGTACGGTTCCGCTCTACAAGAATGTTGAGCCGCTTAACCGCACCAAGCACAAGAATTACGGCATCAAGGTTGTTGCCGAGCCTTATGGCTTTCTGAAGGACTGGCACTTCGTGCCGGCGATTGCGGGCGAGTTCATCGTCGCCAGCGGCAGCTATCCGATCATCTTCCTGGGCGACAAGAAGATGCCGGTTCTGGTCATGGGCCTGCGTCAGGGTTCGAACGTGTTCGTCAGCAAAGACGGCCAGTTCGACGCTGACCATTACGTGCCGGCTTATGTCCGCCGTTATCCCTTCGTCTCCGCGTCCAATGCCGACGACACGCCATCGACCGTCTGCGTCGATGTCGAGGCCGATTTCGTCGTCAAGGAAAACGCCGAAATGCCGTTTTTCACGGAAGCTGGCGAGCCGACGGAATACACCAACAAGGCCGTCGAATACGTCTCTGCCTTCGAGAATGATGCCAAGATCACCCAGGCATTCGTTGAGCGCCTTGTCGCGCTGGACCTGTTCGAGCAGAAGAGCGTTCGTGTTGCCGACCCCAATGATTCCGAAAAGACCGTCACCGTCGCTGAATACTGGGGCGTGTCGGAAGAAAAATTCGGCAATCTGCCGGCCGACAAGCTGGTGAGCATGCACAAGAGCGGCGATCTCGCTGCGATCTTTGCTCACCTCTTCTCGCTGCACCGCTGGGAGCGCATCATGCGCCGCACCTCGCAAGTTGCAGCCCAGCCGGCTCCCGCCGCCTAGGCTTTCCTGCCTTGAACTGCATCGAACGGCCGCGCTGAAAAGCGCGGCCGTTTTGCATGGCGGTCTTCACCATTGCGCGAGTGGGGGTCGACGCGTAGTGAAACACCACTATATGGCAGGGATGAGCTGATCCCGTCCGCGTCTTCGAGGTTCCCCCCATGCGTCTGCCTGCCCTGCTTGCTGCCTTGTTTCTCGTGTTCGCCGGCCCTGCCCAAACCGTCCATGCGCAAGCTGGCTGGGCCAGCAATGATCCGATTGTCGAGGCCAGCCTGGTCTCCGACCGGTCAGTAGCGGCACCGGGCGAGAGCTTCCATCTCGGTCTGCGCCAGATCATGCCCGATGGCTGGCACACTTATTGGCGCAATCCCGGCGATAATGGCATGCCGACCACGATCAGCTGGGACGTGCCCGACGGGGTGGTGATCGGCGACATTGTCTGGCCGGCGCCGGAAGAAATGCAGCTCGCCGAAAACATGATGGATTACGGCTATCATGGCGAAGTCGTACTGCCGGTCACTATCCGTCTCGATGCTGACTATGCCGACGGCAGCCTGCCCATCACGGCGCATGCCAGCTGGCTGGTGTGTGAAGTCATCTGTGTGCCGGAAGAGCGCACGCTCTCGCTGACCCTGCCGGCGGCGGCGCAATCCGCGCCCGACAGCGACGGGCAGTGGATGATCCAGGCCGCCCTTGATGCCGTGCCGCAAACAGCTCCCGGTGTGACCGCCCGTATTGCCAGCAATGCCTCCGCCGTGGTGCTGGAAATTGAAGGCGGTGATTTCGCCGCGACCCCACCGCTCTGGCACGAGCTGACCTTCTTTCCCTATGATAGCGGGCTGATCGAGCACTCTGCCGAACAACGTATCGATCCTGCCATGGCTGACGGTGTCAGACTCGTTCTGGCGCCGGGCTTCCAGGCGGCCTCCGCCTCGCCGGCGGGCCGGTCGGGCGTGCTGCGCTATACGCTCGGCGAGGGCAATGCCGCGCGCGAAGTCTCCGTCGAGATCAATGCTGTGACTGATCCGGCCATCGTCATGCCCGCCGCATCGGGCGCGACGACGGATACGGCAGGTTCAGCCGGCACGCCGGGCGCTATCCCGGTCGCCGCTCCGGGGCTGGCCGGGCTCATCCTGCTCGCCTTCGCCGGTGGCCTCATTCTCAATCTCATGCCGTGTGTCTTCCCGATCCTGTCGATCAAGGTGCTGCAATTTGTCGAGACGGCGCATGATCATCCCCGCCAGGTCCAGCGCCATGCGCTATTCTTCCTCGCCGGCGTCATTCTCAGCTTTGTGGCCCTGGCTGTCGTGCTGGTCGCCTTGCGTGAATTCGGGCTGCCGGTTGGCTGGGGCTTCCAGCTGCAAGTGCCGGTCGTCATCGCGGCGCTGACTTTGCTGCTCTTCGCAATCGGTCTCAACCTGCTCGGCGTGTTCGAAATCGGCACGAGCCTGCAGGGCGTCGGTGGCGGGCTGGCTGAAAAGCCTGGCGCCCAGGGCGCTTTCTATACCGGCATTCTCGCCGTCGTCGTCGCCGCTCCCTGTGTCGGCCCGCTCGCCGCTGGCGCGCTCGGCCTGGCGCTGACCCAACCGGTGATCGTCGTCGTGCTGGTCGCTGCCGCTATGGGCGCGGGGCTCGCCGCGCCTTTCGTGTTGATCAGCTTTGTCCCGGCGCTGCAGGCCTTCATGCCCAGGCCGGGGCTGTGGATGACGCAGTTCAAGCAATTCCTCGCCTTCCCGATGTTCGCCTCGGTGATCTGGCTGAGCTGGGTGCTGACGATCCAGTCCGGCCCGTCGGGCATGCTGCTCCTGGGCATCGCCATGCTGGGCCTCTCGATGGCGATCTGGGCGCGCAAACAGGACGGCCTTGGCTGGACCATCCTCGCCGTCATCGCCCTGTTGACCGCACTGACAGCCTCATTCGCAATCGCGCGTCTGCCTGCCGCCACCAATGCGCCCAGCCTGTCAGCGGGCGAGGAGGTCTGGTCGCGTGAGCGGGTCGCGGAGCTGCGCGCGCAGGGCACGCCGGTCTTCATCGACGTTACGGCCGCCTGGTGCGTGACCTGCCAGGTCAACAAGCTGGGTGCGCTGAGCGATGCCGCCGTGATCGCCGCTTTCGAGGGTTATGGCGTTGTCGAGATGCGGGCCGACTGGACCAATCGCAATGACGAGATTGCAGCCCTGATCGCCGAACATGGTCAGGCCGGTGTCCCGCTCTATCTGGTCTATCCGGCGGATGGTGGCCCGGCCGTGGTCCTGCCGAGCGTGCTGACGCGCGACATTGTGATCAATGCGCTGGAGGCTGCAGCAGGCTGAGCCCTATTCGCGTCCGGCCGGGCAGCTGCCCGGAGGGCCGAGCGTGTCGGGCAGCGGCTCGCCATCGGCAGCTGGTGCAATATCGCTCGCATCACGCATGAGATCAGCGATCTCGCGATAGACGCGGGCCTGGTCGGCGGCGGTCTCGGCGCTGTTGAGCGCATCGAGGCGCGCGGCAGCGTCATTCGACATGCCCCGGAAGATACAGCGCAGATCAATCGCCCCACCGGCCTCGTCTATGGCGATGCTGAGGCGCATGGCGTCGGTGGAGAACTGGTCGAGATCAAAGGCCAGCGGATCATCCAGATCGATCACATCGGCGGGCGCCGCTGGCCGCGTCGCGGCGAGATCGGCGCGCTGCTGTGCCTCATCCCGGATAATCCGCGCGGCCTCGGCCAGATCCGCACCAGGGCTCGTGGCCGCAGCAGCGGAGGCAGCGGCAAGCACCGCAAGGGCGAGGGCGGGCATCAGACGGCGCATGGTATCACTCCGGTTGGCATGACTTGCCTGAGACACTGGCACAAAGAGTTTGACTGGCCGTGAATCGCGCTGACTGGTGAAAAAACTGGCCTGCAGGGCCCGGTTCGATATTGAAGGGCGCTGACACGGGGCCGGATGCCTGCTTTACAGGGGCCGGTCGCCCACCCGAGATGCCGGAGACGTTCATGAGCGCGAAGAAACCGTTCCGCCCCAAGGCCCGCCGTCCGCGCGGTTTTGAAGATCGCAGCGGTTCCGTGCTGCGCGCCGAGCGCTATCTCGTCGAGACCGCCAGCCGGATCTATGATGATTGGGGCTTCGAGCCGCTGCAGACCCCGGCCTTTGAATATGCCGAGGCGCTGGGCAAATTCCTGCCCGATGAGGAGCGTCCCAATGAGGGCGTCTTCGCGCTCGAGGATGATGACGGGCAATGGCTGGCGCTGCGCTATGACCACACCGCACCGCTGGCGCGCTTCGTCGCCGAGAATTTCCAGGACCTCAACAAGCCCTATCGCCGCTATCAGGCCGGCGATGTCTGGCGCAATGAGAAGCCCGGCCCGGGCCGTTTTCGCCAATTCGTCCAGTGTGATGCCGACACGGTCGGTGCACCGGGAGCTGCCGCCGATGCCGAGATGATCGCGCTCGCCGCCGAGGTCATGCGCGCCGTCGGTCTGGCCGATGGCGAATATCTCATCCGCGTCAATGACCGGCGCATTCTGGACGGTGTGCTGGAGACGATCGGTGCCGCCGATCCGGAGCGCCGCATGCGCGTGCTGCGCGCCGCCGACAAGCTCGACCGGCTCGGCCGCGATGGCGTCGCCGATCTTCTCGGTGCGGGCCGCAAGGATGAATCGGGTGATTTCACTGCCGGTGCAGGCCTCGACCTCAAGGGTATCGAGACCGTGCTGGCCTTCCTCGATTCCAGCGGCGGCGGCCGCGGCGATGTCATCGCCCGCCTCGAACCTCTGGTCGGCCAGTCCGAAACTGGACGCCTGGGTCTCGCAGCGCTCGGCGAAATCGATGCCGTGCTCAGCGCCATCGGCGTCAATAATGATCGCGCCGTGTTTGATCCCTCCGTCGTGCGCGGGCTGGGCTATTACACTGGCCCTGTCTACGAGGCGGAATTGCTGGCGACCGCGCATTATGATGATGGCAAGCCGATCCAGTTTGGCTCGGTCGGCGGCGGTGGGCGCTATGATGATCTCGTGGCGCGCTTTACCGGCCAGGCTGTGCCGGCGACGGGCTTCTCCTTCGGCGTCAGCCGGTTTGCCGCGGCCCTGTCGGCGCTGGGCCGCGCCGGTGCCGGCCAGGAAAGGCCGCTGGTGATTGTGGTTGCGGCTGAGAAGGACCAGTCGGCCTATTATCTCGCCATGGCCGCCGAGCTGCGCGCGGCGGGTTTCCGCGCCGAGGCCTTTGTCGGTGGCGGCAATATGGGCAAACAGCTGAAATATGCTGACCGTCGCGGCGCTGTCGCGGCCGTCATTATTGGCTCGGACGAGCGCGAGCAGGGACAGGTCACCGTCAAGGATCTCAAGCTTGGTGCCCGGCTTGCAGCGGGAATCAGTGATAATCGCGAATGGCGTGAGGAACAGCCTGCCCAGGTAACTGTGAGTTCTGATGCATGGCTCGAGGCTGTGCGACTGATTGCACAGCGCGACGATTTAGGGGCCGACGCAGTAGGGAAATAAGGACTTCAACTCAAAACACGATCACTAGGCTTGACCGCACATGACGTCTACGTCAACCTTGTGTCTGGACCGGGCCTGACCGTCTAGTCCTTAGGCGTTTCGGGGAGAAACGTCCTTTATCGACCAACCGCAATTCAAGGGGACCGGCTCATGCCGGTCCCCTCTTTTTTGCTGCCAGGCTTGGCCCGGAAGGGTCAGTGCTCGCTCTCGTCCTTGCCGATGATGACTTCGACTTCGAACTCATCGTCAAACGAATCAATGTCGCGCATGACGATGACGTTGCGGTCCGAGACATCGAGGTCCTGCGTATTCCCGTCACCATCCGTGTAGCGAATGATCCGGCGCTCATGGCGTTCATCGCCAGGGCCGCCGGCGAGACGATCTGACAGACGTTCAGCCTCGAGCTGGTTGAGCCAGGTGACGAGGTCATTGCCGGTCTGCTCCTCGCCATTGACCCAGACTTGCTGGCGCCCGTCATCGGACCGCTCGACGCGAATATTGCGGCTGGCGATTTCATGATCGTTCGCCGCGTCATCCGAGCGTTCCATGGTCCAGCGCGTCACACGCGCTTCATGCCGGGCATGATCGCGCATCTGCCGGGCCTCATCGCGCATACGCCGCGCTTCCTCGCGCGTCATATGGGCCGCTTCACGCTCGGCATGGGCGCGTTCCCGGGCCTCGCGGCTGATCTCCACATGGACACGTCTCTGGTCATTGGCGGCATGCCGGGCATCGGCCATCTCGGCGCGCATGTCCTCCATGGCGTGGCGGACATCCTCGCGCGCCTGCGCCAGGGATTCGCGGACATTGGCGCGTTCCTCTTCCGACAAGTCATCCCAATCGCGGGAATTGCCCTCGTACAGGACATCATCGTCGAGGCCGGCGAGGGCCGCTTCCAGCGAGCTCATGACATCGGCTTCCAGGCCCTCGCTGTCGAAGTCGAAGCGGAACTGGCTCATCTCGCTCGCCATGCGCGCCATGTCCTCGGCGCGTTCGGCCATGCGGATCTCGAACTGGCCGTCGAACCGGTGCATATTCTCATTGTCGACGACACGGATCTCATCGCCATCAATGATGATGATCGCATGATCGCCACCGGCAATCGTCTGGCCGTCAATCGTGACCTGGCCGTCCTGTATGTCGACGTTTTGGCCATTGATGGTGAGGTGGCCGTCGGCGCCGGCACTCTGCATGTGGATGGTACGTTCGCCGCCGGGACCGCGTATCTCGATGACGGTGCCGTCCTGCAACGCCATCACATCGCGTGAATGGCCGACCCGCACGCGGGTCTCGCGATCTTCATCGTCATCCATCGCGTAGGCTGCAGCGCCAACCAGTGTGATGGCGGCAGTTGCGAGCAAAAATCTCTTCATGATGTGTCCCTCTCTTCCCGAGTAGGCCTGACTGTGGCTGCCGCCGGGTTACCGGGGCTTGGCGACCAGCTAAATTTTTGGAAAGCCGGGCATTGATCTGATTGAGCCTGCCGCCGCATGAAAAATTGGCGTGGCGCGCGATCATGCGCACCACGCCCAGTCACAAAAGGGGCCGCGAGATCGTGACTCTGGCGGCTGGAAAGAAGCCTGACAGCCCTGGGTCGTCAGGACGGTTTCCGCCGCATGACGATTGAGCAAGACTGCCGTCATCATCTGCTTGCATGATCGGTCCGGGCTTTGCATGGTGCGAGGAAGTCGGGCCGCGTTCGCGTGTGTTGTTTCGGAGAGTATGCATGTCCTATCCCAATCGCCGGAGCGTTCTAGGTGGAGCCGCGGCCATTGCCGGCTTGGGTCTGATGGGCGGTGCCTGGACAGGTGAGCCATCCATCCTGCCGCTGGAACAACGTATCGGCGAGATGCTGCTGATGGGTTTTATCGGCTCGACGCCCGAGACGGATGGTGCCGGCCAGATCGCGGACCATCTTGCTCATGGCCGCATCGGCGGCGTCCTCTTCCTGCGCCATAATGTGCGCAGCCGCGAGGGCGTGGAGGGTCTTACGGCCCGCTTCCGCGAGATCGCCCCGAAGGCGTGGATGGCCGTCGATCAGGAGGGCGGTCTGGTACAACGCCTCTCGCGTGATCTGGGCTATACCGCGATCCCGCGCGCGCTGATCGTCGCCGAGAGCGACAGTGTCGATCAGGCGAAATCTGTCTATAGCGGCGCCGCAGGCGAGTTCGTCGCGGCCGGTTTCGATCTCAATCTGGCCCCCGTCGCCGACCTCAATGATCCGGAAAATGCCGTGATCGGCATTCATGGCCGCTCCTATGGCGAAAACGGCGAGACGGTCGCTGCTTATGCCGGCGCTTTCATCGAGGCCTATGAAGAGGCCGGCGTTGTCTGCGCCATCAAGCATTTCCCCGGCCATGGCCATTCGCGCGGCGACAGCCATGCCGGCTTTGTCGACATCACCGAGACCTGGAGCGAGGCCGAGCTCGACCCTTTCCGCCGCCTGATCGAGGCCGGCGATGCGAAGCTGATCATGGGCGGCCACCTGACCAATCGTCAGCTCGACCCGACCGGCGTGCCGATCACCTTCTCGGCGCCCGTGATCGAAGGCCTGCTGCGCGGCCAGATGGGATTTGCCGGCGCGGTGATGACCGATGATCTCGACATGGCGGCGATCCACGCGAATTACAGCCAGCGCGAATCCGTGCTGCGCTCGATCGAGGCGGGCAATGACATCATCATGCTGTCCAATTCGGCCGCGCCCGACCCGGAACTGCCGCAACGCGTTGTCGGCTGGGTCGGAGAGGCCATCGCCGAGGGGCGCCTGACAGAAGCACGGATCGACCAGTCGGTAGCGCGGATTGCGGCGCTGCGTCACTCAGCCTGACGCTGCGGGGCGGCCTCGAGAGACCGCCCGCCAACGCTTTTGATTATTCGGCAGAGCCGTCCTCGCCCTCACCACGCAAATACGTATCGAGGAAGGTTAGATAGGCTTCCGATGCCGTGATGCGATTATCGCGGCCGCGGAATCCATGGCCTTCATCGGGGAAGAGGACGTATTCGACCGGCACGCCATTGGCGCGTACGGCGGCGACCATTTCATCGCTTTCCACCTGCAGCACACGCGGATCATTGGCGCCCTGGATGACCATGAGCGGTTTGGTGATCGTCTCGGCGTGGAAGAGCGGCGAGATCGCGCGGTGGCGCTCGGCATCCGTCGCCGGATCGCCCATTTCGTCATAGAGGGCCTCGCGGAAGCTTTCCCACCAGGGCGGGATGGAGGCCAAGGTACGCTCCCAATTGGTGACGCCGAAAATATCGATGCCAACCTCGAAAGCATCCGGATGGAAGGCGAGGGCGGCCACGGTCATGAAGCCGCCATAGGAGCCGCCGATCACGCCGACCTGGTCGTCGCGCACCCAGTCGAGCGTGCGCAGATAATCGCCGGCCGCGACGATGTCCTGCAGGTCTTCCTCGCCATGCTGGCGGTCATCCATGTGGAAGAAGGTTTTGCCATAGCCCGATGAACCGCGATTATTGGCGGCGTAGACGGCATAGCCGTGATTGACGAGGTGCTGGATCATCGCCGAATAGCCGATACGGCTTTGGCCGCCCGGCCCGCCATGGACCATGACGAGGGCCGGCACGGGATTGTCAGCACTGGCGCCATGCGGGCGATAGAGAATGCCGGGGATTTCCACCCCGTCGAAACTGGCAAAGCGCACGACTTCCGCATCCACCATCTCCGCCTCGGAAATCGCCGGGTTGAGCGCGTGGGTGAGCTGGGCGTGGGTCTGACTGGCCAGATCGACCAGATGGAGATTGGAGGGCGAGGTGGCGGCGTCGAGCATGAAGGCAATCGCGCTCTCATCGCGCGAGAAGCGCACCGAGCCGAGATCGCCGGATGGCAGGTCGGGCAGGTCGAGCGCCAGTCCCGTTTCCAGATCGGTGATTGTCACTTCCGTGCGGGCATCGGCATTGATACCGCTCACCAGATAGCGGCCCGAAGGCGAATAGGTGACGAAGGACACGTCCCAGTCGGCCGTTACCAGCGGGCTGCGCTCGCCGGTTTCCAGATCCTGGATCCAGGCCTGGTTGAACTCGCCGAATTCGTTGGTGGCATAGACCAGCGCCGTGCTGTCGGGGGTGAAGGTATAGGCACCGTAGGCGATATTGCCCTCGTGAGCCGTGATCAGCACAGGATGCGGATCGGCGGCGGCCAGATCGGTCAGCAATATGTCGCTATCGGCCGATGTGCGGTTGCGCACCAGGGCGAGCCAGCGCCCGTCCGGGCTGACGGCACCGATTTCCAGTGTATCGGTATTCTCGAACACAATGCCGCTCTCATAGCTCAGCGTGTCATAGGCATAGACGTCGAAGGCGGCGGCATCGCGCTCATTGGTGGCGATCCAGATATCATTGCCATCAGGCGAGAAGCCGATGAACTGGGCTTTGACGTTTTCGCCGGGCGTCAGATCGCTCAGCCGGCCATCGAGTTCTCGGACATAGATATGGCTGAGCTCATCGCCGCCGCCATCGGCGGTGACCAGGGCGCGGTCATCATTGGGGAACCAGCTGATGGCATAGGTGGCGCTGGTGGTTGAGGCGGTGAGGGCCTCGCGCTCGCCGGAGACGGGATCGACTGCATAGGCATTATAGACGCCGGTCTCGTCGGAGGAGATGAGGATGCGGCCATCCGAGGCGGCAAAGGCATGGCCGGCGCTGTCGGCCATGCCGAAGCTGGTCGTCATGAAGAAGGTCGCGGCATCGTATTGCGTGACCGCCTCTGCGGGCGCCTCGGTGCTGGCGGGCGCTGCCTGTTCGGCGGGCTGACAGGCGCCCAGTCCGAGCGCCAATGTCAAAGCGGTGCCGATTGCGAAATATTTCATGCCGGTTCTCCCCAAATCTGTCTCGCGCGCACCATAACGCAGGCTGCGATGGGAGGCAGCAAAGAAAAGCCCGTTCCGCGACCCAGCCGCTACTCCCCGCCCTCCGCTGCGACCATGAAGAGAATATCGCGTGCCAGGGTGCCGGTCAGTTGCGGCTCGCTGCAATTGAGGTGGACGATGACTGTCAAATCCGGCGCCAGCACGCGCACGACCGTCGTGACATAGCCGTCGATATAGCCGCTATGGGTCGCGAGTGAGAGGCCGGACTCGTGGTCGACATAGCTTGGCCCGAGCGCGCGGTAGCGGCCATTGCCCTGGTCGTACTTGTCGGAGAGCATGGAGCGGCCGATATCGGCCAGTGCGCCATCGTCGGCGAAAAGCGCGTCGAGGAAGGTGGCTGCATCGTCTGCGGTCGCCAGCACGCCGCCATCAGCGCCATTATTATCCTGCAGGGTGAAGGTGTCGAAATCCGCATCATCACCGCGCCCATAGCCGTGGATACGGTCATGGGGATCGCCGTACACGTTGTAGCCGGTCGCTTCGAGCTGGAGCGGCGTGAAGATGATGCTGTCCATCAATTCGCCGAGCGTCTCGCCCGTCACTGCTTCGGCGACCATGCCCAGCAGCTGGTAATTGCTGTTGGAATAGCCATAGCCTTCGCCGGGCAGGAAATCCGCCTCGCGGCCGCGGATAAAACCGAGCGTGCGGTCGGCAGTGTTGATCGGTTCCGTGCCGACCCGCTCTGACCACTCGTCGTCGTAATAGTCAGGCACGCCGGATGTGTGGTTGAGCAATTGGCGGATACTGGCGATGGCGGCATTCGGCACGCCCTCGATCTGTGCAGGCTCGACATAGTCCGCCGCCGTCCGGTCGAGATCGATCTGGCCGTCCAGAACCAGCCTGTGGATGACGGCAGCGGTATAGAGCTTGCCGACACTGGCCATGCGCAGGCGGTCATCGCCGGCCATCGCCTCGCCCGTCGCGCGATCAGCGAGGCCGCGCGCAAACAAATGCCGCTGATCGCCGATTTCAACCAGCACGATCGCGCCGGCAACGCCCTCCGCCAGGGTCTCGTCGATGCGAGCCGCGATACGGCTGTCGAGGGCGGTGTCGTCGGCGGCGGACACAGGCTGCGCTGTGCAGGCACTGGTCAGGCAGACGAGGGCGGCAAAGCCGGTGAGCAGAAAACGCGGGGCGGAAAACATGGCGACTCGTATCTTGTTTGAAAGGGAGTGTCAGACTAGACGTGATCGCCCGCCGGGAATGGGCGAATTCCGCGCATTGAACGGCGAATTTCGCCGATTTGGTGATCCGGGCCGGGGAGACAAGCCATGCTGGACAGATTCGATCATGCCATTCTCGCCGTCGTCCAGGCGGATAATCGCCTGCCCAACCGGGAGATCGCGGAGCGGGTCAATCTTTCGGAGACGGCCGTCCGGCGCCGGCTCGACCGCTTGCGCTTCGAGGGCGTGATCCGTGGCGATGTGGCATTGCTGGACCGAGATGCGCTGGGGCAGACGCTGATCGTCTCGGTGGTCTTCGCCGAGGACAGCGCCGAGGCCTATGCGCGTTTCCGTGAGCAAATGGTTGCGAGCGAGCGGGTCACGCAATGCTATTCCATTGCTGGCGAAGTGGACTTCATCTTGATCGTCCACGCGCCCGATCTGCGTGAGTTCGAGGCGTGGGCCCAATCGACCCTGCTCGCCGACCCGATCGTGAAGCGCTATGAAACCTCGGTCGTCTTCACCACGCACAAATTCTCGACGGCGGTACCGCTGGGCTGACTGGCCTGGTGAGCCAGCAAAGAAAAAGGCCGCCCCCAGAGGGAGCGGCCTTTCCTTTGTCATTCAGCGTGAGCCGAACGGCATGATTACATCATGCCGCCCATTCCGCCCCCGCCGTCCGGTGCCCGGACGGCTCACCTTTCGATGATGGGCGGACTCATGAGCGTCAGTGATTACATCATGCCGCCCATTCCGCCCATGCCACTCATGTCGGGCATGCCGCCGCCCGCGCCTTCTTCTTTCGGCGCGTCGGCAACAGCGGCTTCCGTGGTGATCAGCAGGGAGGCGACCGAAGCGGCATCCTGCAGAGCGGTACGGACAACCTTGGCCGGATCGATGACGCCAAACTCGAGCATGTCGCCATACTCTTCCGTCTGGGCATTGAAGCCGAAGGTGAGGGAGGCATTTTCCATCACC
>TARA_R110000868_G_scaffold287003_2_pt1 | contig 12368 bp, 7 predicted proteins | sample TARA_R110000868 | Tara Oceans TARA_R110000868 (sample SAMEA4397489) | marine metagenome | biome: Polar Biome; feature: [SRF] surface water layer (ENVO:00010504); material: water (ENVO:00002006), including particulate matter (ENVO:01000060) such as... | depth 5 m | reverse complement strand
AAACGTCTAATTGTTCAGGGTTTTAAATCCTTTAAAGATCGTACGGTCATTCACTTCGATGATGGAATTACGGGAATCGTTGGTCCAAACGGTTGCGGAAAATCTAATATTGTCGATGCTCTTTTTTGGGTAATGGGTGAGCAATCAGCGAAACACCTTCGTGGTAACTCCATGAAAGATGTTATCTTTGCTGGTTCATCAAAGTATTCACCTGGCGCATTTGCTGAAGCCACACTTGTGCTTGAAAATGTTCATGGAAAGCATATTCATATTGGCAACCGTGTAGCATCTCCAAGTGAGATTCAACTCACGAGAAAGCTTTATAGAAATGGCGATACTGAATACCGTATTAATAATGAGCCAGCTCGCCTTCGCGATATTCAAGAAGTGTTCATGGATACTGGTGCCGGTGCAAAGTCGTATTCGATTATTGCTCAGGGTGAGATTAATCGACTTGTTCAGGCTAAGCCAGAAGAACGTCGTACCATGATCGAAGAAGTGGCCGGTATTACGAAATTCAAAATGAGAAAGCGTGAGTCTCTAAAAAAGATTGAAGCAACGGGATTAAACCTTTCAAGACTTAATGATCTCCAGGCAGAAATTGAAAAGCAACTTAAAGCGCTTGAAAAGCAGGCTGAAAAAGCTGAGCGAGCGAAGACATTAAAAGAAAAAATTCGTCGCAATGAACTCGTGAGTGTTTCGCATAAAGTGTTCGACCTTCTAAAGAATCTTAGAGACGGCGCTACAATGTTTAATGAAAAGCGTCTTGAAGTTGAGAGCTGGAATCTTGAAAAAGAACAGCTTGAAGTTTCTCTCGCTGATGAACGCCTTAATAAAGATGAACAAACTGATCGTATCGAGGAGTTTCAAAAAGAATATAATGATCTTTCAAGAAACCTCGCAGGTGCTGAAGAGCGCTTGAATTCACTTTGTCGCGAGCAAAGTGAAAAAGAGAAACAACTCGAGCAGCGTCTAAAAGACTTAGAGGATGCCACGCTTGAAGTTGCCAATCGCCAAGAACGCTTAGAGAAACTTCTAAGTGAACAGGAAGAGGTTGAAGCCCAAGGCCGTGAAGAGCATGACTTTGAGGCGATTGAAGAACGTGTTCAAGCGCTTAAGGAAGAGCTTGAACTTAGAAATGACTCACTTTCAACACTTGAAGAAGAAGTTGTCCTTGCTAGAAAAAGTTTAGTTGAAGTTGATCAACAAGTTTTCAAAAATAATTCACGTCTTGAAGAGTTTTCAGCGCAGTTGCAGGACTTGGCCGCTGAAATTGAAGCTTTAGAGAAACAATATTCTGGCGTCTCCACTCAAATCGCTGACGAGCGCGAAGCCGTCAACGATAGTGCTGACCTTATGGAGTCTTTAACGGCTCAAGATCAAGCTCATCGCGCAGAGCTTGAAACACTGACTCATGACGTTCGCGAACTTGAAAAAACCCATACGGCAAAAAACAGAGAGCTCATTCAGGCTGAGAGTAAACTTTCATCACTAATTGAAATCAACAAATCGCTTGAGGGCGTAAAGGCCGGTGCGGCTAACTTCCTTGAAGGGCGCGATGATGAAGCCTTTAGTTTGCTTGGTAATCTGATTCGTTCAGAAGAAGACAATGCAGCTGGTGTGCAGATTCTTCTGGCCGACATAGTAAATACATTGATCGCTCGCGATGAAAACGGAGCAAAAGACCTCGTCTCATGGCTTGAGGGAAAAGATGATATCAGTCTTGATTTCCTTCAGGGGGAAGTCTCTAAAACAAGTGCAGAAACTGAAGAGCGTTTACGCCTGCAGGGTCTGACAGATCTTCGTGCATTAAATGACGTTGTTCAGATTGCTGAAGGCTATGAAGCTCGCGTTCGTCCACTGCTTCATGGACTATATCTTTCGACACAGCTAACACCGACACTGGCGACAGAGCTTTCTTCGGGAATTAATTTCAGAGGAGTTGCGGCTGCGAATGGTACTGTTGCTGTTAAAAACCACTCTGGGGCTAAGCTAGTCAGCTTTGCTGGAGCAGGTGAAGAAGAAAATGGTGTTGTTGCTCGAAACAACCGAATTGAAATCTTGACCAGCGAAGTGGCAACTTTCACTCAGACGCTTTCAAGTCTCACTGAAGTCTTAGATGGTAAACGTGAAACTCTAGAAAATCTTAAAGTTACGGCCGATGATATAAGAGAGCAGCTTTCTGATGCACGTGCCGATCACGCTTCTAAAAAATCAGCTCTTGAGGGCAAGCTTGCCGGAATGGAGAGTGGAACTAGCCGTCTTGAAATTCTAAAGAAAAGAAAAACAGAGACATCAAAGGCTAGAGTCGATCTACTTGAAAGCGATGATAAGCTGACTCGCTCTCAAACGGAGCTTAAAGAGCAACTTGAAGAAAAAGAAACTCAATACAGCGCGCTCTCTGAGGAAGCTTCCATGCTTCGCGATCAATACGATAGTGAGCGTCAAGAGCTCCTTGAAAAGCAAGCTATGGCAAAAGGCTTCAATGACCGTATGGCCTCCTTTGCTTCACAAATTGAAGATATAGAGGGTCAAATTGTTCGTCTTGAACAGCGTGTTCAGGCAACAACTGAAGCGATTGAAAAGCTTAACGAGCAAATCTCAGATACTGAGAATGAACTTCAGTCACTCGAAGCTTCTAATCAAGAAGCAGCTTCAGTTCTACAAGACAAAGAAGAAGCTCTTTCTATGCTGAAAGATCAACTGGTGATCTTGCTTCAGAGCATGCAAGAACGTGAAGATCAAGTGAAAGGACTTTCTAAGAAAATCGTTGCCAATGAAAAAGATATGGCAATGCATGAGTCTAAGCTTGGCCAGTGGCTTACCGAAGAAGAGCAATATGTTCGCGATGCTTTTGAGAAGTATAGAGTTGACCTTCGTAAAACAATTGGTCAGTTCCTTGAGTACAATGAAGATCAGTACAGCGAGTTGAACGATCTCTCTACTATGTTTGTGATGGAAACTGAAAATGGTCCAGTTACACTCGAAGCAGAGGAATATGTTTTCAATCGTCGTTACGGTCAAGATCTACGTGACTGCGAACAAAAATATAAAAATTATAAGGCCGAGTACTCTCGTCTTGGCGATATTAACTGGCAGGCCATTGAGGATTATGAGCGCCAAAAACTGCGCCATGACTTCTTAAGAGTTCAAGAGCAAGAGTTAAGAAAATCGCTTGAAGATCTTGAAACAGCAATTGCTCATATCGATGAAAAGAGTAAGCTTCGCTTTAAGGCGGCCTTTGAGGAAGTCGATACACGCTTCCAAAAAGTCTTCCCAATCATTTTTGGTGGCGGTAACGCTCGCTTGCAGGTGGTTGGTAACTTAGAGGATTCAGAGTGCGGCGTAGATATTATTGCTCAGCCACCTGGTAAAAAAATGCAGAATATCAATCTTATGTCGGGTGGCGAAAAAGCCATGACTGCCGTAAGTCTGATTTTCTCAATTTTCTTAGTGAAGCCATCACCATTTTGTCTTCTAGATGAAGTTGATGCTCCACTTGATGATGCCAACGTTGGACGCTTTAATGAACTTCTTCGCGAGATGAGTCAGGAGAGTCAATTCATTCTCATTACGCATAATAAGAAGACCATGGAGCTTAACGACACTCTTTATGGTGTGACCATGCAAGAGCCAGGTGTTTCAAATGCCGTGAGCGTGCAGTTACATTAATGAAATCTTTTTTGCTAGTTAGTTCTCTATTATGGCTGAGTGTTGCAAATGCTTTTTTGCCCTCGGCCTTTCGACTCGACTTCACGCAGGAAGAGAAGAGCCTAGTCTCTGGCCGAGTTAAAAAAAGTGAAGGTCGAATTGAGTATCGTGCCCCGGGACGAATTCGCTTTGAAATTCAAAAACCTCATCAACTTATCTTTGTCGCAAACCCTAAGCGCTCTTGGTACTACACGGCTCCCGCTATGGCCGGTGAACCAGGGGAAGTAACAATCTCCAATGGCTCAAGTCATCCGATTCTTAAGTTCTTTGACATTCTTTCAAGCGGATTTGATAAAAATAAATCTTACGAAGTTGCTAAGAAAGATGGAGTGGCCACATTAGATTTTTCTAAGCATGCGCAAGAAGAGTTCAGCCTTAAAAGCGCTATCTTAACGATGGGAAGTGATTATACTTTCCCAACTCTTACAAAAATTGCAGTAACGCTGACTGACGGCAAAACGATTCGCTTACAGCTTTCTAACCTCGTTCCTAATGTTGCTATGCCCGATAGCTACTTTAACTTTGAGATCCCTGCTAATACGCGCCAACACCGTCAATGAAGATCAGATAAATCCAGTGAAAAAGCAGAGTTCTTTTCAAGCTGTTGGTAAATAATCCAGTTGCGAAGAACGAGTTTTACATAGTTCCTCGTTTCTTCATAAGCGATGCCCTCGATAAATTCAAAGGCATCCTTCTTTGGTCTTGTGCGATACCAATTATTAATGGGTCCAGTACCGGCGTTATAAGCCGCAATCATGCCTACCATTCTATTATTCATCCTCGACTCAAGTTCTTTTAAGTAGGCTGAACCGAGCGTAACATTTGTCATTGGTTGGTAGAGATCATCGAAGTCTTTGTAGGCGACGCGATGTTGTTTGGCCAAGCGCTTAGCAAGCTCGGGAATAAGCTGCATTAAGCCGAAGGCATCAGCTGGGCTTCGAGCTTCAGGGTTAAACGCCGACTCTTGTCTTATAATCGATTGCATCAGATAGGGATCAATACTAAAACGCTTGGCCGCTGCAAAAACGTCACTTTTAAAAGACAAAGGAAACAGCGCTGGCAAGTGTTTGGCCATAAACTCTGGATCACCAGAATTTGAGTGTGAGTAATAAGTTCGGATGGCTCCAGCAGCGTGACGGCAACGTATAAAACTCGCGAGCCACTTTTCTTTTGCATTATCACTCGGTTTTTTAGAGCGCCAATCATCCAAATAGCTTTTGCATAAATCCCATTCACCAAGGGCCGCAAGCCATTCAACTTGTTCTGATACGGGCGACTCATCGAGAGAACTACTCAGGGTTTCAAACTGACCACCACTTGAGGCGTGGGCCATGAGTCCATAAAAATTAAAAGGACTTCGTTTGTAGAGTGATTCCCATGTTTCAAGTGCCTCGGGAATCTTTCCCATTTTATATTGCGCTTTACCCTTCCAAAAACTTAACTTTTCATCGAGCTCTTCACCCAGCTGCTCTCTAACCTCATCGACAAATTTCACAAACTCAACAAACTCGTGATCGAGATAGAGAGTCCAAGCTAAATTCCATGAAGCATCGTTGATGACCTTCGTGTCGGTCGGTTTTAACTCAAGAGCTTGGCGAAATAAGTTTTTACCAAGAGGGTGATCTTTTGCCTCGAGTGCGATCATGCCGCGAATCCAAAGAGTAAGGGCTTTTGAGTTTACTGACATGGTCGGCAAAAATTCAAGCGCCTTTTGCAAAATAAGGTCTGCCTTGGTTCGATTGTTCTCTGTCCATTCAGCTCGAGCTTCTTGGATCATCATATCAGCTAGAGCGTCGACGATTTTTTCGTCTCTCTTCTTTTTAACTAAAGTTTCAAGCTTTACTTTAAGAGCATTGGTTTCTTTCAAAAAACCTGATTTGTCGCGCTGATTTTTAAAAATCATACGATAACGATTGGCCGCTTTAATCCAGCGATCAAAATCATGATGAGGATTTTCTTTGAGAATGAGTTGATACCATTCTTTGGCACTTACAAAGTCTCTTGCTCGTTCGAAGTCACGAGCAACATCAGGATAATCTTCTTTTAACGGCGATGGATTAAAGCGAGGAGCGAACTTAAACAAAGCCTTTTCCGCTTCAACTTTGAGATCAGAGGGAGGCGCTAATTGCCAGGCTTCTTGATAAAGAATTTCTTTTTCGGCGCGCAGACTTCTGTTTTTCGCTAAATCGAGGGCGGCTTTGGCACGAACTTGAGGCTCTCCAAATCTTTTGGCCAGTGTGTAGGTGACCTCACTAAGCTCAGATTTAAATCCGCCTGGCATGTCCGACTCAAGGTCAGTTAGGGCTTCGGCCGGAAAAGCATTGCCGGTGGCAGCACAACTTTCAAGTTGATACAGACGCGCTAGTGAGGAAAGGGGGAAGTTTTCGTAAGACGAAAGGCGTCCGAAGTTTTCACAGGCGAGCAGATTATCGCCAGAAATGCGGGCCTTTTTACCTTTGGAATATAAACTGTACCAAACTTCCTCAAGCTTAAGCGGGCGAGCTAGATGCCCCTGATCGAGCTCTTTAGTAGTTTCAGGCCTTGGTGGTAGGCTTGAAAGTCTAGCGCAACTGGCGATCGCCATAAATAACAGTAGTGTTTTCACAATATCCCAGAGTTAAGTTACTGAAATAATAACATTTTTCTGGTCAAGCTCGAAGTAGGCCCTAAAGAGGAAAAAACTTCATGACCCTTGGATATTGCATCTCTTTTGCGATACACAGCTTCATCTAGATTTTAAGGAAAATGCATGCAAACCCAAAATGAAGCCAATGTGGCCGTTAATCGTCGCCAAAAGATGTTTTTAAATAAAACAGTTCACTTTACCAGCCTTGGCTGTTCAAAGAACTTGGTTGATTCCCAAGTCATGCTGGGTCACCTAGGACTCGATGGCTTTAGCGTCACTTCTGAGCCGGCCGAAGCTGAAGTTATTATTGTTAATACATGCTCATTTATTGAAGCTGCCAAGAAAGAATCTATTGATACGATTCTTGATCTTGCTGATTACAAAAATGAAGACAATGGAGTTTGTGAGGCACTTGTTGTTTCTGGTTGTATGGCCCAACGTTATTCCGAACAACTTGAGGCTGAACTGCCGGAAGTTGATCTCATTATCGGCACTGGTGAATATCATAAAATTGTAAAACTGCTTAAGGCTTATGAAGACGGAAAACTCGAGGCTAAAAGCTTCGTTGAAATTCCAAAATTTATTCATACGGAATACGACCCAAGACTTAATACTTCGCCATTTTATATGGCGTGGTTAAAGGTATCAGAAGGCTGTAACAGAAATTGTACATTCTGTATTATTCCAACACTTCGTGGAAAGCTACGTTCACGCTCAATCGACTCCTTAGTAAGTGAGTCCAAGAATTTAACGAGTAATGGCGTTCGTGAGTTAAATGTTATTTCTCAAGATCTCTCAGACTATGGAAGTGATTTAGCGGAAGGGCAAAATCTGGCCGAACTTATTAGAAACCTCGACAGTGTTGAAGGGGCTGATTGGGTACGCTTGTTCTATTACTACCCAGATGAATTAACTGATGAAGTGATTGAGATCATGGCAAATGCAAAACGTATTTGTAAGTATCTCGATAGTCCTGTGCAACACTTTTCAAGCAATGTTCTTAAGCGCATGAATCGTAAGATTACGGGCGAGATTATCCTCAATCGTATTCAAAAACTACGCGCCCGTATTCCAGATATCGTTCTTAGAACCTCGATTATTGTTGGTTTCCCGGGCGAGACGGAAGAGGACTTTGAGCAACTTCTCGAAGGTATTAAAGCAGTACGTTTTAATCATCTTGGAATTTTTCGCTACTCAGACGAAGAGGGAACACCGGCTTACCGCCTAAAGGATAAAGTTCCTCAGGAAGTGATTGAAGAACGTTTTGATCGCCTCTACGAAGTTCAAAAAGAAATTGCCCGTGAACTCAATCAAGCTTTTATTGGTCAAACAGTAGATGTCTTAGTTGAAGGTGAACACGAAGATACTGAAATGCTGATCGTTGGCCGCCACCAGGGGCAAGCACCCGATATTGACGGCAAGGTTATTATTAATGACTTGTCAGGTATTGAGCTAAAAATTGGCGATATGATCAAGGTCGAAATCACAGAAGTTTTGGATTACGACCTTGTTGGTAGAGTTATTCAATCTCATTAAGAGTCTCTTCTAACTTGATGCGAAGCTCGGGGTAACTGAGCTTCGTTGCTTTATCCTCTTCATACATTTCATAAAGCTTTTTATACTTGTTCACACTCCAAATTGAGTCGAGTGCCGTACCGCCGACAGGTCTGTTAGAAGGAATTTGTGGATAAAAAATATAATCTACCCGCTTAACACCATGCTTTTTTCTAAAGCTTTTACTTAGTGCCGCTTTAACAAAACTATTGAACGCAGGACGCGGTTGGTAGCGGGCAGGATCGTTGGAAAGAGCGTAGTGAATAGTTGCTGGCGTCTCACCAAGAAGTGTTAAAGGTGATGCTATAAGGCCTGCAAAGAAATTCCCGCTTTGTGTGTACTTGCCTTTGATTCCAGCATTGGCCAAAGCTTTAACTGTTTCGGTAGTACAATTAAACTCTGCCGTGATATCGAGTTTCTTCGTTCTAAACTCTATGTGCGAAGCTTCAAGAGCATTTCTAAAGTCTTGCAACTTTTCTTGATCTACACCGTAGATAACAATGGTGTAGGTCGGTCTATAAATGTTTTGACCTTGAACTAAGTTTGAAAAATAATTACTAAGTCCTGTATTGCCTGAAAGAATATCCTTACCATTAGTCACATAGGCATTTGAAACTTCGCCACGAAGGGACAAGTCTTCTCTGACTTGGGCCAGTCCAGCTACAAAGTGACCGTTGACGCTGCCAAAGCTGTCACCTTGTCTACCAGACATCGTAACAATGAGGGCGCTCTCACCAGACTTAACTTCTTCAGATTCAAAAAGGACTTTTCTAAATGGATCGGGATAGTTGAACTGAGAGTTTTCATTTTTTGGCATTTCTTTTAAGACAAAATCTTTTGCTTTGTCTTGAAATGATGCCGAGGTTGCGCTTAGAAGATCGGCAGGAGATAGGGACTGCATCACAAAGACGCCGTCTTGATCGTAATCCCCTTCAATCCAAAGTTCTTTACCTACGTAATATTGCTTGGAGATATCATCGAATTCATAGCCGTTAAGATTCTTGGTATAACCAAATCGTGCTTCCTGATCACCTATAAAGTATTTTCTATCTTGTTGGCGCAAAACTCCACGAAGCTCGATCGCACCAGGAATATTGGTGGGAACTTGTTCAAGCTCAAAGGCATCGGCCAACCTTCTGCCCTTAAACTCGTAAGCATAAGGAACACCGTTGGATTGCACAACAAAGGATGGTTTCTCAAGGCTTGGTAGTGAACGCTTAATAAGGTCATTGGCCAAAATTTTAATTTTTCCCTGTTTGTTTTGAATATAGAACTGCCCGGACTCGCTGGTGAGGAAGCCCTGTTCAAAGTCAGCGGCGAAGCCTAGAAATGGAATAAGCGATAAAAGGAATAACTTTTTCATAAAAATGCCCGTGTTTAAGAATATATGTGAATTAATAAGCAAGAATGATGCCTAAATAAGAGCAATTCAGACGGTTAAATTGATCAATCTTTAGACGAAACAGCGCTAAGCTAGTCACTTTTGCCTGTCATGAGATTTTAGCGACTTAGCATTACAATGGTTCTATCTATCATTTTGGAGATGTCATGAAGTTAGCTTTAGCCCTACTTTTAATCTTGAGCGTGCCACAGGCTCAGGCTTTTGATTTACAAGAATTTATAACCAAGATTAAAAAACAGGCGAGACCTCATCTTGTAAAAGTATTGGGCGAAGAAAAAGTTAATGAACTGCTGGGACAAGAGATTGGGAAAGTCGCGCTACCTGCGATTCCCACTCTTACTAAAGACTCGAGATCTACTGATGTCTATGCAGTTAAAGAATATGTTGGCTCAGTTAATATCGCTAAAGAAGACCTGGAAAAATATAATTATTTCTTTGTTAAAGAATTGTTTGAAGCGGTTAGAAGACGTGAAGCCAATGCCAATGAAATAGCTCAGTGGATGAATGTGCTTCAGCAGGGCGGAACACGAGAAGGGGTTTATCGCGGCTTAGTGCTGGATCAAACCTATGCCGGACTTGAGAACTATCCGATGCCAGTTAACGATACTTTAGTTAAGTTTACTTCAAATTTCCTTGAAGTTTACACTGGGAAAAAATACGAATTAGAAAAGCTAATGAGCTTTAATTTCTTTGCCCTGAAACGAAATGTGACAGAGAGAGCACTTGAAGTGCTCGATGCTATGCCATCACAAGCAGATAGAGCGGCTTGGTACGCGGTACTATCAGCTCAACTTGCCAGCGAGCATCCACAGGTTTTTGACAATAAGACGCGAACAAATATTGATCCATTAGTTCATCAAAACTGGGCCATGTCTTATTCTACTCAGTATCTAAAATCAGAGATTGTAATTAAATTACACAAAGTGTTTAACGCTCTTCTTTAAAAAAGATCGTCTTGAGTTAGAGCGGCGTAAAGTCGCTCTACTCCTAGTGCTATGCCGGCAGATTTAGGATATTCATTCATCGTTTGATAGAACTCACTCGGTTCTGGTAGCTGATAACCATGTTCATCAATTTTTTGTTTTGCCTGATCTTGAAAGCGCATTTTAAGTTCAGTTAAATCTGTTGCTTCGTTAAAGCAATTGGCAATTTCAACACCATTTAAATATAGCTCGAAGCGCTCACATACCCTGGGATCACTTTCTTTAATAGTTGAAAGCGCTGCTTGGTAATGGGGATATTCATATAAAATCAAAGCGGGATAAGTTTTAAGTTTTGGCTCAATTTCATTGAGGAAAACGAGGAAGAAATAATCATCCCAAGAAGGCATGGATTCAAAAAGGGGAAGATGTGGGAATTTTTCCTTGATAAATGTATGAAATTTATTTTTATCCAAATATTCGAGCACATCAAAACCAGCCAGCTCTTTGAAAACTTGGCTCACGGTCTTCTTTTGAACGAGAATTTTCTGAGTACTCAAGCTTTGAATCAACTCCTGTACGTCTTGCATAATATCTTCGTAGCGAGCCTGGGAGCGATACCACTCGAGCATAAGAAATTGTGGTCTGTGAAGTTCGCTCTCGGGCTCGTCTCGAAAACACCAATTGATTTGATAAATATTTTCTAATCCTTGTGCCAAGAGACCCTTCATGGCGAACTCAGGAGAAGTGTGTAAATACCAATCAGTTTTCTTTTGACCATGAGCACGATGAACAACAAATGGATGAATATGGACTTCCATTCCTGGGTTTTCTACCATGGGTGCCGTATAAGTATGCAGGAAGCCACGCGCCTCAAAGAAGCGGTGCACTTGTGTTACAAACTGGAAGAATTTACGCTCATCCCTCAAGAAAGCCGCCTGATTAAAGGATACCTATGATCGACCTCATTCAATCTATCTATCACGCCCTTGGACTATCAATCAACGCAACTGATGGAGACGTAGGCGGCATTCTGTCGATTGTCTTCATTTTGCTTGGCTGTCTCTTTATGTATTTGCAGCCCTCGGGAACAGCTCGAGTTGAAGCTCCGGCAAAAATAGATAAGAAAAGTGAGCCAGTAAAAGTTGTCGCCCCCAAAATTACTTTTAAGGAGCGATTGACCAAAGGACTTAGCCAAACCAGCCAAGATGTTTTCGGAAAACTCTCGACGCTTTTTAGTAAGGGGCTTGATGCCGATACTTTAGAGGAAGTCGAAGAGCTGCTCTATAGCGCAGATATGGGTACGGCCATAGTGAGCGAGCTTATCGAAGCACTAGAATCTAGAGTAAAAAAAGGCGAGTTTACTCCTGAGCAATTTAAAATGTTCATGTTCGAGTTTCTTAAAAATAAAATGAAAGACGTCCAAACCAAAGTGGATAAAAGCCTTTTTAGCTTTGAAGCTGGTAGTGGCACAAAAGTGATCATGGTGGTTGGTGTGAACGGCGCCGGAAAAACCACAACGATTGGAAAACTTGCAACAAAGTTAACCGCCCAAGGTGCCAAGGTTGTAGTTGGCGCTTGCGATACATTCCGCGCGGCCGCGGTTGATCAATTACAAGTTTGGTGTGATCGCGCTGGTGCCACGATGATTCGGGCCAAAGAAGGAGCTAATCCAAGTGGCGTTGGTTATGACGCCTTGCAAACAGCACTTAATGAAAAAGCCGATTACTGCATTCTCGATACGGCCGGCCGCCTACATACTGCTGGCAATCTTATGGATGAACTCAAAAAATCAAAGACAGTACTTCAAAAATTGGATGCGACAGCCCCTCACCATACGCTCTTGGTTATTGATGCCATTACCGGTCAAAATGCTCTGAGGCAGGCAGAGGAGTTCCATAAGACCTTGGAACTTAACGGTTTGATCCTGACTAAATGTGATGGATCCAGTAAGGCCGGCAGTGCCGTTTCTATTGTTTCGACGCTTCAGGTTCCTATAGCCTATATCGGAGTAGGTGAGAGTGTTGAGGATCTCGATGAATTTAAGCTGGATGACTACTTAAAAGCGCTATTAGCTCTTTGACTCGGGTTCACAGTTCGATTAATCTTGTAGGTAATGACTAGAGAATCTGTTACAGACTTTGAGATTCTAGGG
>TARA_R110000868_G_scaffold324794_1_pt1 | contig 12382 bp, 3 predicted proteins | sample TARA_R110000868 | Tara Oceans TARA_R110000868 (sample SAMEA4397489) | marine metagenome | biome: Polar Biome; feature: [SRF] surface water layer (ENVO:00010504); material: water (ENVO:00002006), including particulate matter (ENVO:01000060) such as... | depth 5 m | reverse complement strand
GCCGACGGGCCGCAACTTCGGTTTGGTGGTCCACACCCTGGCATCGCACGATGTCTCCACGACATACCACTTTCCCAACTCCCGAACGGTTTGCACAAATACCGGGCTGGTGCCGTAAATACTGTCGCCACAGACCCATTGAAACGGTACGCCCTCAATAATTGCCTGCTGGATCATTTCGCTGGCCAATTCCGGCTTGCTGCGAAAAATGACGCTGGAGGGAACACCGGCCTGCGCGAGACGCTGCTCATCTACCATCCATTGTTCAGGAAGAAACAGCCGACGATCGATCAGCGTTTCGCCTTGCGAACTGCAATAACTCACAAAGACGCCCACTTGGCAGTTGTCGACGCGACCGAGCGTTCCCGAATATTGCCGGGCTACCCCCACGGACTGTTTGCCCTTCTTGGGGAAACCAGTCTCATCAACGATCAGTAGACCATCATCTTCTCCCAGGGCTGCGCAGACATGTTGCCGAAGTTCTGCAAGCACATCCTGATCGGACCAGATGGCCTGGGCAATGAATTTCTGCAATGTGCGTACTACCCCGCCTTCGATTGTTTCAGCCATGTTCTCCACGTTTCGCCGGTCACCGCCAGCGAGCAGTCCCTGCAAGATCGTCATCGCATGCGCATGATTCTGCACCCGTCCAAAGTGAGACAGGTAGCGGCTCACAAAAGATTCCAGCTCCGGCATCAGCGACTCAATCGCTTTCACGTCCATCCTTGAACCTCCCAGCTACAGAAAAACCGGTCAAACGATTGATGTTATACTCCAAAATTACTTTAGCGTAAAAGATCAATCGTTCAGGCGCTGTAGTACTAGAGGTCAAAGAATCGACCTGGCTGCGCTGGAAGAAACAGTATGGCGGAATGAAGTCCGACGAGGCCAAGAGGTTGAAAGAACTGGAACTCGAGAACCGCCGTCTCAAGGAGATGCTGGCCGAAGCAGAACTCGACAAGCGCATTCTCAAAGAGGCCATTGAGGGAAACTACTAAGCCCGACTCGACGACGTAAGGCCGTCGAGCATGTTCAAAAAACGTGTTCGATATCAGAGCGTCGGGCTTGTGAAGTGCTCGATCAGCCTCGGAGCACGCAGCGGTACGTTCCCACGGTCAAGGAAGAGGAATCTCAATTGATCTCTCGAATTCTAGAGTTAGTCAGAGAGTTTCCACGATTTGGCTATCGCCAGATCACTCGTTTGCTTCGAAGTGAAGGCTGGCAGATCAACTTCAAAAGAGTTTACAGACTTTGGCAACAGGAAGGCTTGAAAGTGCCCAGAAAGAAGCAGAAACGCAAGCGTTTGGGTGATTCCAGTGGCGGCATACTTCGACGAAAGTCAGAACGAATGAATCAAGTATGGTCAATGGATTTCATCTTTGATCGTACGACCAACAGTCGCGCCATCAAGATTTTGTCAATCATTGACGAGTATACTCGGGAATGCATTGCCTTGAGCGTGAGCCGAAAGTTCACCAGTGACGATGTAATTGCGGCATTGGTAGACTTGATCGCCATTCGTGGTGTTCCGGCATTTGTACGTTGCGACAACGGCCCGGAGTTTATCTCAAAGTCTCTCCGGAAGTTCCTGGAGAGAATCGATGTGGGAACGTCATACATCGAGCCTGGAAGTCCGTGGGAGAATGGATTCGTTGAGAGCTTTCACAGTCGATTTCGAAATGAATGTTTAGCGTGCGAAGAGTTCACGACGATTTCTGAAGCGATGACCGTGATCGACGAGTGGCGAAATATATACAACCAGCGTCGTCCACACAGTTCTTTAGGCGGTCAGACACCCGCCGAATTTGCGTCGCAGTGTGCCGCTTCCGTTCCGGGAGAGAATCCGCCTCCGGCTCCTTCTCTCCCTCCACTCCAGCGTCACACTGCTGATTTAATTACCTAACCCGAACTCTCATAACCCTGGATCAACTTTTGGGGGCATTCCACTTCAGTGTAGCGTTTTCGTTTCATAGATCTGATCCTTTTTAAATGAAAGAATAACAAATTCTCTCACATTCCGCATGGATCAAGAAACGGGGGGAAGGTCAAGTGTTGATCCGATCCGCGTTCTGGTAACGCTCGACCAAGAGCTGATACGAGAACCGCAGGTGTATTTCATTCTCAAAGTCAAACGAGATCAACATTCATGTATCCAGGATTGAGTCAGTTGATTTCTAGGTTCATAGTGGTCGTCTTTTCTGCTGTAACCTCTCCCACCACCGTCATCATATAGTTCATCCAGTTCCTGTAATCGCCCTTCCAGAAACTGAGGAATTACATGGAACAGTCGCCTCCCTTTAGAAAGCCCGAAGGAAGTGACTAGATCCATGTGCACATGAGACTTTTCAAAGGGTATTTCGTCGGCAAATTCCTGGCGAAACCACATGATCCGCCCTTTAACGATATCGATCGGCGTATCGGATTCAATCGGTTTATAATGCGGGCCGCAGCCTACTTGAGTGGACTGCTGATAATTCTTACCCTCTTCCAAAATAACACCATATCCGCCCACAATTCGCTGACTTTTTCCGTGATCCGTCATGAAATGAATCACGTCTTCGAACACGCGGTCGTCAGACGGCATCAGATCGTCATCCATGCGACATATGAATTCCGTCTCTGCATACTGATACAGAAACTGCAAAGGGTGACCATGCACGTTCTGATTCGAATTGATTACCCAGTCTGCGTGAGGGTTTTCGAATGGTTCGTCTCCGTTATTCCAGACATAAATCACCGGTGAAATGGTCTGTTTGCGAAGACAGTCAATGATCTTATGCGTGTTCTTCGTCCGCTTATAATTGATCAAAACAACCGTGATCCGTTTCCCGGTATAAGTTTTCTCCGGATAGGTACGCAGGATATCGTTAACTTTTCTCGTTTCCAGAGAATCATCGGCCAGGTTCTGCTCGTAAATCCCATGATCGTTGGTAGAACGGACGATCCACTTGTCTGGATGCCGAATCACTTTACGCGGTATTTTCTCCCGCCGAGCAATCCGTAACAGAGAGATGTCGGCCATATTGAAATCGATAAAGTCGCTGAACTTCAGACGTAAGTCTTCGGTGTGGAACCCAAGTGTCCCGGTGCCGACGATATCTGCGTTCGTATCTGTCTGAATGTCTCGCTGCAGGGGATGGATGGCAATACTTTTGAGGAATGAAGACAGGGGGCCATTTTCCTTAAATGAAGATCCGGAAGCGCCCACCAGGCAACGATAGACGTCGATCCCTCGCTGCATTTGCTGTATGTAATTCGGCGGATAGAGCAGATCGTCATCACAGGTGAAGACATAACCGTTTAGAGAATCAAGCCAGTGGAACTTGGAATTGTCGCCGCGCGAGTTGTCTCCCAGAACGACTTCGATTTTGGGATGATTCAAAAAGAGAGGAATCGAAAGATATCCATTCAAATGGATCTTCAGCGCATCTACCTGGCCAATGAGGGAAGCGACTGTTTTTGACAGAGCTGCTTCGCGCGTCGGAATCGATGCCAGACAGGCGGTTACATTCTTATTTCGACGCAGGTCTCGAATGCCACCTGATTTGGGTTCAGAACGAGGGAGTTCAGCGATCGGTTCAAATACATCTTTGCACTGATCCAGAGTTCCATATTCGCGGGGATTGATCTTTTCCTGCGTCTGCCACAACTCATATCGTCGGAAGGATTCCCGGGCATTGGCTTCGCGTACATCTGACTTGTATCCGAATTCAGAATTGTGGTTAGACAGACTGTTACTGCAGATTCGGCGCAGAGCCGTGATTTCATCTGATGTATGAATCTTTGCCTGGGCATCACTGGGGTATTGCAGTCGTTGAATAAATTCAATGTCGGCTCCGCAGAACATATTGCCGTCAAATCCGTTGACTGCTTCAAAAGCCTGTTTGCGGATGACCGTCGTCCCATTGATTACCAGGGGGTATTTAAGTCGTTTGGGAAGTGTTCCGGAAATCAGCGTGGGGATGTTTTCCAGCATCTTGATGCTGCGGTCGCTATGTTTCTCATGTGGATTTAGAAACTGTCGCATGCAAGAACCATAGACATCGGCTTCATGTTCCTTTAAGGCACGGAGTGCCTTCTCCAGATGCTCCGGTAACATGATGTCGTCAGAATCGACAATGGCAATCGTCTGAGATGCCATAAAATGGAACAGCCCATTCGCAATTTTGTAAGGACCACAGTTTTGACGGGTCTTATACCAGCGAATATTTGGGGTAGCAGCGTATTGCCGTTTGAGAGCACTGTCATCCTCTTTCGAACAATCATTGACGAGATGAATCAGCGGTTTGACGTTTAACTGCCACAAAACGGAATCGATGGTTTGTGAGACCAGATGCAGATTGCGATAGTAGGGAATAAAAACATCCAAATCGTAATGGTCTTGTTTCACTTCGCAGGACTGATAAAAACGCCGAGGGTTCTCCAAGTGCTCGGACCAGCAACTCCAGTCACACAAACGCTTCCACGGGTCCCCGATTATTTTGAAGAAAAATCGGGCAAATTCTTTCTCGGTCCGGGGGACAGAAAACACATGGTCCTTCAAAAGTTCTGTTCGTAGCGCGATACAACCAAAGCCCGAACCGCGGATCTCCGTCACCTGGTTTTTATTTGCCGCAAGAGTCTGGACGTCGTCGTTGCCTCTTTGCGCATCATGAACCCAGATATGTGGCTTCCCATCTTGAGGCGTTGCATAAGGCGCACTGACGCTGCCAACCTCTTTTGAAAATTGTTTTAACAGTCGTTCGAGAACATCATCGGGGGGGAGTACGTTGTCATCCAAGAGACAACAGTAGGGAGTGATGACGATCTCACGTATTTGATTCAACACACGGCATTTTGATAGTTCAGTGATTCGACTTGAGTTCGGGTCAGGCTTACGGTTTGGTTTGTCAGCAGGACCTGGATCAAATTCAATATGTCTGACGTGCGGGTAATCGGATTTCTTGATCCAGGCACGAACCTGTTTTCGTAAGCTTTCCGATTGGCTGGCATCAAACAGGATGAGCTGGAGTTGATTTTTGGGCCAAGTCTGGCGGTTCAGAAATGACTCGATTTGTTTCCAGCCTGAGGGATGTCTTGACAGGTGGATACAAAGTGTGATTTCCTGCCGATTTATTCCGCTGGCATAGAAGTAACCTTTTTCAATTCGCAATGCTCGTGAACGCTGGCTCTTTTGCCGGTCATGTACTCGGTAGTTGAGGTGTGATTTTTGTTTTTTGAATTTCCAACCATCAAATGCGAGCCGCTGGAACATCCAGTAATCTTCAGATAAAAGCCGTTCATTAAAGCGATCTTTCCAGGCATCACAATTGAGTAAAGCGTCCCGTCTGATCAACGAACCCGCATCAACAAAGTTTTCGCGAAACAGTTTTCCAAGCGAATATTCAGGGAAGTTGGTCGTTTCTTCCCGATCGCCGAACTTGTACAGGTCAGCATAGACCACTCCTACTGCTGGATCCGTGAATTCTCGTAAGGCGGCTTCGATATAGTCTGGGGGCAGTGTGTTATCCGCATCCAGAAAGAGTACGAATTCCGATTGAGTTGCTAAGAGCCCATCACAACGGGAAAGGTGAGCGGAGTTGTTTTCGACGCGGAGATATCTAACCCCTCGGTCTGAATATTGATCAGCAATTCTTTGAGTGTCATCAGCGCTGGAATCATCAACGATGAGGATATCAACTGGTAAATGAGTTTGGTCGAGAAGACTGTCGATCGCAGCTGAGAGATAGCAGGCATAGTTATGGCTGGTGATAATGACGCTGAGAGAAATGAATTTTATGTCTGCATTAGACTTGGCTTGATAATAATTGTTTCTCTCTTTATTGCTTAGCAGAATCCTTTCTGATTGTATCATGGCTAACTGTTTCTCTTGTTTGACGAATTATAAATCATTTTTCTATTTTGCCAGGAAACTAACAACCTATTAATAAATCCATACTTATCCTCAAGCTCCTTGAAAGTGCAGTATCTGGCCACACCACAGAAGGTAACTTGAATTTTGAGAATGAATCAGTCCTTTCTTGAATGTCGCAAGCAATGTATGCTCTCCCGTTTTTCAATACTTCAGGAGACCGTTTTGGGTTATCTGAAAACAATTGGGGCTGGGTAACGATTGAGGCGCAAGTAAGGCCACTTGGTGAATTTCAGGAGCGATTCTAATTGAGTATTTAGTTTCCGCCATAGTATTCAAGTTCGTGTGACATATTCCAAGAATTGATATTGCATTCTTTATTCACAATGATTCCCGTCTGGTTTCAACAGTATCCTTCGGTTGTAGAGAAATTAGGAAAGCTCAGGTTGGGAAAAGAACCTCCCGTTGCTTTTTCAGACCCAGCGCTCGGCGGAAGGAAAATACTAGCCCATGCAAGAACCCACTCATCTTCACCAGAACAATTCAGGTAATAGTCATAATAACCAGAAAGCCCTTGCCACCCTGTTCCGGCTCCTAATAGCGTAGTATCAGTACCATTTGGTTCAAACTTGCTGACGTCGAGGCATAGATCTGGAAACTGTTCTACCAATTCCTGGAGTTTCGATGGGGCACAAGCTATGTTACCTGGTGGATTACACGCTGGATTCGAGTTTGGCATCGTTTTCTCCTTTCCAATGTCTAATGCTAGTACAAGTATATTTGGGATGAATCGAATCAGGGAAAATTTAGTCCCTTTCATACTGATTAAAGGTTCCTGACACCTTTTAATTCACAGTTAATAATAACCGAAAGCGAGACTCTCTGATATCGCGCTCTTAAGGAACTATCTGAAATTGCTTGAAACATATTTGAGTAAGCTACTTTTTCTCAATCAAGGTTAGAATTCAGACTTGATCGCAGACACTATAAAAACCAGGCCAGCACTCTGTGAGCTGATTTTACATTTAAAGAAGAAGGAGTCTTGGGCTATCGCAGGAATAAATTATTTTTCGCGAACCCCATTGGGGTCTAATTTCCCAGGGAGCTGTGTAGGCGATATTCGTTGTAGTCCAGCCGCAACCGGGCAATTTGTTCCTGAGCATCTGTCAGGATTAAAAACCAATGCTGGTTTAAACATTCCTAGCGAAGTCTGCCAGCAGATGGAGATTAGCGAACAATCCTCCAATCACTGGCAAACTCTATATTCAAGGAACTGGTATAATATGAGACTGCGTCACACAGAAACCGTTGCACATACTCAAATCATAATACAGCGGTAGTGCCAGTCGCCTCTGACACTTTTTACTGTTACTTTCCTTTGTGTTATTGAAATCCAAAAGCAGAAATAATACCCAAGAGGACTAAGATTGTGGATAAAAAGAATAATGAGGCTTTTCTTGGCCATCGTGAATAAAGTACTCCAAAACTCCCACCAATCAAGGCTAAGATTAGCAAAACTGATCTATGAATCCAATAATATCCAGGAACTGAAAACAATTCCTTCGGTGAAGTTTTACCGGTAATCAAAATCGAAAGTCTGTAAAATGAGGGGGTTTCCATAAATGTAAGTATCAACCACAAAAACATCCCAGTTAAGACACCAAGAAGAATTGGAAACCAAGTGCGATTCACATTCAGTTGATCGATCATTTGACGAACCCCAATATGTAACACCTCTTTATGTTTTTTGATGTTAAAGTATCTATTTCATTTAATTTCTAAGCCAGATCTGAACACACCCTTTATCTTTACAGATCAGTACGACTTCGAATACAGGTGAATAACCTCGCAATTGATTATGGCCCGGATGGGTCAAATACTTCTAACGAACAGTCATCGTAATGTGTGGTTAAGTCAGGAGTGTAAGTCCCTGGTTTAGGAGGACAAAAATATGGTTTTACTGGCATGCAACTTGTTGTAGTTGGTAAAGCTGCTTCATCATAATAAGATTTCCAACCTGGTGGATTTGGGGGAGTCGTATGAACAAAGTCATTACCATTTCCAAAAGAATCATCTATATAAACATCGCTACTTGAATGAGGGTTTGCGATCTTAAGCCAGTAATGAACTTTCCCGTCCGGCGTAAAAGACATTTGCACCTCTCCTGAAAAACAACCTTTTGGAGATGCTAGATCAACTAGCTGATCGAAACCGCCAGCCCAGTCATAGCACCAACAGCCTTGGTAACCTTGGCCCCAAGGTGCTTGTCTTCCCCAACTCCAATTTCTTTCGAGAGTAAAGAAAAATCCTTTAGCAAGTTTCTTAGCTTCATTTTTACAATCTGACTGAGCACATTGATTTTTTTTATTTGATTTGGTCGGAAACTTCTCACAATTTGCTAAAAGTAGCTTCTCTAATTTCTTTTGAGCTTTTTTGTGAGCTCCCGTCCCTTTTCCTCCCCAAGATAATCCGCTTGGATCGATCCCAAATAATGGATTATTCGCGAGGTAAAGATAGAGATTAATTCCATCAATAAATCCTAGCGGATCAACAGACCACCATCGCATGATTGATGGTTGATATATTCGAGCACGAACGTAACTGATATTACATTCTTCATCAAAATAATATCCATTTCTGCCTATGTATTGAAAAGGATTCATAGTACTTCCACTACTTGCAAGACGATTTCCATTTGCATCGTAGAGATAGTGGTCTGTAGGTACCCCCGAACTATTTGTCAAATAGCGAGTTGCCCCAATAGCATCGAAAAGATACCAACTAGTCGAAGCTCCTCTATGTTGACTAACCAAATCTCCATACTTTTCAGGAATGTTAGTGTACAAAGCATTGGTTGTATCAGTCTCATCTGTAGTGAGAAGTATATTATCACTCTCTACATCCCATATGAAATTGTTCTTATAGTTTGCAGTCTCTTTACAAATTCTGCGTTTTTCTCCATTGTAAGTTATTGTGACGATTTCATTAGTAGGGAGCTCATAAGCTACCGGTTGGTTCTCGTAATCCCAAGTAGAGGTAACTCGTCCACCACCTGATTGGTTAAACGTTGCAGTCTGGTTTCCCGAAAGGTCATACGCAAATGTTTTTCTTCCAGAATTATCAATCTGAGCGATCAGCTTGTTTGCACTGTCATACTTATAATTTGTTACAATACCATCTTTCCCATTTTGAGTCAGATTTCCTGTTTTATCGTAAGTGAAGCTCGTTACATATGGTATTCCTCCCGTACGATTCTCACTAATTAACTGATTAGTGGCATCATATCCATATGTTGTCCGAGAGTTATCCATTTCAAGAAAGGATATACGGTTGCCAACAGCGTCATATTTATATTCGAAAGTATCAATGAACGAGTAATCAGACTTGTAATGAATGATATTACTTATTTGGTGATTTGAATTGTAAGTCATTGATGTAGTAACATTATTTGCATACTTGATACCAACTCGCTGCTGGAGTTTGTCATACGAATAGGTGGTCCGATCTAACTGTGGATTGACTATAGTAATAAGATTGTCTACGGGATTATAACTATATGTAAATCGATCACCATCTGGAGCAACCATTGAGGACCGATCTCCCACTTCATTATAAAAATAAGTAATGCATTTGTTAGTTGGGTTAGTAACTGAGATTACTCTAGAGTTCATGTCATAAGATGTTGTGTACCGACCTGTTTTATCATTCATCGAGGTCATCTGATTTAATGCATCAAAGGAAAATGTTACTAGTGAACCATCTGGATAACTTCGTCTTGTCAAATTGTCATTCGAGTCATAAGAGTAGGTAGTACGATAGCTACGAGGGTCAATTCGTAGAACCAACCTACCAGCCACATCATAAGCAGTTGTTGTAATATGATTGAGTGGGTTCTCTTGTTTAATTTGACGGCCTACCAAATCATACGAATATGTGTATCGCTTTTCATTCGGATTTATTAAAGCCGAAATTTTACCACTCGCATCATATATTGTGGTGACCGCGTTTCCTAAAGCGTTTGTAACAGATACCGTCTGGCCATTCGCATCGTATGATGTGGTAGTTCGATTTCCTAGTGGATTAATAGTTACGATGGGGCGAGAGACACTATAAATTTTTGTTGTACGATTATTTAAAGCATCGATTTCTACAGTTGGTTTTCCTGCAGAATTGTAGATCGTAGTGCTTCGGTCGCCAAATGGATTAAGTAGAGCGATGGGGAATCCTGCAACGTTGTAAATCGTAGTATGTCGTTCGTCCAAGGCATCAATAGTGGCAATAATATGGCCAGTTTCATTGTAAACGGACGATGTACGAAATCCTGCTGCATTGATAGACGCTATTGTTTGTTGATTACTATTAAATATAGTAGTGTTACGATAACCAAGAGGATCCATCATTGCAATTGGTTGATGAATTGCATCATATAAAATGCTATTCCGAAATCCCAGTGGGTTAATGCTTGCAACTTGACGTCCCACCTTGTCATAAATCAATGAAGTTCGATTCTGGAGAGGGTCAATTGTTACTATTTTTTTCCCTTCTTTGTCGTAAATAAATGAACTGCGAGCCCCCAGCGGATTGATGGAAGCTATTATTTGTGAATTAGCATTATATACAGTTGAATAACGCTGATTTTCCGGATTGATAGAGGAAACCAGTCGATTATTTGAATCATATGCAATTGTCCAAAGGTTACCAAGAGGGGTGACACGAGCAGCTAAGCGACCTATACAATCATAAACGCTAGTCGAGCGATATCCCAATGGATTGATAGAAGCGATTGCACGATTTGCTTTGTTGTAAGTAGTTGTTGTGCGATCATTGAGAGGATTTATTATTGCAACAATCCGACCAGCAGAGTCATAAACGGTTGAAATTCGCTCTGCTAAGGGATTTAGTTTCGATACCACTCGGTTAGCAGCATCGTAAATAGTGGTATTTCGATTCCCTAATGGATTGACGCTACTGATGTTGCGGTTCAGGGTATCATAGATAACGGTATTGCGTGCCCCAATAGGATTCTCAACAGCAATTTGATTTCCAGCCAGATCGTAGGAGTAGGTGGTTCGGTTACCTAACGCATCAATCTCAGCCAGAACACGATTTGTACTGTCATAAAGTGTGGTAAACCGATTACCTAGCGCATTGACCACAGCAGAACGAAGTCCCAATGAATTATAGCTAAGGCTGGTGCGATTATTTTCCGCATCGATGGTGGCAATGAGTTGACTGGCTGAGTTATAAACGCCGGTTGAAATATAACCGAGTGGATTTACGACGCGGATCTGGTTTCCGCGGGAGTCATAACCATATGTGGTTCGGTTTCCGAGTGCGTCAATCTGGGCCAGGACGGTTCCTTCTACATCGTAGACCGCTGAAGTCCGGTCACCCAGTGGATTGACTGTAGCAACCCGTTGTCCCAGAGAATTGTAAACATAGGTGGTTCGGTTGCCAGCCGGGTTGATCATCGCTGCGATCTGATTGGAAGCATTGCGGACGTAGGTTGTGATTTCATTCAGTGGATTGGTCACAGCCACATATTGATTTTGCGCATTAAAAGTAAAGCTGGTACGATTGCCCAGAGCGTCGATAGACGCGATTTTGTTTCCCGAGGTGTCATAGACATTCGTGTTGCGATTTCCCAACGGATCGATGGTCGCCAGGATTTGACCATCTGGAGTATAGGTCGTGGAAAATCGGTTTCCCAACGCGTTGACGACCGCGATCCGTTTGTGATCGGAATTCCAGATCAATGACGTCCGGTTACCGCGTTGATCAATGGTAGCTGTTGTGTAGCCAGTATTGTCATAGAGATAGGTAAAAATCCCACCATCAGGCTGGGTGATATTTTTAACGCGATGGGTCCGATTGCCCACCGTAGTGTGTGTGATTGAGGTACGTTGTCCTTCTGCATTAATCACGGTATTGAGGAGACCATTGCTCCAGAGGATGGTGCTGCGGTCCCCGCGCGGATTGATCAATCCTGCCGGCGTGAATCCCGAGTCGTATAGATACGTAGTCACATTGCCAGCCGGATCTGTGATCGTATTTTCGAACAGGGAGTAACTGTAACTGGTAATGGCACCGGACGCTTCTTCCACTTTTGTCACACGATTGCTGGTGTCGTAAGTATAAGAGGTTGTGTGGCCTTCTGTATCCTGATGTGCCTTGATGCGATGGCTGCTATCATAAGCGAAGGTAGTCATGCTGCCTGTAGGACTTTGAGTTCGGATCAAATTCCCATTCGAGTCAATCGTGTATGTCGTGATGCGATTACTGGACTCGGTAATGCTTTTCAGTTTATCATTGACATCATAACTGTAAGTCGTGCGTCCCAGTTTGGGATCGACAATACTCGAAAGCAAATCACCATCACGCAAGACAGTCCAGATTTCGCCAACCGGCGAAAGTTTTCTGGCAAGCATACCTGAAGAATCGTATTGGAACTGCATGCCACTGGGTTGGGTTTCAGTCCAGGTTCCATTTGAATTTTTCTTGAGGGAGTTATTGGTACCTGATGGTGCCGCA
>TARA_R110000868_G_scaffold121704_6_pt1 | contig 12383 bp, 16 predicted proteins | sample TARA_R110000868 | Tara Oceans TARA_R110000868 (sample SAMEA4397489) | marine metagenome | biome: Polar Biome; feature: [SRF] surface water layer (ENVO:00010504); material: water (ENVO:00002006), including particulate matter (ENVO:01000060) such as... | depth 5 m | reverse complement strand
AACAACCAGGCTGATGAGATTTACAGAAGTTGCAGGAATCTTAGGGAGATGACAATCGAATATATTAAATATGTATGCGACAAAGAAATTGATATCGCTATAGAAAAACGTGCAGATTACGGGCGTGAGTATGCAATAGCAGCAGCGGAAGACTCCAAGCAGTATGAGTATGATGCTGAACAAATTAACTATCAAATGGCAGGGGGAAAATAATGATCGAGCAATCTGAAACAATATCAAAAATAGCTACAGCAATTTGCAAAGCTCAAGCTCAGATGGGAGCAGCAATTAAAGGTGCTGAGAATCCTTTTTTCAAGAGCAGCTATGCGTCATTGGAAAGCGTTATTGAGGTTGTCAAACCAGCCTTTACCGCGAATGACCTCAGTTACTTGCAGTTTCCTATCAGCACTGACACTAGTGCAGGAGTTACTACCAGGATAATGCACAGTTCAGGGGAGTGGCTTGAGAGTTCTTTTCTTATTCCTTGCAAGCCAGATGCTCACGGAATGGGCAGTGCTATTACTTACAGCCGCCGTTATTGTTTGATGAGCGTGGCTGGAATCCCAACAGCGGATGACGATGGCAACTCATCAATAAAAGCAGCCCCTCCTCGCAAGCCTAAAGCTATGCGGCCTGTTAGCTCCGATGACTTTGGACTTTAGTCATGAGAATAATAGACTGTGACCAGGGTTCACCTGAGTGGATTGAGGAGCGATTAGGAGTACCCTCGGCATCCATGTTCTCAAAGATAGTAACTACCAAAGGGACGCGTTCTACGCAGGCTGAGAGCTACATCAATCAGCTAGTGGCAGAAGACCTAACAGGAGAGCAAACCCCCTTCTACCAGAACGAACATATGGCTAGGGGTACAGAGCTTGAGCCTCATGCAAGAGAGGCTTATGAGCTTATAAAAGGAATTGAAGTGGAAGAGGTAGGCTTCTGTCTACACGACACTTTAAGCGCAGGCTGTTCACCGGACGGCCTCGTTGGTAAGGACGGAGGGCTAGAGATTAAATGCCCTGCTCCTGCTACGCACGTTGAGTATCTTCGCGGAGATAAATTGCCTAGTAGATATTATCAGCAGGTCATGGGTTGTCTTTGGATAACTGGTCGGGATTGGTGGGACTTCATGTCTTATCACCCCACAATGAAACCTTTAATCGTTCGCGTTGAGCGTGATGAGGAGTACATCAAAGCTTTAGAGGGGCATGTATCTAATGCCGTTATTTTAATTCAAGAGAACGTACAAAAGTTCTTTCAAGAGGGGAAGTAAAATGTCTGATTATGATAATACCAACAGTGGTGCTTTGTTCAAGAACGAACGCAAAGAAGCCGATACTCATGCTGATTACAATGGTTCAGTGAATGTGAACGGTAAGGAGTTCTGGCTTAATGCCTGGCTTAAAGAGTCTAAGGCTGGCAAGAAATACATGAGCCTATCTCTGAAGCAGAAAGAAGTCTCTCCTGCACCGCCACAAGTCACAACGATTTCTTCGGAAGACGTACCGTTTTAATTTATAGGGGCGAAAGCCCCTTTTCTTTGGGGAGAAATTATGGATATTCATATTGGAAGTTGTATCAGGGAAGCGCATAAACAAACAGGCAGGTTGCATAAGGATGTTGCTTCAATTATTGAGTGTGATCGAGCTAACTATTCTCATCTTCTGTCTCAAGGCAGCATGAGGGTTCAGACCTTTTACAAAGTGTGCAATGCATTGGGCATGACTATGGATGAGGTGATACAGATAAAGGATTTAAACAATGAATGACTTCGCGAAAGGAGAATTCTGGATAGTTGATAACGACCACTCGTTAAAAATGTTTATTGATAACATTACCGAGCTTTACAATGAAAAGAAATACCTGACTATAAAATGGAAGGCTGGTCGAACCAGGAGTTCTGCTCAGAATAATGCCTTGCATGTCTACTGCCGTCAGCTTGGGGATGTGCTTAATGACAGTGGCCTGGACATGAAGAAAGTAATGAAGCCTACCCATGATATCAAATGGACTACATCTCTTGTTAAGGAGCATCTCTGGAAGCCTATGCAGAAGTATGTGACTGATAAAGAATCTACTACTGACGCACTGGTCGGGGAATATGATCTAGTACATAAACATCTAAGTCAGTTACTATCGGAGAAGTTCGGGGTCTATGTCCCCTTCCCCTCAAGGAAAGAGTAATGAGTTTTTATTCCAAGAAAAAGAAAGATGATAAAACTGTTCGGCTTATTGATTCTCAGTTATACAAGGAGCCAGAAGACATGAAGACGCTTCAAAAAATCCACTCTATTGCTGACTATAGATTTTCTGTTGCACTTCTAAAGATCAGAATGGAAAAAATGGATGATGAAACTTTGTTAAGAGCAAACAAAACCATTCGATGTTTACAACTGCGTATTCCTTATGACCGTTAAAAAGTCTAAAAGAAAAAGTCCGCGAAAGAAAAAAGCAAAAACAGGCGCGGCTATTAAGCAGGACTGCTACAAAGCTATACAAAGATTGGCAAGGATAGCTGCGGCAGATGATGATGGTTACTGCGCTTGCGTATCATGCGGGATTATCAAGCATTACAAGGAGCAGCAGGGAGGACATTTTATTCCTAAAGGAAACTCATCTTACTACGCTCTGGATGTAACTAATGTTCACCCTCAGTGTACTGGATGCAATATGTGGGGCATGAAGCATGGCTCTGCAGCACAAGAGTACACGCTCTACATGGAGGACATGTACGGGAGACAGTACGTTGAAGAGATGCTCGCGAATAAAACCAAGCCTATAAAAAGATACAAAGCAGATTACCAGGATATGCTTAATGAGTTTAATGAACTAATAAAATTCCACCAGGAAAGAATTGGAGAATAATTATGTCTAGATTCGCTCAAGCTATTACGAACGGTACGGGTGACCGCCTAATGTACGGTCTGGATTTGTCAAACATGAAGGCAGAGCCTATAGCAAAACGTGTTGATGTTTGGAATTGGCAATCCAGCCCCTACCTAGAAAGTCAGAGATGGGTTTTGGGTGACTTACTTGGCCCTGAGGGTAAGTTTGATCAGTTGGCTAGGTTTGCTGCCAGCGAAGGACATAATTTGAGAGAGCCTGTTTTGATGAGAAAGGGTGTAAGTCATAAACGTCTTCAGGTAGGAGGCAAAGAGTATCTCCAACAGTCATATCGATTTTATGAGCAAGATAAACCAGCACCAATTGGGCGGGAAAGATATAAATGGTAGACGTAAGGCTTAGTCCAAAAGAAATCACAGAGTGTGAGAGAGCTGCTCAACTAAGAAGCATGCTGTCTAGAGCTTCTGGCATAGTTAATCAACGCAAGGATTCCTCGCGATCTGATTATGATATTGACCTTACTGGTATTAAAGGGGAGCTTGCTGTCGCGAAGGTATACCAGGCAGAGTTTAATGTTTTTAATTTTGGTGTTGATTCTGGTGTAGATATGTTTATTGAGGGTATAGCGATAGACGTTAAGTCTACTACCCACCTTAATGGTAAGCTGTTATTCAAAAGCAAAGAATCTTTTAAGTCTCCCTATGCCATTCTTGCCATAGTAATTGACCCAGATATAGTAAGGATTGCAGGCTGGATAAGCAGGGTATCCTTTGCCGAAGAAGCTAAAGTATTCAACGCTAATAAGACTAGCCTGGCCATGACTCAAGAAGAACTAAAAAGCCCTGAGTCTTTCTGGCTCAACATAACAAAACTGCGCGTTCAATAAATACTGGGAGTTATATTATGAATGACGAAATACAATTTGAAGAGAAAGTATTTGAGATGTTAAGCCCTGAAGAAATGGAAGCGTGGGTAGCTGACTTTGTTCTTAGGTCTGATGGGCAAGACTTCAATGCGGTATGCACCCTGGCAATGATGACCGAATCTATGGATGCATTTATAAATAAAGATGACCGCACCAGGGAAGCGTTTATGAAATTCTCATTGAGAAGAGATTCTGAAAAAAATATGCAGTTCTATCCTTTGTATGACAAGTATCAGACTCATTAGTTTTTTTACTTATCAAGTATATCTTTTATTCTCTTATCATCTCTTGCTCCAAGAAGCGTATCTTGTACCATCTTACCAAAGATGGGAACATGACCTAATAGTTCTGAATCTTTTGCGGTTATTTCTCCTGAAACCGTCTTAGTTAAATCTTTCGAGAAGGCATCTATTAATCCAATAGGAGGAAGGAATAGCTCTCCAAGAGCAGGGGTTAGCTCTCCTTTTTTTGTAAAGTTTTCAGTAATATATCTAGACGTTCCAAATACCTGGTAAAGTTTTGATATATATTGATCTGGAATATCCTCTATATCTATATCATCTCCGCGAGAGATAAAGTCTTTTACTTCCTGTACTCCAGCACCCATCAAAGGAAGTATAGTAATGTAGGCTACTAATTTCTTTGTTGCTTCTGCTTTGTTTCCTGACTGAAACTCATGAACCACATCCCTTCTCAATACATCTAACTGCTTAATTGTAAAAGATTTTAGGGCATAAAATATTCTGCCGTTAGGATGCTGTAGATATTTTAATGGAAGTTCTGACAGAGATATTGGCTGATAGTTTGATAGCTCACTGAACATCATAACCTTTACGTTTTCGCTTATGTTCCCTGCCTTTAGGTCTGCCATAGTAGAGTTAAAATCTTTACCTAGCATTTTGCCAAACTTTTTTCTAAGAGCTTCAACTCCAGGGCCAGTCTTTGATTTCTTTATAAAGCTCCTGTAAGAGGCATTTACTATTGTTTCTTTTCCTATTCTGTCTATCAGTTTGAATCCTGACATCTTGAACGTCCGGTCAAGTAGTCCCGCCATCTTTCCTACCGTCCCAAGCTCTGCATATATAGCCTTGTCTAGACCAAACATGTCCATAGTAAAATGCTTCTTTCCTACCAGACCTTTTATCGTGTTGATTAATCCGTTCGCGTAAACAGACATGCCCACATCAGCAATCTGCGTAAGAGCAGACAGAGGATTAGCAATTGTCATTTGATATGTAAGATTTTTTGCTACTGTAGAATACGTTGATGCTTGCTTTTCTCCTACACCAAACCTCGCAACTAATAACTCCTTCATCTTGTCGAAGTCTTTTGTAGACATTCTTTTTTCTTTGATTTCTCTTGCCAGTAATCTGGTCGCAGACTCATCAAGGTCTAATGTTTTTACTCCGCGATTGACAGAGCTGCCACCAAAGAAAGATTTCTTTTCTATCAAAGATGCCATATCATTAATATGTTCAATTAAAGAATCTTGAGGCTTCTTATATAAAGGAACCATCTCTTCTGTTACCGTCATGTATTGACGCTTGCTAGAAGATTTTGATTTGCTTAGTGGGTTCTTTTGAAACTGCTGTTTTAGACCAACAGTCATAGCATCTTCCACTTCTTCTATCGGAAGATCATCAACAGAATTTACTTTTAATTTCTTAACTCTTCTAGCAAGCTCTCTTTCTATAGGCTCTCTATACTCACGGCCTGCCGCCTCAAGAACCTTCTTGTAATCTATAGTCTTTCTTGGAAAGTAATTATCTACATCACCAGAATGAGTTCTACCAAAAGATTGAAGGTTATTGTCTAGCTCTTTTAATACTAGCTGCATTTCTCTAACAATAGCTTTTGCTTTTGGTTCTACTTTTAATAGTATTGGCAGGGCTGCTTCGATGTCTCCGCTTAACAAGTGCCGAGTAACATCTATTTCTGCCTGGCCTTCAAGTTTGTCTAGCATTTTTATCATTGGGTCTACGCGAGCAATAGACTGACTTGATTTGACAGCCAGGTTAGCTTCCATTCTTTTAAGCCTTCCTCCAACGGCAGGATTTATTCTTGATACTTCAGTTGATACTATGCCAGCAAAATCTCTAACGCCTTGAAACAATCCTTTTGATGTGGCTGGATTGACGGAGCTAATCTGATCTTTAATTGGGGCCGCAGCCTCTGCTCGTGTGTTTGGAATCCTGGGAGAAAAATTTGATTTAATCTGTATGTCTGCGTATTGCTCTGGAGTTAAGTTCATTTCTCTTTGTATTATTGCAGATAGATCGTCTGTCGATGTAACTCCATTTTCTGCGACATGCTTGTTAATAATATCTTGCATGGCATAGCTTTGTTCTGTTGCTTCTTGCTGGGATTTTGCTGACTTTCTCCCATACAAAGAAGTCTTTGCTGCGCTTCCTAATACTCTTAGACCTTTCGCGAGGGCTGGTGTTGCAATAGCTCCAACCCCTGTAGATATAGCTACCTCTGTAAGGTCAACCTTTCCTGCTTCAGCTAATTGTTCAAGCGCGTTGTATTCAGCACCGAAGGCAGCTCCTCCTGCCGCAAGAGCTTTATATCCTGTCCCTGCTTTTGCTATAGGTATTAAGGTTGTAGGACTCATTAAAGAACCTACAAGGGTTCCCATAAATCCACTAAATCCTCCTATTCCTTCTTGGTTTGCAAACTTTGGATAGTCTCTTGCAAGCTCCTGGTCTTCTATTTTTTGCAATACACCTAGCTTTACTTCGGTAGGTGCGTTTGCGTAAGCAGGCCCATACGCTTGTTCAGCGGGGGTGTATGTTATGCCTGACCTAGATGAATAGCCAAAATCCCCCAGGCCAAAGCGAGCCTTAACGTATCTGTATGCGTTGCTCATATCTGAGTCTGATGCTGCAAACGAATAACCAAATTGTTCCGCAGCACTTGCGTCAATTTCTGGAGCTTCAGTAATATCTGACTGAGGCTGTTCTTGCCCAGCAGAAATAAGATCACCAAACGCAATCTGTCTTCCACTTTCAGACATGGCATCAATATTTTTATCAGCCAAGGCGTTTAAATCTTCTGGACTTAACAATGATAAATCAGGCATAACAACTCCTAGTCGAATACGGTTCCCGCAAGCCTTGCTGCTTGGTTAATAACTGAATTTTGTAATCTGGTTAGCTGCTTGTTTACTTCCCGCCTAGTTATTGGAGGTAGATCGCCAAGCTTTGCTCGCAGTTCTTTTATATTTTCTCTGGCTTCTTTTATGCTTAAAGATATTTCTTCTCCTTGCTGCCTGCTTGTTGCCTGTCCTTCTACCAATGTTCCGACTAGCTGTTCTGTCTTGTCTAGCAAAGTAGTAAATCCGCTATACTTAGCAACGTCACCCGATGTTGTTGAGGAAATAACAGCAGATATGTCATCAAAAGTTTTTGCCGCACCCTGCTTTAGGGTATCCCACATCTCAACACCCGCCTCTCCCACATCACCAGAATATTCTTTTAACTTTTGAGCTTGATTGCTATTTATTAAACTATTAATAAACTCAACCGCAGGATACATTGCAGCTCCTGTTGATGAGCCTTCATTTAAAAGGCTGGGTTGTGGTGTTGTTCCTGTCTGTTGTGCCGGAAAAGCTCCTTCGCTTCTAAGGATTTCAGCTTGGTTAAAAATATCATTAATTTGTGATTGAAATCCAGGGTCGTTAGCTCCACCTGCTCCGGCGTTGCTTGAATTAATATTTGTTTGACCAGTAACGGCAGTAGAAATTCCTTCTACCGAATCAAAAGAGTCTTGTATTTGTTGTCCGTATGAAGGATTTGCGCTATCAACAATACCTCTCGCACCTCCTATAGGAAGGCTTTGTATTGCTTTATCTATTGCTTGTCTGACACTTAGGTCATCATCTAGCCCTCTCCATACCGCAGCTTCGTCAAGCAAGTCTTGCTGATCAAAGATTTTATCTCCTCTCCACGGCTTGAACCCAAAAAATGAGCGGCTATTTTCTGTGCTTTCTCTTAATTTTAATAATTCTTGTGCCGCATCATTATCGTCAATGTAAACAATTGCCGTATCTTTATCCTCTCCTTTTAATGATACAAACTTAAATGCTTTGCTAGACCTTACATTTGCTGCAAGCTGCTCACCCCAAACCTTCATCATGTCTGTAGCTTGTAAATCTCCTGATATATAATCTTTAATGAATGCAGAAGGGACTCCCATAGCTGTATATCTTATAGCGTTTGTGCTTCGGTTTGCGTCAGATGCTTCATTTTGTTTGGCTTCTCTTTCTGCCGCAGTAATTTGTAATTTCTGAAGAGTTGTTGAACTTTCCCTGTCCTCTATTTCCATAGTCATCTGACTCGCGGCCTGACGTAAAGCTGCTGCGCGAATAGGGTCAACGCTTTGTATAGAATTAGCTGCTTGCAATAATCCGGCCGGAGTAGATACGTCCATTTGCCCAAGCTGCTCCTGCATCTTTTCACCTGTGGTGCGAGGATCAATGCCCATCATAGGCTGCACGGCTCTTCTTAGGTCTTCGTTACGCTGTACGCCTAACTGACCTGCTATCTGTGCAAGCGGAGCTAGGTTAGCTACTCGTCCTTTTAATCCAGACGAAAGCAACTGACCTTCAAGCATGCCTTGTTGAAGTAATTTTTCCTGACGCTGTTCGGGAGTTGATATAATATCCGCAAAGAGTTTATTTATATTAATTGCCATAGCTTATTTTCCTAGAATATTTTCAACCATTTTTGATATGCCAGCTATGTCTTGCAATCCGGCATTTTGATAAGTGTTAGGGTCGTAGAATCTAAACCCTGAGTCAGGCTGAGTTGATTTAGATGCCGCTACAGTTTGTTCGCCTTTAAGCAGATCAAACAATCCCTGGAACTGTTGTTGACGAAGAGCATTCGCGAGAGCAGAATATCCAAGCTGGGCCTCCATTGAGGATTCCGCTAATTGTGATCCTAAAGTCATTCCAGTGGCTGTTAATGCATTCTGTTGCCGTGACATATCAAGACCTGGAGCCAAAGACGCAAGCAATTGCTGTTGAGGCAAGTATGATGATGCAAGAGTATTTAGCCCAGTGTCAGCAGCAAGACCTGTCCTTGCTCTAAACTCCTGTAATCCCGCGAGAGTCTGATTGGCAAACTGATTTTGTTCTGCGCGAGCTTGTTCCATTGCGCTAACACCTAGCCCTGCTTGTTGTTCTGCTATAGCTTGCTCAAATGCTAATTGTTCAGGAGTTCCGCCAAACATAGCAGTACGAACTCCGCCTCTTCCTTGATTAAAAAGCTGTGATTCTAGCCCTAGCCTTGCTCTATCTTGTTGAGGCTGTAACATTCCTTGCAACCTATCAAAGATATCCGACTCTCTAGTTTCTTGAGATGCGCTATCGCCTTTTAGCATTTTTAAGATAGCAGTTTGATCTCCTAACCTTTCCTTTGGGTCATTAACATAATCCAGCATTCCTGAACCCATTTCTGAAAGCTGTTTTTGTATTGCTAATTGTTCAGGGCTTAGGTTTACATTAACTCCTGTAGGGCCTATTTTGCCTGTACCTGAAGGGGAGGTTACAGTAAAAGGTTTAAAGGTAGATTGCCTGCCAAGCTCTCCAGCAATACCACCAGACTCCTGAATAGCTTCTAGCCCGCCAGAACCATAGACAGTTTTTAAGTCTTCAGCTCCTAAATCTTGAACTGTATCTATTATTTCGTTTTGAGCTAACGCTCCTCCAATACCGCTAATAGCAGCTCTGTTATCTCCTGCAAAATTTAACAGTCCTTTAAAGAAATCGTTAAAATCAGCCATTAGTAAGTACCTCCATCAATTATGGAAAGCGTTGTTGTGCCACTAACGACCAGGTTAGCTGCGGTTACGGTTCCGGTGAATGTGGGCGAAGCTAAGTTACTTTTAGTAGCAACAGCAACTGCAATAGCATCATATTCAGCTCCAACCTCAGAGCCTTTGACTACCTTCGCGGGATTGCCGCTAACCATAGCGTCTTTGGCTGCGAAGTTTGTAATTTTGGTATAGTTAGACATTAGACTATCCTTCCCATAAGGGCTTGAATATTGATTTCCTGTAGTGCAATTGAGTTTCCATTTACTGTGTTTTCAGCACCAACAGAAACAACCGTTCCCTGCCCTGACGCATTAATCTTTTTACGTTTTATTAGCGCAATAGAGGATGAATACTCTGCCGAGGTATTAAATTCTGATATGTTGTATTGTGCCACATTTGATTCAGGTAAAGTATAGGCTTGTTTTTTGTACGCATCCGAGTAGTCATACGCCCAGTTAAGGGTGATTGTTGAGCCAGCCCCATTAAAGGTTGTAATATTAATCTTTTTTAGGAACTTTAGATTAGAGGTATCGCCAAAACTTAATGGATGGCTAAAGTATCTAAGCTGAAATGAAGCAAGATTATCTTTATATCCATTGTATTGTGATATTCCTTCAGCATTACCCAGATATAAAATCTCTTCAACCGTAGAGGCAAAGCATTCTGGCCCAATATGACTCCATGTTGTGACCCTAAAGCTACCATCTTGAAGAGGAAATCTTGTATCAAAACAATACACTACGCCCAAATCTGGGAAGTTTAAAAGAATGAATGCCTCTATTGCAGAGTAGTGCATTTTAATCTTGCCAGTTTCTGCTGAGTACAAAGATTTAATATCGCTATTTACATTCTTGGAGATGTCACCAATAGGGGCAGATTTCTCCTGGATAGTTCGGGCAATACTTCTAACTCCAGAGTCATCTAAAAAGATAAGGTCTTTACCCGTTGACACCTTCGCGTCCCTACTGACAAGACCTATATTTGATATCGTGTCACTAAGCGTCATAGTAGATGGGTCTTCAGCTCCAGAGTAAATCACTATAGACCTGCGGCCAAAGATCACTAAGAAGCCATTGTGAGCCTCTATGGAGGTTATAGTGTCATATCCTGTAGGCCATACCTTAGTTATATCAATCGACCCTGTAGAGCCTCCTGTCCAGCCTGCTCCATTTAACAGGTCTGACCAATAGATAGTAGACTTATCTGTTCCTATGTCACTCACCCAAAGCCTACCAAATGCCGCTAGGACATCATTGCCAAGAGGAGCGACTCCAGTTGAGTGAGAATGATCATCAATTTTTTCTATTACTCCTGCGTGATCTGAGTAGATTAACGGAGCATGTCCTGCCTGGAATAGATAAACATGATTGTTAAACTCCACCATCTTCCAGTTGTTTGCAGTGATAGTATAGGACGCAGGGGTAGCGTCTACTAATGTAGTAGTTCCTGTAAATAACTTAAGGTTTCCTGCCGAAATAACTACTGTACTTCCATCTTCTGCAACAAATTGGATAATTGACTCTATGTTGTTTCCTGAAAGAATTGTCTTATTAGTAGTTATTGTTTCATAACCTTTTCGCGAGGCAACTCGCCCTTCTTTATCAATAACACAATTGTCTGCAACCGCAGCAAAGCTAGGGTCTTGCGCTAAAGGCGCATCTTGAGTGTTAATGCCAGCAAATCCTGGGGCAGTAATGGTAATGCTCTGTAATTGCTGTGCCATCTAAACCACCATGTACGTTGTTTCTTCTGGATAATGATTGGCATCTATTGCAATTGCATCAGCTAACGCTGTTTGAGCTACTGCAAATTGCTCCAATGCTGACTGTCCTCCAGTCTCACCTCTTTCGCGAAGAGCCATAGCAAAAGCTAGTTGAACTATGGGGAAGTGAGGAGCTTTAATCTGAGTAGAGTCAGCAGACAAATCACTCTGAGGAGACGCAACCTCAAAGCGAAGCGTCTGGATTGCATCGGGCTTTGGATATAGTCTAATTTTAAGGTTATCGTTTGCGTCTGTTCCTACAAAAGTATAATTGCTTGGAGTTCCAGAGGCAGGAGTATTGTTGTAATACCATTCATCAAAATATGCTTTAGGTCGATAGCTAATAAAAGCATTAGCCGTATCGTTTAGTGCAAATTTAATTACCCCATTCATTTTAAGATCAGTAAGAGTGTAATCTGTAGTTCCAGATACAGTAGGTATTACTATCTCGCTTCTAAGCGAAGACCAGTTCCATGCTTCTTCAACTACTCTTTTTGCGTCATTGATAAAGTCTCCAATCAAAGCCGAATAGCTTGTCTCTAAAATAGTATCAGCTTGATCCTCGCGAAGCCTGCGTAATACACTATTGACTGCTTCAAGGTAAGTCATTATCTGCCTCCTGCGGCTCGCATAAATCGCTCAAACATTCCTTCTCCTACATTATTTAATTCCGTCTTTTTGGGCATAAATAATATAGAGCTGGTTACTGGTGTTGATTCAATAAAATTCATCATCCCTTCTTTTTCTATTTTAGTATTTGTTTCAGTATTTGTTTTAGTATTTGTATTTATGTTTGTATTCGGATTAGGATTAGGATTGGTTGCTGGATTAACAGCAACACTAGTAGCTGGATTAACAGCAACATTAGTAGCAACATTAGTTGCAACACTAGTTCCTATACTTGTTGCTACGGTTGGACTTACTCCGGCGTTTATTGCTGCATTAATAGCTGCCGCTGTTGCAGCATTTACAGTTAATCCTGATGCTATTGCTGTTGTAGCAGCAGCTGTAGCAGCAGTTGTGGCAACAGCT
>TARA_R110000868_G_scaffold91033_4_pt1 | contig 12384 bp, 11 predicted proteins | sample TARA_R110000868 | Tara Oceans TARA_R110000868 (sample SAMEA4397489) | marine metagenome | biome: Polar Biome; feature: [SRF] surface water layer (ENVO:00010504); material: water (ENVO:00002006), including particulate matter (ENVO:01000060) such as... | depth 5 m | reverse complement strand
GCCGAAACTCAGGGCTACGTGCGCAACATCTCCAAGTTCTACAACGAATACCTCGCCGTGGTGGGCGGTGCCGATGCACTCGGCACGCTCTCGCCCTCGGATTTTGCGCTCGCTGAATATGCCAGCATCTCCGAGGCGGGCGTCTATTACGCCGCCGACAGTTCGGCGACCACCGAACAGGTGATCAATCGCCTCCGCGCGATCATCCTGCAGATCGACGCGCAGCCCAATGCCAAGGCGGCCTGGGAGCTCAACACCTACGCCAAGGCCGAGATCGGCCGCATCCTCAATCTCCGCGTCCGGCTGATGGCCGCCAACCAGCAGCGCGAGGCGGCCTATGCGCAGCACCTCGTCGCCGACCGGCTGGCCGAGCGCGATTTCATGCAGATGGGAGTTCCCGAATGAGACATCTTCTCCTGACCGCGGCTGCGGTCACATCACTCGGGCTTCCCTCGCCCGCAGCGGCCCAGGGCGTGCCGACCTTTGATGGCTCGCAGCTTGGTCAACTCGTGGCCCAACTCGAACACATGGCGGAGGACCTGAATGTCCAGATGCAGCAGCTCGCGACCATGCGACTGGAACTGGAAGCCCAACTGTCGCAGTTGACGAACCTCGAGGCGCAACTGACCTCGCTCATTGAAGGCAGCGGGCTCGGTGAACTCTTCGCTACGGTCGAAGAGTTCCGCGCGCTGCGTGGTAAGCTTGTAGCCCCGCTCAACACTGCGCAGTCCTTGGCCAGCGGCGATTTCCTGAGCGGCTTCAATCCCGGCGCAGAACTCTCGGCCTCGGTCGAGCGCGTCCTTTCAGGCAGCGGCTTCACCTCGGAACGACTGGGGACACTCTCGGGCTCCGATCAGCCTGCCGACAACCGCATCGCCGCCTCCGCCGGGGCCAGCGCCATGCTCTCCGTCGCCGCTCAGGAAAGCCATGAAGAGGCAGGCCAAAGCCTCGAACGGCTCAAAACCATGGTTGGGCTCATCGATGATCAGGACGGGTTGAAAGCCGCCGTCGATCTCAACACCCGCGTCACCGCCGAGCTCGGCATCATCCTGACCCAGATCTGGCGGCTGGAAGCGGCCCAGGGCGTCAGCGCAGGCCAGCTTGGCGTTGTCGATGCCGCGACCCTTGCGGATGAGCGCAAGTTCCGGTCGATGACGGTGGATCCATGAGGCAAATCATGACCCACAGCTTGGCACCAACTTGGGCGCTTGGTCTCGCAGCGATGGCCCTCTGCGCGCTGCCCTCTGCGGGGCTGGCCCAGACCCCGAACACCGAACCATCCGGTGAAACGCCCTTCACCTCGATGGCCATCGCGCGGGATGAGGCCGACGCCTGCCGTGTCCCGAAGCCGCCTGCCGATCTCGCCGAAACCGCTTACCTGCGCAACGGCTACCGCGCGATCCTGCGCATCCTGATTGCCGAAGAAGCGCTCGCCTCAGAAAATTGCACTTGCCTGCTGGACCAGTTCACCTGGGATCAGGCGCTTGACGCCCTGCCCCGGTTCCAGACCTCGGACAATCCGCGTCTGCCCTTCAACGTGCTTGAACTCTACGCGCAGGCCGATGCCCTTGAGGCCGATGTTATCGAAGGCTGTGCCAAGTAGATGGGGATTATTCGCGACATTCTGAGCGAAGTCGACGCCGCAGTGAACACCGTGGCGCAGGACGGCTTTGTCTCTTCCGCAGCCTCGGTCGGCAATGTCATCTCGGCTGGCGCGACGCTCCTTGTCGTCCTCCTCGGCATCAACGCCGTGATGCAGCTCCGCCCCCTGCCCTTCGGAACCGGCTTTGCCTTCGGGATGAAGGTGGCACTGGTGGGGATATTCGCGCAGAGCTGGGATAATTTCAGCGTGATCTATGACATCGTCACCCGGGTGCCTGACTCCGTCGGCGCCTCGATCCTGGCGCTCACCGGGTCAGGCGACGAGGCCGGTGTCTATGAGAGCCTCGACAACATGGTCGCACGCATCACCGCCTATGGCGACACGATCGGCGACCGGGCGGGCTGGGTTTTCGGCGCGGTCCTGGGCGCGATCTTCTTCGTCCTCTCCGCCGTCTTCGCCGCCGTCACCGCCGGGATCATCTCTTTCGCCCGCATCGTCTTCGCGCTGATGATCGTCATCGCCCCCTTCATGATCGTGACCTCGCTCTTCAAGCCCACCCAGTCTCTCTTCGAGGCCTGGACCCGCGCCACCATCGGCTATGCGCTCATGCCGGTCGCCGCGGCAGGCGCTGCGGGCATCATCGTCGCCATCGCCGAGGCGATCGGGGACGCCTCTGCCGACCCAAACGATGTCGAGACCGTCAGCCTCATCCTGCCCTTCCTCGTGATCCTCATCCTCAGCGCCGGGATCATGGCCTCGGTCCCCTACATCGCCTCCAATCTCACCGGTGTCGTCGGCATTGCCTCCAATGCCGTGGGTCTCACCGGCCTCGCACGTCAGGGCTTCGTGAACACGCGCGAGTACGGCACGGGTGCTGCCTCGCGTCTCGTCACCGGAAAATCCCCACATGAGCTGAACCAGATAGCGAACGCGGGCGTCGTGAAGACCGGCGAGATGATCCGCCAAAGCCCCGGCGCGCTCCTCTCCGCCGCCAAGGCCTTCCGCAAACCCTGATGTGAAAGACGACGACTTTGAAGAAGCTTGTGACCAGTTCCCCCGCGCCCGATCGCGATGCTTTCGAGGCGGATTTCATCTACGAGCCAAGACGGCGCGAGCGCTTTGCCTGGTTTGTCGCGGCGGCGGGTGTGCTCGTCGGCGTAGCGGGAATGGTCGCGGGCGCGAGCCTCTTTCCGCTGAAATCCACCGAGACCTTCGTCGTCGTGGTCGACAAGGAAACCGGCGAAATGGACCGGGTCGCCGCCGTGCAGGCGCTGACGCTCTCGGAAAGTGACGCTATCATCCAGGCGAACCTCGTAGCCTATGTCGATGATCGCGAGACCTATGACCTGACCGATGGCGAGCAGCGCATCAACTCGGTGCTCGACCGCTCCGACGGCGATGCCGCCCGGACGCTGCGCGATCTCTGGTCTTCCACCAACGAGGATTACCCGATCACCGTCTATGGGCGCGATGCCAAGATCGAGGTGGTGATCAAGTCCGTCAACCAGATCGAGCGCGGCGTGGCCCAGGTCCGCTTCACCCGCACGCTGCGCCGTCCCCGCGACACGCGCACTGTCACCCGGTCCTATGTTGCCACTGTCGGCTACGCCTTCCAACCCGAAACCCGCCAGCGCCTTCAGGACGTCTGGGCCAACCCCTTGGGCTTCGTGGTGACCTCCTACCGCGTCGACGCCGAGACCCTGGAGAACTGACCAAGATGAAATCCCTGCCCGCGCTAATCCTGGCGCTCGCCCTCCCTGTTGCCGCAAACGCCGAGGCCACGCCGCAAGGCGGCACGCTCGACATCCGCATCCGCACCGCCGTCTATAATGAAAACCAGGTCTACCGGATCGAGACGGACTTGCGGCATTCGACGACGATCCATTTCGGGGCCGGGGAGAGGTTCGAGGCGGTGATTGTCGGCGACACCGAAAGCTTCCAGGTCGATCCGATCCCCGAGCTTGGCAATGTGCTCACGATCAAACCGCATGTGGCCAATGCCTCCACCAACATGACGGTGATCACCAACCGCCGCACCTATTCCTTCCATCTGCGCGAGGGCTCGATCCCGAACCGCACCGGCATGTTCTTCGAGGTGCGCTTCCGTTACCCCGACGAGGAGCGCCGCGCGGCGAGTGCAACCCAGCCCAAGGGATATGAGGCGCCACGCAACTACAACTACCGCGTCTCGGGCGAGGGGGATTTCCGTCCCAGCCATATCTACGACGACGGGCGCTACACGTATTTCGTCTTCCAGGAAAACGCCCGTCAGCCCGCGCTCTTCAAGGCCGATGACCAGGGCCGCGAGCGCACGGTCAACTGGACCCAACAAGGCAACACCGTCCGGGTGCTTGGGGTGAACACCTACTGGACGCTGCGCATCGGCGACGAGGCCATCTGTGCCTGGCGCGACGAAAGCGCCATCTACCTGAGCAACTGACCATGGCCGATCAAACCCCTCCCGACCTGCAGGACCGTCTCGACCAGTTCAGCCAGCGCGGCAAATCCAAACGCCGGGGCAACAGTCTCGGGGTCGGTGCCCTCGCTGCCGCCCTCGCCCTTGGCGGCGCCGGGGTCGCATACTTCTTGGCGACCGGTCTGCAAGAAGGTGACAGCGCACTCGAGACCTCCGATGTCGAGACCTTCCAGGACCGCCGCCCCGGCACTGGCGGGCGCTTGGAGTTCCCGCCTGACGAGACCGAGCAACGGGTCAATGATGCGCTGATCGCCGTCGAGGAGGCGCTGGAAGTGCCTGCGGCGCCGGCACCTGAGCCGAGCGCCGAAGTGTTGGCCGAGATCGCCAAGCTCCGCGAGGCCCTCGCCGCCAGCCAGGCCGCCCGCAACTCGGAAATCCAGTCCGCCGTCGCGGACCTACGCGAGGCCTTCGACGAACAGAAGGCGGCCCTTGAAGCGACGCTCACCGCCAAGGAAACTGAAATTGCCAACCTGCAGCGCCAGACCGAGACCCGCATCGAAGGGTTGCAGGCCAAGCTTGATGCCGAACGCGCGCAGCGCAAGGGGCTCGAAGCAGAGTTGGACCGCGAAGGGTTGATCGCCGATCAGCGTCTTCTCGAAGAACGCCGCCGTCAGGAAGAGGAACAACGCCAGCGCGAGGCCGAACGGGTCGCCGAGGAGCTTCTGACCGCGCAGATCAAATCCCCCGCCGTGGTCTACGCCGATGGTCCACGTGGTGGCCAAAGTGGCGCTGCGGTTGCCGATCCAGCTGCCGCCGGCATTGGCGAGCCGGTCCTCTCGGGCAATGAGCAGTTCCTGCAGAGTGCGCGACCGCTCGAGGTGCAGGAGGCCGCCCGCCTCACCCATCCCGAGAGCACGCTGACCCAAGGGTCCGTCATCCAGGCGGCGCTCCAGACCGCCATCAACAGCGACTTGCCGGGCTCAGTCGTCGCGGTCGTCTCCGAGCCGGTCCCGGCGTTTTCCGGGGACCAGATCCTGATCCCCCGGGGCTCCCGCCTTTTCGGCCAATACCGCTCCGGCATTGAGATGCACCAGAAACGCATCCTGATCCTCTGGACCCGCGTCCTGACCCCGGACGGCACCTCGATGGAGATCGCCGCCGTGGGCGGCGATCAACTCGGCCGCTCGGGCCTGACCGGTCTCGTAGACACCAAATTCGCCGAGCGCTTCGGCGGGGCCGCGCTGATTTCCGTGATCGGGGCGGCACCGGCCGTCGCAGCCGAGAGCGCCAACAATGAAACCACCAGCGTCGTTCTGGGCGATGTCGGCAGCGACCTGCAGGATGCCGTCGGCTCGGTCATCGCCGACCAGGTGTCGATCGCGCCGACGATCTATGTCGATCAGGGCGCCTCGGTCACCGTGCTCGTGGACCGGGATGTGGTGATATATTGACCCGGACTGACAGCCCAGCCTCTTACCTCGAGCGGTATCTCGACCCGTTCCGCGATCTTCTAAGGCGTGACGACGTGGTCGAGATCGCGATCAACCCGGACGGCAACGTCTGGCTCGAGGTCGCGGGTGACGCCACCATGCGCCACGAAGGCCAGACCGTGGACCGGACGACCGCGCTCAACATGGCCCAAACCATCGTCGGCGATGCCAAGGCCCGCGTCTCTGAAAAGAACCCGCTCGTCTCCGGCAAGGTGGAATATGCAGGCCGGCCCCTCCGGGTCCAGGTCGCCGTGCCGCCCGCCATCGATCGCGGCGCCTCGATCACCATCCGCCTCTTTGCCTCGGGCAGCGTCCGGGATTACGCCCCCGCCTATCTCTTCGGCAAAGCCGTCTCGCTCGATGCCCTCCGCGCCGAGAAGATGAAAAACATCGCCTCCCTCGCCGAAGAGAACCTTGAGGCCGCGCTGCAAACCCTGGTCGAGGCACGGCTCAACGTCCTGATCAGCGGCGGCACCTCAACCGGCAAGACCACGTTCGCTCGTCACCTCCTGACGCATGTCAGTGAGCACGAACGGCTGATCACCATTGAGGACGCCTTCGAACTCTTCCCCGGCCAGCCGAACACGGTCGCCCTCCTGGCCGACCGCGGTTCCGGCTCGCAACGCAGCGCCAACGCCCTCCTGCAGGCCTCCCTCCGCATGCGCCCTGACCGGATTATCGTCGGCGAGCTGCGCGGCGCAGAGGCCCTGACCTATCTCGAAGCCATCAACACCGGCCATGGCGGGTCGGTCTCAACCATCCACGCCGAAACCGCAGAACTCGCCATCGACCGGCTTGCAATCATGGTACTGCAGGCTGGCACACCGCTGACATTCGCAGAAGTGCGGGAATACATCCGCAAGTCCATCGATGTGATCGTCCAGCTCGGGCGGGCCGAGGGGAAGCGGGGGATTACGGAGTTTTATCTGCCGGGTGGAGGCAAACGCCGCCCCGATCTCTCCTTACCAAGTTAGGCCCATCGCACTACAAATTGCAGATTGATCACCGAGGAACACTTGATATTGTGAAAACACTTTTAGGTAGAAAACTGATAATTGGTCTCCATGATCGAGTTCGAATGCGCAATCAAGGAACTTCCCCACGATACGACCCTCTCCTCCGCGGGCTTTGAGGACGGCCCAAAGATCGATCCTTTAAGGCTGATCTTCACCTACGACTCCGATGAGTGGGAAACATTCGTCGATGAGTGGGTTCACTCACTGAAGGAGATCTATGCCGACGTGGTTCGCCCGACCGGTTCCGGCGACAAAGGGATAGACGTGGCGGGTTTCATGGATGCCGACTGCTTCTTGGGTGACTGGGACAACTATCAGTGCAAGCACTATGCACGTCCACTTGGCTTCACCGACATCGCGCCAGTGTCCATCTCGTCCGGAGAGCAAGGTGCAAAAGCAATCGACCACGGCAGTTTCGTGTCCGCTACCCTGTGGTAGTGGTTGCCCAAGCTTTCGATTGAGCGCCTGACCAAGTCCCAGGATTGCCCGACATAGACGATCTCACCCGCGCAGCCGATCAGGTATATCCCGGACGAAAAATGCCGCGTAGACAGGAGCCGATCGAAATCTTGATGCCGATTTCTCAGGAATACCTGGCGTTTCCATAGATGGTAGAGAGCGCTGTTTTTCATGCAAATTGACGGATGATGGCCATTACAGACAGATAGGTGCTGTTGAGCTGTCACCGCAACCCTGCAGCTGAGCACAGCATTCCATCCGACTTGAACCTCCATTCCGCTATCCCCGAAAATGGTACTACATGTGGCATCGTTTTGTTTGGGTGGCCTATTTCACCCTCACCCACCCAACAGCTCCTCGATGAAGTCCTCCTGCCGGTCGAACGCCGCCTCCCATTCCTTCGGCACGGCGGCTTCCCGCTCGAGCGTCTCCGGCTCTAGTTGCCCGCGCCCAGCCTCCATCGTCTTCAAGCTCATCGCGCGCGTTTCGCGGCGCTGCGAGCGATCCCGGACTGGCGCGCGTTCGGCCGGTTTCGCCTGCTCGTCTGCGCCGATCTCGTCACCACCATCGCCGCCCCAAGGTCCCACGCCTTGCACGCTCGGCGGATAGGGGAACGGCTTGCCCTCCTGGCGGGTAAACATCTCCTTGAAGAAGGGATCGTCGTAATACTTGATCCGGCTCGCCTTGATCGGATGCTGAGGTGAGGCGAGGATAATGACCTCGTCGGGGTCCATCAGGCGCGCTTCGGTCTCGGAAAGCAGCGGCCGCTCTTCCAGACGCGCCGAGGTCGAGGTCGCGCCAAGGAAACCCTTGTTGCGGCCATACATCCGGGTCACCGCCTCGCGGGTGGTGCTGCCGACGGCTGCGGATACCTCCTTAACCGTCCGCTGATCGCGAGGCGTGATGTAAAGCTTGAGCCCCGCCCCGTTCTCCAGACTTTCGCGACCTTCAGGCCCATAGATTCGGTCGAGCGAGGCCAGCGACTGCGCGATCATCGCGACGCGGCCGCCATAGCTCGCCAACGAATGGATGGCGCGTTCGAGATAGGGCATCGCCCCCATCTGCTGGAACTCGTCGATCATCATCATGACGGGCCAAGGCTCATCCGGGCCCGGTTCGTTCAGGCGGATCGAGGCGATGAGGTCGGCGAACATCAGGCGCAGGAGCGGCGCCAATGTCGCGATGTGATCCTCGGAGACGGCGATATAAAGCGACTGCGGGGTCTTGCGGAAGGTCGAGAAATTGAAGTCACTCGCCTCGGTGGCCGAGCGCACCGCCGGGTTGTCCCACTGCTTGAGACCGGCAGTCATCAGCGCCTGGATGTTCGAGGTCAGCAGCCGCGACGAGGCCGAGGCCGCGTTGGTCCAGAGCTCGCGCAGAATGTCTTCTTCGGCCTCGTCGGCATAGGTCTTGTATTGCGCGTTCTTGTACTCGCCGCCGGCGACGATCTTGTTGACCTCGCCAAGGTTCGGCGTGCCGCGCTGGATCGCCAGCAGACAGGCCGCGACAAAGATCGACTTGCCTGCCTCGGAGAAGGTGTCGAGTTGCTTGTTGTCCTTGTCGAGGAAGAGGTCGGCCAGGATCGAGACTTCGGTGAAGCGCTGCGCGAATGTCGGGGCCTTCGCAATCCGCGCAAGCGGGTTATAGCGATGCGTGGCATTGGCCCAGTCAAAGGGGCTGAAGCGATAGACCTCGTCGCCGTTCAGCGCCCGCAGCCGCGCGGTCTTCTCGAAGTTCTCACCCTTCACGTCGAGCACCACGACCGAACCCGCGAAGCTCAGAAGGTTCGGGATCACGAAACCCACACCCTTGCCCGCGCGGGTCGGCGCCACCATCATCACATGGGGGATGGTGGTCGAGGAGATGAACTCCGCCTTGGACGTTGGGGAGCCGAGCTTGCCACAGACAAAGCCCTTGCCGGGTGCCTGCAGCATGTCGTTCTTCTTCAGTTCCGCCTTGGTCTGCCAGTGGGCGGAACCGTAATCGTCGCGCTCCTTCTTCCAGGTCCAGGCCAGCGCCAGAGCACCGAGGCCGATGACCCCAAAGCCGACGGTGCCAAACCCCACCTTGAAGGCTTCGGGATGGGCAGCGCGGGTGCCGGCGCTCGCCTTCCAGAGCGCCAGCATGTCGAAGCTCTGAAACCCGGTTTTCAGGGCCAGGGTCAGGTAGAAGGCGGCAACGATGGTACCGATGACGGCGCCGCAGATCACACCGAAGAGGAGCGCAGCCCAGAGGGGAAGTGTCTTGGTCATGGTGGTCATCTCCCTCAGAATTCCATCTCGTCATCGAGACCGCGGTCCCGACCGAGATCGCGACCCAGCTCCTGCGCCTCCTGCTGGCCGCGCAACCGCGCGACCTCGGTCGCCTTGTCCTGCTGCAATCCGGCAGCGCGGTCGGTGAAGACCTGGTCGCCCGTTTCCTCAAACGTCATCTCGAGGAATTCCTGCGTGACAGTGATCTGGTCGAGCTTGCTCGGCAGGGCCGCGTCCAGCACCTCGTAGTTGCCACGCCGAAGTTCGGCCAAGCCTTCCTCGCCCAGTTCCTTGAAGAGCTCGGATTGCAGGGTCCGCTCGACCGTCTCTTCCTGTGCCTCGGTGAGCTTGCCGTCCCGCAGCATGTCGGCGAGGTCCTGCAGGTAGGGATTGGGTGTACGGTCATCCTCGTCGATGAGGGGCAGCGTCGCCTCCTCCTCGTCCGCGAGGGTCCGACCAATCTGTACACCCAGTTCCTTGGCGCGTTCCATCAGCGCGTCCATCACCCCGTCGACCTTCTCGAGCGCGGCATCCAGTTGGTCGTCACTCGCTGTCTCCACGCTCAGACCGTCTTTTGCCAACACCGCGTTCATGTCCCGCTCGACCCAATCCTGCGCCATGCCGTAGTTCCGCGTGCCGCCGGCCGTGATCCGGGCCACCAGCTCCTCGCTGTCCATGCCCACCTCCTCGGCGCGCTCGAGCACGTCGCGCAACCCCTCGTCATTGCCGGACTGCAGCGCGGCGATCAGCACCTCGCTGCCCGCCCCCGGCGGATAGGGTTCCTCGAGCTGCTTGCCAAAGCGCGCGCGCAGGTCCGGGTCTGGCACCATCTGCGAAAGGTCCGCGATGATCGGCGCGGCCTTAGCCTCGAAGGCGGCGCGTTCGGCTGGATCCAGTTCCTCGGCCTTGAGCCTGAGCGCCTCGATCGTGCGCTCGGAATAGTCGATCGCATCACCGACGGTCTTGATGTCCTTCATGTCTATCTCTCCTTCGGTGAAGTTCCACGGCGTGCCCGAGCCAAGCCCGTCAGCCATGCCGCGCATGGCACGCGCCATGTGGCGCTGGTCCATCCGGTCCAGCAGGTCGGCGAGGTTCTTGTAGTCCTTGGCGAAGCCCACCACCTGCGCCTGCGCGATGGCAGATTCCTGGGCCGTCATGACGATCTCGCGCGGCAGGCAGGCCTCTTCCTTGGCGCGGTAGATCTCCTCGATCCCGGCGGGCTTCTCAAAAATGCCGCGCTCGAGCCTTGTGGTGGCATCAAGCATCACGCCGTAGCGTTCGGCGATCTCGGCCTGCTTCTCGCGCATCAGCTGCGGCGACATCACGCCCTCGGCCCAGCAGGAAAACCATGTACCGTTTTCGACACCGCGATTGTTCAGGATGATATGGGCATGCTTGTGCGCCCGGTCGTCATGGACCGCGAGGACATAGTCCCACTGATCGCCAAATTCGCCGCTCTCGAAGAAATGCTCCGTCCAGTCCATCGCGATGTCGCGCACCTGGTCGACGGTCACGTCGGTCGGGAATGACAGCAGCATGTGCGAGGTGAAACCGAGCTTGGTCGAGCCGCGCCAGGTCCCGGCCCAATCCTCGATGATGTCTTCTTTCTGATCCTCGGAAAGCACCGCTGCATCGGTCAGCGCATTGGTCATCGTCGAGTAGGTGTAGACAGCCTTGTCGTTGATGTAGGAGATCTGCGCCCCGAGCGAGGCACGCGTCTTGCAGCCGCCGGCCCGGATCCGTTTGAACACCGCCGCGCGGCTCTGGCCCGACGCCACCTTCAGCGCGTTGCGCGCCGACATGGATCCGACACGCGCGAAACTCCGCCCCTGCCGGCGCCCCGCCAGCCGCGCATCGATCCGCGCCGCGGCCTGACCCCGGACGCGCTCATCCTCCCAGAGCCGCCCCATGACCGAGGTATAGAGGGCGAGCGGATCAGCCATTGCGCACTAGCCTCAGACCGCCGCCGGCCACACTCCGGCTGCCCTCCATAACTTCGCCATCCGCCCCCTGCCCTTCTTCCTTTTGCGGCCACTCCTGATGACGCAGCGCATTCGCCGCATCCTTCATCCGGCCCATCTCTCGGCTCATCCGCTGCGCCAGATCAAGCAGCTCGATCAGCACGGCGCGGTCCGCCTCCGAGACTTCCAGCCTGCCGCGATGCACCGCCTTAGAGAGTGCCAATACAACGTCGCTCACATCCTTCGCCTGACGCCACGCGGCACAGAATTCCGAGACCAGATCGCGCGGCACATCGAGGAATCCGCACCGCCCGCGCAGCACCGCATTCAGCGCCTGTGACCGGTTGGCATAGCCCCGTTCGCGCCACTCGGCATCGAAGGCTTCCAGTTCAGATCGACTGGCCCGGAACGCCACCGTCTCAGTCGGATCGCGCACCGCTATGCCCTCGCCGACCTCCTCTTTCGCGAGCCGGTTCACGTGGCGCGGGGAAATGCCGAATGCTGCCGCCAGCTCCTTCGCGCTCTCGCCCGCCGCAAAGCGCCGCGCGACTTCGATGCGCTCTTCAAACTTCAGGTTTTTCGCTGGCCTCGGCACGGGTCAGACCCCTCGGACAAAATGTGCAAACATTGGCCATATCCTGCCAACGTCTTCCTTCTCTCCTTCGCTTATACCTCAATAAATCACATTGCGCAATATTACGTTTTGTGTGCTGTGTCTTTTTGCTGGCATCGGCCGCCATCAAGACCCCGCGTCGCGGCGCGACATGGAACCGGTCCCGTCCTCATCGATGCAGGACAACCAGGTCGAAAAAGCTTCCAAAACTTGTGTTCAAGACGCACACGACGACAGGCAAACCAAACGCTCGAGCCGGTCACGGATCGGCGCCAGGAACACGAAAATGGCCCGCGCTGGATCGCGCGGGTCACACCCCCTGAGGGCGTCACGGAGCTTCTGAGAGACGACGTCAGACCCCTGCGGATCCGAAGACCCGCAGGGGTGTCTGGGTCAGTGACCCAGTCCCTGAGAGCACAGGTCGTCGTAGCGGCTGCGCGCGATCAGAGCCTCGGTCTCGAGGCTGTCGAGGGTCTCTGGATGGGCGTCTTCATCAAAGGCGGCGAGGTAGGCCTCGAAGGCCATGTCGGCTTGCATTTCGGCGAGGTCGATGGATTGTTCGAGTGTCATGATA
>TARA_R110000868_G_scaffold103241_4_pt1 | contig 12395 bp, 3 predicted proteins | sample TARA_R110000868 | Tara Oceans TARA_R110000868 (sample SAMEA4397489) | marine metagenome | biome: Polar Biome; feature: [SRF] surface water layer (ENVO:00010504); material: water (ENVO:00002006), including particulate matter (ENVO:01000060) such as... | depth 5 m | reverse complement strand
TTGTGTACAATAACAACTCCCCATCAAACGACTACTTAATAGCCGAAAAACCAACATTAACCTTTTTATCCGATACCAAGTGTGCTTTTAAGCACGGAGGAACGTATAGATTCGGTATAGTCTACGCAGATCAATTTGGGCGCTTGTCTACTACCATGACCAACGATTGGAAGTCTGACGCCACGCACAGCTTAAAGGTTAATATACCTTTTGAATTAGATGGCGGTGGCATGACTGGCGTTCCTAACTTACGGATGTCTATCTTTAGCTACCCTCCTGCATGGGCTTCTAAATACTACATAGTAAGAACAAAGAACACCGCAATGAATTACTACCTGCGGTTCCTTGTAAACAATGTAACTTATGTAGACGATAACAAACAAGTGACAAGCCCAGGCTCAGGCTCGCAGATATTATTAAACTTCTACAACATAGCTGACACAACTAACGGATCATTTGCTGCGAGATTCTCGGGTTCTTTGATTAGCCTATCTTTTGTAAAAGGCATGCGGGTTAGATTAATCTCCGATGCTGGCGGTAACTATTACAACGGCTATTGGGATATGGAGGTTAAAGGGCATGAGCTTGATGCAGCCCTTGAGTTCAGCGTAGACAATATTGGTAGCATGCCTATCATTCAGAACGGCTCACTCGTAGAGGTTTATGTTCCCAAGCTCGTTGCTAAAGAACAAATATTTTATGAAGTAGCTGCCGCTGGTGATGTTATTGGTGGGTATCACATGGGTATCAACGGACAAAACCAATCTGCTACTCAAGAAGCTATAGCTAAAGTTCCTCAAGGAGATACTTACTACCGAGTAAGGAATATGCCTTACTACCCTTCAAGCGGTGCAGTAACTCAATACCCTGATCCTACCACGCTTAGAAAAGTATTAATTGAGTCACCTTCTTACTCTGACTTCTACGATCTTGCGGTACAAGATATTGGCCGACCTAATGTAGTTGATAAGAATGTAAAGAAAACTCAACGACCTTCAACTATTTGGTATTCTGGGCAGTATATCAGAGATACTTTTATCAATAGGTTGTGCAATGTTCCTTTGACTGCTTTTGAGGATTACCCAGAGCAGCACGGAGCAATAAGTAAGTTATATTCGGGCGTGGCGTCAGGTGACAACATGGGTTCCAATATCGTTGATGTCTATCAGACTAACAGGGTTGGCTCAATCCTTGTAGACGAGTTTGCAGCCACAAGTTCATCCTCTCAGCAAGGTATATTAGTTGGGACTACAAGCGTACTTAGCAAGACGGCTAAATACTACCAAGGCGAGATAGGTCTTTCTAACCCTGAATCTTTTGCTCACTACTCTGAGAGAAGATACTTTGCCGATTCATCAAGCCAGCAGGTAGGCAGACTGTCTAACGATGGTATAGAGCCTATCTCTGAATATAAGATGTCGGCTTACTTCTTTGATAAATTAGAGTATTTAAGAAACGGACAATGCACAGTTTGTGCGGGGTACGATACCGAGAACATGGAGTATGTTCTATCGTTTTCTAAGATAGCTTTAACCAACGACAAGTCCGAGATAATAGAGACGCCTTTTAACTTACCTGTAACCAATGGCGAGTTTACCGCTATGGATGCATGGGATGAAGGCTCGTTGTCAAACACAGGAACAAAGACTAACGAGCTTGGTCAGTGGTCAATCCCAGCACCTCAAAGCTGGAACACTCCTGGAACATTCTTCTACGATTACTTTGTCAATGTTACACCAAGCTACAACCCTAACGACAAGGCGTTCTTTACATTAAATCCTGGGGCTTATATTCAAGGAGATAGCGCCGAACTGATGTCTTTTGACACCTTTTATGATGTAGGCACTACCTACAAGATAGAGATGAAGTTCGACAACCTTTCCTTTGGAACAGGATTGACAAACAGGGTAATAGGATTGAGAATAAAGTTAGGTGATACTATCAGTGATCTTATCACCTCTTCTTCTACCAATGTTGCCGATTACTCAGGAGTTATAGTAACAAGAAACCTTGAAGCTACAGGCTTTGAGCCTAAGTTATCTATTATAGCCGAGGTGTCTACAGATGTTTATGTTGAAGGACCTGAATACACTTGGTTTGTAGCGGTTGATTATGTTAGAGTATTAAGCACCGTAACCAATCAGTTTACACCAGGGACATTCCTGCCAGCCGAGACATTAACATTTAACGAAAGCGACAACAGATGGAAGTCTTTTTGGTCTTTCTATCCTGAGTGGATGGATTCTTTCGGAGTGAAGTTAGTTTCATGGGTTGGCGGTCAGTTACAGATACACAATGTAAACAATAGCTACGGCAACTTCTACGGAATATTTTACCCCGCCCAATTAGATGTAGTAGGCAACGCAGAAGCGATGAAAGTTAAGACCTTATTGACTATTGGAGAAAACGCCACGCACCCATGGGAAGCCTACGAAATAACTACAGAGGCAGACGATATGCACCCTAACGGTCAATTATCCGAGTCGGCTTTTCAAGACTTCGTGATGAAAGAAGGTGTCTATTACGCACCAGTTCTTAGAGATGCCTTAACTCCGAACATCGCCAACCCTCTTATACAGGGCGAGCCTATGAAAGGCAGAACGGCTAAGTTCAAACTAAAGAATATAATGCAGATATTTACCAAGATGTTTACATTTAATATCAATTGGATAGCGTCTGAAAGAAGTAATCAATGATGAGACTAATGGAATGTGTGGATTATGAGAGTGCCGTGGCGAAAGCTTGGGCGTCTGATCCATCATTAACCGAAAAGTACCATGTTAGGGCTGGGCAAGGTTTGCAAATCTGTATAGACGATACTATAGATGTATTGGTAAAATGCCCCGCCCTAAAATTTTACGATGTCTACGAAGATGAAGAGCTTGCTGGATTCTTCGCAACGGAATATTTTAGATACGGAAACTTCCTTACAACTTTTTTTCTATATCCTACATTTAGGAGTCTTAAAAACAAAAAGGATTTCATATCTTTGATACTTGAATTTTTCGGAACTGAAAAAGATTTATATACAGCGGTCTACTCACACAATAAAAGAGCAGTTGATTTCCTTGAAAACAGTGGTTTCTTTATTATTGAGATAGGCATAGATAAAGAAAAAGAGTTCTACATATTTAAATACGAATAACATGCCAGTAACAGCAAGTCTTATAGCGGCAGGGATAGGCGGAGCGCAATCTGCGTTTGGCGCCTACCAATATTTAAAGGGGCGTCAATTAGCCAAAACCGCAAAACGCCCCGAAATGAATATCCCACGGGACATGTACAACAAACTCACCACAGCCCAGCAAATGGCTATGGAAGGGATGTCCGAACAAGAAAGAAAGCAATACATTGACAATCTTCAAAGAGTATCTAACTTCCAAATGCAGGAAATGGGTACTCGTAAAGCTGGCCTTGTGGGTGCGGCTGAACTCGGTCAAACACAAGCTGACGCCTTAACTAATATGGCGGTTGAAAGCGAGAAACTAAGAAGGGAGAACCAAATGTATTTAGGTCAGACTCAATCCGAGATGGCTGGTTGGAAACAACAACAGTTCATGGCCAATAAGATGGCTCCCTATATGGCTACGGTTACTGCGGCTAACGCTATGCAAGGATCGGGCTTACAGAATATTATGGGCGGGGCGGGTTCTGCGGCTAAGAATATTGGTGCGGCAGGTATATATAGCGGATTAAATAAGCCTAATACAATTTCTGACAAGCCAAAATTAGATATAAAATTTCAGCCAGGCTCACCTACTGATGCCGAAATTGCACAGCAAAGAATTGATTTAGGCGGAACGACAAATCAAGCACCAATGACTGATGAACAAGTGCGTTTGTCTTTGGGAGGGACCAACACTGATGTAAATAACATGTCTATAGGTGAAACACAAAACATGTTTCAAAATCCTTCTTTAACAAGTCAGAATCAAGCGGCAAGCATAGCGCAAAGCATACAGCAGGAGCAGCAATCAAGGATGGGTAGCGCCGCAGATATGTATATGAAAAATCAAAAAATGGGCCAAACTGATAATAATTATTTAAGTAAATATTTGGATAGCGTATACGCCAAAATGAACTCAAGACAACCGTTGACAGCGGAAGAAGAAAAATTTATGGCTTACTATCATAAAAAATAAGAAATGGATCCAGCAGCAATATCAACAGGCATGGGCGAGGGCGAAGCCCAAGTCTTTAAGCCACAAGAAGATTTCTTAGGCGAAGCCATGAAGGCAGCCGAAACCAAAAAGAAAGAGTCAGCAGCCAATAAGGCTCAAGCTATGGCCACGCTTAACAAGATGGCTGAGTACCATGTCTGGACTCAACGAGACGGGGCGGAGTTTGCTAAGCTTCAAAAAGGCGTATGGGATGGACTTGCTGGCAAAGACCTTGACGATCCAGCTACTATGCTTTGGCTTAATCAAAAACAACAAGAGCTTACCTATAAAGCCGACAAGTCTAATACCGATAAAGAAGCTTTTGTTAATGCTACTAAAGACTTAGCTGCAAACCCAACTAAGTATTTTAAAGATACTGGCGAATACCTTATAGACTACGCTGATCCTAAAAAAGCTTTCGGTGATTTTGATATTACTAAGATTCAACAGAAACCTGATGTTCAAGCTTTTATTTTAAAAGCTCAAGCCGAAGGAAAAGCCGAAGCATTGGCTAATAAAAAAGAAACAGCAACGGTAGGCACTTTGCCTGGCGGTGGCGAACAGAAATTTAAGATAGAAACATCTACCACTACGCACCCTTTGGAAAAAGCAATAGGTACTTTTAGGACATACATGGCCGAGCCAAGCAATTTAAAAGCTGTTCAGGAAATGTATGAAGCAGAAGATCCTAAGCATGAAAAATACACCGATGTATATGATTACGCAGATAAAAATATAGCGCCACATATAGCGTCAAGCTCTACTGATGTAGACGCATCTCAAATAACTGGCGGCAGCGGATTTGGAAGCGGCGGCGGAGGCTTTACACCAGGTGGATGGGGTGCTGAAGAAACCAAAACGGAGGCGTCTGTTTTGAACGAACAGGGAATACAACAAGTTGTACAAGGCAGAATTGCTGATCCTTCTGCAAAAAAGAACTACGATTATCTTATAGAACAAGACAAAATTCCTTATATTACAAAAGATGGAAAGCAAAGGCAAATGACTTTTGATGAATTTGAAGAAGATTTAGTTAGAAAATCCCCAACTGCTCAAAGAAAAGAAGTAGCCGCTGTGTATAATTTTGGTAGAGCAAGTAAAACTGGAGAAGCCACCGAGATTAGATACATGGAAATTACATCTGGTAATAAGAAAGGAGTTCAATTTAAACCTACTCAGATTATTATAAAAAAAGGCAAAGAGCCTATTTTCTCTGGCCTTGATCCAAACGATAACAAAATTGAAATTCCTTATAGCGAGTTGTCTGGTAAGTTAAGAGTAGAGACTGGTGGTGATTGGGACTTACTAAAAGAAAAGATAGCAAAAGAGCAAGGTTTTGATGCGTTTGCGCCTTATGAACCTAAGAAACCTTCTGGAAGCGCAACTACTGGCGGGGCGAAACCTACCACAAACGCTAAGCGTGATGCGTCAAGTAATACTTATAGCTCAGGAACACAACCAATCGCTCCAATTCAAGGCAAAGCAACTGGATCTGCCTTGAAAGATTATGCACCAGATGCTCAGCAAAGAATTAAAGCAGTAATGGCCGCAAACAACATTGACGAAACAACGGCTATCAACGCATTAAAAAAAGCAGGAAAACTTAAATAAAAAATGGCAAACGAAATAGACCTTTCAGCATTTGATGAACCAGTAAAGAACGAATTAGATCTTTCGGCATTTGATGAACCTGTAAAAAAAAAAGACCTTACCACGCCGACTGGTGGAAAGGATGCTACTCGTGGCTCACTGCCTGTTGGAATTGCCGCACCGACTACTTCTGAAGAAGGTACTTCCGAGGAAGTAAGCCCGTTTGGTATAGCTGGAGCTAAGCCTATAACTCAAAAAGAACAAGAAGCTACCAAAGAGCAAGAAGTTGCTGATAATATAGACCATTCTTTAAAAGGATATACTCCATTGCATGGGGCTATTCCTGATATTAAAGACGAGTCTAAATTTATGGAGAAAGACCGTGTCCTTAGAGATAGGCAAAAAAAGGTTGATCAAGCAAAAGAGTATTTAAAAAACAAGGGACTTCAAATACATAATAGCGAAACAGAAAAAGAAGGCTATACCAATACTTTAGTAAATCTTGGACTTAATGAGAAAGAGATAAATAATGTAATGGGCGCTGTAGAGAAGACTGGCGAGGCGCAAGCTGTAAATGATTATGTTAAAAAAAGAATAGAGAACACACTTAGCGAGGGATTTTCTCCTAAGAGTTCTGATGCGTTAATCAATAGGATATCGGTTGATAGACAATTAAAGGAACAGGATATTGTTGCGGGATTAGAAACGCTTACACCTGATCAACGGAAGCTATATGATATTAATAACGAGTTAGCCGAACTAAACAAAAAGAAAGACAAAACAGCAGCTGACTTATCTAAGATAGCAGGGTTAAGAGAAAGTAGATATCATATCGACTCAAGCTTTAAGCCGCTATACGACAATGTTACTGGAAAGGCTTTAGAAAGCGCCAATATTGATCCTGAAATCAATGCTGATCAAACCGAAGCAAAGGCTAATCAATATCGAGAAACATATAAAGACAAGCTTGGCTCAATCTATACCGACAAAGCTCATACATACCAATACTATAGGGATAAGTACACTCCCGAAATGCAAGCGCTAACGGTTTCCGATTTCACTACAGGTGACATTGAAGATGTAAAATACGGAATAGCAAAGCCAAGAGGCGCCGAATATGAGCGCAAGAAAAAAGAAGCGATAGCATTGAGAGACAAGTATCTTAATGCAAAGCAGGATTTTGACGCCATAACCCAAGCATATCTTGTAAACACAGATCCTTCAGGAGAGGACAAGGGTACGTTTGCTCACTATATGAGAACTGGCGCTGGAGCAGCCATGTCTGCATTGGTTCCTAAAGAGATTTTCCCAGTAGGTGCGCCAGCTTTTATAAACGATCCTGATGGAAAGAAGTTTGCACAAACCTTTAATGCTATTCTTGAAGATAAACATATTCCTTTAACAGAGGCTCAAAAAGAAGAGGCTAAAACTAATTTTGGAGAAAGCGTAGCTGACGGAATAGGCGGACTGGTAGGAATACTTCCTAAACTCTTGGTTGCTAAAAATCTTTTTGGCGTGGCGTCTGAGTTTGCTGGACTTGCAGGAGTTATTCAGAAGTTAGAAAAAGGCACAGAATTAAGCAAGATAGGTGCTAAATTATTAAACGCAAGTATTGAAGAGGCGTCAATGGAGGCAGCTGGTTTAGCTCCTGGTGCTGGTGCAGGTTTTGCGTTGTCTCACGATTTACTTAAAAACGCAGGTCTTAAATTAAAAGGACCATTGGGGGCTATTGTTCAACCCTTTGTTGATAAAGTAATAGGCGGGGCGATTGGCGGTACGGCTGGTATGGAAACAGCCTCAGCATTAGAAGGTACAATCGATGGGTTAAAGTACAATAAAACAATAAGCGAAGAGCTTGATAAGAGATTTCCAAGCTTAAGTGAGGTTGGTAAGCGATTAGCTTCAGAGTTTATTGTCAATGGTGTTTTCGGAATGACTCAAGTTAATAAGGCTGATAGAACTATTAATGCTGAAAAATTAAACAAGCTTGCAGATGAATTGTACAAATCTGGAAACAAAGCTGAAGCAGAACAGGTAAGAAAGAAAGCTAATCAGATTGCTGGTATTAATGAAGAAAGCTTAAAGCTTACAAAAGGAGAAATAGAAGGTAAAGGAACTGAGCAATTTGTTGCACCTAAAAATGTGACTCAAGGGGAGATAGAAGCAGTTGCTCAAAAAGTAAAGAATCATGACCAATTTACCGATAGAGAGAACGAAATCGTTGCCGCATTACCTCAGCAGGTAAACAACGCTTTAAAAAGTATTGGCGAAGCTCCGTTGCCAGAAGCCGCACTTGAAATCACAACCCCGCTTGAAGAGAATGTGGGACAGATGGTCAATTACGAGGGTGTTGAAGGTGTATTAAAGACAGACAAAGAGGGTAATCTTTTTGTCCATACTGATGACGGCGGCGAGGTATTGATTGAAGGTGGATTAAGCGGCAAGCCAGCCAGCGAGCTGGGTGTACGTTTTGCCACGCCTAAGCCTGAAGTAAAGTTAGAGGAACAGCATACCGAAGAAATCCCTGACAATCAGATAACCTATGATTACGATAACAACACCGTAAACATATACGGCAAGGATTATACTTATGAAGGCGTAGAAACTGACGCTAAAGGCAATACTACAGCTCTTAGAGTTACAGATGCCAATGGAAAAGTAAAATTCATTAGAAACGAAAACGCTATCGTTGAGTTTGAGATTCAAAAAGAATTAGCTGAGAACCGTCAGCTTGATAATGTAACAGCAGAAGAAATAACTAAAATAGCAGATGAAAATGAAATCACATCCGAGACAAAACCTGTCGAGCCAAGCGAGACAACAGCTGAGCAAGTACAGCAAGAAAGACCAACTGAAGTTACTCCGACTCTTAAAGTTGAAGAAATCAAAGTAGAGCCTACCGAAAAGAAAGACAAGAAAGCATCTATGCTTGATGAGCTACATGCTGCTATGGGAACTGAACCCGAAGCTAAGGTAGAGGAACCTAAACTTGAGGAACCTAAAAAAAGTAGAGCTAAAAAGCCAGCCGCTGAAGTCGTTACTGAAAAAACAGTAGATCAACTTGACACTAAAAAAAGAGGCGATGTCCAAAACAAAGTCATTTCAAAAGCTAAGGGTATAATCAAGGCTGTAGCCAAGGTTGCAAAAGAAGTAAGCAAAAGAGAAGCCGAAGATGGTGATGTAGTTTATGTCGAGTCTACCATTGCTGGAAGAGAGCCTAATAAAATGGTTTTTGACAAAGGCGAATGGAAAGAAGATGTTAATGGTGACCTATACTCAACCACTGAAGAAAGGGCCAAGTCAGCCGATATTAAGTTTAAGGAAGGTAAGGAGCTTACTCTTCATGTTCACGATGATGCGGCTACATACAAAGAAGCAGTTGTATCTGCTGGCGGAACTGCTCAAGAAGCTTCTGGAAGCAAAGGATTTTGGATGTCACCTGATGGAGAGATTCATCTCAATATGGAAAAAGTTACAGAAGAGACCTTAGAACATGAAGGTTTTCATCCTGTCTTAGATTACATTACAGAGAATCGTCCAGAAATGCTTAATAAATTACACGATCAACTCAATAATGTTCCAGGCGGCAAAGAAGTTATTGCAAGAGCAGAAGAAGAATATGCAAAATGGTCAGCTGAAACGAGAAAAAAAGAAGCCATCACTGACTATATTGCCCGTGTAGCCAGCGGTGACATTAAGATTGATCGCACCAACTTTGAGAAGGTAAGAGATTTTATTGTTAAGGCTTTGAATGAACTTGGCTTTAACGTGGGATTAGATATCAATACTATTGAAGATCTGCAAGATTTGGCCCGCAATATCTCTATCAAGTTTGAGACTGGTCAGGAGATTAAGGTAAGCGAAACAAGAGTTGGAGATATAGAAGGAAGTAAGCCTCAATTTCAAGTTGAAAAATTATTGACTGGAGAAGAAGAAGCTCCGACATTTAAAAAACTTGAAGATGTTGCAAAATGGTTGCAAGCATGGTCAAAGAAAAATAAAATTATTACAGGATCTATTGATAAAGTAAGCGACAAAAAGTTTGTTGATAACCTTGTTGATCATACCAAAAAAGAACTTAAAGCTTGGGAAACTGTAAATGAGGGATACGAAGGATTTTATGACGAAGATATTCCTCAAAATTTAAATCCAGAGCTTGTTAAATGGGCGCAAGATACGCATGGAAAAAAACTTACAAATGAAGAAATATCGCTATATCATATTTTAAGTTCATTTGCTTCACCAAGCGCAACTCCTGTTTTTGATTCAAATATAGGTTTACAGATATTTGACAAATATCTTAAGACTGGCGAACTTTCTGCATACGGAGAAAAGCCAGCTACTATCTGGGCTAAAAATAAAGCAGGTAAAAAATACAGTACTGGAGAGCCTAAACTGAATGAAAAAGGTGAACCAGTAATGGGCCAAATTGCCCCGTACTACGCAGCTGATTCTCTTGAAAAGTTTAAAAAAATAGTAGATCATTTTAACGGAGATGTAAAGAAAGCGGTTAACTGGGTAGAATCTCAACATTCTTACAAAGAACATTCAGAGATGATGGGTACTCCTTTGAAGGGAAGTAAAAAATTAAAACCTCATGAAAATCTTAGCGAAGAAAATGGTGGCTTTGGCGTCTTTGCAATATCTGGCCCTAAACTGGGATCCTATGTATTAAACAGAGTTGGAAATTACTCTACTGTTACAAAAGATCTTTGGTATGCAAGAACAATGGCTCGATTTTTTGGAGAACCTCTTGTTGATAAAAAAGGTAAAGTATTAAAAGAACCTTGGTCTACAACTAAAGAAGGTATAAAAAGAAGAAGATTAGCCGATGAAGCTTGGGGAAAAGTTGCTAAAGAATTAAACACCAGTCCAGCTGTTGTTCAGCAAAGAGTTTGGGATGTGGAGAAAAAAGTGTGGGAAAAACTTGGCGCCGAAAGATCAAAAGCATCAACCGCTTCAGAAGGATTAAAAAAAGGAATTAAAGTTGTTGCGAAAAAAGGCACGCTTCAATTATCTATGACTCCTGAATCCCGTAAGGCTATTGAGGAAAATACAGTCGAAGAGATTACCCGTCTTAAAGGATTAAATAAGAAAGCCGAAGACGGTGCAACCATGAACCTTGACGGAACCAAATACGAAGGCGGTGGCCTTGTGGTCCCAGTTGAGAGCATGAACACTACTCAAGGTAAGCTGACTCCTAAGATGATCGCTGACTTTGTAGAGGCTAACAAAAGCAAGATACCAGAAGGATCTACGTTTAAAGTAGGGTTGTACAAATTTCCAGGTAAGAGTCAGGTATCTATTGATCTTAATATCGTGGCAGATCCAGCTCATAAAGATGTAGCTTTGAAATTTGGCAAGCTGGCTGGGCAAGAATCTTTGTTCAATCTTGATGACTTTCAAAATTTAAAGACTGGAGCATCTGGAGCTAACCCAAGGAAATTTAGTGACAAACAGTACCGAGAGATTAGTTCAGCTTTGGCTGAAGGCCGTAAGCCTAAAATCTCTGGCGATGAGGATTTGGTGAAGGGTACTTATGTCGAGCCTCACATGACCGAATCTACAGATGGTGAAAACTTCGTGTTTTATCACGTTAGCGGGGCGGATCCTAAGTCTATAGCAAAAGGTATCGACTCGACCAAGGAATACACTACAGCGACTTCTAAAGGAGAAAAGGGTAGTCAATACGGTGTAGCCTCTTTCTACACTAAGCCTACGGACTCCGAAAGAATGATCGGCGGGACAAAATACACCGTGAGCGTTCCGAAGGAGAAGGTGTACCCGATGAACGAGGATCCTAACAACTACCGTCCTGCGGCAGAAGAAACCTATCCTGAATCAACTCCAGACAGGCAAAACAAGGTCCGTAAAGCTATGGCAGAAAGTGCCAAGAACGATGGATATGAGATGGCTATAGGTGAGTGGGGTTACAAGCGTACTGGCAAGGCTTCTGAAGGGCCAGCTATGCGTGCCGATGCATTAGTGCCATTGAAGCCTACAGAGGTTGGACAGAAGGGTTACGAAGGACCTGAGATTCCTCATCCAGAAAAAGACATGCTGATTGCTCAAGACAAGGTGAAAGAGTTTGCAGCTAAGGTCTATGACATGAAAAGCAAAGCCAAGAAACATGATGATGTTTATATGATGGCTGAATTGGCTAAAGATAGCGGCATAACAACGGCTGCTGACTTTGAAGCTTTGACCAAGGATTTAAAAGGTGATCTTGCTAAAGAAGCTGAGGCGCTAAAGCCAACTGTAGAGATAGCTGTGACTGAGCCAGCGCCACGCCCTAAGAAAGATCTTCAACTTTCAATGGCTGAGCCTGAGAAGATGTCCCCCGAACAAGAGTCTAAACTTAAAGCTTTTGTTGATCGTAAGATAAAGGCTGGAGAATCAATAGAAGATGTAAAAGATGTCTTGGTTGATTATGGCGTGGCGAAAGATAAAATCGCTGAGCTGGTTGGTGAAAAACCTGCGGCTGAAACACCCCAAGCAGGTAGTGTTGGTGTAGGGGGAGATGTGGTAGTAGAAATTGACGATAATCAACCTTATACTTTTAAACAAATAAAATCTCCAATAAAGGGGAATAGTATAGTAGTTGATGGGGAAGTCGTAGGTGGTATTGAATATTCTTCGGGTATA
>TARA_R110000868_G_scaffold4155_5_pt1 | contig 12403 bp, 9 predicted proteins | sample TARA_R110000868 | Tara Oceans TARA_R110000868 (sample SAMEA4397489) | marine metagenome | biome: Polar Biome; feature: [SRF] surface water layer (ENVO:00010504); material: water (ENVO:00002006), including particulate matter (ENVO:01000060) such as... | depth 5 m | reverse complement strand
CCGGCCCGTGCCGACTGTGATGTCGGCGTCGTGGCGTGTTTCGCAATGCGGTGAAGCGGCGCTAACCGCCTGTTCGGCAGTATTCGGGGTTGCCGAATTGTTCCCTGCGTTCACGTTTGTCTAAATATTTAGGTTTATTTGTGGCGTGTACCGCATGTGCGGTACCGATTGCCCGGGGAGGAAAGGTCTCTTTGGGGGGCTTCTGTTGTCTTTCCTGGTGTCCTCCAGATGGCACGCATGGTTAACAACGTGTTTATAAAGTATAAAAATTTATATATTTTTTATTATTATTGATATTTCTAAAAATTGACGCGAAATATTGAAATATACAATACGAAAATTGTCTGATTATTGTAATATTACTTGACATTGGTATGGGAATCGCTATTTTTGTCATACTGAAAAGGCATATTTCAAGGGCCGCAGGTAGTCGGCCGTGTTTGGATTGCAATCGTAAGCAAGGCAGGTAGCAATGTTCGGTAGTCTCAGCAGCATCCTCAGCAGTTTCATACGTGGTATCGGTGACGTGCTTTCGCTCCGTTTCGATGCCTGGTCGGGCCGGAACGTACAGCCGGTCGAGGACAAGTCTCCCGGTTCGGATTCTCGCAGCAGCGGCAACGACGACCGAAATTCCAAAAGCCGCGACGATCGCGACGATCGCAACGGTCGGAAAGACCGTGATGATCCTGATGATCGTGACGACGATCAGCTGTCGGGCGGAAAGGGCAACGACCGGATTTCCGGCACGGCTGGCGATGACGAAATTTCGGGCGGCAGCGGCAACGACAAACTGTATGGCCGCGATGGCGATGACACGCTCGATGGCGGCAGCGGCAATGACAAGCTGTTCGGTGAAGCCGGAAACGATCGCCTGGACGGCGGCGCGGGGAACGATGACCTGAGCGGCGGTATCGGCAATGACGTGCTCTCCGGTGGCGCCGGTAATGACAAGCTCCATGGCGACGACGGCGAAGACAACCTTTCCGGCGGCGCGGGCAATGACCGACTGTATGGCGGCACCGGCAACGATGCGCTGTCAGGCGGTGACGGTAAAGACACGCTGGACGGCGGTACGGGCGACGATTCCCTTGCAGGCGGCAGCGGAGACGACCGTCTGTCGGGTGGCGACGGCAATGACCGGCTTGACGGCGGTACCGGGCGGGACACGATGAACGGCGGCAGGGGCGATGATACCTATGTCGTCGATAACGTCCGCGACCGCGTCTCCGAGAGAAGCGGACAGGGCACCGACACGGTTGAATCGTCCGTGGACTGGACGCTCAAGAATAATTTCGAAAACCTGACACTGACCGGTGCGGCGGATATCGATGCGACCGGCAATTCCGGCGATAACGTTCTTGCCGGAAACGAAGGCGACAACGTCCTGACGGGCGGCCGCGGCGGCGACATGTTCGTGTTCAGTGGCGATTTCGGCGAAGACGTCATCGCCGACTTTACGCCCGGCTCGGACCGGATCGACCTCTCCCAGGTATGGGAAGGCAATTTTTCGAGCCTCATGGCGGCGACGACCGATATGGGCGACCGGTCGGTCATCAGTCTCGACGGTGGCACGATTACGCTTCTCGGCGTTTCGAAATCGGCGCTTAGCGAGGATCATTTCGTCGGCGTCATCGCCGGAACCACCGTCAACGGCACGGATGGCGACGATGTACTGCAGGGCGGTGCGGGCGACGACACGCTGATCGGCGCCGCCGGCGACGACACCTATATCATCGATGAGGCGGGCGATACCGTTACCGAACTCGCGGGCGAGGGCACCGATACTGTCGAATCTTCGGTAAGTTGGGCGCTGGGCGACAATGTCGAAAACCTTACGCTTACCGGTGCTGCAGATATCGACGGCACGGGAAATTCCGCGGGCAACACGCTTGTTGGCAATGAAGGCGCCAACGTCCTGACGGGGCTTGGCGGCCAGAATACCCTTCACGGCGGGGCCGGAAACGACACCCTTGTCGGGGGCGCGCAGTTCGACAAACTGTATGCCGGGGCGGGCGACGACGTTATCGACGGCGGCGACGGCGGCGACCACATCCAGGGCGATGCGGGCGACGATATTCTGAACGGCGACGGCGGCAACGACTGGATGCTCGGTGGCGACGGCAACGACACGATCGACGGCGGCGCGGGCAAGGACGCATTGTTCGGTAATGCAGGCGACGACGTGCTCGACGGCGGGGTCGGCCAGGACAAAATGACCGGCGGCGCCGGAAACGACACCTATGTCGTCGACGACGCGCATGATGTCGTGGCCGAAGCGCTGGGTGAGGGGAGCGATACGGTCCGCGCATCGGTCGACTGGAGCCTGGGCGACAATATCGAAAACCTTGAACTGACCGGAGACGCCGATCTCGATGCGACCGGCAACGCCGCCGCAAATGCGATTTCGGGAAACGCAGGCGCAAACACGATTGACGGCGGCGAAGGCGACGATGTGCTGACCGGCGGCGAAGCCGGGGATACGTTCGCGTTCAATCTGAACTTCGGCGACGATACAATTGCCGATTTTGCGCCGGGAACCGACGTTATAGATCTGTCCGGTACCTGGGGCGGCACGTTTGCCGAACTGATGGCGGCAACGACGGATTATGGCGACCGCAGCGTCATTTCGCTCAGCGGCGGCACGATTACCCTGACCGGCATCGCGAAAAGCGCACTCGGAGAAGACGACTTTATCGGCATTTCGCAAGCGGCCAGCGGTGGCAACGACGTTCTCGAAGGGACGATCGTCGGCGAATTCATCGAAGGGCTCGACGGAGACGATATGCTGCACGGCGGCGGCGGCAATGACACGGTCGACGGCGGCGCCGGGAACGACTCGCTGTATGGCGGCGACGGCAACGATATTGTCGCCGGGGGAGACGGCAGCGATCACGTGCAGGGCGATGCCGGCGACGACACGCTTTACGGCGGCACCGGCAATGACTGGATGGTCGCAGGCGACGGCGATGACGTCCTGGACGGCGGCGACGGTGTCGACCGGATGTTCGGACATGCCGGCAACGATATCCTTGACGGCGGCGTGGGCCGCGACACGCTGACCGGCGGTATCGGCGACGATACCTATGTGGTGGATCATCACGCCGACACAGTGGTCGAAAACCTCGGCGAAGGCACCGATACGATTCGGTCGTCGATCGACTGGACGTTGGGCGACAATGTCGAAAACCTGGAACTGACCGGCAGCGACGATATCGACGGCGCCGGCAACGATGCCGCGAATGTCATCAACGGCAATGACGGCGCCAACCACCTGTCCGGCCTTGCAGGCGCGGACATCCTCCACGGTGGTGCCGGCAACGATACGCTCGAAGGCGGCCTCGACGGGGATGTTCTCTATGGCGGTGACGGCGACGACCGGCTGGATGGCGGCGCTGGGCTCGACATGCTGATCGGCGGCCTCGGCGACGACACCTACGTTGTCGACGGCGTTCTGGATACACTCACTGAATTGGCGGGCGAAGGGAACGATACCGTCGAATCATCGGTGTCGTGGACCCTGACGGAGAACTTCGAAAACCTCACCCTGACGGGGGCGGACCATATCGACGGGACAGGCACCGCGCTGGGCGAAACGATCATCGGCAATGCGGGCGACAACGTGCTGTCCGGCAATGGCGGCCTCGATACGCTGCGGGGCGGCGACGGTAACGACACGCTGATTGGCGGAGATCAGTTCGATGCCCTGTACGGCGGCGCGGATGCCGACGTGATCAATGCAGGCGACGGCGGCGATCATGTTCAGGGCGACGGCGGCGACGACACGCTGAACGGGCAGGGCGGTAACGACTGGATGCTCGGCGGCGACGGCGCGGACAACATCAATGGCGGCGCCGGCCGCGACCGCATGTTCGGCAATGATGGCGCGGATACCCTGTTCGGGGGCGCGGCGGAAGACCGGATGGAAGGCGGTGCCGGCTCGGATACGTTCGTTTACGAGGATGTCAGCGAACGTGGCGATACCATCACCGATTTTTCGACCAGCGGCGACGTCGATACGCTCGATATCAGCCAGATGCTCGCGAACCTCGGCTACGGGGGCACCGATGCCTTTGCCGACGGCTATGTGCAGCTTACCCAGTCCGGCGCGGATACGCTGGTTCAGGTTGACAGCAACGGCGGTGGCGACTCGCCGCAGACCCTGGTGACCCTGCAGAACGTCAATGCCGCGGATGTCGATACCGGTATCTGGATCGTCTGACCGGGGCGAAGGCCCTCAGACATCCGGGGACTGATTTCGGGAACGGAGAATCGGGGCAGGCGTGTAGGCACAGAAAACCCCGGGCCGCCGATTGCGGCCCGGGGGGCTTCGAAACGACTGCTCAACGGTCGGTGTTGTGCGCGTTCAGGTCATTTCCTCTTCCGGCATCAGTGCGTTCATGATCGCGGCGCAGAGACCCGATACGACGATCCCCGACACGAAGAGCGGTACCGACCATGCCGGCAGGATATCGGCCGGCAACGGGCCGAACTGTGCGAGACCGGCAAGCTGGTTGACCTGCCACAAGCCAAGTCCAAGCCCGAGCGAGATCGCGACGATCAGCATGTTCCGGGTCGTGTATCCTGACTGCCCGACCAGTTTCATGCCGGCGGCAACGATCATGCCGAACATGACGATCGCGGCGCCGCCGAGAACCGCTTCCGGCATCGCGGCAATCACCGCGGCCAGTTTCGGCACCAGACCGCAGAGGATCAGGAAGAATGCCCCGATCGTAACGACATGGCGGCTCATCATCTTGGTGAAGGACACAAGGCCGACATTCTGGCTGTAGGATGTATTCGGCAGGCCGCCGAACAGGGCCACCACGGCCGAACCCAGGCCGTCGGCCATTATACCGCCCTTCAGTTCCTTGTCCGTCGGCTCGCGGTCGGCGCCGCCCATCGTGATGCCGGAAATGTCGCCGACCGTCTCGATCGTGGTGATGAACGCCATGATGCACATCAGCCCGATGAGGCCGATCGCCGCCGGCGTACTGAACTCGAGCCCGAAATGCATTTCGGGCAGGCCGAACCAGCTTGCACTGTTGATCGCGTCGATCTTCTTGGCATTTATCATGCCGAAGGGAATGGCGACGATATAACCGATCGCCAGGCCGAGAAAGATCGATGCGGTCGACCAGATGCCTTTGCCGTAGCGCCTGATAAACAGGATTGTCAGGATCACGAACAGGGCCAGCAGCCAGTGCGACATATCGCCGAACCCGCCCGCCTTGCAGAACGGAGCCGGATAGGCGCCGCACCCGGCCGAGTATTTGATGCCCACCGGCAGCAGCGTAAAGCCGATGGTCATCACTACGACGCCTGAAACCAGCGCCGGAATCCATTTGCGTATCTGCGGGATAAAATATCCGAGAACGATCTGGAACAGTCCGCCGACAAGCGACGCACCGAACACCGCAGCTAGGGTGGCGCCGCCTTTCAGGGCGCCGGTCAGGATGCCGATATAGGCGAAGCTGGTGCCCTGCACGATCGGCAGCCTGGCGCCGACCGGGCCAATCCCGATCGTCTGGATCAGGGTCGCAACGCCTGCGGCGAGAAGCGATATCTGTACCAGTACCGTAATGTATTGCGGCCCCGCAGCCAGTGCCACGATAAGCGGTACCGTGATATTGCCGGCGAACATCGCCAGGACATGTTGTATCCCGAGCGGAATTGCTTCGCCCAATGGCGGCTTGTAGTCCGGATCTCTTAGTTGATTTGCATCTGCCATTTTGTACCCCGTTTCTTCCCTATGGTTGCGCCGGATAGGCTTGCCCGGCATGTCGGATTTTTCTTTTTGGTTGTCCCGGGACTAACTGCCGCCGGTTATCGCCTGTCGGCCGATTGTTGCGGCCCGAGTGGCGCCCCCATAACCCGGCGTCGAGAGGTACGGCTTGGTTGCCGATTTTTTGTGCAAAAAAGTCTATCCACGCCCCTGAATCGTGTCTACGGCGTATATGATGCGGTGATTCGCGAAAATTTTGGCGGCAGCAGCGACAGGCGGTTGTCCCGACGTTATTCTACGCAACGATATGACAGAACATTCCAACGAAAGTCCGGGGCCGGGCCATCGTCGCCCCGCCGCCGATCTTCCGGACCAGACGCCCCGCGGCGGTCAGATTTTTCTCGATCATGTCGGCTGGTTTGTCCCCGACATGGACGCGGCGTCCGACGCCTTCGGCCGGCTCGGATTTCCGCTTACTCCGTATACCGTGCATATGAACGAGCAACCGGATGGCAGCCGGGTGCCGTCGGGAACCGCGAACCGCTGCGCCATGATCCGGCGCGGCTATCTCGAAATTCTGACCCGTGTGCCGGATGTCCAGTCGGCCATCACAAAACAGCTCGACGACGGCCTCGCCCGGTATACCGGCCTTCACCTGATCGCCTTCACGGTCGCGGATACCGAAGCCGCGACGGCGCGTCTGCGCGAGGCCGGATTCGCCCCGGAGGCGCCGATCGCGCTTCGCCGTCCGATGCCGCTGGATGCCGGCGGTGAGGGGACGGCCGCGTTTTCCGTTATTCGCCTGCCGTCGGACGCGATGGCCGAGGGGCGCGTTCAGGTGCTCAGTCAGGACACCCCGGAAACGGTATGGCAGCCGTCGGTGACGGCCGACGAGAACGCCATCGATATGTTGTCGGGCCTGCTGATCTGCGCCGAAGACCCGGAAGAAGCGGCAATCCGGTATGAGCGGTTTACCGGGCGGACGGCGGAGCCGGCCGGAAACGGGTATCGGATCGATCTCGACCGGGGGCGGATTTCCATTTGCCCGCCGGCGGGCTGCACCGGGATGCTGCCGGGGATCACCGTACCGGGCCTGCCGTATATCGTGGCGGTTTCGATCCGCAGTGCCGACATGACTGCGACCCGAGCGTTTCTGGCTGCCCGGGGCGTGCCGTTGCTTGCGGATGAGGGCGATCGCATCGCGGTCCACCCGGATGCAGGAATGGGCGCCGCCTTCGTTTTTCACGCGGCCGGCGCCGAGCCTTTTCCCGCGACGTGAGCGCTGAGATGTCCGATGTCTGGGTGTTCGGATATGGCTCGCTGGTCTGGCGGCCGGATTTTCCTTTCCGAGAGTCCCGGGTGGCAACGATTTCCGGCTGGACCCGCCGGTTCTGGCAGGGATCTACCGACCATCGCGGAGTTCCCGGTGCGCCGGGCCGTGTGGTGACCCTGATCGAGGCGCCGGCGGCTGTTTGCTGGGGGCGGGCCTATCTCATCGGCGCTGAGGACCGGCAGGCGGTCCTCAGTCATCTGGATTACCGCGAAAAGGGCGGCTATTCGATGCACGAGGTGGTAATGGATTTTCCCGGTCCGCCCGGTGGACGTACCGCGAACGGGCTGATTTACATCGCTAATCCGGGCAACCCGAACTGGCTGGGAGATGCACCGATGGTGGAAATCGCCGCGCAGGTGCGCGGTAGCGCGGGGCCGTCGGGACACAACGTCGAATATGTTGCGGAACTGGCGAAAGCGCTCAGGGACATCGAAGCGGAAGACAGCCACGTTTTCGACCTTGCCCGGCACGTGGCGGGGCCCGATCGTCAGGATCAGGCATAATCCAGCGGCAACGCCGTCGTATACTTGATCTGTTCCATCGAGAATGACGAGCTGACGTCATAAAGTTCGACCTTTGCGATCAGGCGCTGGTAGAACCGGTCATAGGCGCCGATATCGGGAACAACGACGCGCAGCAGATAGTCGATATCGCCCGACATGCGGTAGAATTCCACCACTTCGGGGAAAGCGTTCACGGCGGCGGAAAAAGCCTGGTACCACGCCGCATCGTGCTTGTCGGTCTTTATCGAAACGAATACCGTGACGCCGGCATTCAGTTTTTCGGCATCGAGCAGGGCGACCCGGGATCGGATAACTTTCGCGGATTCCAGCTTCTGGATGCGGCGCCAGCAGGGCGTTGTCGAAAGCCCGACTTTCTGCGCGATTTCCGCGACCGCCAGCGTCGTATCGGTCTGCAGGATATCCAGTATTTTCTTGTCGATATCATCCATGGTTAAAATATCTCGTTGTTTTGCTGATTTTGAGAATACCATTCTCAATAAGCCGAATCACTTGGAAAATTTGAAAACACATATCGTCCGCGATCCGTAAACTGTTTATCAGAAGTTTTGCTCTGTAATGAAGAGCGGAAAGGTTACGCGGAACAATGGAACTGAACCAGTTTTGCAAACAAGTGGGACGCCTCGTCGCGGACAACCCTGTAGAGGACGTGCCTGCCCTTATTGCGGAATACCTTCCGGAAATTCTCGGCAATCGCGACCTGCTTACGGCAGCGCATAAAACATTGCCGCCGGAAGGATACGGTCGCCATGACGTTTTTCTGTGCCCCAACGACGACTTTTCCATCATTGCCGCCGTTTGGCCCGCGGGGATCGTTTCCCCCATTCACGATCACAAGACCTGGTGCACCTTCGGCGTTTTCGAAGGGGTGATCCAGGAAACCCGGTATTGCGCCGCATCGGACGATCCTTCGTGCCGGGATGCCGTTCCGGTAACGACGATTGAACATCTGCCGGGCGGTGTCGCCCATCTGCCGGTCGGCGGCGGCGATATTCACAGTATGCATAATCCGACCGACCGCCCGGCGGTCTCCGTCCATGTCTACGGCGGAAATTCGGTCAAACTCGGACCCAATGTGGTCAAGGTCTATCAGGAAACCGCTGCCGCCATAGCTTGACGGCAGCCTGTCAAACGCGTTAATCCGCCTTAACGGGATTCCCCCGTTTCTGGCGGGGTAATGCATTGCGTCAAAGGGAGAACGAAAGTGCGCGCAGTTGTTCTGCACGAACACGGTGATATTGAAAATCTCACATATCACGAAGATTACGCCGATCCGCAATGCGGTGAAGGTCAGGTTGTCATCCGGGTAAGGGCGACGTCGCTGAATTACCACGATGTTTTCACGACCAAAGGCATGCCCGGCATCAAGGTGCCGCTGCCGATCGTGATCGGCCTCGATATCTCGGGCGAAATTGCCGAAATCGGCAAGGGCGTCGACGGCTGGTCCGTCGGCGACCGGGTTCTGGTCAATCCGCTGGACCCGGTGACCCCGGAAAAAGGCCTGATGGGCGAGATGCTCGACGGCGGCACGGCGGAGCTGTGCGCGGTCGAAGCGACCCGCCTGATCCCGATCCCCGACGGCTGCTCGTATGAACAGGCGGCGGCGCTGCCCGTAGCGTATGGCACGGCGCATCGCATGATGATCACCAATGGCGGCATGAAAGGCGGCGAAAAAGTCCTGATCCTCGGCGCCTCCGGCGGTGTTGGGTCCTGCTGCGTGTTGCTGGCGAAGATGATGGGCTGTGAAGTCGTCGCCGCCGGCTCTAGCCCCGACAAGCTCGAAGCGCTCAAGGCTTGGGGCGCGGATCACGTGATCGATTACACGGATTTCGAGAAGCAGATTTACGGCCTGTTCGGCAAACCGCATCGCCGGAAATACGAAGGCGGCGTGAATGTCGTCATCAATTTCACCGGCGGCGATACCTGGGTGCCGTCGCTCAAGGCGACCCAGCGCGGGGGCAAGATCCTGACCTGCGGCGCAACCGCCGGGTTCGACCCGACCGAAGACCTGCGTTACGTGTGGACGTTCGAGCTCAAAATTCTGGGTTCCAACTCCTGGGCGATCGAAGATCTCGAGACGCTGATGAAGCTGATCGCGGAAGGAAAGCTGAAGCCCGTGATCGATACGGTCCTGCCGCTGGAACAGACCGCCGAAGGCGTTCGGCAGCTTCGCGACCGCGAGGTCATCGGCAAGATCGTCATTACCCCATAGCGGGGCGGGGGAATACGGGATGAACCCCTCGGAATCAGGGAACCTCGGCGACGTCTTCCTGGCGCATGCCGGGTCCGACCGCATCGCGGTCGTCGATCTGTACGATACGGAAAATCCACGCGAATTTTCCTACCGGGACTTCAACGCCGCCTGCGATGCGGTTGCAAACGGACTGCTTGTCGCCGGTATGGAGCCGGGCGACCGCATCGGCATTCTGGCGCTGAACCGGGTCGAGTTTCTCGAAGTCCTGTTCGGTGCGATGCGTGCCGGATGCGTGCCGGTGATGATCAACGTCAAGCTGCCCGATGAGACGGTGGAATACATTGTCCGGGACGCGGGCATGAAAGCTGTCTTCGCCGATCCGAATCAGGCCGACCGCGTGCCGGACGGCGTGCGGACCCTGACCTTCCCCAGCGCCGCCGATCTGGCCGGCGGCGGGGCCGGTCACGGCAGTAGCGACGCCTATCAGGACTTCAAGATTTTCACCGACGATCCGTTCCCGTCGTTTTTCGCCGGCGGCGACGATATTGCGGAACAGCCCTATACGTCCGGGTCGACCGGCACGCCGAAGGGCGTTCTGCTCGACCATCACGGCCAGGTCTGGATGATCGGCAAGATCGTCGAGAGCCGCGATATCCGCCAGGACGACTGTTCGGTTATTTCCGCGCCGCTATACCACAAGAACGCCTTGCTCGCGGTGAAGTCCGCGCTGTCGGCAGGCGGGCGGATCGTCATATTCTCGCGTTTCGACGCCCGCGAATACATCAAGGCGATCGAACGCTACAAACTGACCATGCTGACGGGCGTGCCGACGATGTATGCGTTGATCCTGCAGGAAGAAAAGCTGCTGGACGAGACCGACCTGTCGTCGGTGCGCAATTGTTCGATGGGCTCTGCGCCCGCATCCGACAACCTGCTCGACACCCTGGCTGCCCGGTTCCCGCATGCGCGGCTGAACCTTAATTACGGCATCACCGAGGGCGGCCCGATCCTGTTCGCCTGGAGCCACCCGGACGGGCTGGAACGTCCCCGTACTTCGGTCGGTTTTCCGATCGACGGGGTGGAAATAAAGCTGGTCGACGGCCCGGACGAAAACCAGGGCATCCTCCATGTCAAAAGTCCCGGTGTCATGAAAGGCTATCACAACCTGCCTGACGCCACGAAGAAGGTGCTTGCGGACGATGGCTGGATGGATACCGGAGATATCCTGCGGCGTGACGATATCGGCTGGTATTTCTTTGTTGACCGGTCGGACGACATGTTCGTCTGCGCCGGCGAGAATATCTATCCGGGCGACGTCGAATCCATGCTGGAACGCCATGAAGATATCATGCAGGCCGTCGTCGTCCCTGCGCCCAACACGCTGAAGGCCCATGTTCCTTTCGCCTGGGTGGTGAAGCGCGAGGGCGCCGAGGTGGACGAAGAGGCGGTAAAGCAATACGCGCTCAAGAACGGGCCGGTCTATGCCCATCCGCGCCGTATCTTTTTTGTCGATGCGTTACCGCTGAGCGGGACCAACAAGATCGATCGCCGGGCGCTGGAGGCGCAGGCCGTCGAAATTGCCCGACAGGACGAGAGTGCGGGCTGACCGCTTCATTTTCTCCGTGGCCGTCGTGCTTGCCTGCACGATATTAACACCTGTCCGCGCCGACGATTCGTTCAACCGGACGATCGAGCGCGTCCTCAAACACGTGAACCTGCAGCGCGCGATGAACGGGGAGCGTCCGCTGACGCTGAATGCGCGTCTTTCGGAGGCGGCCCAGAAACATGCCGAAGACATGGCGCGCAACGATTTCGTCGAGCACCGCTCGCCCGACGGCCGCGGGTTGCAGGACCGCCTCGCCAGTTCCGGGTATCCGTGGCGGGTGATCGCCGAAAACCTGGCGGCGGGCTTTGCATCGCCCGAAACCACGGTTGAATCGTGGATGACCAGCCCCGGTCACCGCGACAACATGCTGAACCGGGAATACATGGAGGCAGGGGTCGGTTATGCGACGCCGCCCGCCGACGGTAAAAAGCCGCGATATTCCCATTACTGGGTGGTCGTGTTCGGCGCCCGGTCTCGGTGACCGTGTTTCATCGGCCTGATTGATTATCCAGGCTGGTTTTACGGTGGCGTTGAGCCTGGAAGCCGATGGGTTCGGAAGGTTTCAGGGCCGTTCCCCTTCTCGGCGGTCACGATATACTATCGCACTTATGAGCCTGTCGGGATGATCAATGATGGCAGTGGAGCGCGTTGAGCGAAGGTTGGCGGCGATAATGGCGGCAGATGTTGTCGGTTATTCCCGGCTGATGGAACTCGACGAGCGGGGTACGCTGACGCAATTGCAGAGCCTGCGCCGGGAAGTGATCGACCCGGCCATAGCGGAATATTCCGGTCGTATGGTGAAATTGATGGGTGACGGCGCGCTTGTCGAATTTGCGAGTGCCGTCGATGCCGTAACCTGCGCGATTGAGATACAACGCCGTGTCGAAGAAGTTAATCCCGATAGAGGGCGGGCGGACCGTATAAGGTTCCGTATCGGGATCAATGTCGGAGACATCATTGTCGACGACAATGATATTTACGGCGACGGCGTCAATGTTGCTGCGCGTATCGAAGCGATGGCAGATCC
>TARA_R110000868_G_scaffold285081_1_pt1 | contig 12403 bp, 8 predicted proteins | sample TARA_R110000868 | Tara Oceans TARA_R110000868 (sample SAMEA4397489) | marine metagenome | biome: Polar Biome; feature: [SRF] surface water layer (ENVO:00010504); material: water (ENVO:00002006), including particulate matter (ENVO:01000060) such as... | depth 5 m | reverse complement strand
GCTACGTTTTTAAACATTGGTAATTTGTAGTTTGGCATTTCAACTACAAAAAATGTTTTCCCTTTAATTTTTAATATTTTATTTAAAACATAAGCAGAGAATATTGCCATTCCAAAACCCAAAAGGTACAATAACATTAAGGTTAAACCTTGAAGATTAAATATTCCCAGAACACGGGTGTCAGGAATTACTAACGCAATGATAATGGCATAGACAGGCAGCCTAGCGGAACAGGTTGTAAAAGGGGTGACTAGTATGGTAATGATTCGTTCTTTCCAGTTTTCAATATTTCGAGTAGCCATAATTGCTGGAATAGCACAGGCAGTTCCTGAAATTAAAGGGACTACACTTTTTCCAGATAACCCAAACTTTCTCATGATTTTATCCATCAAGAAAACCACTCTACTCATATAACCACTTTCTTCTAATATGGAGATGAATAAAAACAAAAAGGCAATCTGAGGAATAAATATTAAGATTCCACCAATACCAGGAATGATACCTTGAGAAATTAAATTAGTCAGTACACCTGCTGGTAAAGAATCATTAGCTAATGTGCTCAATGAAGCAAAAGTAGCATCAATAAAGTCCATTGGGATTTTTGACCAATCAAAAATAGATTGAAAAATAACAAACAAAATGACGAAGAAAATGAAGTAACCCCAAACTTTATGCGTTAAAACACGGTCCAATGTAGAGCGAAAATCCTTAGCAATCGAAGCATCAACTTTGAGTCCTTCTTTGAGCACATTATTGATAAATTGATATCTTTTAATTGTTTCTTTTTGTTGTAATCGTTTTAAATCAGAATGGGATTTAGTAAAAGAACTGTGAATTTCTTTACGTTCTAAATTTAAGAAGTTCACATCTTGTGTGATAACCAGCCATAATTTATATAATAATTGGTTTGGGAATGCTTTACGCAAGCTATCAAAATACTCAGGATCAATTACAGAGGCATTCAAACAAGGTTCGCTTGAAATGGTTTTGTAAGTGATAATCAATTTTTTTAATTCGTCTATTCCAAAACCTTTTCTAGAACTCACTAAAGCAATTTTAGTTTTTAAATGTTCTTCTAGATATGGAATGTTCAAGCTAATTCCTTTGTGTTCCATTCTGTCCGCCATATTTATGACTAAAATGGTCGGAATTTCAAGGTCTTTTATTTGGGTAAAAAGTAATAAATTACGTTTTAAATTTTCTACATCAGTAACAACAAGCGCAACATCAGGATATAGTTTGTCGTTTTTATTAAGCAACAGTTCAATAACCACATTTTCATCAATAGAACTGGCATTAAGGCTATACGTTCCTGGTAAATCCAGGATATTGGCTTTTATATTATTAGGTAATTTACAAAAACCTATTTTTTTCTCAACAGTGATCCCAGGGTAGTTTCCTACTTGTTGATTCAGTCCAGTTAATTGATTAAAAACGGATGTTTTTCCTGTATTTGGATTGCCTATTAAAGCTACGTTGATATTTTTATTAATCATTATAGCTTGATTTTTATCATTTCCACTTCAATCTCGTTTGCTGTTTCCACTCTAATGGCCAAATGAGAACCATTAATATTTAAATATAAAGGGTCTCCAAATGGAGCAATTTGCAATAATTCAACCATATTGCCAGGTAAACAGCCCATTTCAAGTAACTTCAATGGAATGATATCAATATCAAAATCTTTGATAATGGCTTTTTCGCCTTTTTTAAGTGAATTTATCGTGGTTCGCAAGTCTTATTTAGATTGAATTAATATTGCAAAAATACATATTATAATATAAAAACGAATGATATTTATCATTTTTGTACTTTTTAGAAGAAAATTAAAATTCTGAAAATAAGAGGGTTCTTTTTTGTTTTAGGAGTAAATAATCCAAAAAGAAATTATTCATTTGACAAAAAATTAATATCTTCAATCAACTTTTGTATGTCCTCTTTTTTGGTACCATCATAAAAACCACGAACTCTGCGTTTAGTATCCACTAATACAAAATTCTCTGTATGCACCATATCATATAATTCACTTGGTTTTCCCATTTTTACAGCGAGATATGATTTTCTAGCCATAGTATATATTTCTTTTTTATCACCAGTAACTAAATTCCATTTGCTATCATTAACACCATATTTTATAGCATAGGCTTTTAAAGCTGCAACACTGTCTACCTCAGGAAATACAGTATGAGAAAGTAACATCACTTTTGGGTTATTGATAATGGCTTTTTGAACATCAAATAAATTGGCGGTCATTTTAGGGCAAATAGAACCACAGGTAGTAAAGAAAAAATCAGCAACATATATTTTTCCTTCATAATCTTTTTGGGTAATGGTTTTCCCATTTTGATTGGTAAAAGAGAAATCGGCAATTGTATGATATTTGCTTATATATTGTACCGTACTGTCAACTAATTCAGGATTAACATCCGCAGGATTAAATATTGGAAGTGTTTTACTTGGTTTTAGAGCCGTGTAAAATAAATAAAGTATAATGGATGATAGTGCAAAAAAAACAATTAAAAATTTTCGGTATCTGCTGAAAATTGATTTCATAAAAAATAATTTTTACAAAAATACAAAAAGGTAATTTTAAAAAAGAATCTCTAATGCAATCAATTTTAAAAATCAAAAAAATAACTTGTTTTAAATACAGCTGCTATTCACTATTTTTTATTTTTAAAATTTAACTATTAAATTACAAAATACTTGTCTACCATGTTGTAAAAATTGTTTTGGACCACCTATTCTAATATTGGGTTGGTAAAATTGGGAATTAAACATATTGGTAACCAATAATTGTGTAGTAATTTCGGCATCATAGACTTTTATTTTTGTGTACGAAAATGTCAAATCTACTTTAGAAAAAGAGGGGATAGTCAGTATTTCTGTTATGTCTTTATTGCCATGTTTTGCTTTTATTTCTGAATAATAATTTATTCTAGAATTGACTGTAAAGTAATCCGTTATATTGTACGTCAAACCTCCAGTTATTCTATGCGGATAAACACCTAGATTTATCGTACTAACACCTGCATATTCATCAGCATCTTTTCTAACATAGGAATAACTTATTTCCGATCTCATTTTTCCGATTTTATAAAACAATTGACTTTCAATACCAAAGACATTTATTATTTTACCTGAATTTATGAAGCCACCCGTTTCGGTAGGTTCAATAAAATTTGTAGCAATGTTTTTATATGCAACAATATTAGTTATTAAATTACTTGTAAAGGAATGATTTACCCCAAACTCAAAAGTATTCATCTTAACTGGATTAAGCTCGTTAACCACATTATTTACTGAGGAAGCACCCAGTTCAAAAATATTAGGTTCACGGAAAGCCTGCCCAAAAAGAAATCGAATTGACGTTTTTTGAAAAGGGGTGTAAACTAAACCACTACGAAAGGTAAAAATAGATTTATAAATATTGTGATAATCAAATCGTCCACCTAGGGTAACGTATAATTTATCAAATAATGTTTTTTGCAATTGTAAAAATAATGAGTTTTTATACTGACGATAAAAGGGTTTACGCATACTATTTTCGATCGAACGTGTTTCATCAAAACTAGGATTTAATCTATCCGATGAAAGTGAAAGACCCAATAAATCAAACATATCAAAAGTATAACCCCCAATTATAGATAAGGTTTGACTCGGTTCATAATCCAATTGTATATTTCCTTTATATCGTTTCGAACCCGAGCTCGATTGCTGTGAATAAGATCTCATAAAATTGTCTTTAATTTCTTGTTCAGTAAGGGGAAATTCCGGATTATGTCCATTTTTTACCAGAGTGTCATAGATTACATTATCAAAAGTGTAGTTCACCCCCCAAAATCTTTCTTTATAAAATTGAAGTTCTGAATTAATTTTAAGTTTAGCGGTAATATTTTTTTCTAATCCCGTATAATACAAGGCCAATTCACGGAAATCACTTTGATTTATATAATCTAACGAAATGTTTTCAAGGCCCTTACTTCCTTTTAGCTCATACCCCTCTATTCCCACATAAAAACCTTTGTAAGAAATTTTTGCAGCATAAGGAAGTGACCAACTATTTTGCTTAAATTCTTGGTTTAAAGGAAATGCTTTAGAAGGCACTGCTTGTCTAAAATTTATGGTGTCTTTTATAAAATCTTTATAATCCCAAAGGTTGCTTCGAAAATATCGAAAACTACCACTAATACGAAAATCAGCTAGATTTTTCCCAAAAACGATGCTTTGAGATTGTGTTCCTTGTGTTCCAATTTCAGTATGATACTCTGTTTTATTAAAATCTGGAGAATCATTTTTAGTAATGATATTAATAACACCAACCAAAGCATTTGCACCATAAAGTGCTGATGCAGGACCTTGCAGAATTTCAACCTGTTTTATATTATGCGTTGCAAATTGTGTTGAAATAAAAGTCTCGGAAGCAAATAAATTTTGCATTTCTCTCCCATTTACTAAAAGTAATGTTTGCGAAAAATTACTTAGAAAACCTCGTTGTCCACCAAAAGTAAAATGGTCAGTTCTTATCGGGACCACACCTGGAATGTTTTCTAATAAACTGGTTAAATCATAATATCCTTTTTCGATAATATCTTTTTCTGTCACTACATAAATTGTTGCAGGTGCAATTTTTTGATTCTGTGGTTTTTTCGAAGCAGTTATCACTTCAATATTCATTAGTTCATCCAAACTGAGTTCAAATAAATCAACATCAGTAATCAAAGACATATTTATGTTTATAATATTGTTGGTAATTTCGACTACTTGGTCTTTATAGTTTTCTTTAGTAAATTCAAGAGTATTATACGTTTCTGGGACCTCAATGGAATACTTCCCTGCGGCATCTGTAAAAGTTTTTAGGGCCGTATTTTTCACACTGACTTTTACACTTTCAATAGGCCTGTTTGTTTTATCACTTATTACCCCAGTCACTATTTGTTGTGCAAATGCAATATTTACTGTGAGAACCAATATAATAAATAAAGACTTTTTCATAGCTCCTTTTTTTATTACTAATTGATATTCGTTGATTAAAAATAGTTTCTTCAGTTTTACCTGATTGATCTCAACCAACTCTATAAAATATTTGTTTTTAATTGCATTTTAAATAGTCATCCACTTTGGAGCATTTTGTTGGTAGACGTTGTCAATCTCAATTTTTATTAAATTTATCTTTTTCAAAAACAGCTTTATCGTATTTCCTATTTGAGTTTGACACAATACTGATAAATTATTTCTAAGAATGAAGTTCTTATTGCATAATAAAGTTAGTCATTTTTTTGTTTAGAACAGTTGTTTTCCTATTAAAAGAAGTTAAAAAACGACTCATATAATAAAATCTTTATTATAATTTTCAACCATTTATATTATAATTGGGGGAAATACTGTTATTCAAAAAAAGTCTTTGAATAGACTATTTAACAAAACATCAACTACATGTTAATTTTAACATCTTATTTAAAATATTATTGATATGTTTGTGTATCAGTCTAAACCATTATAAAAATGAAAAAATATTTCAACAACCCTCTTTTCTTTACGATTCCTGCAATTTTTGGATTAGCGACCATTCAGGCTCAAAACGTTCCGGTACATCTAAATCCTGGGATTAATGTTTCAAATATGGACAAAAGCATTCGGTCTAACGATGACTTTTTTAGATTTGTAAATGGTGCTTGGCTAGACAAAACAGAAATTCCAAGTGATAGAACTTCTTGGGGAAGTTTTAATGAATTACTTAAAAAAACAGATGCAGATGCTTTGGCCATTTTAAAAGATGCCTCTAAAAATCCTAAATACAAATACAATACTGATCAAGGAAAAGCGATTAATCTTTTCAATTCAATTTTAGATACAGTCAACAGAGACAAACAAGATATCATTCCATTATTACCCTACTTAGCCAAAATAGATAAAATTAGAAACGCTCAAGACCTTCAGAAAGTATTGATTGAAATGGAGCCCATTGGTGGCCTTGGTTTTTTTGGAGTAAGTGTAGGAGCTGATGATAAAAACAGTTCTAAAAACTCACTTAACTTAGGAGTAGTTCGATTAGGGTTACCTGATAAAGATTATTATACATCTGAAGAGAAAGACACGAAAGACAAAAGACAAAAATACGAACTACATATTGCTCGAATGCTACAATTCATAGGAGAAAATCCAGAGCAAGCCAAAGAAAGTGCTAGTGCGATTTTAGCCTTGGAAATTGAATTGTCAAAACCCCGTTTAGACAGGGTAGAACGTAGAGATGGAAGATTACAATACAATCCAATGACAATTGCCGAATTACAAAAAACAACTCCATTAATAAATTGGGAAAATTATTTTTCAGGTATTGGTTTTACAAAATTAGACACCGTTATAGTTTCAGAGCCAAAATACATGAAAGCTTTGCAAACTATTCTTGTAGAAAATAATGTTACGGCTTGGAAAGAATACCTGAAATGGACTTTGTTAAACAGATCGACTAGCTTACTGTCAACAACAATTGAATCGGCCAATTTTGATTTCTATGGTAAAACATTAACTGGTGCCATTAAACAACGACCAAGAGAAGAAAGAGCACTACAAACCGTAAATGGATCTGTGGGAGAAGCTTTAGGTAAACTTTATGTTGAAAAATTATTTCCTACCGAAGCTAAAGTAAAAGCAGAGAAAATGATTAAAAATATTATTAGTGCCTATCAAAACCGCATCAATAACTTAACATGGATGTCTGCTGAGACTAAAGTTAAAGCAATCGAAAAATTAAATAAAATTACCATCAAAATTGGATATCCTGACAAATGGAAAGATTACTCCAAATTAGAAATTAATGCTGTTGCGGATGGTGGTAGTTATTTTGAAAATTCGAAGAATTTGGCTAAATGGAGTTTTCAAAAAGGCATTAACAAACTCTACTTGCCTGTAGATAAAACGGAATGGCATATGTCGCCACAAACGGTAAATGCCTACTATAACCCTTCATACAATGAAATTGTTTTCCCTGCTGCAATATTACAACCACCGTTTTATAATTACCAAGCTGATGAAGCAGTAAATTATGGAGGAATAGGCGCTGTTATTGGCCATGAAATCTCTCATGGTTTTGATGATTCTGGAGCGCGTTACAATGCTGATGGAAACCTAGTGGACTGGTGGACTGCTAATGATTTGAAACAATTTACTACTCTAGGAACTTCACTTGCAGATCAATACAGTGCTTTAGAACCTTTACCAGGAGTTCATGTCGATGGTAAATTTACCTTGGGAGAAAATATTGGCGATTTGGGAGGCGTGAATGCTGCATATGATGGATTACAATTGTATTTAAAAGACAATAAAAACCCAGGTCTTATTGATGGATTTACACCTCAACAACGTTTCTTTATTGCTTGGACAACTGTTTGGAGAACTAAATCCCGTGATGAAGCCTTAAAAAATCAAGTAAAAACAGATCCGCATTCTCCAGGAATGTATCGTGCTTATGTGCCTATCCAAAATGTGGATGCTTTCTATGATGCATTTGGAATAAAAAAAGGAGACGGTATGTATATTGAACCCGAAAAAAGAGTTAAAATCTGGTAAGAAAAAGTATTATAAAATCAAAACCCAAGTGAGAACTTGGGTTTTTTTATATCTATAAGTAAACTAATTTTTAGAATTTATTTCCAATGCCATTTTACGAGACTTTCGTATCGAATGATTCACCATATACAAGCCACAAAGTGTAACTGCACCTCCTAAAGCAATTGCCATTGTAAGTAATTCTCCAAAGATAAATGCGCCTAACAATACCGCTACAATAGGATTAATGTAAGCATAAATACTATTTATTTCAGGTGGCAATTTTTGTAGCATATAGATAAATGCAATAAACGTTAAAACGGAACCGATGATTACCAAATATGCAATTGCCCACCAAGAATTTGCTGGAATCGATGTTATATTCACCCCTGTACCTGTTGCCCCAGTAATCATCAAAAGAAAAATACTGGAAATAAGCATTTGTAATCCGAGGCTAAAATAAGGGTTAAAAGTGGCCGCTTTTTTCTTAGTGTATAAACTTCCAAAAGCCCAACTTATCGTAGATATTACTGAAAGTAGAATTCCAAATCTAAAATCAGGCTGTAAGAAATCACTTAAATGATCGTAAAAAATAACACAAACACCACCAAAACTTACTATCAAACCTAATATAGCCTGTTTAGCTAATTTCTCTCCTCTAAAAAAAGTAATAATCACAATCCATAAAGGAAAAACAGCATTTATAATTGCACCCAGTCCACTACTAATATATTTAACCCCCCAAGTACTCAAACCGTTACTCAGTGCAAAATTAAGCAAACTCAATATGATAATTGTTTTCCACTGTTTCCCTTTAGGCCAAGGTGCTTTTTTATAAAGAAAAAAACAAACATAAAGGAACCCACCAATAAATTGTCTAATTCCTGCTAATTGTAATGCAGGCATATGTTTCACTCCTTCCTTTGAAGCAATCCAAGTGGTTCCCCAAAAAAAACACACAACACAAAGTGCTAGAATTGGCAAGCCAATTTCATTAATCTTATTTGAAAATGAAGTTTGAATTTTTTTTATCACTCTATAACTGTTTTATTGCAAATGAATAATGAAGTGTTTGTTCTAATTTATCACTTAAGATCGTTTTTCCTACTGACTCTTTTTCGTGATTGAATTGAGGTGGGACTAAGTTCTTTTCTAATGCTTTTTGAGTATAATATTGTTCTCTTGATGGATGAAATGGCGTAACCGCATTGAAGGTGTCGCCCCAAATATTACTTTTAATAATTTTTAAGATAATACCAATACAATCGTCTTGATGAATAAGATTGATAGGCGCTTCAGGATTGTCTACATTTTCTTTCCCCGCTAGAAATCGGGCGGGATGACGATCATTGCCAATTAATCCTCCAAAACGCAAGATGGTCGTTTTAAAATAGGGATTCTCTAATAATAATTCTTCTATTGCCAGTAATTGTTTGCCACTTTCAGTTACGGGTATCGGTTTTGTATGTTCATCAACTACAGCATTGGCTTCGCCATAAACAGCTGTTGAACTAATGAATAACAGGTGTTGAATAGAAGACTTCACAAGTGAAGGTAGAAGAGCTGCTATTTTTTTTACAAACGAATTGTTATTTGCATCCGAATAGTCTTTGTTCTTTCCTCTTAATTTGGGCGGAATGGCAATAATGAGTGTTTCACTTCCTTCAAAAAAAGCAGGAATAGCATCAGGAATGCAATCGCTATCGAGAGCTAATAAAAAGGGTTGAATTCCTGAACTTTCTAATGTAGGAAGTTTATCTATTGAAGTTGTTGAGCCTTTTACAATAAATTTTTTTTCAACTAAAGCTTTCGCCAAAGGCAAACCCAACCAACCACAACCTAAAACGCTAATTTGTTTCATTTTTAACTTAAATAGAGAATACAAAAGTAGTGCAAATCAAAAGTATTTTGAAAAAAATTTTAGTGTCATTTTTAGTTGTATTCTAAAATTAAAAACCGCAAATTCACAAATTTAATTGGCGAATTTACGGTTAATTTTAAACTTTAAAATCAAATAAATAGTAGAAAAATAGAACTATTGCTCTACACTTAAACTATCCTTTACTTTTAAAACTGGCTTTCTTTGAATCGTTTTAATCGTCTCTATAATTATTGGAACTTCAATCACTTTAGGAGTGGGTTTTATTCTTTCTTTAATTACTACTGCATCATTCAAAACAAAAGGAGTTGGCATCATCCAAGGTAATCTTGGAGTCATCTTAAATAATGGATTAGACATTAAATCAAAAGAGCTTTCTAAAAGTTGCATATCAAACAAAGCTGATTTATCTATGGCAAATTGCATCTCTAGCGGTTCGTTATTGACTACATAATAACTTACTATTTTCTTTCCGTTGCGATTCATCTTTGATCCTTTTTGTTCAAGTTGTTTAGCACCATTGGCTTCAAAATCATAAAATGCTATTTTTTCATTAGCAAATATATCATAGCGATTAACACTGCGATTGGGACTGATTTTAATTTTAAAATAGCGGTGATTTCCACCTACACTGTCGTTTAGAAATTCAATGGTAGGTTTTACCAATTCTTTCACAGGCGTTTCGGTGGCGTAAGTAAATTGAGAATCGTATTTACTGAACAACGGAGTTTCCCCCCAAGAAGTCGCTTGTTTTGGGTTTTCACCCAAATAGCCTTTAGTCCAAACATCTAGGTTTTTATCATACGTAACCCACTGTGCATTATTTTTATCTGCATCATAAATGTAGACCAAACTGTTCGATTTCGCTTTGCCCTTTTCATAGCCTGATTCATAGTGTGCTTTCGCAAAAAATCCAATAGAAAGCAATAAAAAGACAATTGCCCACTTTCCCTTTTTAACAAAAGTACCAAAAACGGGTAATAACAATACAAATGTTAATGCCGTAAGAATCGCACTTCCAAAAAGGATTTTTAACCCTAATCCTATTGGGAACATTTGTATAAAGGGCGCAATCAACAATAAGGCAGGAATTATTAAAACAAGGTTTAAAAGTACACTCGATTTTTGTGTGATGATAAAAATTCCAAAAGCAAAAATTCCAAAATATACAGGAATAATTAAAAACCCTGCTCCTTGTAAATAAAAAGCAATAAGTCCATTTATAACAAGCCATAGAAACAAAGGAGCTACATAATGGTTCATCGTGCGTTTTTCAACAGACAATTTTTGATAAAAGGTAAAACAAATTGCCAAACTTAATAATACAAAGGCAGCAATATAAGCATGCCCATTATAAGTAAATCCATTGAGTAAATCCGTGTATTGCGGGTATATCATCAAGAGTCCTTTCCATCCTAAAAAGGTTACCAATCCAGCAGTTATAATGGAACCTAAAAGAGGGACAAATCCTTTTATAATTTCTGAAAACGTTAAAATTCTCTTTGCAATTCCTATAAAAATTAAAAATATAAAAAGAAGGAATGCAATGAACAACATTGGTAAAACCCAGCTAAAAGGATAGTGTATAAAAGTATAAGGAATGGTGAAATAGATATCGTCATTTGCAATTTGTGTGCTATTTAAGTTCGCATTCGAAAAGTAATGCAACAAAGGCATCAAGTAACTTCCTTGATGTGCTAATGTATTTTTATTTAAATGGTTGCTATCATCTTGAGCCGTATGGTAATTATAATGGTCGTCTATAAATGCAAAATTATATCCTTGAATGTTTCCCTTTTCTCTAAAAACAGTTAAATCAGTATCGTTAGGAAGCATTTTATAAATACTGTACATCAAAGAATTAGTTACTGGCATGGGTGCGTTTGCGGCAGCAAATTCTTTTACTAAACCAGCATTACCGCTATTTGTTTCCATCAACATATAACTTGGTCCAGACGAACCTCGTGCTTCAAAATTTAAGACCAATCCAATTTCCTTTGCCCATTGGTGTTCTGTTACAAAAAGAGCAGCCCCGTTTAAACCTAATTCTTCGGCATCCGAGAAAAGTATAATAATATCATTTTTATGAGGAGTTTTCGCATATAAAAAAGCACGTACACTTTCTAAGATTGTAGCTACTCCAGAACCCGCATCACTGGCACCACGAGACGATGAATGAGGAGCACTGTCGTAATGAGTAAGCAATAATAATGCTTTTGTATTTTGTGTCCCTTTTATTCGGGCTAAGATGTTTTTTGATTTAACTAAATTGCCCCAGTCTGTTAAGGTATATCCTTCTTGTATGGATGTTTCCAGTCCTAATTTATGTAGTTCTTGTTGCAAGTATTCAGCAACTTTTTCGTGATTACTCGAACCTACATAATGCGGCTGTTTTGAGATCGCTTGTACTTGAGCGAAAGCTCTATTAGTAGAAAATTCAGAAAGCGGAACGGCATCATTAGAACTCCATTTTGGCATCATTGTAAAATAAAGTATTCCTAGTACAATAAGAATAAACAAAATGTAAAATAGGGAGGAAAAACCTTTTTTCATACTTGGGGGATTTGGGGTGTTGTGGTATTAAATATCTTTTTTAACTAACATATAGAAATCATTGTCCAAAAGCATATAGCCTTGATCGTACAAGAAATAGTAGGTATTTCCTGTTTTAGTTTTCAATATATTAGTGAAAAATTCAAAATCAAAACCCTTGCTAAGTAATTTGGCTCGGGTTGTTTTTGACTTTCCATCGGGATTAAGTTCTAGTAGGATGCGATAATTTTTGCGCAATTTATTATTAATATTACGCATAAAATTATTGTTGTCTTTATTTATTTTATTGTTATAAGCATTGCGACAACCATCACTGCAGAATTTTTTATCTTCACGTCCAACAATTTTCTCTTCACATTCTAAACAATTTTTCATTTATTATATTTTTTTCAAACTATATAAATCGTGTCTTCTATCCTTCAT
>TARA_R110000868_G_scaffold99342_6_pt1 | contig 12407 bp, 16 predicted proteins | sample TARA_R110000868 | Tara Oceans TARA_R110000868 (sample SAMEA4397489) | marine metagenome | biome: Polar Biome; feature: [SRF] surface water layer (ENVO:00010504); material: water (ENVO:00002006), including particulate matter (ENVO:01000060) such as... | depth 5 m | reverse complement strand
AAGTCTTTTCGCATAGAACCTAAAGATTCTTAACGGGTCTTGACCTGTAGTCAAAGTACCTTTTTTCACGGCTAGTGAAACCAAGTCCTGTGCTGTAAAGCTAGTAGACGATAACTCATCTTTTGTAGCTTCCGTTACAGTGGTAATTAACGCATTCATCTGCGGTGTTTTACCTTCGGGTTTTTTACCAGTGAACTTGTATAACGTTCTTGATGAACCTGCACCTGCTTTCGTAGGTTTAGGCACAGCAGTCACTTTAGCTTTGCTCATTGGTTTTGCCACTGCTTTTGTAACAGTAGCGATTGGTGCTCTCTTCTTAGACAACACATTTTTTGTAGATGTTTCTACTAATGTATGTAACATATATTTCTCCTTTCTTAGTTAATAAAATCCACCTTGCGGTAGAACATAGTATAAGTTTATATAAGAGCCGCCCGAAAGTAAAGCAGTACTACGAGCGGCAAAATAACCCGATACTTAATCTCTTCTCCAAACCCTGACGCCTGATACTTCGTCCTCTAAACGGTAACGTATAACAAAATGTCTTTCAGGAGTCGCTTTCTTGCCGAATGTTCTGGTAGCTTGGGCTAACCTGTTCTTCATACGATTAGCGTTATCTTCATCAGATAAAGGAAAGAAGATAGAGTCACCTACCTCCAGTTTATCAAACGGATACTTCAAATCATTTCGTATATCAGTGGGGAGCGGAATCCCCTTATCTATTTTAACTTCCATTAATGTACCTCCTTGGTATCTGTGAATGTGGCTAAGTTATTTTCTTCTAGGTAGTTTTTCCAGAACATCGTAATTAACGAGGGGTCTGTAACTCCGTGTAATTCTTGACAGCCTTGTGCAATCATGGTATCGGACACTAATCGAGCCAACTCGTCGTTGGCTCCATCGAAAAGTGCCGCCCAAATCATACCTAAGACTTCTCCGTCAATAATATAAGATTTAGGCTCTGGCATTACGCAGCCCTCGTTATAGCTAGGTCTAATGCCTTGCTTTTACGGTTTGCTGCGGCTCCGAACCAAGCACTATGAAGTGCATTACCTTCGGTTTTAGACTCACGTAAATGGTCTTCAACATAGGTAACTGCATTAAGTGCTCCCCACCAAGTACCTTTAGCAGACTTTAGATGTGCTCCTGGAGAACGATCTAAGGCTTCCATTACTAATGAAGGGAACTTGTTAAGCTTCTCCGTTAGTGGCTCTTGCATACCTATAAGTTTGCCTTCTGATCTAAGCAGTTGGTCACGCCTATAGTCAGCAATCATTAAGGGTTGGTATATCTCACTAACATAATCAAGCACATCGGAGTGCTTAGCTTTTGTTTTAGAGAGTAGAGTAGCGTTATTTCTAAACTCTGTCATAGCTGATGCAGATAAACCTAAGGCTTCTTCTGCAGCTTGTATAACGTCGCTACCGAACTCTTTAACGTGTGGCATACGGAAAGCTCCTGTTCCACCTTGCTGTAACGCCATTGTAAGCGTGTTATTACACACAACTCTTATAGGCGTTAGCTTAATGGTCATAGACCTGCCAACGATATGGGGTTGATTAATAAGAAGATAACCTTTTATTTGGTCATCTCCCGCCAATTCAAAGTCTTCTGAGATTTTAGCTAAACCCCAAATTTCTCCACCACTCTTTAAACTACCTGCGGTTTCCATAGTCATGTGACCAGCATCCGTAAAGTTTTTAAAGAATTTAAATACATCCGCGTTTTGGATAGGGATATAATCCTTACCGCAATGCGATAGTACTCGGTTATCAGAATCACGAACTATGTGAAAAGTATTTTCCGCTTGGATAATACCTACATCTTCGCTCCACTCAGGTGCATCTAGAGTATAGCTTGGACGTTTACTAACTGTCCAGTCTAACTGTGCTGCCTCCTGCATTTGTAATGGTGTAAGATTAGCGTCAACTTTGACTCCTAATCCGTGCCAAGGTACGTCCCCTGCCCACGCCATTGTTTCTACTTCATGTGCCATATATTTCTCCTTTCTAAAAGTAATGACCGTAGCTTAATTGCTACGTTAATAAGTTTAAAGGGCATAGTTACGAAAGTAAAGCACTAGCAAGAACGTCCCATTTGTAAGGAATAGTTAAAGTTACAAGAGCCTTTGATTTATAACCTTCTTTAACTAAATCTTGAATTCCTGTAAGACTGTCAATATGGTAGAGTTTGATTTCTCCCTGCTTTCTAGCCATAACAAAAACTTGCCCTCCATGAGATGCTCGTTTAGCTAACCAAGAGATTTGCATAGGTCGTAGAGTGAGTGAGTTACCTGAATGTATTTCTTTTAGTTCTACCCAAAATTCTTTGCCGTTAGCACAGCCGTTAACATCAGGAACACCTGCTCCTGTCATTCCTGTTTCAATCCTCTGTAGATGTATCTGGGGTAGGTTTGTCCTCATTAAGAGCCATAAGTTTTTTTCTTTTGACATAATAGTCCTTCCTGTATTGTCTAAGGTGTTCTTTATTTCGTTCTACCCATGAGGCACCTCGTTGGGTTACGCGTTCTTTATTTCCTATGTAGTATGCTGCTCTGTACTCTTTGTGTTTTTCTGGATTTTTCCTATAAACCATCGAAGCATAACTTTCTTCGTGAGTTTCATTGTACGATTGTTGTAATTGAGCAAAACCGTCGAAAATTACTTGTTGTTCGTAATCAGCCCTAGCTATTAAATTATTTTCATGATTAGTTATAGCTATTTGTAATATTTCATTATCAACAGGGTAATCATCTAAAACATGGTCACTACTTCCCAAAAACAATACTTCATCATGTTTGATAGAACTTTGTGATTTTATTTGTCTAGGCGAATCATTAGTATCATGAACTTTTTTATAGATTTCTTGATTTTTGTAAGTTGTACATTTCCTTCGACATTCATCACTGCAAAATTTGCGTTGTTGTTTAACAAGTGGATTGTCACAACTTACTAAACTACATCGTAAGTATGAAACTTTCTCGTTTTTCATTACTTTCTCCTTTCTCTTTAAATAATTTAACCACTTATATAGGGTAAAGGAGATAAACGCGAAAGTAAAGCACTAGTTTAATATTAGGAATCGTCTAAGAAGTTCTTTATTTAGATAAGGCTAAGCCCTTACTTACTTTAAGATCGTTTAACCTGTGGCGTCTCAGGAGACGGATTTTTTGTAAATAAGGGTTTTTTATAGCTTTTTACCGATTACCAATTCCATCCTGTATGTGGAGCAACTTTTTGGTTATCTGACGCTAATTTGACATCACGTTCGGTTAACCATTCATTAAAAGCCCTTTGAGTTTGTTCAGCATCCGAGTAGAGTGACTTTAATTCTGACCATTTATTTCTTGCTATTTGTACACCGTAATAGTAATCACCCTCACCGAGTTTACAACGTGTAATTATTTGCCACATTCTTTGTTTCGTTAAGTCGTAATCTTTCCCTAGTTGTTCTAGAGTAGTTTTTTCTTCCGACCATCTTTGATACATAGTTCTATACTTGATAGAATTTTCTTTTGCTTTTATTTCTGAAATACCTTTCATCTTTTTATATCCTTTGTTTCGCCCCATGACGTTCCTAATTCCATGTCCACTAATAGGGGTACTGCCAGTTCTACACAATTTTCCATTATTCTTGCTACTGTGTTTGCTTGTTCAGTGTTCTCTATCGAGATATCAACCTCATCATGAACTTGTAGGTGAGGAACAATTCCTTCCTCCCAAAGACCGAGCATAGCTAACTTTGTCATGTCAGCAGCCGAGCCTTGTATTAAACGATTTAAAGCTTTGTAAGTGTATGACCTTTTTAAATTGTCACCATATTTTTCTTTCGCCTCTTCAAGAGGTAGAGGTAGAGTACGTTCATATCTGCTTTCCCATAGATCGAAACGGCAACGTCTCCCTGCGAAAGTTTTTATATATCCTCTATCCATTGCTACCCTTGCACATTGGTCTTGTAATGCCCTTATAAAAGGAACATTAGCATGATACTGCTGAAATAAACTCTCAGCTTCTGTATCATCTATACCTAGTTCTTTAATCAACTTTTCTTTACCCATACCATAGCTCAACCCAAGATTTATAGTCTTAGCTTGTTTACGTGGTATATTTGCCATATCTGCTACTATCTGATGAAAGTCAGCGTTTTCTTCTGTGTAGAGTTTAACCGCATCCTGAGCACCTGTTAACTTCATTTGATCAGCGTAATGTACTGTTAGTCTAGGTTCTTGTTGAGAATAATCAAACACGCCCCACTGACAACCTTCCTCAGGTATAAACAAAGAACGGATTAAATTTCCTATCTCTGGGTCTCTAGCAGGAACTTGTTGTAGATTAGGATTGCTATAACTAAACCTACCACTAACCGTGCCACCACGGTCGTTACGCATAGCATGAGCTTCTGCATGTATCCTACCGTTGAAACAATGGTCTTTAATCATCTTATCAATAAAAGTAGTCCTAGCTTTATTAAGTTTTCTTGCTTTAACAATAAGTTGAGGTAGTTCGTGGTCGTGTCCTTCTAACCAGTCTCTTTGGAAACTAGGCATACCTTTAGCTGTACGTGGAAACCATATTTTATTCTTTTCAAAAATACTTTGTAAAGAAGCATTAGCCCAAAGATTTACTTCAGAACCATACTGTCTTTTTATCTCCACCATTATCTTTTGTTCTTTTAAAGATAACTGTTTACTAATAGTATCTGCCTTTTCTTCATCTACTCTAACACCTCTCCATCTCATTTCTAAAAGTAGAGGAATCAACCTACACTCCATATCTAATATTTTCTCTAGGTTTTGCTCTGCAATCTCTAGCTTTAACTTCTTCCAAAGTTTTAGGGTTAGAACTGCATCTTGCTCACCGTAAGGTCCAACATATTTAGCATGAAGTTTATACATCTCTGACTTAGGATTAACTCCAAAAGCTAGTGCTGCATTTTGTAATAAAGATTCATCCTTCTTTTCGTTACAATAAAACTCTCCCAAGTTATCTAAAGAATAAGAGTACCTATTTTCGTTAACTAATGGAGCGGCTACGATAGTATCCAGTATTTTACCTTTTACGTCTACACCTTCCCTCCTTAACCAACCTACGTCGTAGAGTGAGTTATGGAAAATAACCTCTCGTTTTTCAGACGATAGGGTATTCCTTAACCACCTAAGAACTAAACCTTCGTCTAGATTACCACCGCCTTCGTGACGTATAGGAAAATAACCATTCCAATTATCAGTAGCAATACCGATACCAACTACGTGACCTCGACCTGTAGCCCATCCTGGACCACAAGTCATGAGGTGTGGATCATAGGTTTCTAAGTCTACCGCAATAGTTTCAGTCTCTGAAAACTGAGGAAAAACCGCAGGTACTGACCACGAGCTTTTAGGGGGAAACATTGATCCTTGTAACATTTATTCTCCGATGTTTTTAGTAGTTATCTTAACAACCTTTTTAGCAGGTTTCTTTTTAGTTGTTTTGGCAGTCGTTTTAAACTTATCCAATTTAACTGTTGCTTCTTTAACTGCTTGTTTAAGAATTTTACGTTTAACAACTTCGTCTACTTTTGTTGGAGGAGGTGTTAAGAAAGTAAGTAATTTGGTAAACCAACCCATATTAGTCCTCCTGTCTGTCTTCTTCGACAGAGTAATTAACATCTTCAGCTTCTTCTATATCACTACCTGTTATGGTATGTGCTAAAATATGTTCTTCAGTTAATAGTAAATATCTACGTAAATCTCTTATATCATCAAGTAGACCTGCTTCGCCGACATAGACTTCTCCTGCCTCGAATATATCCCAACCATGTTTTTGTGCTTGGTGTTCGATTCTATCGAATTTACGTGCTAACATCATAAAGGCACCAACACCTCCACGACGTTTCCAAGAATCACCGTAAGACTTCTCAGCTTTTTGTAACGCTGATAAATCGTTTTGAGCGACATCTTTCATTTTTTCCCATTTATTAGTCATGAGTTTCTCCTTTTTCCGCAGGGTTAGTAATAGTCTTATCTCGTTTGCGGACCCAGTCGAGACAAGCTCTTCTCCAGTCTAGAGCTTTTATATCATTTATTTTTTCGTATGCGTATTTAAAATCACCATTTTTGTATGAAGCGTAGGCTCGTACCATAGGAACAGCTATATCTTTAAGTGCTGAGTTTGACCAATTAATATCATCTAAATCATCATATAACCAATTATCAACAGGATACATATTAAAGAATTTATTTAACTCCCAATCTAAAGTATTAGCGTTTGGAAATAAGGGTAAGTGTTCGTGTTCATTTATATAGGTATCATATGGATTCTTTATATCTTTATGAGTATATATATCTATTTCAATATTTTTAACTTTATCCCAAACAGGGTTTAGATAGATATGAAAACTATCACTAACTTGTCGATATACTCCGACTTCTACTTCAATTTTAGCTGCCATATACTCCTGTAATACTGACATATGTACGACGTTAGCACCATAAGCACCCCATAACATATCGTTAGACCTGTTACAAACAGTCATATTTAATTTACCTTCTCTGATTTTAAAATAGATATTCGTATTACACGGAACGTCCTTACCTTGTCTATTTAAATCTTTATCAGCGTCCCACATTTGTAAAACGGCTCGTCTATCTTCAGGGTTTTCTTTTAACATTTTAACAATTATTTCTAACTGGTCTTTAAGAAAATAACTTCTCCATCTCCAACCGTAAGCACCCCACAACATATCACCATCATCAGAAAAATCTTCCATAGATTTAACAAAATAAGTTAATGGTTTTAAATCACTACGTCCCGCTAACATCCAAAGACTTTCTATATAATGAAAGAACGGGTTAGCATCTCTTTCAGCTATTAAACATACTCTTTCACATGGTTTATTATAAACAGTTGTTACAGGTTCTAAGGACTCGTATGTAGTACCATTACGGCTTTCCTGTACCCTGTAGTTAGTTTCGTTATTAAACAAATCGATACCTTTTAGTAGAGCATCGTTTACATTTCGTGCATTAATTACTTTCATAGTAAATCTTGATGTCCTTCTATTACTGCTCCGATAAGGAAGCGTATCTCATCTTCCATCAATCCTGGAAGCTTTCGTTTTACAAAAGCTACTGCCATTGACTCACCTGCAGATACTCTTAAAAAGAACGCTACTTCTAAAAATTGTGTATAATGTATATCAACTGAGTCTCCCCAGTCTTCTATAAGTTGTAGTGAATATTCGTTAACTTTTCCCATATTTACTTTCTCCGTTTATTAAATCCTCTACCAACGGTAGATTATTTGGTTTATATATAGACCTTGTTCTACCCTGACCTTTATACAGCCTAGAGTATTTATCGAACTCACAAAGTCCTCCTTCTATTTCTCTCATCTCATAGGGTAAATCGTTACGCTGTGTTATAGACACAGGCAATCGTTCAACCACTATTTCATATAAATCTCTCATCTCACCGCACCAGTCGTGGCTACGTCTAGAGTATTCTAAATCTCTACCTGTTAACCTGTTTAAACCTCTCATGGCTCCTGGACCTGCATTAGCCCATGTTAGGATATCGTTTGCATCTCGTAATAAATAAGTATGGCGTAAATCTGTTACAACTTCGTATGCCATAAATGGACCCATGTACGGAAAATCCCTTAACCAAGTCCAACACTGCTCTAACGAACGTGTATTGTTTTCAATCTTATCTAATAAAGAATACCGTTGTTCCCACATATGTGAAACACATTCAGCTACTCCTGTAACTTTATCCATACCGTTTGGTGTTTTAATAATATAAGCACCTGTAATCCATTTAGGTTGTTTAGTTATTTCTTCGATAGCTTTCACTCTATCCCAGTTATGTAATAGATCATTCTTTATTAAAGTCCTTCCTGTATCTATATGGTTAAACCACCTAAAGATAACAGTAGCCATTAGAACGTCTTTATCGTTCGCTAACGGCTCTCTAATATGGCTTTTAAACCACCTAGTAGTTCTATCGTCTTCTCGGAAAACTTGACAGAATTTAAATTCTTGAAGAATTGGGTCATCGGTCCACGGTGCAGGAGCTTCTGATACTTCTTTCTTTAGACGTATAGACTCTCGTTCCACTTGCCAGTAGCAATAGCGATCCAATTCTTCTTGAATAAAAGCGGTCATTACTTTTTCCTTAATACCCACGCACAATTATTAGAATACTCAGGGAACGGAGCTGCTGCTGCAACACGTAAGAACTGTCTACCGTATCTAGTTTCTAACATATCTAATTGTTCCTGATTCCATGCTCTTGGATACTTTTTAATACCTGTATGTGCAGGTAATCCATCAACAGAAGGTTCTATTTGTTCTTTCATAGCTTTTCTTAAATTAGGTAGCTGAATAAAAGTTCCTGTAACATCTTCGATAATAAAGTTTCTTTCTAATTCTTCTTTAAGTTCTTGGAAACCCCATTCATAAACGTGGTCTTCAGGTAGCTTGTCGTTAGAACCATCGTGGTTAGGTGTTGATATATAAGCTAATGCATTAGGTCTCATTGTTCTAGCGGCATCGTCTAGCCAAGGACCAACGAACTCTCTACCCATATGTTCGATAACTTCGGTAGACCAAAAGAAATCTATACTTTCGTCAGATAACTCATGGAATATATTAAGTTTACCTTCTTCATCAAACTGAGGAACTGTTACATCTACTATACCAATCGTAGCATTAAAGTTTTTAAACCATGTAGAATCTTTAAGTTCTCCTCCTCCGTTAGACCAATAAGGATTTTCTAACTCACATGCAGGGTCGATATCTGTTCCATAATAAGAACGTATAATATCAGTTTTCTTTACAACGTAGGCTTTGTATAGGTTTCTAAGAGCCCAACATTCACCACAACCCATCTCAAATGTATCTATAGGTCTGCCTAGTGCTTTAGCTTCGCTAATACATAACGAGGAGATTTTATCGAACCTACTCATATGAGCAATTTCATCGGGTCTCCAATTTCCTAAAACCCCTGCCGAAGCAAGGTCCATTCTTGTATTTTTACTGTCGTTTTCATTAACAGTTAACTTTTTTCTTATTGATGACATATTTTTTACCTCCACCAACTTGGTTTATTTCTACCCTTTTCCCACTTAGCGTAATGTTTTTCGTTAATAACATAATTACGATAAGCGACAATAGAGTCCTCGTTTCTGTACTCATCAGGCATAGCTTGTGCTACGTCCGTCATAAGACCCCTAGTAATGTTTTTAGGCATTACATATAAAGCATCAGCTAGTTTTTCAAGACTCGCGTGATTACGTTTATAGCGATAGGTGTATTCATTACCTAAAGCTAAAAAATGTTTATAGAGCCACCAGTAGTTACCACTACATTGTCTAGCCCATATAGTGCAGGGGTGATTCATATATGCTTTTTTATATAAACTCACGCTATCTGCGTATTCATCTCCGTCAAGTACGCGGTGAGCCGTACATAACATCTGTGCAGTTTCTAAAGGCATCTTAACTAACATCTTGTCAGGTTGTGCTTTAGCAGAAGCTACAGGGTCCTCACTAAAATAAAATATGTTCATAATTTTCTCCTTTCTTTAAACACTAATTTATAGTAAATAATATACTTTACTTTTATATGCAAAGTAAAGAACTTTCAAAGCTGATAGCAGCGTGTTGATTTAGGCTCTATCAGATACAAGTTTTCTTTTGTTCGGGTTACTCCTACGTAAAATACCCTATTTTCATCATCAGGGTTTTCTTGATAGTTTTTATAAACTCTTGCAGTTATATCTGTTAACAAAACTACGTTGGTAGCCTCGCCTCCTTTAGCCGCATGGATAGTCGATAGCCGTATTCGAGGGAGCTTAGTTATCTTTTCTCCTCTACGTAACATAGCTCTTATATAACTAATCTCTTTTGGGCTAAGTAAAGTAAAAACGTCATACCAATGACCATCAGGTAAATCTGGGAAATGACTTTTTAGGTCTTGATACTGCATTATAATATTAGAATCTAACATATCTAATTTCTTAGGTTTATCAACTTTAACAAACTTTAATATATTTGCACACTCAGTAAGGGATACGCCTTTGCCTTGAGTTAAACGTTCCCAGTGAACTACGGCTCGTACTTTAGCTTCTGATATACTAGGTCTACCTTTTACTTCAAAGAACCAACCCTCGTTTCTACAATACTCATCAATATCTTCTAACAAATAATTAGTTCTAGCTAATACCAACCAATCACCTTTTTCCATGTCGATTAGTTCTATTGTAGGTTCCCAACGCACCATGCCCGTATCCTTCCTAGGAGTCCATTCTTTATGTATCCGAGAACTTACTTGACCTATACACTTCTTAGCTATCTCATGCACGGATGAGGGCACTCTATAGGATTGTTTTAATATTAAAGCGTCTTTAGAGTTACTGATTAAGTAATCTACATCAGCCCCTGCCCACTTATAAATAGCTTGGTCATCATCTCCTGCTACGTATATCTTTTTTGCTTTTTCTGCAAGTTTACGTACCACCGCCCACTGGAGGGGGGATAAGTCTTGTGCCTCGTCTACAAACATAACATCTAATTCAGGCACGTCTCCTTCTGTAAGAAACTTTTGTAACATATCTGTATAGTCCACGAGTAATCTGTCTTGTTTAAATAACTTTAATCCTCTAGAAAATCTCTCTAATTCAAACCAACCTACCGCATCATCAACCTCGTGCCATTGTTCTTCTAACGATATATCACGCATACGGGCAAGGTTTTCTATAAACGCTAACCTATCATCATGAGTCATGCCGAACAGATGACCGTCGTCCGAGGTCGTTCTACCTGTTAATTTTAGATTCATCTTTTCGTTAAGGTCTTTTATATCAGTATGGCTAACTACACTTTCTCTTGTTAGTCCTAGTTGTCTAAACGCTAATGAATGTAACGTCCTAAAGAAAGGTAATTGTTTATCGCTGATATTGAATCTGTTTATCGCTCTTTCTTTTCCTTCCTTTACAGCTTTTTTAGTAAATGTAAAAAAACCAATGCTCTCGGGCTGTGTACCACTTTCTAACTCATCTTCTATCAAACCAAGTAACGTACTCGTTTTCCCTGTTCCTGGAGGTCCAAGGATTACTTGTGTGTGACTAGGTAAGGTCATAAACCGCTTCTAAAGGTTAGGTTAATTCTTTCTTTTGCTGCTTGTAAATCAGGAACACAATGAGTAGAGTTCATTTGATTATGTCCATCGAATATTAATACGTCTCCGTGTTCTAAAACAAAAAACTGTTCATTGATTAAAAAGTTTTCTTTATGAACGTCGTTCAACTCACTTGTATTAGTATGTTTTTTAATAGGGTTTTGATAAGTACGTTGTACGAAAACTCTAGGTTCACCTAAAGATATAGATACAACGATATCATCTAAGGTTGGAACAGTATCCGAATGATGGGGTATCCCTTTACCCTCTACACCATAATAACCACATAAACAAAACGTAAATTGTTTATCTATTCCTAGTTCTTCCCATACTAACTGCTCTGCCATTTGTTTTATTTTGTACATAGGGGGAGTCCACGGAATAGGTTTATATAGTTTACCTGCATAATCGAAAGAAGAACTTCCAAAACCTTTTGTAGGTCTACCCTTAACTATAGAGCCATTAAACTCTCTTTCTCTGGGTTCGTCCCATTCATCTATACAGGGGTTGATGTTTTTAAAATGTTTTTTAATATATAAAATCATAATAAGTTATCATTAAATTCAGGCAAGTTATGAGGCTCGTCTTGTGCTTTAAATTCTTCTATAAACCAAACGTTAACACCCCTGCCTTTTATGTTAAAAAAGTAAGGCTCTCCGTGAAGTTGTTTTAATTTAGATGTCAGTTTATTTCTTTGGTATTCTTTAAAGTTATTTCTATGTAGGTAATCCATTAGGTCTGCTAATCTAAAATACGTTCTACCTCTATCTGTCCAAGGTTTATGTAACAATAGTTCATCACGTTCTCTCGCAGGTCTTTCCGTACAAAAGTTCTCTAATAGTTCTAAGAAATGTCCTTCTGTAGAACTTTCCTTAGGTACTTCTACAACGGTTATAGCGTCTAACAACTGTTGTATAATCTGATTCCAAACGTTTTCTTTTACCTTAGGTGGTATCTTATTTAAAGAATCCATACACTTACGCTGAAATCTGTTTTGATTTAATAGATCATCAGTCTCTAACTCTAGTCTACCACCTTCTACGTCTAAGAACCATATCGGTGGGTCACTATCCTGTTTTGTAAGATTACTAAACAAAGGCGTACCTCCGTTAGCACCAATACCGAACTTACGAGTCCTACATAAAGGGCTATTACAATGACTAGCGATAGGTTGATCATTACACTTATAGAAATAATCTTTTCTTTGTACTTGTTTACCAATCGTTAATACTTCTTGTGCTCCTAACGGC
>TARA_R110000868_G_scaffold38952_10_pt1 | contig 12407 bp, 16 predicted proteins | sample TARA_R110000868 | Tara Oceans TARA_R110000868 (sample SAMEA4397489) | marine metagenome | biome: Polar Biome; feature: [SRF] surface water layer (ENVO:00010504); material: water (ENVO:00002006), including particulate matter (ENVO:01000060) such as... | depth 5 m | reverse complement strand
GGTGTACAAAAACCTGCCTTAGACGATACTAACAATAAAGCTACAGGTTTATTAGATGCTGTAAAGCAATCTTTACTGGAATCTTTACTTCCAGGTTTGGTTCCTACTACGACAACACCTGCATCAAATCCGTTTCTTAATCCTTTGGGGATGTTCTGATGGCTAGATTTTCTCAATACGACAATTATTTACCTGGAGAAATTTATAGTAGTGGCTTAGATAGCATTCGAGAAGATCCTCAAAATGTTGTTGATTATTTAACTGATAAAAAATTTAAATTTAAACCAGAGAAAACTACAGCTTTTACAAATGATACTTTCCCTGGCGAATCTTTCCAGCGTTTCTTAAACTTACAAACTAACCCAGATTCGTTGGCGCTAAATAAAATGCGAACACCACAACAGTTCCAACTTTTTAACCAGTTGGCAAACCTTGGAACATAACGCTATAATTAACAAAAAGCAGTGTAAAGAAATTGGCTTCTACCGGAACAAATAAGCAACCCCTTTTAGTTGACAGACCTTTATTTGATTCAGTTCGTGTTACCACACAGACTGTAGGTAGTGCATCCTCCAACACACTATTTGTGCAAGGCGGACAAGGACCATCTATCCTTGTAGATATGGATGCCGACCTTGGAGAAGATAACAACAGTGGCGGTGTAGTTGATTCAATTACAATTGTACGTAATGATTTCCACCGTGCTCCAGATTATACATACACCGGCCTTGCTAGCTCAGGTGTAATTTCTTTGGTGAGTGGTCAAATTGTTAATATTACTGCGGTTACAGGTATTGCAACTGCTCCTGTTAGTGGCGTTGGTTTTTATACTTATACAGGAGCAACTACCTTAACCGGAGTTAATACAGCACTCTTGTACTCCGGTGGTACCGCCACAGGTTTCTCATATAATGGTGTTAATTACGGTTATAAGCCTGCCGTTACATTTGCGTTTTATCATACCCGTGGTACAACAACACCAATCCCTGGCTCTGGTGATTACAGATTATTGTTTGCTAAGACAGTTCCAGCGGATAGTGGTGTAGTTGATTGTTCAGATGTTATGCCACAACTTTCAGCACCTGTAGTACAAGCTGGTAATACAACCGGGTTAGGCTCTACTGCACCACTTCGTAATAAAGGTATTTACTTAGAACGTGGCGATCGTATTTACGTAGGTGTATTCCCAGATGGTCCTAACATAAGTGGTTATACTCCAGGTGCACACGTTATTGCAGAAGGCGGTTTCTTCTAACTATGGCTAATAAGAGTGGAAACTCTTTTGGTGGTAGCTCCTTTGGTAATTTATCCAATAAACAAGTAGTACCACCTGCGGGTGTTAAACCTATTACCACAGAATTTTCCCGTGGTTCAATACAAGGTTCTATCTTTACCATAAATAGGGAATCAGCTTGGAATCGTTGGAGAAAAGGATACGAACTTGCAACAGCTACTACTCATAACACTGATTATCAATACGACTTTTCATATGCAATACCAGCTACTACAACGAGTGGTAATCCGTTACCTGTAATTTCAGGTGCTTTTGTAGGTTTCCCAACCGCTAATAAAGAGTTTGGAATGCATTGGGCTATATGGCGTTATGCAGGTTCTTTACGTTGTGATGACCTTACCGATCCAGTTACTACCAATAAACTTTACATTGCTTCTGTTACGGAAGATTCTATTTCTTGGTATGTACAACTTGCAGGAAGCTGGAGTTCAGGCAACCCCCTTCCAGCACCTTTTTATATTCCTGTTACAGGACAACCTAATGGTCTACGTCCAGCAACTACTGAGATATTTGAAGATCGTATTATTACAATCGGTGGCAATATTATTACCAAAGAAACAATTGATCCAGCAACACAGAAACGCTATGGGTATGTACAAGCTGTTGCTACGAACATAGATCCCTTTACTGGTATCATTACATTTAAAAAAGCAGGTTCTGTCTACGTAACCCCTGATGCAGTATATGTAACACCCTCACCAGTAAGTTTTACAGTAGGGAGATATCTTATAACAGGAGCACGATACTGTTGTACCTGTCAAGATTTTACACATAGGGATTATTCTTTCATGCGACCAGGAAGTAGTAGTAATTCACAAATACCACGCAACCGTATTGCATCAATTAAACCAGGACGTTTTGAATTAACCAAACGTGACGGTATCTTAGATAACAGTGCGATGACGCCAGCCAATGTAAATAGAGATATTGAAGTATATGCTCCAGAAAACTTTGAACTTGACTATACCGCTTCTAATGATTCACCTACCGATAAGAAGGCCACACGAGACAATCCTGGGGTCTATAGAGAGTTTGGTTATCTATATACTCGTGGAACTTCTAACATAGCCCTTGAAGGCTCTTCTGCAGAGGGCTTACCAGGCTACGAGGATTACTCAGCAACTCAAATAACTGTTGATTCAAGTTCAGTGCCACAAGATACGATTACATCTATTACAGATAACTGGACACCACTACTAGATGAACTGCGTTATTGCAAACATATCTATGCACTTAAATTTAAAGATCGTGTCTTCCCACCAGAGCCTTCTGATTTCCCTGTGGGACCAGAGAGTATGGTCAACTGGGAACAAAAGTTAGTTGCCACAACAGAAAGAGAACAGCAGCAAGCTGGTGCCTATACCAAAACCAGATACTCCTTGGCAATGATGGACGTACCCCCCTACAATTCGCAGTCGCCAATGATCTATCCCATACTGCAAAAACTGTTCAATATCACAACAGATCGTATCCTAATATCAAACTTTACTATGTACGACAAAGACGGCAAACCTTATACTCCTTAGTAAACTAAGTTGCGTTTGGTCTGCCGTCCTTATAAGTGTCTTTATACCAAGCTCAGGAAACTACTGAAAGTTTCTTTTGCTTTTCCAGGTGTTTCTCGATGGCCTTGACGTTCCAGCGATAACCGTTACGTGAGCGTGTCTCTGGGAATGCAGCATAATGTGGCCCGAGTTTTAACATGCCATTATCCCGATACATGAACAGAGTCTTGCGATCAATCCCAAGACATTCTTCAATTTTGTTGGCTGATACCCAGGGACTGCTTTTGTTCATGGTGTGAAAAGACACGTACTTTGTTAGGCTAACGAGTGGTAGCAAGGAGTCAAGGCTCTTAAGGAAATTTTCGTGTTTTCGTTACTCATCGTTACACATGTAGGGAAATTAAAATAAGATAACAGCAGTTAGCGAGCATGTTCAATTGTGAGCAGGATCCCCTTTCCTTACTCCTTGAATTAACTCCAAAATTAGCAAAGCGCCGTTATCGACAATCCATATACGAAGCCTGGAACTGTAAATGCGGTTATTGTGGTAACGAAGCCACGTCTCTAGACCACATCATCCCACGGTTTCGTTCAGGCTCAAGCAATCGCAATAACCTATTGCCTGCCTGTCAAAAATGTAACAATCAAAAAGGAAGTGAAAAGATGGAAGATTGGTATATCCAACAAACATATTTTTGCGAACAAAGATTAACACGCATTAAATCTTGGATGACTCAAGGAAGTATTGATATTTTTGCCTATAATATTACTAATCTTATACCTGAGCTAGCTGCAGGTTAACAAAAGTTTATTACGATGGCTCTTACCTATAACGCATTAGAAAAACGATGGATTAACGTACCAGAAAGATCAGATAATAAAACAGATTATAAAACAGATGCAGATACCGGCGCTGCAGCAAGGTATCAAGGAGCCATTGATAGCTATATAAACGGGGGAGGTAAAGATGGAAATTTATTAAGGCAATTTATCACTACAAAAAATAACTTAAGTCAACAAGACAGGAATAACGAAGCAGCAAATGCCGCAGCCGCAGAATTAAATAGAGCTAATGAAGAACGGAATGCATCAAGTGCTAAAAAGAATAGTGTTTACGATAAAGTTATTGCTATTGCTAGTACAGCACAGAAAGGAGACTATCTTTCCCAACGAGAAACTATTAGAAATTTGGACATTGATGAAAACACACGTAAAGATTTAGAAACAAGTTACAGACAATTCTATGTAAACGAAAAGCTTGACAAGTGGGATCCAGCACTCACATCAAAACCTCCCTATGGTGACTTCAATCCTAATTACTATAAAGATAAGTATCCGGATGTAGCAGATGCATGGAAAAGATACGTTGCGAATGATGATGTAGACGTTGTTGAACGCTATGGAGAAAATGGATTTTATGCTAACCACTACACTAACACTGGTAAAAAAGAACAACGTCGTGCTAATACAGCAGAAACAGCAGAGGAAGCAAATAGGTATAAAGAATTAAAAAAAACAGATGCAGAAATACAAGATATTCGTGACAAACAACTTAATTTTAATACAGGAGCAGATACAACTAAAAAACCAAAAACAAAAACACTCTCAGCAGAATATGGAAACTCTAAAGAAATTTTTGGACGTGTAGATTACGAGGAAGCAGTAGCAGCTGGTTATTCAGACAGTGAAATAAAAACCTGGGTAACCGCAACTAAAACACCCCTTGGACCAGATATAGAAGCTAAACTTAAATCACAAAAACCTACAAGCAGTTTAGAAGATGCAATTAATATTCTTGTTGGTGAAAAGGAATTTGAAGAAACTAAAAAATTTGGAGCATTAAGGCAAGATGTTTTAAAGCAAGCAATTGCTGAAATGAAAAAAGCTAAAGGCAAAGAACAGATGTTAAGTGTTCTTGGAGGTTTTAGTGGGTTTAATGAAATTATGGATATCAATAAAGAATTAAGTAACTCCATCATGGGAGATAGTGGTGTGGGCGGTATTTTATCGCAGATGGGAAATGGCGGTAAAGCAGAAGATGCTTTAGAAAAAAAACTACAAGGAATCACAGGAGTAAGAAATAATGCAACATATAACTGGCAACAATGGTTTGATAAAACATTAAAAACACGTTACCAACAAGATCTTGAACTTGGGTATAAAGCGGGTGACGCAGAAGAAAAATTAAAAATTGAAGGTGATTTTGCACGTAATTTTGTAGACACTTATTTGAATCCTCGTTTTAATACATCACGCTCCATGGATGAATTTGTTGAATATATTGACGTTAGACAAGAAGAACAAAACCCATTTCAAACACAAGATAGACTAAGTGCATTAAAAATGACTGCAGATTTACGTACAGAAGCTTATTTAAACACGATTAAAACCGCAGAAGAACGTTCTTTCAATGCTGATTTTTACTTCAATCCAACAGGAGATGAAGCAAGAGCTGACGCTTACAAAGATCAAGCATCAACCGTAACACAAGATTGGGACGCAGCTAAAAAAGGAGATCCCTATTGGGCACAACAAGCTTATCGTTTTGGTATAGATATAAATAATAAACAAGATTTTGCACGTATACACTTTCAAGTAAAAGGACAAGGCAAAGGTTATGATGGAGCCGATGACATTGTTAATGCTAGTAAAGTAAAAGACGCAATCTACAACACTATTCTTCCCGCTTTAAAATTAGAATCTGATAAACAAGGATCTGTCTTTGGTGTTTTTACTACGCCAGAAGAGTTTGCAGATGAAATGTTAAAAGGTTTAAATCCAGAAGATAAAACAAGTTGGGAAGAAGTACTTAAACGTTTTGGTCTTACTAATTTCAAAGGAACTTTAGATGAATTAAAACAATATCTTCAAGAAACTTTACGGACGGGATCAGCGCAAACAATACGTGAGAATATTAAATATCTAAATGATAAACGTAAAGAACCAACGCAACAAAATCTTGGTTTAACTTATATACAACGAGCAGAAGATTACAAAAATAAAACGCCTGTAGCCGATACCGAATTGTTTAAAACGTTTCAATCCAGCGGCTATCAAGGATCAGAAGATGACTTCTACAAAGATTTCTTCCCTGATCTTGATCGATCTGAACAGGCGTTACTTACTAAATCTGGTAAGAATGATCCTCTTAAATCCTCTGGCCTTGATTTAAGTGATCCTTTTGCAGCCCTTGGTACGATTGAAAGTTTCTTAGGTGGCGATGAAGAACCTGATAAAGTAGAGAAGGAAGAAGAAGCAGAACCTTCTTCAAATTTCTTTCGTATAGGATTAGGTGATGAAGAAGAAGATGAAGATTACAAATCTAAAACCGGCTCACAAATCCTTGGTGAATTTACTTCCATGTTTAAAGGACTCTAATGACTGATAAATATAAAAAAGCAGCAACTACAGCTAAGCTGGCAAAAGATAAAATGGCTTGCAACAAGCCAAGAAAAACTCCTGAACACCCAACTAAAAGTCATGTGGTGAAAGCATGCGATAAGGGAGAAGAAAAAATTATTAGGTTTGGTCAGCAAGGTGTAGAAGGTGCTGGTAAAAACCCAACTACAGAAAAAGATAAAGCTAGGAGAAAATCATATTATGCTCGACATAATGCACAAGATCCAAACCCTGATAAAATGTCAGCACGTTGGTGGTCGCACCGCGAAAAATGGTAATAAAGCTAAGTGGTAAATTATAGCAACTCTTAAATAATACTAAAGAACAAGTCTCTTTAATCATAAAAAATTGTGTATGATTAAAGATAACAAGTATTATTTTCATGGCCGATTTTTCGCATGCAATTAATTTAATTTGCAAGTACGAAGGGTTTAATGAAAAAGCTTATGCAGATCTTACAACAGATGCAGAGCCATACACTATAGGCTATGGGACCCAGTACTATCCAGACGGATCACCTGTTAAGCGTGGTCAACATTGCAGTCAAGAGAAAGCTTTAGAATACTTGTTCCAAGAAGTTGGTATCATTGATACGCAACTGAGCAAACTTAACCTTGGTCTTGATGAGCCCATGCGTCAAGCTTTAATATCCTTTATTCATTCCATTGGCTGGGAATCATTTTTATATAGCAGTATTATTGAAGCTATTGAAGCAGAGAATTTCTATACTGCTACAAAAGAAATGTCCAACTGGATCTTTGATGAGTACCACAAAGTTATTGGAGGTTTACTAGATCGAAGACGAGAAGAAACAAACCTATTTCTACAAAACGTAGAACTTAATCCTTGGAACACAACCGAAATTTTACTTACAGCTTTTCGTGACTACTCCGGTACCACAAACGAAATAAAAGCAGTACAAGAATTAGAAGAAAACATCAGTCCTTACATCCTTTCAAAATTTGCAAACGAATTTAATGGCCCTGATTCTCCTTGGGAAACTTTTAGCCAAGAAGAATTAGACTCTATATTTACCAATTGGTCTTAGAATACAATAGTCAAAGGCCGCGAAAAGAAAATGGAGCATTCTGTTGAGCCACGCGAATTAGAGCTTCCTCTTGAGCTACAGTTTTCTATGCGTAAAGCTGAGCTTTCAGCTCAAGAAATGTGTTGGGAAGAGCTTTATGCCGCCTTATTGAACCTGTACCAACAACGTCTTTTGGAATGGTGTGCAGTAAGAGCTCTTCTAGCTGATGAAAATATTGAACTTGATTTCTCAATTCCTACCGATATAGAACTAGATGAATTGACAGCTTACTGCTGTGTTGAAGAAGATGACGAAGACGACCTGCAGTATCAACCCTTTTGATTTTCGTCTAGATCAATCAAAAAACTAAGGTACCACCGTGCCTTTTTTAATGATTCGGTACCACCTTTTAAACGTTCCCGCCAGATATATTTTATACAATTACCCTTTGCATAACCCCTAAGTTCCTCATTGGTTAATGCCGCATCAATAGCTTCGATACATTCAACCTTGCCATTCGTATAGTGCGAAGGGTGATCAACTTTACTTTGCTTTACTACAACCTCTTCTACTAACGGCGCAGTCCCCGACGTTTGAGGGATTCTTCCATCATTTCTTCGGTTGGACCGCCCAGCTCTAGTACCAACGCTTTGGGTTTTGGTGCTGCTCCCATACCCATCCCCTCTTCCACTGAGGGAATGTAACCTGTTAATCCCGGACGATTCGTAGTGTCCATCCCCTCTATACCTAGAGGATTTCGTTCCATACCCTCTTGACACGCTACTAGACCCCTGTTGTACATGTCATACAAGGGTACATCATTTTCTTGGTTAGCGATAGGTTGACCAAAATCTTCTTCTGGATCTAGGCAACGACAGTTTATTTCATCTTGAACGAAAGCGTCTAGGAAAGAAGCAGCTTGATTATGCATGCTATGTAAAACTTGATTTGTTCTTTTACAATAGTACTATGGCAAAATTCTTTGATCCAACCTACAACCCGCTTAAAGATTCGGGTTCTTCAGGTGTTGAAGTATCTGATCTAAGACCAGAGCAAAGTAGAGACGTTGATTTACGCGACTTAGAAGCAGGAGAACGTGATCAGTATTCTGATAGGTTTAAACAATTTGCATATGAAAAAGACCAAGAAGATGCACAAAGCAGAATAAGTTCATACATGAAAGCAGCAAAAACTGCTGGAGCATACAAGCAACGAGCTGGTATAGCTGAATTTACACGTAACAGTAGTACACCAAGATCACCAGGGAACATGGGAGGAACAGAAACTCCCAGCATGGGAGATACTGTAGGAACTACTGGTAGTACAAACTATGCTCGCAAACCACAACCTAATTTTGGTAAACGGTTTATTTAATTACACCTGAGGGTAAACAACTTTAGCTGGTTGATTTTGATACTTACCTTTTCGATCTTGATAACTTACTTCACAAGGCTCTCCACGATGAAACAATAGTTGGGTAATCCCTTCGTTCGCATAAATCCTATTAAATAATCCTGTACAATTACTAATCTCTAACGTTAGGTAACCTTCCCATCCAGCTTCGGCAGGCGAGATATTTACTAAGATTCCAGAACGTGCATAAGTTGATTTACCAACAGCAACAACTGTTACATTACGTGGTAATTTTAATCGTTCTTGTGCTACACCTAAACAATAACCATACGGTGGAAGTAAGAAATACTTTCCTCGTTCATCTTCCATCAAACCAGTAGGCCTTAAAATGTCAGGATTAAAATCTTTTGGATCACAATCACCTAAATCAATACGTCCAAATATTAAACATTGGGATGGTGACAATCGTATGTCATAACCATAAGAACTAAGACCATAACTCAGTATGCGTCTACCATTTTCTTCGCTTACTACACGATCCACGAAAGGTTCAATCAGCTCTTGCTCTTTAGCGAGAGCTTTGATTTGCCAGTCTGCAAGAATTGTCATGTCGAGATTTTATCCTTTACCAGTATACAAACAATCAGTGAAGGACACGTCCTTTAGGTGAGTAAATATCGATGAATTTTTCAGTTGCTTCTGTAGCCGTTTCCTTTGGTGGTAAGTAAACCAAAAAAGAAGTGCACGTCTTATGTTTACCAATACCTTCACTCGTATTTTTAAGCAATGTTGGAGCAGTACGTAAAATACAAATAGGAAAATCAAAGATTTTTTGTTCGTATCGAATCATATCAGGACAGTTAGTGAAATAAAGACCTTCAACAACTTCCCCAGAAAGCCAACAAGTATATAGTTTACGAAACCAAAGAGCATGAGAAGAAGTTAAACTCGGAGAAGAAGTACGTGTCATCTTCCAACGTTGTGTTTTCTTATCCCAATAGTATGCTCCGCTCGGAGGAAACAAATAGACCTTACCATTCCACTGCTGACAATTTAAACCGTCATCCAAAGGCGTAAAATAGTTAGTTGCTTCGACGTAACTATTTGCTACGGTGGAGCTAGCAACATCTAAATCAATACCTTCTAATAATGCATGGGCAGATGAAACCAAATCATAGTTACTAATTAATTCGCGGTCCTCTGAATGGGAAAGAACATTTTGTAGTCCCATTAGTTCTTGGTTACTGCGTTGTAATCAACTTCCATATACCGGATACCTTCTTTATCGTTAATTAAATATCCTGCTTTCTCTTGTGGATCAATTTTTTGTGCAGCTTGCAGGATACGTCTAAAAGTTTCCGCCATGTCATCATTGTTTTCACGCTCGCACTCTTCTTGTGCTGAATGAAGTTCTTTCAGAGTCAAGAAGAACATAGAACGTGCCACTTGCTCAGGTTGAAACACCATAACACCAGGGCCTTCACACTCCCACATCTTGGAATAGTGTTCACCCATATCACCAAGAATTAAATTGAGTGTTGTTTCCAACATCTTAATTTTGGCGTCGTCTAATTCTGGTCCTATAACAGAAGCAATTAACTTTTCTCTACGGTTCATGCTTCTAAAAGCCCTTGGCGAGTTAAGGATTCAGTTAGCTTAGCTGTTGGGCGATACAAAACAACCATTTTGCCTAATACTCCACGTTTTTTTACAAGTTTACCTATTTCATCACGAATTTTCTCAAGTTCGCCTGATCTAATTAAGTATTCTGCTACGCAACGTAAGCGACGTTTAAGCGGTAATTCCGCTTGAGGAAACTTACCACAAATTGTGTCTGGCTCCAAGCTACGAAAAGCAAGCCTTAAGCGATTAGCTAAGGTCATATTAGAATTTACATCTTCTTCTTCATACTTTCTTAAGTTTTCCAGGTAACGTTGCAGCGAAGGATCATCAAAAGATCCTGAGGGAGGAAGAAACATTTCAACCTGTAAAGCTAACGATTCAGGTAAAACCTCTTGGCAATTTTCAACCGTAATCGCAGAAATATCTACAGTACGAAAACGATGTGCCATCATTCCAATGCACCAGAACCACTTGATTTATACAAAGCGCTTTTTCCCTTCTCATGATCAGCTAGTTGTATCTCTTTAGTTTTAGAAAAAGATTGTACCAATTGGTTCCAGGGGATACGGATTACTGCTTTCTTGGTAGGGTGCGGACAAATATTAATGTAGTGAACACCATCAACCCAACCACTAGCAGGTGACCTGCGTCCAATAGCCATCCAGTTTCGTAAGGTTTGATCTGATACACCTAAACGTCTTGCGCATTCCTCTGTCGAAATGTACTCATCAGCATAAGCCTCAGGACTTAGTACATCTGTTTCATCGTTTGAATAACGACTATGCCACATAGAAGCAAGGATATTTCTGATACCCTTTAACTCATGTGCAATGTCTTCTAAACCTTTTCTTAATCCGTAGTTCATAACGACAAATTACTTGATTACATGCTAACCTGTGGGAAAATCATCTGCACCAATGGAAGATCAAGTACCCCCTAGTCAGTCTCCTGAACTTTTGCCGATTACACGCGAGCAGTTAGATGAAATGAAATCTCGTGCTCGTGAACTAGCAATTCAACAAACATTGGCTCAACAAGGAGCAATGCCACAGCCACAACCTCAGGTTATTTATGTTCGTCGCAACTTTACAGTTGCTGAACTACTTTTGATACTTGTGGTGTCTTGTGGAATTGTAACAGGTATTCAATGGACTTGGAACTTTGCAACCGACATATTACCTCGCATTGAAATTAGAGCTAAGTAAGCAAAACGATTTATAATTAAAGTAAGAACGTATATTGGAAAGTAGGTGTCAAACCGCAGAATAAGTGAATTTCCAGCTATTGCTGGAAACCAAATCGACGAAGAGGACCTGCTTACCCTCGTCCACGTTTTTGAGGTAGACCCAACACTTCGTAATAAAAAAATTACCTTTACGCAATTTAAAACTTATCTAGATTCTTATTATCCTTCCACTAGTGGAGCTACCTTTAGCGGTAACGTTACGATCACAGGCAATTTTGCTGTTAGTGGATCCAGTACTCTTAACACTCTTACTACTTCAGGTCTTGCCACATTTAGTGGTATCATTGTTCAAAACAACGCTACTGTCAGCGGAACAATTAGTGGTACAACAGTAACAGGAACTTATCTGCAAGGAACGAATGTTAATGCAGTAACTGCTACAACAACAACTTCGACAGGTACTTCAGCTTTATTTACGAGTGGTAACTTTCAAGCTCTTTCTGGCACTACAATTACAGGTGGTCAGCTACTTGCAACGTCAGGTGTCTTTACTAACGTAAGCGGTACAACAATAACAGGCACTACGGTTGCCGCTACAACAGGAACATTTCAGGTACTTAACACCCCAGTTATTAACGTTGCTGGAAATTTAACTGTCGCAAGTGGCCTAACAGTTACAGGTGTTGCACAATTTGCATCAGGTGTTCAAGTAACAGGAACACTATCTGGTACAACCATAACGGGAACAAACGCACAATTCAGTACAATTTCCGGAGTTTCTGGTGTATTCACAAGCCAGCTTTCAGGAGCCATCATTACAGGTGATACTGCTCGAATTAGTAATACAACAGGTGTATCAGGTACTTTTACAACCAGGCTTTCAGGCGCAACAATTACTGGTAATAACGGTTCCTTTGGTAATATCACAGGTGTTTCAGGTGTCTTTACTCAGTTTCTTTCAGGTGCTTCAATTATTGGAGACACAGGAAATTATACAAACTTTACAGGTGTTTCTGGAAC
>TARA_R110000868_G_scaffold195303_1_pt1 | contig 12407 bp, 8 predicted proteins | sample TARA_R110000868 | Tara Oceans TARA_R110000868 (sample SAMEA4397489) | marine metagenome | biome: Polar Biome; feature: [SRF] surface water layer (ENVO:00010504); material: water (ENVO:00002006), including particulate matter (ENVO:01000060) such as... | depth 5 m | reverse complement strand
GAGTCCTTTTCGGTCTTTTTTGCCAGAAAGTGCAAATTTCCGGCCCATTTTGCACAAAGGTGCGCAGCCGCAAAGGGCTTTGGCTCGCCGGCTGCACCGGCCTCGGCTGATGCTGTTTTCGCCCCCTATCCATTTTGATAAGCGCGGCTCGGGGCGAGAATATTTGGCGCGATGGCAATTCCATATAAACCATTGATTTAAAGTAGTTTTAATATCACGAAATCCTACATTTCCCTTGGGTTTGCCGGCGTCAGCGGCTATGGTCCCGCCATGAATGACATCAATGAAAACAAAATGCCGGAAGATGCTTCCAAATCTTCCAATCAAAACGAATATGGCGCAGATTCGATCAAGGTTCTCAAGGGCTTGGACGCGGTGCGCAAGCGGCCCGGCATGTATATCGGCGACACCGATGACGGCAGCGGCCTGCATCACATGGTGTTCGAGGTATCGGACAACGCGATCGACGAGGCCCTCGCCGGCCACTGCGACCTGATTCTGATCACCCTCAATCCCGACGGCAGCGTCTCGGTAGAGGATAACGGCCGCGGCATCCCGACCGGCATGCACACCGAAGAAGGCGTCTCTGCAGCCGAGGTCATCATGACCCAGCTGCACGCTGGCGGCAAGTTCGAGAATACCTCGGACGACAATGCCTACAAGGTCTCCGGCGGCTTGCACGGCGTCGGCGTATCGGTGGTCAACGCGCTGTCCGAATGGCTGGAACTCGACATCTGGCGCGACGGCAAAGAGCATAATATGCGCTTCGAATTTGGCGATGCCGTAAGGCCGCTGAAGGTGGTCGGCGATGCCCCGACCGCAGACAACAAGACCGGCTTCAAAAAGGGCACGAAAGTCACCTTCTTCCCGTCTCCCGCGACCTTCAAGATCACCGAATTCGACTTCGAAAAGCTCGAGCATCGCTACCGCGAACTCGCTTTCCTAAACAGCGGCGTGCATATCATCCTGCGCGACGCGCGGCATGAAGAGGCGAAGGAAATCGACCTCTATTACGAAGGCGGAATCGCTGCGTTCGTCCAGTATCTTGATCGCAACAAGACGCCGCTGGTGCCGGAACCGATCGCCATTCACGGCGACCGCGACGATGTCATCATCGACGTCGCGCTCGAGTGGAACGACAGCTATTATGAGAATGTCCTCTGCTTCACCAACAACATCCCGCAGCGCGACGGCGGCACCCATCTGGCGGCCTTCCGCTCGGCACTGACCCGGACCCTGAACAATTATGCCGAAAGCTCCGGCGCGCTCAAGAAAGAGAAGGTCAAGCTGACCGGCGACGACATGCGCGAAGGTCTGTCCGCGATCGTTTCGGTCAAGCTCCCCGATCCGAAATTCGGTTCACAGACCAAGGACAAGCTGGTCTCGTCCGAAGTGCGCCAGCCGCTTGAAAGCCTGATGGCCGACAAGCTCGCCGAATGGCTGGAAGAAAATCCGCAAAATGCCGCCATGGTGATCCAGAAAGTGATCGACGCCGCTGCTGCCCGCGAAGCCGCGAAAAAGGCGCGCGAACTGACCCGGCGCAAGGGTGCGATGGATATTGCATCGCTGCCCGGAAAGCTGGCCGACTGCCGCGAAAAGGACGCCAGCAAATGCGAACTGTTCCTGGTCGAAGGGGACTCCGCTGGCGGCTCGGCCAAACAGGGCCGCGACAGCATGTATCAGGCGATCCTGCCGCTGAAAGGCAAGATCCTCAATGTCGAACGTGCACGCTTTGACCGGATGCTGTCTTCCAAGGAGGTTGGTACGCTGATTCAGGCGATGGGCACCGGCATTGGCCGCGAGGATTTCAATCTCGAAAAATTGCGCTATCACAAGATCGTCATCATGACCGACGCTGACGTCGACGGCGCGCATATCCGGACCTTGCTGCTGACCTTCTTCTATCGCCAGATGCCGGAGATCATCTTAAACGGCCATCTCTATATCGCTCAGCCGCCGCTCTACAAGGTCGGCAAGGGCAAGAGCGAAGTCTATCTCAAGGACGACAATGCGCTCGACCAATATCTGGTCGAGGCGGGCCTGAGCGGCATGATCCTGCAAACCGGCGAAGGCGCACGCAGCGGCGAAGACCTGCGCGGCCTGATCGAACATGCTCGGAGAATGCGCAGCCTGATGGCTTATGTACCGCGGCGCTATGACAGCACCATTGTCGAAGGCATGGCGCTCACCGGCGCTCTCAATCCCGACCATGGCCGGGCAGAACGGCAAGCCGCGGTTGATGCGACCGCCGAGTGGATGGACAAGGTCGATGAGGAAGGCCGCTGGTCGGGCCAGGTTTCGGAAGAAGGCGGCTATCTGTTCCAGCGCTTCTGGCGCGGCGTCACTGATCATCATATAATCGAGGCCAAATTTCTGGAAAGCGCCGAAGCCCGCAAGTTGCACCGTCTCGCTTCCGAAGAAACTGCGACCTATGGCAGCGGCAGCCGGCTGGTAAAATCGGCCTCCGGCGATGCGGAAGAAGCCGATGATGCAGGCGTTGGTTCTGACGGCACCTTGATCACCCGTCCGTCCGAATTGCTCGACACCGTGCTGGCAGCAGGCCGCAAGGGTCTGGCGATTTCCCGCTACAAGGGTCTTGGCGAGATGAACGCCGAACAGCTCTGGGAAACGACGCTTGATCCCGAAGTGCGCTCGCTATTGCAGGTGACCGTAGAACAGGCCGATGTGACCGATGATATCTTCACCAAGCTGATGGGCGAAGTGGTTGAACCACGACGCGAGTTCATCGTCGACAACGCGCTGAACGTAGCCAATCTGGACGTTTAGCCCATGCTGGCCCTAGGCCTTTAGGCCATATGGTATCAGATCGTCCCGGTGATTAGGTCAGTGCTGCGATGATGGCAGAACAAACATGAAGCATAGCCTCGGCAATGAGCGGGATAGATGAGCCACGTAACCGTCTGGTATGATGGTGCCTGCCCGCTGTGCATCCGGGAAATCGCCCTGATGCGCAAACTGGACCGGCGCGACGCTATCACCTTCATCGATATTGCCACCCCCGCTGCATCCTGTCCGCTCGACCGGCAACTGATGCTCGACCGGTTTCATGCTTCTGAAGATGGACGCTTGTTATCCGGAGCCGCGGCATTTGCGGCCATGTGGCGCGCAATTCCGATCTTGCGACCAATCGGCCTGCTCGCCCGCTTGCCGGGTGTGTTGACGGTCCTCGAAGCCCTGTACAAACAGTTCCTGAAGGTCCGCCCTCACATCCAGAAGCGACTCAAACCGATCGACTGAGATCAGGACGCGGCGGCAATCGCTCCCATCATCAGCTCCTGATCCTTGCGCGTCGGATTGCCGCGCAGACACAGGCCGCCGTTAACCTGCAAATTCTCGCCAGTCATGAAACATTCGTCGCTGGCAAGGAAGACAGCGGCAGCCGCGATATCCTCGCTGGTGCCAATCCGGCCAAGCGGATAGCGCGCTTCGAAGGATTCAACCAGTCCCGGCACCTGATCAACGCCCGCCGTCATCGGCGTCCGCGTAAGGCCCGGAGAAATGCTGTTTGCTCTGATCCCGCGATCACCGAATTCATGCGCAACACAGCGGATGATATGATCGGTGGCAGCTTTGGTACCCATATAGGCGGCGTGATCGTTGAGCATGATCGTCGCGGTAGCCGAACTGATCTGGATGATCGATCCGCCATTCTCCATCGCCTTGATCATTTCCTGATAGAATTGAAACGGCCCTACCAATTGCAGCGCCGACATCATTTCCAATTCTTCCTTTGTATTTTCCAGAAAAGGCTTGAGGAAACCGATGCCGGTTGCATTGATCGCGATATCAACGCCGCCCATTTTGGATTTGGCTGCTTCCGCCAGCGCCTTGATGTCCGCTTCGCTGGTCAGATCACACAGCGCATAATGGCCACCAATTTCGTCGGCGAAACGCTTGAGTTCCTCTTCCTTGCGGCCGGCAACAAGCACATCCGCGCCTTCATCATGCATGCGCTTGGCAATCACCTGACCCATGTTGCCATGACCGGCGGCTCCAAGAATGACTGCTTTTTTTCCTTCCAGACGTCCCATAAACTTGCTCCTCAACCTGTTTGCTATTTATCGTGGCATATTAGCCGGTCGCCGACGGCTCGCTACTCTCATTATGGGTATCCCGGCGCGATAAAAATTGTCAAAAAAGGCCGGGGTCAACATGCGCTGTCCCGGCCTATTTCGATCAATGGGAAGTTGATTAGAACTTGAAGCTGGCTTCGACAAAGACCTGACGACCACGGTTCTGTGTGACAACAAGATCGTCGCCCACGCCAGGCTGCAGGAAAGGACGCCCGCTGCTGGTGTTGACCCATATTTCGTCGGTCAGATTGACTCCGACCAGCGACAATTTCCATTTGCCATCGGGATCGCCAACCGAGACTGAGCCGTCGAAGGAGAAATAGCTGTCCTGGCGAAGATCGTTCAGGGAGTCCTCATTGGTGAAATAGGATCCGCTATACTGAACATTGCCGTTCAGGCCGAGTTCGATGGCATCGCCCATCGGTACGGTATAGTCGAACGCCGCGTTGCCGGCAAATTTTGGAGCGCGGGCTGCCTGGCGACCGTTGAGATCCTGTCCGGACGTCGTGACGAAGGGCGCACTATATTCCGCGTCGGTATAGGCCAGCGACCCGGAAAGGTTCAGGCCCTCGACCGGCGTCCGCCAGCCCCATTCGACATCAACGCCCTGGCTGGTCAGCTGGCTGGCATTGAAGGTCAGGAATTGGACCGTCGCAGCATTGAAGGTTTGGACCTGAAGGTCATCGAACACATAATAGAAGGCGGATGTGTTCAAAGTGAACGTCCGGTCAGCAAACTGCGCCTTGACGCCCACTTCGCCGCCGAGGCCGGTTTCCGATTTGAACTTCAGCGCATCGGCAACATTTTGCCGAACAACCGGATCGGGATCGTTGAATCCGAGCAGGCTGTTCGATGGCAGCGCGCTATTGTCGATGCCGCCGGATTTGAAACCGGTCTTAAAAGCGGCATAGATGTTCACGTCCGGAGTGGCCTGATATTTGATCGAGACTTCAGGCGAAAAATTGGAGTCCTTGAAGGTGATCGGGCCGGAAAAGAAGCCGCTGCTGATGAAGGCAGGTGTCGACGAGAGGAAGGTATGAACATAGGGGACGCTGATCCGCGACACCTTCTTTTCGTCCGTCCAGCGCACGCCGCCGGAAAGCTCCAGCTGATCCGTGAACGCGAGGCTTGCACTGGCGAAAAAGGACAACGCCTCGGTCTTGGTATTTTGCTTCTTGTACCAGTCATAGGTAAAGCCGGTGACCGGGTCAGCGCCGAGGAACGAGATGTTCACGCCCTGCTGCGATGTATTGAAGTCTATATCGCGGGTCTCGTAAAACGCGCCGACCATGAAGTTGAACATGCCATCAAAATCGCTGGAAACGCGAAGTTCCTGGGTGAACTGCTCGGTCTTGTTGACCGGATCGCTGCAGCCCGAATTTCCTGGGTCACCGTTCGCAAACTGGCCGACATAGGCATAGCAGTCCGTGTCAATCGCGTCGAGGTTGAGATAGCCGGATACCGAGGACAAGGTCAGCGTGTCGGAAAGGTCCAGATCCCATTTCAAACGGCCAAAGAAGATTTCGGTTTCGCCGTAGGGAATGCCATTCTGAAAACGTGGATCACCGCCCGAGCCGGTCGGAACATTGGCCGCCAGCGCCGCTGCTGCGTCCGACGTATGATAGAGGCCGTCGCTGTCGTTGCAGTCGGCATTGGATGGAATGACAACCGCACCGGAAAGCAGGTAGACTGGATCCGCTACGCCATTGGCGCCGCAGTTGATGTCGGTATGTCCGACCGCACCGTCGCTCTTGTTCTTGACATAGTTAAGCTTCAGATTGGCGTTGAAATTGTCAAGCGGATCCCACTGGAAGGTCACGCGGCTGACAAAGCTGCTGATGCCGCGTGAATCGCGGATCGTTCCGTCGGGATTGAAGGCCGGCGTACCTGGTGCCAGCTTCACATAGTCTTCGATGTCCTGATATTGCGCGGCCACCCGGATACCGAGGGTATCGGTCAGCGGCCCAGAGATATGGCCACCAAGGGTATAGCCCTTTTCCTCAAATTCGTAGGACGCCTTGCCAGCCACTTCCCAGTCGCGGGTCGGGTTGGCCGAACGGATCGAAAAGACACCGCCGGAAGCGCTTTTACCGAAAAACAGCGATTGCGGTCCTTTCAGAACATCGATCTGCTCGACGTCAAAAAATCCTGCCTGCACGATCCGCATGGTGCTGACCTGAACACCGTCGAAATCAAACGCGACTGCGGAGTCGAAGGCAGCCGAGATATTGGAGGACCCGACGCCCCTCAAGCTAATCTGGCCACCGGAACCGGAACCACCCACCTGAACATTCAGCGCGGGGACGCGGCTGACAACATCGGCAATTTCATTGACCTGATATTTTTCCAGCGTGTCGCCGCCAATCGCGGTGACCGTGACCGGCACTTCCTGCAATGTTTCCGTCTGCTTGCGCGCAACAACGGTAATAACATTGGCTTCATCGATTTCATCGACAGCGTCCTGCGCCTGGGCCGGAGTGACGATACCAGCAAAAGCTAAGCTCGTGACCGTAGCCATAAGCAATCCCCGAACGGATTTGCGAGGGGAAATATTCTTAAGACGGGTCGATTGTGCAGTCATCATTCTCTCCAAAAAAAATACCTCAGCTGTTGATCTGAGGCACATCTAAAATGACGACGTTCTGTTGCCGTCATTGTTGGGGAGCGATTAGCAGGTCAGCCAGTGCCTGCTACTGTCACTTTCGCTATTTTTGAGCACCCTGCCGAAACAAAAAAGGGCCGGGATTAGCTTGCGCTAACCCGGCCCACTTTGATCAACGAGAGGTTGATTAGAACTTGAAGCTGGCTTCGACAAAGACCTGACGACCACGGTTCTGCGTGACAACGAGATCGTCGCCAACACCTGGCTCGAGGAACGGACGACCGCCGGTGGTGTTCGCCCAGATTTTATCGGTCAGGTTAACACCAACCAACGCCAATTTCCATTTGCCATCCGGATCACCAACCGAGATCGCCCCATCGATTGACACATAGCTGTCCTGCTTCAGGTCGGTCAGCGAATCTTCATTGGTGAAATAGGAGCCGCTATATTGCAGGTTGCCGTTCAGCCCCAATTCGATGGCGTCTCCCATCGGAATAGACCAGTCGAATGCGGCATTGGCGGCAAATTTCGGAGCGCGTGCTGCTGTCCGGCCGTCCAGATCCTCGCCCGACGTGGTCACGAACGGTGCCGTAAATTTGGCGTCGGTATAGGCAAGGGAACCGGAAAGATTCAGCCCTTCGACCGGTGTGCGCCATCCCCATTCCACATCGACACCCTTGCTGGTCAGCTGACTGGCATTGAAGGTTTGGAACTGAATGGTTGCAGCGTCGAAATTTTGCACCTGAAGGTCATCGAAAACATAATAGAAGACCGAAGTATTCAACGTAACCGTACGATCGGCGAATTGTGCTTTGACACCAATTTCACCGCCAAGCCCGGTTTCAGACTTGAATTTCAACGCATCAGCAACCGCTGCGCGAACGGCAGGATCCGGATCGTTAAAGCCGAGCAAGCTGTTCGATGGCAGCGCACTATTGTCGATGCCGCCGGATTTGAAGCCGGTCTTGAACGCACCGTAAATATTGATGTCCGGCGTTGCCTGATATTTGATCGAGACTTCCGGCGAGAAATTGGAGTCCCTGAAGGTAATTGGTCCTGAGAAGAAGCCGCTGTTGATAAATGCCGGCGTCGAAGACAGGAACGTATGAACATAAGGCACGCTGATACGGGATACCTTCTTCTCATCTGTCCAGCGCAAACCACCTGACAGTTCCAGCTGTTCGGTCAGATCCAGTGTAGCACTGGCAAAGAAGGATAGCGCCTCGGTTTTGGTATTCTGTTTCTTGAACCAGTCATATGTATATCCGGTCACCGGATCAGGCGCAACGAAGGAAATATTGACGCCCTGCTGAGAGGTGTTGAAATCAATATCGCGGTCTTCGTAAAAGGCACCGACCATGAAGTTGAACATGCCATCGAAATCACTGGCAATGCGCAATTCCTGACTAAACTGCTCGGTCTTGTTCTGTGGATCGCTACAACCGGAGTTTGCCGGCAAGGTCGGAGAAAATTGCCCGACATAGGCATAGCAATCGGTATCGACAGCATCGAGGCTCATATATCCGGAAACCGATGACAACGTCAGGGAATCGGACAGATCCAGATCCCATTTCAACCGGCCAAGGAATATATCGGTTTCGCCGTATGGAATGCCATTTTGGAACTTCGGTTTGCCTGCCGATCCTGCTGGAACCTGGCTGGTCAAAGCCGGTGCGCCGTCAGATGTGTGATAAAGGCCGTCACGGTCGTTACAATCGGCATTGGAAGGAATGACCAGACCGCCGCTAAGCAGGTATACCGGATCTGCTACACCATTTGCACCGCAGTTGATGTCGGAATGCCCGATCGCACCATCATTTTTGTTCTTTACATAGTTCAGCTTCAGATTGGCAGAGAAAACGTCTGATGGATCCCACTGCAAAGTCACACGACCGATGAAATTCTTCAAGCCCTTGGAGTCCCTGACCGTGCCATCCGGATTGAATGCAGCCGTTCCTGGCGCCAGTTTCACATAGTCTTCGATATCCTGATATTGTGCCGCTACCCGGATACCAAGAGTATCACTGATCGGACCAGAAATATGGCCACCGATAGTATAGCCCTTTTCTTCAAACTCATAAGAAGCCTTGCCCGCCATTTCCCATTCCTGGGTCGGGTTGGCCGAGCGGATGGAAATCACACCGGCGGAAGCGCTTTTACCGAAGAATAGCGATTGCGGTCCTTTGAGAACATCAATCTGCTGGACGTCAAAAAAGCCTGCCTGCACCATTCGCATCGTGCTGACCTGAATACCATCGAAATCAAATGCGACGGCAGAGTCAAACGACGCAGAGATGTTGGACGAACCGACACCGCGCAAACTGATCTGGCCACCGGAACCGGAGCCACCAACCTGGACATTAAGCGCGGGCACTCGGCTGACGACATCGGCAATTTCATTGACCTGATATTTGTCCAGCGTGTCACCGCCGATAGCGGTCACCGTTACCGGTACTTCCTGCAATGATTCCGTTTGCTTTCTGGCGATAACGGTAATCACATTGGCTTCATCGATTTCTTCGGCATCTTGCGCCGATGCAGGGGAGGCAAGACCACAAAAAGCCATCGTGGCAGCGGAGCCCAATAAGAGGGGCCTGATTGCCTTGCTTTTCAAGTCGGATTTGTGGTGTGAAGAATATCTGGTCATTGCTCTCTCCCAAATTGGTCCGGCAAGTGTAGCCGTTACCTAATTTAAATTCGGCGGCTTGGTCCGCCTTTTTATGAATTTATCTTAAGCGTGCGCTTCGGTTGGCTCTGCTAGCCAAATTGATAGCAAATGTGGAAAACTGTGTTTTTCGCGCAACATTTGTTCATGGTCTGCCAATAATCGGCGGTAGCGCTAACCAAATTAGGGATTGCATGAAACCGGAACCAGCCGCCTATAGCGGTGCGATAATAGAGCTTGGGAGAACAATATATGAGCCGCCTGACTGGAAAAATTGCCATTGTAACCGGAGCGGGTTCCGGTCTCGGAAAAGCCATAAGCGAAAGCTTTGCTGAACAAGGTGCTCGCGTTGTGCTGACCGATATTGATCTGCAAGCCGCTACCAAAGTTGCCGATGCCATTGGCGCCAAGGCCATCGCCCTGCATCAGGATGTTGCGGATGAACAACGCTGGGATGACATCGTGAAAGCAACGATCGATGCCTTCGGGACTCCCCATATCCTGGTCAACAATGCCGGCCTGGTCATTCCCGGGACTATCGAGGATTGCTCGCTTGACCTGTTTCGCAAACAGAATTCCGTGATGCTGGAAGGCGTGTTCCTGGGCTGCCGTGCTGCTGTCAAAGCGATGAAATCGAACGACCAGCCCAGCTCGATCATCAACCTCAGTTCGATGGCCGCCTTGCAGGGCTATTCACCGTTTGTCGCATATAGTGCTGCCAAGGGTGGCGTGAGGTCGATGACCAAATCGGTGGCCTTGCATTGCAAGGAGCAAAATTATCCGATCCGCTGCAATAGCCTCCATCCGGCAGGCATAGATACGCCGATGGTGCGTCAGGAATCGGTCGGTGCAAGCGGCGCCGCAACACCAGAAACCGGAATGATCCCGCTGGGAGGATTGGGCCACCCGAATGATGTGGCGGCCTTGTGCGTCTATCTGGCCAGCGATGAATCGCGTTTCATGACCGCCGGCGAATATCCAGTCGACAACGGCGCGCTTTACAAGCCGGCCTGAGCTCAGGAGGCGCTGGCTCCGATAGCCGCCGCCATCTGGTTCTGGAATTCCGCCAGATCGAAATAGTCTCGCCATTTCGCGATCTTGCCGTCGCGCATTTCGAACGTGCCCATCACGCGGATGGCAATCCATTTGTCGCCGATCCGGAACTTGTCGGTTCGTTCCGTCAGGACGACCTCTCCGGTCGCGGCAATGTGATGAACGTCCCACTGAGCGGCATCGAAGCCAAAAGACGGGTTGTCAAAAAAAGCGTGAACCGCATCAATGCCATCGCATGGTACCATCGGAATATTGTGATAATATATATCGTCGGTCATGGCCGCATAGATGGCATCATAATCGAGCCGGTTCCAAGCATCGATAAAATCAAGAACGATCCGTTTGTTTTCTGACATGCTTGTGACTCCTGTGTTTATTCAGCCGGCGAAACATCGAGGATCATCTTACCCTGATTGGCACCGGAAAACAGCTTCATGAATGCCGCAAAGCTATTTTCGATTCCCCGATCGATATCTTCATCATGCTTGATCTTGCCCTCGCCCATCCACTGCGCCATTTGCGCAATGCCTTCGGGGAACCGGGCCGGATAATCACGAACCAGAAAGCCCTTGATCGTCGCCTGGCGCGAGATCAGATACCAGAGATTGCGGATTCCGACCGGTTCCGGGCTGTTATATTCGCTGATCAGTCCACACAAAACAACCCGGCCATGTTCATTGATCGCGGTTATCCCGGCATCTAGAATCTCGCCGCCAACATTTTCCCAGATGATATCGACACCATCGGGCGCCGCCTCCGCGATCTCCTTTTCGAGATCGGCCTGGCTTTTCCCGCGATAATCGATAGCCGCATCGAAACCATAATCGTCCACCAGCCGCGCACATTTGTCAGCGCCGCCGGCGATACCGATAACCCGGCATCCCTTGATCTTGCCGATCTGGCCGACCAGCGATCCAACCGCACCTGCGGCTCCGGTTACCAGCAGAGTTTCGCCTGCCTTGGGCTTGCCGTCATCGATCATGCCGAAATAAGCCGTCATTCCGACTGCACCAAGAACCGACAGAAAATTGGTTGGCGAAGGGACGAGCGAGACATCGACCGGCGAGGTGAAGCCGCCAGCGTTAACCATCGAATATTCTTCCATGGCACCCAGACCGACGACCCATTGGCCAACGGGAAAATCAGGGTTCTTTGATTCGGCGACTCTACCAACAGTGCTGGCGGTAACTGCCGCGCCCAAGGCAATCGGCGGCATATAGCTTTCCGCATCACTCATCCAGCCACGCTGCGCCGGATCCAGCGAAATATAATGGTTGCGCACCAGAAAGGCGCCGTCACCGAGTTCCGGCAAATCCTCTTCGATCAACGCAAAATCGCTTTCCTTGGGTTCGCCGACCGGGCGACTGACGAGGGTGAATTTGCGGTTCGTGGTCATGGATTATCCTTCATTCGCGATTTTATGGGATTTCTTGATTTTCTTGGCGAGCGACCATTTGTGCACTTCGGTCGGACCGTCATAAACTCTGAATGCGCGCACTTCGCGGAATACTTGCTCCACCACGGTATCGCGGCTGAGGCCAGTACCCCCCATCACCTGGACACAATTGTCGGCGATGCGGAACAAAGCCTCCGACACCGCGACCTTGGCCATCGAACTTTCGGTCGTCCCCAATGCGCCGGTGTCGAGCACCGAAGCGCACCAGTCGATCATCAGTTCCGCCTGCTTCAAGTCGATCTGATTTTGTGCGAGCATGAAGCCGACGCCTTCGTGGTCGATCAGCGGCTTGCCGAAGGCTTGGCGTTTGCAGGCATAATCGATGGCAATTTCCTGCGCCCGGTCACAGCAGCCGAGCCAGCGCATGCAATGGGTCAGGCGGGCCGGTGACAATCGCACCTGGGCATATTTGAACCCTTCGCCGCTTTCGCCGAGCATCTGGTCTGCAGGAACGCGGAGATTGTCAATATTGACCACCGAATGGCTGCCCGGCATCGAGCTGTCGATCGTGTCCAGCACCCGTTCGATCTTGATCGC
>TARA_R110000868_G_scaffold13894_9_pt1 | contig 12408 bp, 12 predicted proteins | sample TARA_R110000868 | Tara Oceans TARA_R110000868 (sample SAMEA4397489) | marine metagenome | biome: Polar Biome; feature: [SRF] surface water layer (ENVO:00010504); material: water (ENVO:00002006), including particulate matter (ENVO:01000060) such as... | depth 5 m | reverse complement strand
GGCGACGGCGGCCGCCGCCGCCGCGATCGTCGCCTCATCCTCGAGGTCCAGCCCGGTTTCGGACCGGGACAGGGCATGGACGACGGCGAACGCCCCCGTCGCCCGCACGCGCGCGACGACCGCCGCCCCGACTCCGCCCGAAGCCCCCATGACCACCGCTGCCGAATCCATCCGTGTCTTTCCCGGCCACCGTCGCGCGTCGCGATCCTGACAGGGCCCCTTACCACCGTTCCCGCACCCGGATTGAGTCCGGCCGGACCGATAAGCGCTTGTCGCGCGGCGGTCGCGTCTCTAAACGGACCGCTTAACCGACAACCAGAACGCCAAGGGCCCGCATTGCGCGTCCCCGACCGTTCGCGCGCGAGGATCCGAGACCCTGTCCGACGCCCTGACCAGCCACGAAGACCGGGATGCGATGATCCGCGCCTCGCTCGCGTCGCATGGGGATTCGGGGATCACGCCGCGCCACACCCTGTTCTATTTCTACGGCGCGGGTGACCACGACGATCTGAACGAGGTGGCACGTCGCGCCGGCTTCCTGACCCGGGGCCAGGACGACTGCACCATCCTCGAAACCACCATGGCGGTGGACGCCGCCTCGTTCGCGCCCGTTTCCTCCATGATGCAATCCTGGGCCGCGGCCTTCCAGCTGGACTATGACGGCTGGGAGTGCGCGGTCGTGACGAACTGAAGACCCAAGAAGAAGAGCCTCAGGCCCATGCCCAAACGTACAGACTTGAAATCCATACTGATTATCGGCGCGGGGCCGATCGTGATCGGGCAGGCCTGTGAGTTCGATTACTCGGGCGTGCAGGCGTGCAAGGCGCTGAAGGCCGAGGGCTACCGGGTCATACTGGTCAACTCCAACCCCGCCACCATCATGACCGACCCGGAGGTGGCCGACGCCACCTATATCGAGCCGATCACCCCGGCGTTCGTCGAGCGCATCATCGCCAAGGAGCGGCCCGACGCGCTGCTGCCGACCATGGGCGGCCAGACGGCGCTGAACACGGCCCTGGCGCTGGATGCCTCGGGCGCGCTGAAGAAATGGGGCGTGGAGATGATCGGCGCGAAAGCCGATGTCATCGACAAGGCCGAGGACCGGCAGAAATTCCGCAACGCCATGGACAAGCTGGGCCTCGAGAGCCCGCGGTCGAAGGCGATCCACACCATCGACGAGGCCGAGGACGCCCTGGCCTTCGTCGGCCTGCCGGCCATCGTCCGCCCCAGCTTCACCCTCGCCGGCACCGGCGGCGGCATCGCCTACAATGTCGAGGAATATTACGAGATCGTCGCCCACGGGCTCGACCTGTCGCCGACCACCGAGGTGCTGGTCGAGGAGTCGGTGCTGGGCTGGAAGGAATACGAGATGGAGGTGGTCCGCGACACGGCGGACAACTGCATCATCATCTGCTCGATCGAGAACATCGATCCGATGGGGGTCCACACCGGCGACTCGATCACCGTGGCCCCGGCCCTGACGCTGACCGACAAGGAATATCAGCGGATGCGGACCGGCTCGATCAATGTCCTGCGCGAGATCGGCGTCGAGACCGGCGGCTCGAACGTACAGTGGGCCATCAATCCGGCCGACGGCCGCATGGTGGTTATCGAGATGAACCCGCGCGTGTCGCGGTCCTCGGCCCTGGCCTCCAAGGCCACCGGCTTCCCGATCGCCAAGGTCGCCGCCCGCCTGGCCGTCGGCTACACCCTCGATGAGCTGACCAACGACATCACCAAAGTCACCCCGGCGTCATTCGAGCCGAGCATCGACTATGTGGTGACCAAGATCCCGCGCTTCGCCTTCGAGAAATATCCGGGGGCCGAGGCGACCCTGTCGACCTCGATGAAGTCGGTCGGTGAGGTCATGGCCATCGGCCGCACCTTCCAGGAGTCGATGCAGAAGGCCCTGCGCGGGCTGGAGACCGGCCTCAACGGTTTCAACGAGATCGAGATCGACGGTGTCGCCGGGGCCGAGGACGACGCCGGGGCCCGCGCCGCCGTGCTGCGCGCCCTGGGCCAGCCGACGCCGGACCGGATCCTGGTCATCGCCCAGGCCTTCCGCCACGGGTTGTCGGTCGAGGAGATCCACGCCGCCTGTTCGTACGAGCCCTGGTTCCTGCGCCAGATCGCCGACATCGTGCGCGAGGAGGGGCATCTGCGGGTCAAGGGGTTGCCGGGGCTTCACCCCTCCACCGCTTCGCGGTCCCCCTCCCCACTGCGTGGGGAGGAGACAGGACGGCCCGCCGTCTCCTCCCTGTCGCGCAGCGATGGGGAGGGGGACCCCGAAGGGGTGGAGGGGAACCGCCGCGAGTTCCGCCGCCTGAAGGCCAAGGGCTTCTCCGACGCCCGCCTCGCGCAACTGACAGGAACGACGGAATCGGAAGTCCGCGCCCTGCGGCGCGGCCTGAACGTGCGCCCGGTGTTCAAACGCATCGACACCTGCGCCGCCGAGTTCGCCTCGGCCACCGCCTATATGTATTCGACCTATGAGACCGGGGCCTTGGGCCAGGTGCCGGAATGCGAATCCGCGCCAACCGACAGAAAAAAGGCGATAATTCTGGGCGGGGGGCCGAACCGGATCGGGCAGGGGATCGAGTTCGATTATTGCTGCTGCCACGCGGCCTTTGCCTTCGCCGACATCGGCGTCGAGTCGATCATGGTCAACTGCAACCCCGAGACCGTCTCGACCGACTATGACACCTCCGACCGGCTGTATTTCGAGCCGCTCACGGCCGAGGACGTGCTGGAACTGATCGACGTCGAGCGGTCCAACGGCAATCTGATCGGCGTGGTCGTGCAGTTCGGCGGCCAGACGCCGCTGAAACTGGCCCATGCCCTGCAGGCGGACGGGGTGCCGATTCTCGGCACCAGCGTCGACTCGATCGACCTGGCCGAGGACCGCGAGCGCTTCCAGGTCATGCTGAATGACATCGGCCTGATGCAGCCGCCCAACGGCCTGGCCCGCAGCGCCGAGGAGGCCGCGCAGAAGGCCGATGAGGTCGGCTATCCGGTCGTGCTGCGTCCCTCCTATGTGCTGGGCGGGCGCGGCATGGTCATCGTCCATGATCGCGAACAGCTGGACCGCTATGTCGGCGAGGCCATGCGGGTGTCGGGCGATGACCCGGTGCTGATCGACCACTATCTGAACCGGGCCACCGAGGTCGACGTCGACGCCCTGTGCGACGACGAGACGGTATTCGTGGCCGGGGTTCTCGAACATATCGAGGAGGCCGGGGTCCATTCCGGCGACAGCGCCTGTTCGATGCCGCCCTTCTCTCTGTCCCAGGCCATCATCACCGAGCTCAAGCGCCAGACCGAGGCCATGGCCCGGGCCCTGAAGGTGCGCGGCCTGATGAACGTCCAGTTCGCCATCGAGGAGCCGCACAGCGCCGAACCGCGCATCTTCGTGCTGGAGGTCAATCCGCGCGCCAGCCGCACCGTGCCCTTCGTGGCCAAGACCATCGGCCACCCGGTCGCCGCCATCGCCGCCAAGGTCATGGCCGGCGTGCCGCTGAAGTCGTTCGGCCTGACCGACCGGCCCTATGACCATATCGCGGTCAAGGAAGCCGTCTTCCCGTTCGCCCGCTTCGCCGGGGTCGACACCATCCTCGGCCCCGAGATGCGCTCGACCGGCGAGGTCATGGGACTGGACTGGAAACGCGACGGCGAGGCCGACATGGCCCCCGCCTTCGCCCGCGCCTTCGCCAAGTCCCAGATCGGCGGCGGCACCACCCTGCCCGTCTCCGGCTGCGCCTTCGTCTCGGTCAAGGACGCCGACAAGCCCTTCATCATCGAGGCGGTGAAGACGCTGATCGCCGAGGGCATTTCCATCCTCGCCACCGGCGGCACCCACAGCTATCTGGTCGAGCAGGGGCTGGAGGTCGGGCACGTGAAGAAGGTGCTGGAGGGCCGGCCCCATATCGTCGACGCGATGAAGAACAGCGAGGTCCAGCTGGTGTTCAACACCACCGAGGGCAAGCAGTCGCTGCAGGACAGCTTCAGCCTGCGTCGCACCGCCCTGATGATGAAGATCCCCTACTACACCACGGCCGCGGGGGCGCTGGCGGCGGCCCAGGCCATCGGGGCGATCAAGGCCGGCGATCTGGATGTGCGGCCGATCCAGGACTACGCGCACTGAAGGATCGTGGCGGTCAGTTGGTGACGATTTCGACCTGTCCGCCCCCCCTGAAACAGCGGTGATCCGGACAGTCCGGTCAGGGACACCCGCTACAAACCGGGACAATTCTGTCCTGGTTGTGGCCGGACAACAGGGACGAAACCGCGACAAAACCGGGACAAACCGGCCAGACCTGACCGCGACAACCGGGACAACCGGGACAGCGCGACGGAGAACCGGTCGGCGGCAGGGGGGCGGCCTGCGCCCGTTCCTGACGCAGACAGGGTGCATCCTGCCGGCATGGAGCACCATCGCCTGCGCAAATATCGCGGTCCGGAGACCTGGGCCCGGGTCAGGGCCGCCTATGTGGCAGGCGAGCCGGCCCCGTCCGTGGCCCGGCGTTTCGACGTCGGCCTGTCCAATCTGCGGCGGCGGGCCATGGCCGAGGGCTGGACCCGCAACCGCATCGCCGAAACCCTGGACCTGAAGCCGGTGCGCGGCGGGGCCGACGACCCGGGCCCGGGGCTGGAGCCCCTGCCCGTCGCGACCTCGCCCGCCGATGCGGAGGACCCGCCGTGGATCGATCCGGACGTGGCGGTGATGCGCGCCGTCCGCCGCGCCGCCTGGCTGGTCAGCGAGGGCCGGGCGGTCGAGGCCCGGGTCCTGATCCGGGCGGCAGAGGCCCTGAAGTCGCTGGACGCCTGGCGTGGTATTCCCGACGGTGCGCCCCGCAGCCGGTAGGGGCACGGAGGGAGTACCGACCATGACATTGCCGTCGGTTCTCGCCGTGACCCTGGCGGGCCTGGCCGCCGCCAGCCTGGGCAGTTTCGGCCTGTTCTGGTTCGACAAGGTCCGGGCCCGCAACCATGGCCGCCGGGTGCCGGAGCGCGCCCTGCTGTGGGCCGCCCTGTTCGGCGGCGCGGGGGCCTGGCTGGGTCAGCAGCTGCTGCGCCACAAGACCCGCAAACAGCCGTTCCGGTCATGGCTGGGTGTGATGCTGGTTCTGCATGGCCTGCTGGTCGTGACCGGTCTGGCCGCCCTCATCCTGCGCTGACGGCGGACGACGCGGCGATCTTGGCCGGACCGGGCTCCGCCGGTAGGGTGCGGTCTCTTCGCCGGACGGAACCGCCCCCATGACCGGAATGCCGATCAGTGCCGGCGTCGTGCACGCCCTGCCCGAAGACCTCAGGGCGCGCCTCGTCGCCGACCCTGCAGCGCTGGAACGGTGGGAGGACATCACCCCGCTGGCCCGCAACGAATGGATCTGCTGGATCGAGTCGGTGAAGCGGGACGAGACCCGCCGCCAGCATATCGAGCGGGCCTGTGCCGACCTGAAGGCCGGCAAGCGCCGCCCCTGTTGCTGGCCCGGCTGTCCGCACCGCGAGAAGGGGGCGGGATCGCGGGGGCCGGGGCAGAGCGTTCGGTCGTGACGGTGCCGGGGCGTCGCGGTGTTTAGGCGAAAAGCGTCGTCATCCTTCGGACCGGGGGTTGCGCCCTCGTCATCCCGGACACCGCGCAGCGGTGATCCGGGACGCCTGAGCGAAGACATTTGACCCTCCCGGAGGCGGCGGCAGCCGCTGTCCGGGAGACAGGTCAGGCTCCCGCGGGGCGGCACCCGTCTCCCGGATAATCGCGTCGCGATTTCCGGGAGGGCCGGGACGGTGGGGGCACGCCGTCCCGGATCGCCGCCTTCGCGGCGTCCGGGATGACAAGGTGTGCAGACGGACCATCCCCTCCGCCCTGGATTCACCCCAGCCCGGCCACCATCCCCGCAATCACTCCCGCCGCCCGCGTCTGATCGTCAACATCCAGCGTGGTCAGGGTCACCGTGCCCAGCACGGTGCGGTCGCGGCGGTCGCTGGTGCGGGCATAGGCGGGATCGTAGTGGGCCGCCATAAGCTGGCCGGCCAGGGGTTCGATCTCGCCGCGCGCGGCCATGGCCCGCCATTCGCTGACGGTGGCCCTGGCGTGGTGGCGTGGCAGGCGGCTGAGGGCGCGGTCCAGCCGCTCGGGGTCGGCGGCGATCTCGACATAGGTATCGACGATATGGCGGGCGCGCGCCGCCAGCGGGGCGGACAGGGTGATCACCTGTCCGGTGCCCATGGCGGCCCACAGACCGGGCGGCACGGTGCGTTCGCCGACGCGGCTGCTCTCGGCCTCGACCACGATCGGGCGGGCCGGGTCGAGGCGCTGGAGGGCGTCATACAGCCGGCTCTCGAACGCCTTCTGCGACGGCTGGCCGTCCGGCATGGCCCCGAACAGCGAGCCGCGGTGATTGGCCAGGCCCTCCAGATCGATGGTCTGGATGCCGTGGACGGATAGCCGCTTCAGAATCTCGGTCTTGCCGCTGCCGGTCGGGCCGTCGATCAGCACGATGCGCAGCGCCGGGGGGGCGTCGTACAGGCCCGCCACCACCTGCCGCCGCCAGGTCTGGTAGCCGCCCTCCAGCAGGGTCACCGGCCAGCCGACCTGGTCCATCACCGTGACCATGGCCCCCGAGCGCTGGCCGCCGCGCCAGCAATAGACCAGGGGCTGGAAGCTGCCGTCGCGGTCGGCCAGCCCGCCCTCCAGATGGTCGGCGATGTTGCGGGCGACCATGGCGGCACCGCTGCGCCGGGCGAGGAATTTGGAGCGCTGCACATATTCGGTACCGACGGCGGCGCGCTGGGCGTCGTCCAGCACCGGCAGGTTGATCGCGCCCGGCACATGGTCCTCGGCGAACTCGGCCGGGCTGCGCACATCGATGATGGCGTCGAAGGCGTCGCACGCGGCCGGGCCCAGATCGGTGGTGCGCCGGATCATTCAGCCGAGGACCCGGACCACGGCCGGACCGTCGACGACGCGCCCGACCACCGCTGCCCGGTCGAAGCCCTCGGCCCGCACCAGATCCAGCACCGCCCCGGCCTGATCGGCGCTAACGGCGATCAGCAGGCCGCCGCTGGTCTGGGGATCGGTCAGCAGGTCACGCCGCCAGGCGTCGAAGCCTTCGGGCAGGACCACGCCCTCGCCATAGCTGGCCCAGTTGCGGCCCGAGGCTCCGGTGCGCATCCCGTCGCGGGCCAGGGTCTCGACCCCGTCCAGCAGCGGCGCGGCACCGGCCTCGATCTCGACCGACAGGTCTGAGCCGCGCGCCATCTCCAGCCCGTGCCCGAGCAGGCCGAAGCCGGTGACGTCGGTGACCGCATGGACCCCCGTCATACCCGCCAGCTTGGCACCCGGGGTGTTCAGCTGCGTGGTCGAGCCGATCAGGGCGGCATAGCCGGCGTCGGACAGTTTTTCCTGTTTGAAGGCGGCGCTGAGGATGCCGACGCCAAGCCCCTTGGTCAGGATCAGCACATCCCCGGCCCGGGCCCCGCGATTGGTCAGGACCTGATCCGGATGCACCAGACCCAGGGCGACGAGGCCGTAGATCGGCTCGACACTGTCGATCGAATGGCCGCCCGCGACCGGAATGCCGGCCGCGGCACAGACACTGGCCCCGCCGGCGAGAATTTTGCCGATGGTCGCCGTGGACAGGGTGGCGACCGGCATGCCGACCAGGGCCAGGGCGAAGATCGGCGTCGCCCCCATCGCATAGACGTCGGACAGGGCATTGGTCGCGGCGATGCGGCCGAAGTCGAACGGATCGTCGACCACCGGCATGAAGAAGTCCGTGGTCGCCACCAGCGCCTGACTGTCATTCAGCCGCCAGACCGCCGCGTCGTCGCTGGTCTCGGTCCCGACCATCAGATCGGTGAACACCGCCGCCTGGGGCATGCTCGCCAGAATCTCGCGCAACACGGCCGGGGCCAGCTTGCAGCCGCAGCCGCCGCCATGGGCCAGGGAGGTCAGTCGGGGTTCGGTGGCGGTCATGGCATCGGCTTAGGGCCAAACCACCGGGGAACTCAACAGGGGGCGACACCGGGCGACCGGCGCAGGATCGAGGCCGAGCGGGCAGATTCAGTTTGCATTCGACCGGCCCGGGAGTCTCAATCAAGCGACACTTTCAGGAGCAAGCTTCACTTCCGGGAGCCCAGGCTATGAGAATTCTGCATCTCCTCCCCCTGCTGGCGGCCTGTCTCGCCGGTCCGGTGGTCGCCCAGGACGGCCAGCCCCTGACCGCCCGGTTCGTGGCCGACAGGGTTCTGGTCGACGAGACGACGGCGGACGGACAGCCGATCGTCTTCTTCACCGACACCGGGGGCGGGCGCTACATCACCGCAGGGGCGGCGGCGCGGCTGGACCTCGCGCTGACGCCGATTCCCGACGCGTCGCCGGGCGGACCGTCCCATGTCACGACCTGGCCCGGCCTGGCCCCGGGCTCGCCCACCGCCCCGCTGCCGACCGGGCCGCTGCCGGTGGTGGGGGCCGGTCTGATGCCGAGTTGGGCCTCCGATCATGACGCCATGCTGGGGGGCACCTGGTTCGCCGACCGCATATGGACCTTCGACTATCCGAACCACCGGCTGACGGCCGAGACGGCGGCCTGGAGGGTGCCGGAGCACGCCGTGGTCCTGCCGCTGGGCTTTCAGGTCCGGGACGGGGCGCGCACCACCCATTTCCCGCGCATCGAGGTCGAGATCGACGGCCAGACCGTCGCCCTGCTGCTGGATACCGGTGCCACGACAATGCTGACACCCGAGGCGCTGGCGGCCCTCGACGACGGGGCCCCGCCCCTGCGGGCGACGAGCATGATCTCGGACACCGTCTTCCGGAGCTGGCAGGCGGCCCATCCTGACTGGCGGGTGATCGAGGCCGCCCAGACCGGTTCCGGGTCCGCGATGATCGAGGTCCCCCGGGTCGGGATCGGCGGTCTGACGGTTGGTCCGGTCTGGTTCACCCATCGACCCGACCCGGCCTTTCGCCAATACATGAGCGGCATGATGGACGCGCCCATCGAGGGGGCGCTGGGCGGCAATGCCTTCCGCGACCTGGTCATGACCCTCGACTATCCCGGAGCCCGGGCGGTCTTCACCCGCAGTCGGTGACAACGGCGTTTGACCCCCGTCCGGCGATGGGCAACGGTAGCCGGACATCCACTGGCGGGGGCTGAACCATGCGATTGCGGACCACTCTGGCGGCGGCGACCGCCGTGTTTGCCCTGGCCACCGCCCTGCCCGCCACGGCCCAGGACAGCGCCCTGACGGCGGCGATCCAGCAGGACTACAGCGCCAACCTCGCGGCCCTGTTCGACGACTTCCATCGCCATCCCGAACTGTCCGGGATGGAGGTCCGCACCGCCGGCATCATGGCGGCCCAGCTGACCGCCCTCGGCTATGACGTCACGCCCGGCGTCGGTGGCACCGGCGTGGTCGCGGTGCTGCGCAACGGCGACGGCCCGACGGTGATGATCCGCGCCGACATGGACGGCCTGCCGCTGCAGGAGGCCAGCGGCCTGGCCAATGCCTCGACCGCGCGTCAGGTCGACAGCGACGGGGTCGAGAAGCCGGTCATGCATGCCTGCGGTCACGACGTGCACATCACCGCCCTGATCGGCACGGCGCGGCAGCTGATGGCCCGGCGTGGCGACTGGTCCGGCACCCTGGTGCTGGTGGCCCAGCCGGCCGAGGAGCGCATCTTCGGGGCCCGGGCCATGGTCGAGGACGGCCTCTACACCCGCTTTCCCAAGCCGGACTACGCCCTGGCCTTCCATGTGTCGGCCGGTGTGCCCGCCGGGCGGATCTCGGTGCCCCTGGCGATCCATTCCTCCAGCTCGGACAGCGTCGACATCGCCGTGCACGGCGTCGGCACCCACGGGGCCTATCCACATCTGGGCGTCGACCCGGTGCTGGTCGCCTCGACCATCGTCGTCAATCTGCAGTCGCTGCGCAGCCGCACCGTCAATCCGCTGGAGGGGGCCGTGGTCAGCGTCGGGGCCATCCATGGCGGCATCAAGCACAACATCATCTCCGACCGCGCTGACCTGCAGCTGACCGTCCGCGCCGACAGTCCCGAGGTCCGCACCCGGTTGCTGGACGGCATCGACCGCGTCGCCCGCGGCACGGCCATCGCCCTGGGCGTGCCCGAGGACCGGATGCCGACCGTGGTGCGCTCGACCGTCGAGACCACCCCGCCGACCGTCAATGACACCCCGACCGCCACCCGCGTCCGCGCCGCCATCGCCGGGGCCATGGGCGAGGCCCGGATGATCGACGAGCCGCGCGGCGGCATGGGCGCCGAGGATTTCGCCTATTTCGTCACCCCCGAGAGCGGGGTGAAGGGCGTCTATTTCGACGTCGGCGGCACGCCGGTGGCCGAGCTTGGGACCGCCGCCGGCCACCATTCGCCCCTGTTCCGCATCGCCCCCGAACCCTCGGTCACCGCCGGGGTCGAGGCCATGGTCGTGGCGGCCGAATCCCTGATGCCGAAGGGCTGAAGACGCTTGCCGGACGTCGCGTCACCCGCCCATGGTGACACGACACTCCGGAGCCCCCTCATGATCATCGTCCATCACCTGAACGACTCCCGCTCGCAGCGGGTGCTGTGGCTGCTGGAAGAGCTGGGCCTGGCCTATGAGGTCAAACGCTACCAGCGTGATGCGAAGACCAGCCTCGCCCCGGCGGCGCTGAAGGCCATCCATCCGCTGGGCAAGTCGCCGGTGATCGAGGACGGCGACGTCCGCGTGGCCGAGACCGGGGCCATCATCGAATACCTGCTGGAGGCCCACGGCAACGGGCGGCTGAAACCGGCCCCCGGCACGCCCGAGGCCCGTCGCTACACCTACTGGCTGCACTATGCCGAGGGGTCGGCCATGACGCCCCTGCTGCTGAAACTGGTGTTCAGCCAGCTGCCGAAACGCTCGCCCCTGCTGATCCGCGGCATCGTCGGGGCGGTGGCGGGCAAGGTGCAGCAGACCTTCATCGATCCGCAGATCACCAGCCATGTCGACTACTGGGAGGCGGAACTGGGCCGGTCCGCCTGGTTCGCCGGCGATGCGTTCAGCGCCGCCGACATCATGATGAGCTTTCCGCTGGAGGCGGCCGGCAGCCGGGTGCCGTTCGGACCGGACAGGCCGCGTATCGCCGCCTTCCTGACGACCATCCACGCCCGCCCCGCCTGGCAGCGGGCGCTGGAGCGGGGCGGCCCCTACAGCTACGGCTGACCGACCGGCGATCTGCAACCGGCCGTGCGGTTCGGCGTTAACCGGCCATGCGCGTACAACCTTTCCAGATCGTCGCGGCCCTGCTCGCCGCGCTGGCCTTCTGCCTGGCCTTCATGGCCGCCGGCATCCTGATCGTCTCGACCCTGTTCATGGGGATGGGGCTGGCGGCCCTTGCCTGGCTGGCCTGGAGCCTGATCCGACAGGTCCGGTCGCGGTCCGGCAATCGGGTGGCTTGAGTATTGGCGCGGGGCGCCGTACCCTCTTTGGCCGGTCGCTAGCGCCCAGCGACTATCTGTGCCGAACAAGTCTCTCAGTCGGGCGAAACAAGAAACTCACGACACTATGGAAAAAGTGCCTATGACGGGCGAGGGCTACCGTGTCCTCGACGATCAACTCCGACAATTGAAGTCGGTCGAACGGCCGAGCGTCATCGCGGCAATTTCCGAGGCGCGCGCGCACGGCGACCTGTCCGAAAACGCCGAATACCATGCCGCCAAGGAGCGGCAAGGGTGGATCGAGGGGCAGATCGCCGACATCGAGGACAAGATCAGCCGCGCCCAGGTCATCGACGTGTCGAAACTGTCGGGATCGACGGTCAAATTCGGCGCCACGGTCACCGTGGTCGACGAGGACACCGACGAGGAGGGTCGCTACCAGATCGTCGGCGAACACGAGGCCGATGTGAAGGAGGGACGGATTTCCGTCTCCTCGCCGATCGCCCGCGCCATGATCTCGAAAGAGGTCGGCGATGTGGTCGAGGTCAACACCCCCGGCGGCGTCAAGGCCTACGAAATCCTCAAGGTCGAGTGGAAATAGCCACCACCGCGCGACCGCTCACGGTCTGGGTCGTCTCCGACGGCCGGGCCGGAATCGAGAACCAGGCGCTGGGACTGGCCGAGGCCATCCAGCGCCTGACCCCCGCCACCCTCACCGTCAAACGCATCCGCTGGCGGCCCCGGGCCGACAGATTGCCGGTCTTTCTCAAGACCCCGGCCCTGCTGGATCCCTCTTCGGATTCCGTCACCCCCGTCCCCGGCGAAGCCTGGCCCGATCTGTGGATCGCCACCGGACGCGCCACCCTGCCCCTCAGCCTCGCCGTCCGTCGCCGCTCCGGCGGCCGCACCTTCGTGGTCCAGACCCAGGACCCGCGCCTGTCGCCGTCGCGCTTCGACATGGTCGTGGCCCCGGCCCATGACGAGCTGGCCGG